>Ga0126382_10000509_pt1 | contig 15186 bp, 34 predicted proteins | sample PanSoiMetPlot_30_FD_92548 | JGI IMG/M metagenome (GOLD analysis project Ga0126382, IMG submission 92548) | Tropical forest soil microbial communities from Panama - MetaG Plot_30 | ecosystem: Environmental > Terrestrial > Soil > Tropical forest > Bulk soil | place: Panama | collected 2016-02-17
GACCGTTACCCCCGCTCGGGCCTTTCGGGTTCTGTCACCTACCGCGGCGGTGACTACGGCGTTTGGGTCGAGCGCGAGGTTCCCGCCGCCTACTACCCCACCGCCAAGCCGACCTACAGCTGAAAGACGGGTCGGTGCGGATGCCTACCGCACCGACCCCAAGGTCAACAATCTCGGATTGACGGCCGTCGATCCATCCCGGCTCGGCGACACCGTGGCCCGCCTCAGCGCCGAGGAGATGCTCGCCATCGACCAACGCCTCCGAGACGTTCTCAGCCTTTAGGCCACATCCCGAAAGGACCAACAATGTCCACCAAGCCCCGTATCTACATCGCCGATCTCGGCGCCTACAACGCCGGCAACCTGCACGGCTGCTGGGTCGACGCCAACCAGGAACCCGACGAGATGCTCACCGACTGGGAGACCGAGTGCGGTCCCGTGCCCGACGAGTACGCCATCCACGACTACGAGGGCTTCGGCAAAATCAAGATCAGCGAGTACGCCGATCTGGCCACCGTTTCCCGACTCGCTTCCCTGTCCGCTGCGTACGACGAGGCTTTCACCGTCTGGTACGCGGAAGAGGAACACCCGGTCAACGATGAACTGGAGAACCTCTTCCTGGAGGAGTACGTCGGCACCTACGACAGCGAAAAGGACTTCGCCATGTCGCTAGCCGATGATAACGGCGCCATTGTCACCGCTATCGGTTCCGTTGAGCTGCACGGCCGGGACGCGGAAATCATCAACGCCTACCTGGATTGGGACGCCATCGCCCGTGACCTGCTCATCGACGGCTTCTACGCCGTCAAGTCCAGTGATTACCGGATCTTTGTCTTCCGCCGCATCTGAAAGGACCCCTGACCATGCACGACTACAGCGCCTTGATCCTGGATGAGACCGGGCACAACCTGGTCGAGGTCGACCTTCGGACCCTTGAACGGGCCAAGCTCCTAGCCTTTTACCGGGATGCGGTCAACCACGGCGACCACCAGATGGCCGCAACGATCCTTTCGATCGTCTGACCTTAACGCCAACCTGCGTAGTCGGACCTTTGGTCCGGACCCTCTCTAGTATCTGACCCTCAGGAAGGAATGTCCAATGATGTCCAACCATGACCACTTGACCTATCCCCGCATGGCCGACGCCGTCGCCTATCTCACCGAAACCGGCGGTCACTGTTTCAGCCGGTGGGGTTCCAACTCCAAGGAGTGCGCCCCTTACGCGTTCGTCCTTTCTCTCATCCATGCCGAGCACGGCAACGGGGAGCCGATCGACGCCGGCTCACTGGACTTCTCCATGGGCCTGGTGGTCAACGACCACGACGACGTGGAGCAGACGATCCGGGACTACGGCGCCGAACTCGGCTGGCATCAGTCCAACGGCTGGAGCCTGGACCCCGACGGCGACCTGATCCCGGAGATCTACGACGAGTGGATGGGCAAAGCCTTCTACGCTTACCTCGACGCCCTCATGTGGTCCGAGAGCGACCCCGACAACCCGGTGCCTCTGGAGGACTTGTTCGATATCGATGACATCCCGGTGCAGGACCGATTGATTCTGCGGGAGGAGTTCGAGAACTTCTGCTTCGACAACTGGGAGGATCTCTTCGACATGGACCCCGAGCAGGCCGGTCACGACTTCGCCCTGACCCGCAACGACCACGGCACCGGGTTCTGGGATCGCGGCCTCGGCGCCCAAGGAGACCGGCTCTCCAAGGCCTGCCAACCCTACGGCTCAATCGAGTTGGCCGATTCACTTGTGAAGGATGCCAGATGATCCACTTTGAAAACATGACATCAGATGTCTCAGCGCCTTCCCGCTGTCAGTACCCCGCTGACCACCACTCCAACGACATTGTGATCCCGGTCGAGGCCACCGATGAGCATTGACCTGAACGAGGAGGCACGCAACCTGATCCTCGACCTTCTTCCCGGACGACTGCTGGGAGACCGAGTCAGCTTCCACAGGTCCGGGACGGAAGCGGGGCTTGCCCCCGGGTTGGTGGCAAGAATTCAGAAACCGGGCTACACCACCACCATTGGTGTGGCTGCCAGCATCGTCGAGGACCTTGGCCATCAACTACGCCTGGGGGACTATGACTGCCCGCCGGTCGAGGCAGCACGGAGGTGGGTCAAAACCCTGTTACAGGAAATCCGAATGTCGCAACGCCAGCTGGCGATCCAGACCGGCGTTGATATCGACAGCGTCAACCGTTTTCTCAACGGTCGCTACCAAGATATCCGACTATCAACCCTCAATATCTACTTCAACTACCTAAAAACGGAAGCGCACCTACGCGTCATCTGCCTAGACAGGAGAGATCGTTGATCCATACTTCGGAACAAATCGAGCATTGGCTCACCAACCATCTACGCGATACAATCCAACGCGTCGAATTTGTACGCTACCCGATGTCCGAATGGCCCAGGACGGTCGACCGGTCGCAAGGTTGGGCACCGCCGACCTTTCCTGTTCACTTCGACGTTGAGGAGACCAACCCGGATGCAGTAAATGTCGTCCGCGTCGAGTTTTGTCCTGGCCGGATCGCGGCAATCGCCAATGAACTGGATGCCGACTCCGGCGAGGCATTCCTCCAGCTCATACGGTTCAGCCTCAACAACCACATCACCCTCTTTGCCCAGGATATGTGGGACCCACGCGAACGCCAGGAGCACGTTGATCGCGCGATTGCCGACCTTGACCCTGATCTTCTGCAATTTATGGATGCTATCCAGCTCATGTCTGAGGCTATGTAAACAAGGAATTGCCTGATGAAGCAACTTCAAAGAACGAGCATCGAAGAGCTGATACCGGCGCCATTTCGACCTCAGGCCAACCGCTGGCTGAACCGCGGCGACGGCATAGCCGTGTACCAAAATCAGCACGAAGAGCACCCCGAATTTGGTCGACTTCAACTGGTGAGCTTCGGGTCGACGGACGCCCAATTTCCGACTTCGACTCCACCCGTCCAGATGCCAGATCTGGGCGACGAGCATAACTGGCGCTACCGCCTGATCGGAACCTATCGAGGAGAGCTGCTGTGAGGCATCTGGAGTCAGAGTACGCGAGGTGTATCGCCGTCGAGGCACTTGCACGACGAACGATCGCACTTGGCGAAGAACGAATTACCCACAGTATCCACGTTCCGCCCCCGAACTACTTCGACGACTGAAATGCTAAAAGAAGGAGCAATAATGTCCACCCATCCCCGCGCCCAAGCCTTCATCGAGGCCTACGGCATCGCCGAGCGTACACAAGTCCTCGACATCGACACGTCCGATGGACACCGCTTCGTGGTCCTCAACCAGGGCAACGCGTCCTGGTTGTTCGACATCGCCTCCGTGAGCGACCACCACTTCATCTACGTCCACCTCTTCGACAATTCCACGGACGCCGCGCGAGCTCATGTCGGGACCGCCGGCGCCGAGGACAACCCGGACGGCCCGACCACCCCGGTCGGCGTCTTCTCCATCGCTAACGGCAAGCGGGTCACATTCGAAGAGACCGGGTTGACGAACCACGGCTGGCCAGCAGTTCCGACTCTGACGCTCCTGGCGGACCGCTGCGACGGCTGAGCCAGAGATCGACCACCAACGACCACGGAGAGACCACTGATGACCGAGACCGACCGAGACCGCCTTGCCGCCATCGCCGAGCAGAACCAGAGCGACCCTGACGACCGGATCACGTTCCTGCTCGGAGAGAACCGCCGGCTGGAGGCAATGCTGGAAGACGCCACTGCCTCCTTGTGGCTGGCCACTGACCACGGATTGAGCCCCTGGTGAATCGCCACCGCTCACCCTTCAGGCTCCCAAGTTATCTTGTGTCCGCTGGATCGAGGCTGTAGAGTTGTAGGTGCCGTGCAGTTCGTCTTTGCCAAGAGTGCCTACAAGCACGGTATTGCCGACCAGGCCATGACCCACGCCCTGCGCAACCCGGTTCGAATCCTCGAATTGGACGACCTGATCATGGTGGTCGGAGCAGACGACTCCGGACGACTCCTGGAGATCGGTGTCGTCCGCAACGAGGAAACGACAACCATCGTTCATGCCATGCCCGCCCGCCAGAAGTTCCTGAGGTGATGCCCCCAATGCCCCGAACCCTGAGAGACATCCAGACTCACGCCGACGACCTAGCCGCCCGGTTCGAGAGTGACGAATTCGAGTTTGTCGAGGACAAGGACGGAACTCCGTTGCTGGAAGTCGCAAAGGCCGTGCTGGCTCGTGCCAAGTCGGAGCAGCGGCTGGTCGACGCAGTTCAGACAGCCCGTAGTGCTGGGCTGAGTTGGTCGGCCATCAGCATGTACCTCGGCACTACCGCGGAGGCCGCCCGGCAGCGGTACTCCCCCGAACCCGGGTGACTTGCAACTTAAGTTGCGTTCCGATACCCAGTTGTCCTGAAACCTGCTGCGGTCACCGTCCGAGACCCCTCCCACCCCTGACCAACCTGACCAAAGGACCACATGACCATGCGTACGAGCAAGCACGGCAAGGACGTCATCGTCCGCTTCTACTCCGTCGAGCTTTGGGCCGAGGATTGCCCCGACGGCCCCTACGAGCCCTTTACCGTCAGCCTCAGCTACGAGGCCAAGAAGATCGACGGGCTCGACCCCAACGGCTCCGAGGCCCTGGCCCAGGTGCTGCGCCGGGCGGTGAAGATCGAGGCCAAAGAGCACGGCTTCGCCCCCGGCACGACGTTCCGGCTGCACTCCGCCCGGTTGTTCAAGAGCCACTTCGTCCCGGCGGCCCAGGCCCAGTGAACACCCGGGCTTCCTACTGGGGTAGGATGATGTCATGACCAACGTCGACAAGATGAGCATCTCGCTGCCGGCAGACCTGGGCGAGGAAGTGCGGGAACTGGCCGCCAGCAGCGGCCTGGGGCTCTCCGGTTGGCTCGCTCAAGCGGCTGCGGAGCGGGTGCGCCAAGAGAATTTGCAGGCGTTCCTGGACCAGTACGAGGCCGAATGCGGCGAGTTCACCGAGGAGGAACTCGCCGCAGCCCGCCGGAAACTGGGTTACGAGTGACCATCCTGCTGGACGCCGGAGCCCTCATCGCCATCGAAGGCCGCGACAGAGACGTCATGAGCGTCGTGAGGGCAGCCAAAGCCCGTTCCGAACCAATCCAGACCCTCGGCCCGATCGTCGCTCAGGTGTGGCGCTCGCCGGCACGACAGGCAACACTTGTCACCTTCTTGAGAAGTGTGAATGTCCTCCCATTCGACGACCGATTGGCCCGCCGAGTCGGAACACTTCTTGCCGACTCCAGCACCAAGGACGTCGTGGACGCCGGCCTGGTGGCCATCGGCCGCCCCGGTGATCGCATCGTAACCAGCGACCCTGACGACCTTCGACTGCTCATCGAGGTGAGTGGACAACACCTCAGCATCATCCGATGCTGAGCGACCGAAAGCTTTCCTGAGGATGACGTCATGACCAACGTCGACAAGATTCGCATCTCCGTGCCGGCCGAGTTGGGTGCGGAGGTGCGAGAGCTGGCTGCTGGCAGCGGCTTGGGCCTCTCGGGGTGGATAGCCGAGGCGCTCGCTGATCGGATCCGCGACGAGAATCTGCGGATCGCTGTCGAGGCATTCGAAGCCGAGAACGGGGCGTTCACCGAAGAGGAACTCGCCGCCGCCCGCCGGAAACCCTGTTGACCGACCGAAAGCTTTCCGATGACCAACCAACATTTTCTGATCGAACGAAACGGGACGGTCCCGTTGGAATTCGACGGCCAGTTATTGGCTGACGTGTCCTCTGCTGAACCAGACAGTCCCCGGTGGCAGGAGATCCGGATCTACCGTTCCGACCAGGGTCGCTTCATCACCGAGGTCCTGGGCTGCACGAGAGTGCGAGGCGAGCGCACCATCCGCAACGTCGAGGTGTTCTCCCGACCCGAGGACGTCCAGAGGGGAGTCCGTCGCCGCAAGGACGGCCGGGAGTTTGTCACCGAGTTGGGCCACGAGGCGCTCCGCATCGCTGCCGAACACGAACCGCTGATCTACTCGGGGACCGAGCAGGTCTGACCACAAAGGATGAACATGATGACCACCAATGACCCGAAGACCATTCACCTCAGCGTCGACATCCGCCAGGACCTGTCCATGGCCAGCGACCCGACCTACCAGACCCTCAACGACTTCTTGTGGGAAGGCGACTTCGACCAGACGACCACCGTCGAAGGTGTGACCGTCGACTATGTGGATGTCGCCGAAGCGCTGCGCAACTACGTCACCGCCTGGGAGCAGACCTGGGTGGCCACCGCCGCACTTCTCGGCTATGACGCGATCGCCACCGGCGACGCATCGATCACCGCCGAGCACGATGCCCTCAACGATCCGGACTCCTCGGACTGCTCCGTGGTGGACGCCTGGCAGACGACCTGGGACGCCTGCCCCCCTGTCCACTTCACTGCCGAGATGCTGCCCTGATCACGCCCGATATCGAGGAGAATGAACATGTCCTGTTCCCAGGGCCCCGGTGCCCGGGGCCCTGGGGTTCGGACGCCTCGTCGAGATCCCCGCCCCGACATGGCATCAGTGGATCGACCTTGCCGGCGCCCGGACACTGCGCAAAGTCACCGCCCACGACGGGCAGGACGGCGGGAACCCGATGACCCGACTTGGACGGCTCACGAGAGCGAAGTCGGAGATCACCCAGGAATGGGCTTTTGGCATCGCCGAAGCCGAGGTGAGGGGACTCAAGCTGGCGGACATCGCGGAGACAGCGGACATCAGCGTTGCCGCTGCCCGCAAGATCGTCACCGAAGCCCAAAAGAACCTCGAATCATCGTTCCCCACGGTGACAGTTCGGTAAGTATAAACCTATGTCTAAGACGAAGATCACCGTCACCGTGGACCAGGAGCTGGTCGACTACATCCGCTCGACAAAGCGGACCACCATCTCCTCGGTCATGAACGAGGCCCTCCGCCACGAGGTCGAACGCCTTGCTCATCGTGACGCCCTCGGCGAACTACTCGCGGAGTGGGAGCGAATCGCCGGGCCGATTCCCCCGGAGGCGTTGGCCGAGGCCAACGCGATCATGGCGGATCTCTGATCCCCACAACACAGACGAGACCCTCGATACGTATCGTGACCACCACACCCTAACCATCAGAATGGACCACCAATGACTGACAATGTCACTCCCACCACCACCCCCGAACTGCTTGCCACCCGGGTCGCCAGGGCGCTCCACGGCCGAGACGATCTCGACCCGACCGATGTCGCTGCCGGAAGAATCGGCCACGTCCTGGACGTGAATCTGGAGTTCGACCACTTTGACGACCGAATGGGTGGACCGGTCAGCCCCGACGTGATCGAGGGCGCCATCGCTGCCGAACTGATGACCAGGTCCGGCCACGAGCTGCACCTCACCGTCGCCGGCCTGTTGGCCGCGGGCTGGGAGGAGCAGGTCCGGGTGCAAGAGCCACGCCTGGTGGTGTTGAGCCGGGAACCAGCCGACCTCTGGGCGGCCCAGCAGGCCGAGGACGAGCGTTACGGCGAAGAGCGCGCCGCCGCCATCCGGGCCCGGCGGGAACGTTGGGAACAGAACCAGTGGTGGGCGAGCTGACAAACGATCAGCTGCTCCACGAGCTGAACGCCCTGGATCCGCTGATCCGACTGCGAATGGTCGATGGCCAATCGGTCCAGGGGGCCGCGGCCATCGATGGCGGATGGCAGTGCCGTGCCTGCTCGGCCCCGTTCGAGTGGGGCCCGGTTGACTCTGGTCCGTGCCCCAACTGTGGAGCACCGGATCGGGGCTGGATCACCACGGCACTGCGTCCCCTACCCGATCATCGTGAGGAGTGGCCCCGCTTCTTGTCGGCGGTCCGAGCCGAGGTCGTCGCCCTACGGGAGCAGTGTTGGGCGACGAGGAACGCACGGATACGCCGGCGGTTGGCGCAGCGACTGGCCGCCGCGGTCGCCGATCGCGACACCCTCAACCGGCCCCAGTGGATGCGCCGGCACTCCATCGTCTCCTCCCGCTATGTCGGTCAGTTCGCCCTCGACGACGGCAGCCTCATACTGGGAACCGACGACGAGATATGGGCACGGGCCGTGGTCAGCGCGGCACGATGGGAACAACTACACGGACACGAAGGCTCACAACCCGAGACCGGGTTCTGGGCTACCGAGGAGATCGAGGTAACCGTTGACGACCTTCACTGAACCCGCACCAGAGCCGCTGCTCGATCCCCGGTTCCCTGGCGAGTGGCTCGCCGCTGTCGGTCTGAGCCTCTTTGGCCCGGGTCGATGGCACCGGGACCCCGAGACCGCTCGGGCCGTCACCCGGACCCCCCGACGAGCGAGTGGTAGTGCCGTCCCGGTACCACTCGCTCCCTCCAGCGTGCCCGAAGCCATCCGAATCGCGGCTGAGGCCACCGCAGGGGAAACCACCGACAACCCCCTCTACTGGGGCCACGGCTGGGATTACCACCACCAGGGCGAGTTGCCCACTGCCGCGGACATCCAGGACCGCCTGAACGACATCAGGATCGACCCGGGCCCGCTCACCACCGACGAGTCCCGCTGGCTGCTGTTCATGGGCCAGGGCCAGAACAACCGGGCCGCACTGCCGGGCAAGCTCATCGACGCCCTGGAGCGCGTCAACGTGGAGGATCTGCGACTGGACCGGGCCGATCGACCCAAGACAACCACCGGTTCTTCCTGGATGATCGACGAGTCCTGGCGCTACATGCACCTGGAGCCGACCCATGACAGCAAGCCCCCGTTGATGCCGGTGATCGAGACGGCCCTGGCCCTCCTCGGGGTGTACTCCGGGCACCTGGTACGGGTGGCCACCTGGGTCCGCCACAGCATCGCCGTGGGCTGGCTGTGGCCCGAGACGATCCTCGATACGCCACCAGCGAACGCATGGATCGCGGGGTGGCGCCGACAGCCCCGCAAGTTTGAACCCCATGCCGGCGCCCTCGGCGTCGGTACGTGCGTGAAGATGAACACACCGACCTTCCAGCGTTGGGTCCCGATCCAGTTGGAGGTCACTCCCCTTCTCGGGGATACCGCCGCCACCTACCTGGCCCGCGAACCCGAGGTTGGCGACCCGGTCGGCATCCCCGAAATTGCCGAGCACTACAACGTGGACCCCAAAGAGGTCGCGGCCACGGTGAAGGCCACGAACGGATCGTTCCCGCCGGCCCGTTGGATCACCAACGGCAAACCGGCCTGGTCGCTGGCCGCTGACATCGAACCGTGGGTCACCTTGTACTCAGGTTGGGAGACCAATCCGTGACCTACCTGATCGGTCCCGATGTCGACACTCCCCGCAACCTCCCGGGATTCCGGATGTGGCTCCAGAAACAATGGGCTCCCACCGGTTTGTTCACCCAGGCCGCGCTCCTCCAATCCGAGGACAAATTCGTCCAAGAACACGACACCTACCTCTCCATCGACCGCCGCTTCGATGCCCGAGCACTACCCGACGCCGGGTTGTACTGGGTCGATAAAGAGATCTGCTCCCTGGTGCAACAGACCGCACCCAACCTGCCCCGCACCACGCTCACCCCGGAACTGACGCCGGAACCGAAGGGTTTCATCTGGCTGGAGGAACCGTTGATCGGCCAGCCCGCCGCCGACGTGGTGGGCATCACCGATCCCATCGTGGTGCGAGCCATCCTGTGGGGGCCGGCCCGCATCCCCCCCGGCCGTGAGGCACTCGGCATCGGACTCTACGGGGACCGGAACCTCGACGAGGGCAAACGGTTCTTCTACCCCTTGGGCCGCACCGACTGGATACCGGGCACCGACACCGATGAACCGATCACCGACACGATCGGTGAGGACGAGCAGCGCTCGGCTTCGATGGCCGAGGACCGCCGGTTCCTGGCCACCATCTTGTTGTTGATGGGACAGACCAATGTCACTGAGCAACGGACCACCGAGCCGGCCAAGCAGGCGAAACGCAAGGTCCAACGAGCCGGGTTCGGAACCGATGTGCGGGTCATCAGCGCACGCCGCCGCCCTCACGAAGCACTCGAAGATCCCACCGGGCAACGCCCGGTGGATTGGAGTCACCGCTGGATCGTCGGCGCCCACTGGAAGCAGGTCGTCTATGGACCCGGTGGTTCCCTGCGCCGGCCTCAGCTGATCCTGCCCTACATCAAGGGTCCCGAGGACAAGCCGCTGCTCACCAAGGACACCGTCCGGGTCCTCAAGGACTCCTGACGCCCGGGACAACCGTCCCACGAATCTCGCTGTGACACTGGGGGTTCACCCGTGCTCCTTCCCTCCACCAACTATGAACTGGTCCTACACGTCAGCATGTGGCCCGACGACCATGGCACACCGCCCGACCCCGAAGCACTGGCCGAGGCCGTGCACGACCTTCTCCAGGACACACCGGTTCCCGGTGACCACGAGTGGTCACTCGACGGGTGGTCCATCCGACCGGTCACTCCATCAGGAAGCAACCGATACTGACATGCCCCAAGACTGGGACCGCATCTACAAGATCGCCTTCGACTATTCGCCGTCCACCATGATGGGGCTGTGCGGAATCGAGGTCGGCGACGACACGATCACGGCACTACCCACCGAGTACGTCACCGAGGTCCGTTCGGATCGGGTCTATCGGGTAGGCAGCCGCATTGTCCACATCGAGATCCAGGTTGCCGACGACCCGAACCTGGAACTGCGTTTGGTCCTGTACTGGGCCGGAATCGTCCAACGCCACAAGGAACCACCGATCCAGGTCGTCCTTCTCCCTCGGGGTGGTCGCTACACCGGCCACTACCGCCACGGGGACCTTGCCTTGGACTACCGGGTCGTGGACCTTGCGGCAATGGACCCCGGAACACTCCTGGATGGTCCCATGCCCGGGTTGAGCATGCTGGCTACCGACAAGCCGGAGGCCTTCGTGGGTCCACTGCTCGATCGGATGCCCAAGGCCAGGAGATCCAACTCAGCCTCGCTGTCTTGGCCGTGGGCGACGACACTTCCTTTGCTACCCTTCTTGCCAACGAGATCCGGAGACGTGACATGACCTCGATCTTCAGCCAGACAGACCTGGGCCAAGAGCTGCGCGCCGAAGGCCTCGCCGAAGGCCTCGCCGAAGGCCTCGCCGAAGGCCTCGCCGAAGGCCGCGCCGAAGAGCGAACGGCTATCACCCGGATCCTGCTGGAGGACCGCTTCGGCCACCATCCCGATCTGGATGAGGTGATCGCCCGCCTCGGCCGTCTATCCGAGCGGGAGATGCTCGCTGCCATCAAGAACGCAGCGAGCATCGGGGACCTCTGACCCAGGGCGTTCCCCGACCCTGGGTTCCTAGGCCGGGTCCCGGCACCAGGCCGGATAGGACGCCCCCACCTGGGGGTCTTCCATCAGTAACAGCTCGAAGCCACGAGCTTCGAGCAGGCTCTCGACTTCCAGCTCCATCACGTTGGGGAACACCACCCTGCGGTCTTTCGGCAATGAGTCGAGATAGGTCCCGGCCTTGTCCGTGTTCGTGACCTGGAACAGCGGGATCCACAACTCCCCGCCTCGTTCCCGGGTGTACCCCCACACACCGTCGGCGAGTTCTCCCATCTTCCCGGAGTCTTCCGTCACGACTTGTCCTCCCCGATTGGTCAACTTCTTCGGCCGTCGGCCGATGGATTCCACACGTCCCTTCGACCCAAGGACCAACCATGTACACCATGTCCCCCCAGCAACCGCAGCCCCAGCTTCCTCCCGGTTACATCCTCGCCACCCCGAGGATCCAGGCCAAGAGCGATTCCAGGTTGCAGTACCTGGTTATCGCACTCGTGATCGCCCTCGCAACCGTGGGTTTCACCGGCTACAAGTGGCACGCCGCCACCTCCGAGATCACCGACCGCAAGGCCTTCGAACGAGTCCAGGACCGTTGCATCGACGGGCTGAAAGAATCGATGGAGTCGTGGATCATCGATGAGAATTACAGCGGTTCGAGAATCCAGCTTGAGGCTGTCGTCGAACCCTGCCGGAACTCCCAACTCAGTCATCTCAACCCGAACAACCCCTAGCTAGCTAGTGGGATCGGCGTTCCCATATATAGACTCACGGGACACGATCTGACGAGGTCCACTCCATGTCCGAACACTATGTCGTCCGTCGGTGGCGCAAACCTCCCCTGGAGTTCGACGGCACGATCCTGGCCGATGTCACCTCCCAGGAACCCGGGGACCGTCGCTGGCAAGAGATCCGGATCTATCGGACCACCCGGGACCGGTTCGTGACCGAATCCGTCGGCCGTTCAACCCTCCCTGGTGAACACGACTTCCTTCACGTCAACGTGCTCCACAACCCTCGTGTGGTCGCCAACGCTCTTCAGCAGCGTTCCGATGGACGGGAGTACCTCACCGATCTCGCGGTCGAAGCTCTGGAGATGGCCGCCGTGACCGTGCCGCCTATTTGGACTGGCACCGAGGCGATCTGACACCATCTCTTTGGCCTCACCGCCACCGGTCATCTTTCCTGGCCGACGAAACACCTGCAGCACCTGAAGGACCCGCAATGACGCAGCACCCCCCGGCCCAACCGGGCAACGATTGGCCAATCCAACACCAGACTCCTCCGCCGGAGAAGAAGAGGCGCAAGCGCTGGCCGTGGGTTCTCGGCGCCGTGGTCATCATCGCCATCATCGCCAGTGCCGGTGGCAACAAGGACGACGGGACCTCCGCCTCGGATGCCGCATCCCCCGCGGCTGTCAACGGGGCTCCGTCCCACCACCGAGGCACCCCACCTCGGTACTCCCGTCAAGACCGGTGACGTCATCGTGACCGCAGCCGGCGTGACCGATCCGTTCACCTCCTCGAACCAGTTCCTCCATCCCGCAGCGGGCAACCGCTACGTGCAGGTCGACCTGCAAGTGGAGAACGCCACTGACGAGGGCATCGTCTTTTCCACCTTGATGCAGCTCAAGGTCCGGGACTCGGCCAACCGGACGTTCCCGATCACCATCGTCGCCGAGCCCGGAGCCAGTGTCGAGGGAGCGATACCGCCCAAGGCGGCGAACCGGGGCTTCGTCTACTTCGAGGTACCCGCCGACTCGACCGGCCTGGCGCTACAGGTCCAGGGTGGGATCACCGACGATCCGATCCTGATCGCCCTTTCCTGAGAGATGTCGGATGGGGATCGAATCCGCGATCCCCATCCGACATCCCACCACAAATCCGCCGTTCACCGGCACCGATCGCGCTTGCTGGGGTTTGCTGCGGGCGATACGGTCGCTGCGCCTCAAGGATCGGTCTCTGACGACCATCCCCGGCTTTAAGCATCGAGGAGCGTGCGATGTCGGATATGGATTGGCTCGATCGCGGCGCATGTCGCGGCATGAGCGTCGACCTGATGTTCCCCTCGGAAAAGACGGGATCAGCCGCCGCAAAGCGGGTATGTGCATCATGCTCCGAGCGTGAGCCATGCCTGACCTACGCCCTGGGGCACGGCGATCTCGAAGGGGTCTGGGGCGGCACGTCCGAGGCCGAACGGCGCAAGCTGCTGCGGCTGCGCCGGCGGGCCGCCCAAGTTAGACCTGCAGCCGAAGCCGCTCCCGGCCGATAGGCCACCGTCGGGGTATCCCCGGCACGATGAACACCTCGACCTGGTTGGAGTGCCGAAATGGTCGATTCATCCCCGCGCTATCGCGCCTTCAAGTCCGACCTCAATGTCACCTGGGGTCTGTTGTCCTTCCGGGCGGATCTGGTGCCGCCCCGGGACACGAGTCGGGACGTCTCCTTCGAGACGGTCTGCCCGCAATGCCACGCTGAAGACCCCCACGCCGACGCCTCGAAGCTCAGCGTCCGCTACCACTGCGACGATCCCCGTCACGGCCCGTTCACGGCCTCCGATGCCCTGAAGGCCTCCCGGGTCGGTAAGTCGCTGCGGGTCATCGGCACGAACAAGGAGGTCGAGGGCGTGAGGACCGCCGCTGCTGATCCCGTTGACGATTTGGTCCTCACGCCCTACCCGGCCATTGATGTCGAGACCAACACCTTTGCGATGGGAACGGCTTACGTCCTCGCCCAGAATGGACGGTCCCAGGCCTTCGGGCTGTTCTTGTCGCTCATCGATCACGACGGGCACATCATCAGCTCCGACGGCGAGATTCTCACGCTGGTCGGCGAGATCAGTCTCCGTGGCTCCCGCAAGCTGATGCAGTTGCGCTCCTGGGACGGCCAATTGGTGCTCCAGGAATTGATCCGACCCGATGAGATCCGCACCGGGTTCCCTCTCTACGGCGAGGTGGTGGATGACCGCATGGTGGACCCGATCCGGGAACTGCTCAGTCGGGAGGTTCGGCCCTTCATCCCCGAAGACCACGGCAATGTCCAGCGGGAACGACTCGACGAGTTCGTGCAATCCCGCCTGGAGGAGACCACGTCGGATACCCCCGTTGTCGAGACCCGCTCCGGCGGTGATGCCCTGTTGATCCTCCTGCAGGACTCCGTCGCCGCATCGAAGCGTCCGACGGCACGCAAGGCGCGTGCCCGTAAAGCCAGCCCCCGAAAGGCGTCGTGATGGCCGTAGAAGATCCTCGTCCGGCACTGCGACGTTTGGCCGAGGCATTGGCCTCCGAGGCCCACGGTCTTGGTCTTCGTCTCGTCCAGTTCGACTGCGCCCAGGCTTTCGCCGACGGCTCGCCGGCTCCCCAGGAGTTCTTCCAGGCCATGTTCGTGATGGATGGACCCTCCACCGACCCCGGTGATCAGCATCTGATTGACGCCGAGTTCCGGGATATCGAGGCACGCCTCACTGCCCAAAGGGTGGACGATGAACTGGCCTCGGCGATCGACGAACTTCGTCGGGCATCAGGCCAATTGCCGTCTGACGACTAGCCGATTGGGTAGGCGGACTGAGCTGGGCCGGTCCGCCTACCCGGAGGGGAATCCCATGGCCATTCTGATCACAATCCGCGAAGAAGCCGACGGTCAGGTCAGCGTCGACTACGTGAAGAGCGGCTCAGAATTGGTGGTCCTGGTCGACTTCCGCGAGGTGAGTATCGCCCGGATGCCCAACGACCTCATGCCGCTGGTCCGATCCGTCCGACGGCTCCCCAAGACCGTACCCTGGCGCGACGACATCCTGACGGAACTGACCAGCCGTCAACGAGAATTGTGGACTTACCTCAGCTCTGGAGCACCGGATGATCAGCCCCATGCTGGCTGACCCAGCAACCGAAGACCGACTTATCCCCCTCTGCTACGCCACGGACTAC
>Ga0126382_10000510_pt1 | contig 15174 bp, 13 predicted proteins | sample PanSoiMetPlot_30_FD_92548 | JGI IMG/M metagenome (GOLD analysis project Ga0126382, IMG submission 92548) | Tropical forest soil microbial communities from Panama - MetaG Plot_30 | ecosystem: Environmental > Terrestrial > Soil > Tropical forest > Bulk soil | place: Panama | collected 2016-02-17
ACTGGGCGCTGGGCATGGCGCGCGAGGTTGCCCGCGGGGCCCGGTTCCCGCCGCTGATCCTGGTCACCACCGGGCCCGGCGGCGACCTGGTGGTGCTGGAGGGCCACGCCCGGCTGACCGCCTACATGCTGGCCCGCGACCGTCTGCCGCCGGAAATGGAAGTGCTGGTCGGATCCTCCCCCGGCGATGCCCCGCTGAGGGCCTCCGGGGTGACTGAAGAAGCGTGCGCCTGCACCTTTGGGCGTTTTATACCGATATGCGTAGAATGAGTGAGACTACAAATGAGACTACGCAGCCTTGCGGGCCAGGCCGAACGCATGACTGGCCTGACATATTGCCTGGTCACAGGTGGCGGAGGATAGGATATTCGAACTCCTGAGGGGTTGCCCCCAACACGCTTTCCAACAATGTTGGCCAGCGTTCACCAGCATCCGCCACCGTTCGCGAACTGCGCAAACACGATCTGGGTGAACATCGGTGAACGGTCCCGGACGGGGGTGAATGAGCCCAGAAATGAGCCCACGGGCTGGGCCGCGGCTGGCCGCGGCTTACGCTTTCGAGGACTGCGCAGCGCCGTCCACCACCGCCGCGAGCATACCTGACCAGGACCCAACGGCGGCCCGCGTTCGCCCGTGAACGGTTCCGGACGGGGCGAACGAGATACAAACTGAGCTACAGATCCCTACCCGGCCTAACCCTGATGTCCACCTCTGGATGCGCGGTGAGCGGCGAGGTGGTCTCCTGGACGCTGAGCTTGACCCCAGTCCAGGCTGTGTCCGTGGAGGCTAGCCATCTAGCGCGGGCAAGTTCGCGTCGGTGCAGTGATACGGATCGGGTCGATGCTCCGGTTTGGAGCTTGGCAGTCATGTGGTGGTGCTACAGGTTGCGGCCAGCCGATCGCCCACCTCGTTGAGGATGCTGGCCAGCCCGGCAACGGTCGAGATAGCGGACAGTCCGAGGGCCTCGTTGTGGTTCGGCGAAAGCGGTAGCCGGTCTAGCAGATCATCCAGTTCCGCAGCGTGGTCGATGTCGAGGTCGGCGTGTTCGAGCATGGTTCGGAAGGCGCTGGGCGGCAGGCCGGATCTGCCCTGGAGATCCTGGAGGCTGCGCTGGCTCGGCGGGTTTCCCTCGAGGACCATCAGGTAACCGAGAATGCAGACGGGGTGATAGTGCAAAGTCCAGTAGTACTGTGCGCCTATCAAGGCCGCGACGGCACCCGATGATGGCCTCCTGAGCAGTTCAGCTGAATCCACGCCAACGCTCTGAAGGTCTTGCAGCAGCCAATCGTCGTGGCCCCGCTCCTCTTCGGCATGCCTGCGCAGGTAATCGACCAGCCCGGCCGCGAGCGGGTCTGCGGGGGAAAGGTCGCGGGCACGGTCCAGAGCCGTTTCCAGCAGCGGCACGCTGGCCCGCATCGAGCCGTACAGTACGCGTAGGAACGCGATCCAGGCCGCCGCGGGGTCGGGATGCTGGTCGAGGCGACGCTGGGCGGCAGCCAGCGGTGGCAGCGCGAGCGCGATCTTGCGGCGCAGGACCGAACTAGACAGGGTGTTTGTAGGGCAGGCTGCCATCGAGCAGTCCGGCTTCGGTCAACGCGAAGCCCAGATCGGAGATAGCCTTCAGTTCGTCAAAGGTCATACGGGTGAGTGCGTCCCAGACTGGCGGCGGCACGTCATCTGGGTCGTATCCCGCCTCCCGCAGCGTGATGGCCGGATGCTCGACGAACCGTTGCCGCGTCACTGGATCGCGGATGATGTCGTCCAGTGCCCCCAGCACCTGGAGGATTTTCTTTCTCGCCATAGTCGCCCTCTTCTCCCAGACTGGTGCTTGCCTATACTCCCGCGTTTCTCCTGTCAAGTTGCTGCTGCCAACCAGCCCAGCCACAATTGGATTGTCGGCAGGCGGGGAGGATGATGACGTTCACCGGGGAGAGGCGCAAGACCGTCACCGCCCTGTTCGTGGACATGGTCGGCTCGACCGCTCTCGGGGAGTCGCTGGACCCCGAGTCGTTGCGGCAACTGATGGTCCGCTACTTCGAGCAGATGGCCGGGGCCGTCCGGCGCCACGGTGGCACCGTGGACAAGTTCATCGGCGACGCGGTCATGGCCGTGTTCGGAGTGCCCCGGGCGCACGAGGACGACGCCCTGCGGGCGGTGCGGGCGGCGGTAGAGATGCAGGACGCGCTGGCCGACTTGAATCTGGAGTTCGCCCGGGACTGGGGGGTCACTGTCGAGATCCGGGTCGGGGTTAACACCGGCGAGGTTGTGGCCGGAATCCCTGGCGGCGATCATTCTTGGACGGTCGGCGACGCGGTGAACCTGGCCGCCCGGCTGGAGCAGACAGCCGAACCGGGACAAATCTTGATCGGCGAGCAGACCAGGGCGCTGGTCGGCGACGCGGTGCGGGCCGAGGAGTTGCCACCGCTGCCGATCAAGGGAAAACGGGAGCCGGTGCGCGTGTGGCGACTGCTCGAATTGGCGGGCGCGCGGTCCCGGGAACTCGACCCGACCCTGGTGGATCGGATGCCCGAGCTGGATCGGCTTGAGGGCTGGTTCCGAACGGTGGTCGACGGGGGGATGTGCGCCGCGATCACGGTCGTGGGTTCCGCGGGTGTGGGCAAATCGCGACTTACCCGGGAGTTTCTCCACCGTCTCGCCAACCGGGCGACGGTCGTAGAAGGCCATTGCATGCCGTATGGCGAGGGTGTGACGTTTTGGCCGGTCAGCGAGACTATTCGGCGGGCGGTCCGCATCGGTCCGCGAACAGAGACCAACCGGGCTCGCGGGCGGATCGCCGCGCTGCTCGACGGCATGGCCGACGGGGAGTTGGTCGCGCCGCGGATCCAGGCGCTGCTCGGGCTGGGTCCCGCTGAGCCCGGGCTTCAGGAAACCTTCTGGGCGGTCCGCCGAGTGCTGGAGCATGTGGCCGACCGTGCACCGCTGGTCGCCGTTTTCGAGGACGTCCATTGGGCAGAGCCAACGCTCCTGGATCTTCTCGAGTACCTAGTTGACCGGGTGCACGCGGTGCCCGTTCTGCTGTATTTCGTGACCCGTCCCGAGTTGCTCGAAGCGCGGCCTACATGGCTGTCCGGCAAACCGAACGCGAACACGCTCAGCCTCGGCCCCCTGTCGGCGGCCCACACTGACCTGCTGATCCGGCAGTTGCTGCGCGGGGCCCGGTTGGCAGATGAGTCGCGGGAGCGGCTCGCTGCCTTGGCTGAGGGCAACCCACTGTTTGTCGGCGAGACCGTGCGGATGTTGATCGACGTCGGTGTCGTGCGAACCGCCGAACCTGGCTGGTCCGTGTCCGGCGGTCTCGCCCAGACCGCTATCCCGCCCACAATCCGCGCGCTGTTGGCCGCGCGGCTGGACCAACTGGAGCCTGAGGAACGATTTGTTGCCGAATGCGCCGCGGTAGCCGGCCGGATTTTCTGGTGGGGCCTGGTGACCGCTTTGGTCCCGGCAGAGGTCCGCCCCCGGGTAGCCGGGCACCTGCAAGCGCTTAGCCGCAAAGAATTCATCACGCCGGATCCATCGGACTTGCCGGGGGACGACGCGTTCCGGTTCACTCATGCGCTGCTGCGCGACGTGACATACCAGGGAATCCCGAAGTCGGCCCGTTCCCAGTTGCATGAGCAGACCGCCGACTGGCTGGCAAGACGGATGGGCAAACGCGCGGGCGAGTACGACGAGATCATCGGCTACCACCTCGAACAAGCTTGCCTGGTGCTGACCGAACTCGGACCGACCTCGGACGCTGCCCAGGCGCTGGGTCGGCAGGCGTCGGCCCGCCTGGCCGGCGCTGCGGCACGGGCCTTCGCATCGGAGGACATGCCGGGCACGATCTCGCTGTGGTCCCGGGCTGTAGCGCTGCTGCCGGACAAGGATCCGGGCCGGCTGGCGCTGCTACCACGGCTGGCGTTCGCGCTGATGGAAACCGGCGACTTCCGCCGACTGGCCCGGGTGATCGAGGAGACCTCGCTACTAGCCGACGCGATCGGTGACGAGCAGGCGCTGGCAATGGCGGGCGTGCTGGAGCAGTCGATGCGGCTGCTCACCGATCCCGACCGGCGACCCGCGCAAGCCCGAGACGCCGTTCGCGAGGCAATCAGCACCTTCGAGGCGGTCGGCGACAACTACGGCCTGGCCAAGGCCTGGTCGCTGCTCGGGTTTGCCAACCACGTGTCCGCACGGTTCGCCGATGCCGAGACGGCCTGGGCCCGCGCCGCGGTGCACGCACGCGGGGCCGGCGAGCGACGCGACGAACTCGACGCATTCACCTGGGGGCTGATCGGCAGCTGGCTCGGGCCGACCCCGATCGAGGCCGGGCTTGCCCGGACCGACCGATTGCTCGAGCAAGCCCGCGGTGATCGGAAAGGCATGTCCGGGGTGCTGATCATGCGGGCGCTGCTGACGGCCAACCTTGGCCGGTTCGACGAGGCACGCGGACTGATCGTGCAGGCCTGGTCACTGTGCCGGGACATCGGCCTCACGCTATGGGAAGCCGGACCGGTCACCCAGGCGGCCGGCAGCGTGGAACTGCTGGCCGGCGACGCGGCCGCGGCCGAGGCGGTGCTGCAAACCGGTGCCCACAAGCTGCGCGAGATGGGAGAGGCCGGTTGGCTGTCCACCGCGCTCGCCTGGCTGGCCGAGGCGGTCTACCTGCAAGGCCGGGCCGATCAGGCATACCAGCTTTCCGAGGAAAGCGAACACCTCGCGGGAGGCGGCGACGTCTTCACCCGCGTGCTATGGCGCAGCGTCCGGGCCCGGGTGCTCGCTGACCGCGGCCGGAGTGCCGACGCGGAGCGGCTGTCTCGGGAGGCGGTGACCCTCGCCGACGACACCGACTCACCGGCACTGCAAGCCGATGCCCGCCTCGGACTCACGCACGTACTGCGCTCGCTCGGCCGTAGCGGTCCGGCCGAGCGAGCTCTTGCTGAGGCGATCGATCTGTACCAGCGCAAGGGGGCAGTCGCCGCCATCGCACGGGCCAAAGCTGCCGTATAGGTCGAGCCAGACGCCCAGGGATCGGTACTCGGATGCTAGATTCGAACTCGCGAGCGGTTGTCGCCAACACGCTTTGGCGGCGTGCGCTCCTCCGTTAAGCGTTGTCAGTGATGCCTCTGACCAAGACCATCGCAGCGGCTGGTTCGTCAGCGGCGGGCTCCACGGCTGGGTAAATGAGCCCATCAAATGAGCCCACTTGACATAAGGAGCCTGCTTGGCAGCGGCCATTCGCCGATGTTCTTGCAGGTCAGGATGGCGGAGGATAGGAGATTCGAACTCCTGAGGGGTTGCCCCCAACACGCTTTCCAACAATGCGCCCCAGCGTTCACCAGCGTCCGCCACCGTCCGTCACCTGGGCGGACCGTAACCGCTGGGTCCCGGCGGACGCCCGCGAACCCAGGCGAATGAGACTACGAATGAGACTGCAGCCGAAAGCGACGACTGACTCTGGCGAGCTCGACCGCCGGTATCTTGCTAGGCCTGACGCGCGGCGAGGTTGCGCGCAAGGCCGGTCACGCCGCATCGCGCCGACAGTCGGTATCAGGCTATGCCGGGAGACGGCATCACACTGAGTGATCGGAGGTTCGCGAAGAACGCGCGCCGAGCCGCCGTTCGGCACGGATATTGGCTCCATGCCGATTGGAGCTTGGCTCGCGCATATCTGGGTGGCCGGCTGCCGTGGCTCCACCAGCTCGCCTTGCCGTTCTACAGCTCCCAACAGCTGCACGTGTGCGCGCCATGCCACCGCCGCCCCGGGTTATGAGCCTCAGGCGTGGCGGTGAAAGACACCCGTTATCGGACCCACATCTGGTCGAGCAGGGGCCCGTAGGTCGCATGAACTTGGCAGTTCCCGACCCTGGCGGAGACGAATACCGTCCATGAGTCGTTGAAAACCGGGACCCACGGCGCCTGGTCCGTGACCGCGCGGTCCACGCGGGCCCAAAGCGTGCGGGCTGTGGCAGGATCGGTTAGCTGCTCTGCTTGTGCCTGGGCGGCCAGCTTGTCAACGCGTGGGTCGCAGTACTCGGCGTAGTTGGCGGTGTAGGCGGGGTTCTCGTAGAAGGACCGGCAGGTCAGGGAAGGGAGGAAGAAGGTGGAGGGGGCAGGAAAGTCGGCGCCCCAAGACGTCGGGCCGATCTGGATCTTGCGGCGGGCGTTGGGGATCGTGTCGTAGAACTTCTGCGCGGAGACGGTGTGCAGGGTTGCGCGGTAGCCGAGGTCCCGGAGCAGCGAGACGAGATAGGCGCCGTCGGCTTCGGGATAATTCCATACCGTCACCGGCACGTTCGTGGTGCGGGACTCGTTCACCAGCCGGCGAGCCTTGGCCATGTCGGCGCCATGCCAGGTCCCATCCTTGGTGCCGGTCGTGTAGGGGCAGTACGGCAGGTACCCGGGGAAGTCCGCGGGAAGCACCTGGCAGGTCATGGATACCTCACCCGGGCCATCGTCGGCCAGCCGAACCATCCTGCCGCGGTCGATCGCGTAGCTGACGGCCCGGCGCGCCTTGAGATTGTTAAACGGTGGCTGGCGGGTGTTGAGGAACACATACGTTGTGCCGGATTTGGGACCTGAATGCAGCCTGGTGGGGTACCGCACGGCGAGGTCGCGCGATGGCAGGCCATTCAGGACCAGGTCGACCAAGTCGGCCGTGCCGGCGATCACCTCCGATTGCATTTTTTTAGGGTCGGCGATCCGTTTCAAGCGGATGACATCCGGGTAGCCGGTCGGTTGCGCGGCGTACGACCACTGGCGGAAGTACGGGTTCCGCACCAAGGTAAACGACACGTTGGGCCGGTATTGCGAGATCTTGTAGGGGCCAGTGCCGGGCAGGAACGGGGCTCGGTCGATCCCACCTGTGGGGGCGCCTGGTGGGGCCGGCGCGGCGAACAGCAACGCGAGCTTGTCGAGGAAGTCGGGGTCGGCTGCGGTTAGGTGGAACGTTACCGTTCCCGCGGGATCGTCGGTGACGATCCCAGCAGCGAGGTCGCATGGCGGCCGGTGCGCCACGCACGTTTGCGCGCCGACGATGCCCTCGTAGTACGAGGTGGGGTAGCCGCCGATCGTGAGCAGCCGCTGGATGCCGCGGCGGAAGTCGGACGCCCGCACCAGCACGCCGGTGGAGTAGCGGATGCCCCGGCGGAGCGTGAACGTGTAGGTCTTGCCGCCGTCGGCTGGCCGCGGCAGCGTGACGGCCAGGTCGGGGACAAGCGTGAGCCCCTGGGGGCCGCCTGATCGGCGCAGGGCTACAAGGCCGTCGTACACGGTGGCCAGCGCGGGCAGGTCCGCAAGTCCCCCGGCTTGCGCCGGGTCCCGTGCCGGTAGCCACTGGGTCACCACAGTCAGGGTGCCGCCGCGGTGGGTGACCGCGGTGAACGGGCGCGCACCGACCCAGACGCCTGAGCTCGTGAGGGCCAGGCCGTGCGGGGAGCTGCCCACGAAGAATTTGCGCACGTGGCCGGTCCCTGGGTCGATGTGCGCCAGCGTCGCGCCGAACTCGTCGCCGACCCACACGCCGTCACGGCCGGCGACGATGGCATGGGGCCCATCACCGACCGGGATGGTATCCGTCACCCGGCCGGTCGCCGGGTCTATCTTCCAGACACTCTGATCGAGGGAGTTGGCCACCCATACCGCGGCCGGGGTGACCGCGATGCCAGCCGGCCCGGCGCCGACGAAAACGGGGCCGCTGGGCTGGCCGGTGGCCGGGTCGATCCGGGTGATCGTGCCGTCTTGACCGTTGGCGACCCAGACGGCACCCGGCCCGACCGCGATGCCGTCGGGGCCTGCCCCGACCAGGATGTTCCTCCTGGTCACGGTGCCGGTGACGGGATTGATCCGGTCCACGGTGCCGTCGCCCTGGTTGGCCACCCACACCCCGCTGGGCCCGCTGGCGATGGCGGCCGGGACGTTGCCGACCCGGATCGTCTTGACCACCTTATTGGCCGCGGCGTTGACCCAGGATACGGTCCCGTTGCCGCTGTTGGCGACCCACACGTTGCCACCGGCGGTGACGGTCACCGCGGCCGGGCCGGCGCCGACCGGGATCGGCCCGGTCACCGCGTGGGTGGCCGGGTTGATCCGGAACAGGGTGTTGTCGGTGCTGTCCACGGCCCAGACCGACCCGTCGCCGTAAGCCAGGCCGACCGGGCTGCCCACCATGACCGGGTCGCCGACCCGCCCGCCGGCCGGGTCGATCAGGCCCACGCTGTTGGCCGGCAACTGCGCCGGTGCCTCACCCGCCCACGGCCGCGCTGCCACGACGATGGACACGGCCGCGGCGACCGCCAGCGCTGACCCGGCGGCCAGCAGGCGGCGGGCCCGCCGCGCCCAACCCGGCCCACCACCGCTGCCCGCGGCCGGCCGCACTCCCGGTTGTTCGGGCGGCGGGGACGCCACTGGGGCGCCAGGGTGGTCACCGTCGGCCGGGTCCTGGCGGGCACCCGCCCAGTCCAGCGCCGGGTCGTGGGCCAGGACGGAGGCGTGCAGGCGCTGCAGCGGCTCGGCGGGGTCGATGCCCAGTTCTTCGGCGAGCAGGCCGCGGGCCCGCTGGTAGGCGGCCAGCGCGTCGGCCTGCCGCCCGGACCGGTACAGCGCCAGCATCAGCTGCCCGTGCAGCCGCTCCCGCAGCGGGTGCTCGCCGGCCAGTTGTTCTAGTTCGGCGGTGAGCGCGTCGTGCCGGCCCAGGCTCAGGTCCGCGTCGATCCGCGCCTCCACCGCGGCCAGCCGCAGTTCCTCCAGCCGGGCCGCCGCCGGCCGGGTGAACGCATAGCCGGCCAGGTCGGCCAGCACCGGGCCGCGCCACAGGCCCAGCGCCTGCCGCAGCGTCCCGGCCGCTTCGGCGTACCGGCCGGCGTCCAGCGCCGCCCGGCCCGCGGTGAACCCGTCCTCAAACACCGCCGCGTCCAGCTGCTCCCGGCCCGCCCGCAGTAGGTAGCCGCGGCCGCTGGTCACCAGCACCCCGCCCGCATCCCCGCGGGCCCGGCCCGGCTCCAGCGCCTGGCGCAGGTGAAACACATACGTCTGCAGCGTGTTGGCCCACTCCCCGGGGGGGTCCCCGGCCCACACGTCCTCGCCCAGCCGGTCCATCGACACGACCCGGTTCGCCTCCAGCAGCAACAGCGCCAGCACCGCCCGCTGCCGCGGGCCGCCCAGCGGCACCGCCCGCCCGGACCGCAGCACCTGCAGCGGCCCGAGCACGCCGAAGGCATCCGGCTCGGTCTTGCGGGCCAGCGGTTCAGCGGCCATCACGCACCGCCCAGGTCACGGCCACGCGCCTCACCCCCCACGGCGGGTTCTCCCCAATTCCACCACCGGTCCACGCCGATTCCAACCCAGCCTCCACGCCACGCCCAACGGCGCTCCGACCGCCCCGCGGTGTCCTGGCCCCAGGCCCGAACCGGCGGGCCAGCCCCCCGGGGCCGCCCCGGCCCACCGCAGGCAAGGAGTGACCGCACATGACCGACCAGCCCCCACGCCCGCACCCCTGTCCTGGTGCCCGCCACCCCCGGCGGCTCTTGCCCGCGGCCCGCGGGGCACTGACCGTCCTCGGCGCGCTGCTGCTGTCGCTGGCCGCCGCGACCGCCGTGGCCCCGGCCGCCTCGGCAACCCCCCCGCCGCCCGAACCGCCGCCCGGCCCGCCGCCCCCGCCGCTGACGGTGCCACCCGCCGGGCTGCCGCTGTGGGCCGTCCTGGCGATCGTGGGCGGCACCATCACCCTGGCTGCCGGCACCACCCTCATCACCCTGGCCCTGCAACCCACCGCCCCAGGGCGCAGGCCCCGGCCGCCGGCCCGCGCGCCGGCCACAGCCAGGCACCAGCCCCTACCGCCAGCCAGGCCCGCCACCGACGACCACGCCAGCGCAGCCATCCCGGCCCAGGACACCGGTTCTCCATGGCCCGCCATGCGCCCCCAGGCCGGGCACCGTCCCACGCCCAGCGACCCCCCGGCTGACCTCGTCGGCGGCCCGCCCGATGCCCCGCACAGCCCAACAGCGGCCCGCGCCCGCGGACAACTGCCGCTGATTCCACATCACAGGAGGTCGTCATGAACCCCACCCACCGCACCCGCCGTCTGTCCCTCACCCTGGCCGGGCTCGCGGCCGCCGCCCTGGCGCTGCCCGCATGCCAAGGCACCGCCACCGCGGCCAGCCACCGGCCGCAGCACCACCACGCGACGCAAGCCATCGTGCAGCAAACGCAAAACGGCCTAACAGCCACCGACCTGAAAGATCTCGCCAGCGTCAAGCGAAACCTCTCCCCGAGACTGGCACAGCAAACGCAAACGGGCCTGACAGTCACGGACCTGAAAGATCTCGCCAAAATGAAGCGAGACCTCTTCCAGAGATTGCTGGAGCGCTCCACAAGAGCGTAAGCACCACCCCAGCACTACCCCACGCGAGGGCGTCCGCCCAGCCGGACGCCTTCGCGCTCGGAGCGCCGCCGCTAGAAGCCAGAAACGGTCATTCTGCGCACGTGGTCAAGGCGAACCCGCCATCAACCGCGAGGCGCCTAATCGGCGTCGAGGCCCGGCGCTATCGCTGCGAAGATCCTGACCCATCGTGACGGCCACGGCACCGAGCTGGTCCGCTCAGAGCCCGAATGTCCAGTGGGCGGCCCAACCGCGACAGCATCCAGAAGCGTGCGCCTGCACATTTGGGCGTTTTATACCGATATGCGTAGAATGAATGAGACTACAAATGAGACTACGCAGCCTTGCGGGCCCAGACCGAACGCAAGACCGGTCTGGTGTATTGCCTGGTCAGAGGTGGCGGAGGATAGGAGATTCGAACTCCTGAGGGGTTGCCCCCAACACGCTTTCCAACAATGCTGGCCCGCGTTCACCGGCGTCCGCCACGGTCCGCGAACTGCACAAACACGATCCGAGCGAACACTGGTGAACGGTCCCGGACGGGGGTGAATGAGACAGAAACTGAGACAGGAGGCCAGGCGGCCCGCTCCAGGGCAGCACCGCTGAGGAGCGGCGTCGGGTGAGCGTCGAGGCGATCTCTTGGGCGCTGAACCTGGCCCCGTCCCGGCCGACCGAGGCGGCAGCCGTATAGCGCGTGCAAGTACGTGCTCGTCGGCTTGGCCAACCACGCCGGGCCGGGCGGCACGGGCGCGTTCCGTCGGTGGCCACGTTCGTCCGCTACACAGGGCTGTCGGAGCGGACGGTCCGCACCTGCCTGGACCGGCTGGCGGCCGAGGACATCGTCCCATTCTGCGGCCCGGGCATCGTCGCGGCCCGGATCAAGCGGCCCGACCGCCGCCCGCAGGGCTAAGACCTGAGCCTCAGCCTGATCCGCGACGACCTGGACAGCGCCGCCCTTGCCGTCCTTGACCGTCGGTTTCCACAGCTGGCCCTCAGCCTCGCCGCGGATGCGCCGCCGGGCGCTGACGGCCGGTCGGACAGGGTGCCATCACCGCACCCCGCCGGCTCGAGCGGCGAGGCTGTGGATCACTGGCCCAACGGAGTGCAGCAGATGCACCCCGAGCCGGGGAACGGGTGCAACCAACGCGCCGGCGGGGTGCAACCGGCGCGGCCACGGGGTGCAGCGGTTGCACCCCGAACCATCCATGGAACCATCCGGGGAACCGTCCGCCGCCTCCGCGCGCGGGCGTGCGGCGCTGCCCGCAGCGGACGGGTCCTCCAGCGAGCGGGCCGGGATGTTCTTCTGCGCGCTCGGCCCGGTCTGGCGGCTGACCGGCCTCCCGCCGGGCCGGGCCTGGTAGGCCGTTGGGCGGTGGGCGGATAGGCCTTGCGGCATATGTGGCCTGCTCAGCTTGTGGCCGCTTGGCCGATGCCGGACCGGGCGGGTGATTCCTAGCGTGGGTGGCGTGCCGAAGTTACCGGCGTTACCGACACCACCAAAACACCACAAGTCCGGGCGATGAGGGTCGCCTGGGTGTCTGGAAGGAACGATGACCGATGAAACAAACCAGGGATCACCCGATGAACCAAACCAGGAACGAGACAGCCGTGATCACCCCCACTGCCCGCGTAACGGCAGCGCGGCTAGCCATCCGTGCGGCCAGGCCGCGCCGCCGCACCAACTTGCTGCTTTGGGCGGCGCAGATCCCGCTGGCCGCGGTTTTCGTGCTTTTCGGCCAGACGCACCTGACCGGGGGGGGCATCTACACGGTCGCCGGAACAGCCGAACTGGCCGGGGCGATCGGCCTGCTCACGCCCTGGCTGGCCGGGCTGGCCGCCGCCGGGCTGGCCGCCGTCATGGTCGGCGCGACCATCATCAACGCCGCGGGCGGCGGCGGCCTGGTCTTTCTGACCGCGCCGCTGTGCGCCGTGTTCGTGCTCCTCGCCTACGGCCGGCGGCAGCAGATCAAGGCCCTGTGGGCGGCCATCCGCCGGTAACGGGCGGTCGGCCCCGGCACCGCTCATGCCCCGGCCTCGGAGGTGATGATGATGAGCCTCAACCAACCAGAAACGCAGGCCCTGGGCGCCATCGCCGACGGCCTGTCCGGTGCTGACCCCCGGCTGGCCTCTATGCTGACCATCTTCAGCCGGCTGGCCGCCGGCGAGGAGATGCCCGCCCGCGGGAAGACCCGGGCGCGGCGCGGGCGGCCGCCCGCCCTCCGTCCGCGCCGCGCCCGGCGATACCCGCGCCGGGGGACAGCCTTCCCGCATCCGCGCCGCCGGTACGCGCGGCTGGGCTGGCAGCAGGCCCTGCTGGTGCTGGGGGCCGTCATCTCCGCCGCATTGCTGGCCGCCACGCTGGCCCTCACCGCCAGCGGCCCCACGACCTGCGCCCGGTCGATGGGAACGGCGTGCCCCTCGCCCTCCATCACACACATGCCGGCGCGGGCAAACGCTGATGCGCCGCGCGCGGTCTCCATGAGCATGAACGCCAAAGGAGCAGGCCGTGGCTGACGCCGGACCGAGCTATGACCAGGACGGTGGCCAGCGCCGGCCCGACGATCAGGCCCATTCCGCCGGGCAGGTGCACCCAGCCGGGCACGGCTCTGCCCGAGCGGTGCGCGAGTACCGCAGGAGCCGCGGCGACCGGGTCGGCGATGCGATCTTCAACGTGCTCGCCCAGGCCGGGGTCGGGCCGGCTCATCTGCTGACCACACGCGGCCGCAAAACCGGTCGGCCGCGCACCAACCCGGTGATCCCCGTGGTGCAGGGCAGGCAGCGGTGGCTGGTCGCTCCCTACGGCGCCGTGCCGTGGGTGCTCAATGCGCGCGCCGCCGGGCAGGTCAGGCTGCGCCGCGGGCGTGACCGGCACGACTACACCCTCCGCCAACTCCCGCCAGCCGAGGCAGGGTCTATCCTGCAGCGTTACATCCGTATCGCCCCGGCCGCGCGGCCCTACTTCCAGGCGAGCAAGGACTCCCCGGTAGCGGAGTTCATCGCCGAGGCGGACCGCCATCCGGTATTCGAACTCATCCCCATCAGCGAAGCCAGCGCTGGCGACAGTGCTAAGGCGAGCAGGCCGTGACATGCCGGGCGGCTTGGAAGCTCCGGGCCGGGCCGGCCGCTGACAGCACCGGGCTCGGGGCGCCTTGATGATATGAGGGGATGCCGGTGACACGGTTGCGGGTGCTGCTGTCGGAGGCCTCCAGCCTGACGGCGCGCGAGCACCTGACCGTGCTCGGCGCGGCGGGGGTGCAGGTCGAGGCGATGAGCAGCGACCGGTTCGCGTTGTGCCGCTGGAGCCGCTGGGCCCGGCGGCTGCACCGCTGCCCCGCCCCCGGCACCGACCCGGCCGGGTATCTACAGGCTGTCAGCGCGGTCCTGGCAGAAGGCGGGTTCGATGCGCTGCTGCCGACTCACGAGCAGGCGTGGCTGTTCGCGGTCGCGCGGGACCGCCTGCCGCCCGCGGCGCCGGTGGCGCTGGCCCCTGCGGCAGCCTTCGGACGGGTGCAGAGCAAGGCCGCCTTTGCCCGCCTGCTCGATGAGCTTGGTGCCCCGCAGCCGCGCTGGTGGCCGGTCGGAGACGACGCGGCGCTCGGGCGGATCCCCTGCCCGTATTTCCTCAAATCCGCGTTCAGCACCGCCGGGCAGGGCGTCCGTCAGGTACGGACACCGGCAGAACGGGCCCGCGCGCTGACCGAACTGCGCGCCAGTGGGCAGGAACTGATCGCCCAGGCACCGGCGGCAGGGCAGTACGGGCAGGTGCAGGCCTTGTTCGATGATGGCCGGCTGGTCGCGGCGCACACCAGTGTGCAGGCCGGCCTGGGAATGGGCGGCAGCGCCGCCGCCCGGCTTAGCGTCGATCACCCGTCCGCCCGCTTCTGGGCCGCGGCCGTGGGCGAGAAGGTGGCCTGGCACGGCGGGCTGACCATGGATTACCTCCACCAAGACGGCGAGCCGGTCTTCATCGAGTGCAACCCGCGCACCGTGGAACCTGGCAACGCCGCCGCGGCCGGGGTCAACCTGCCGCTGCTGAGCATCGCCCTGGCTACTGGGCGGCCACTGCCGGACACGGCCGTGACCGGGCGGCCTGGAGTCCGAACCCGCGGGACGCTCGCCCTGCTGCTCGGCTCGGCCGACCAGGCAGGGTCACGAAGGGCCGTGCTGCGGACGCTGAGCGCGGCAGCGGCGCGGAAAGGCGTGTTCGCCCACAGCGCCGAAGTGCTCACGCCAGTCATCCGTGACCCACCAAGCCTGATCCCGCTGCTTCGGGTGGCCACCGCCCTGCTCGCCCGGCCAGCCGGCGCCGCGCAAATCTCCGGGCGGACGATCGCCGCGTACTCGGTCACCGAACAGACCATCACCCGCCTCTACCCCTGATCCCTGGGAAGATTCGGCCTCTGTGGATGATCACGCACCCGGCCGCCAGATACCCATGACCTCTTGGCGCTTCCCGCCGCAGCCGACTCCGCCTGCCCCACATGGCACGCGGGCGCCCAGTCGTAAAACTGTCCTTCAGGAGGCGGCCGGCGCGTTCGCGGTGCTGCCGCGGTGAGGTCGCCGGCGCCGTACGGGCTGGCTGAAAGGCCGCGCTGGGCCGGGCGTTTTCTTGGCCGCGCGCTTGTGGGTGCTGAAGCACGTGGCCGGTCGCCTTTGTGCCGGCCTCCCGCCGGGCCGGGCCGGGGTAGGCCGGTGGGCGGTGGGCGGTAGGCCTTGCGGCATAGGTGGCCTGTTCAGCTTGTGGCCGCTTGGCCGATGCCGGGCCGGGCGGGTGATTCCTAGCGTGGGTGGCGTGCCGGG
>Ga0126382_10000511_pt1 | contig 15170 bp, 10 predicted proteins | sample PanSoiMetPlot_30_FD_92548 | JGI IMG/M metagenome (GOLD analysis project Ga0126382, IMG submission 92548) | Tropical forest soil microbial communities from Panama - MetaG Plot_30 | ecosystem: Environmental > Terrestrial > Soil > Tropical forest > Bulk soil | place: Panama | collected 2016-02-17
CGTCAGGGAGCGGATCGTCATCGACGGCGAGCCGCTGTCGGTGGAGGCGTTTCTGGCCAGCTATGACGACGTCGCGCCGTATGTGGCGCTGGTGGACGAGCGCGAGCCGTTGCGGCTGTCGTTCTTCGAGGTGCTCACAGCGATGGCGTTCGCCGCGTTCGCCGACGCTCCGGTGGACGTGGCGGTGATCGAGGTCGGCCTCGGCGGGACCTGGGACGCGACCAACATCGCCGACGGCGCGGTGGCGGTCGTGACGCCGGTGGCCATCGACCATACCCGCTACCTCGGCTCCACCATCGAGGAGATCGCCGGGGAGAAGGCGGGCATCATCAAGCCCGGCTCGGTCGCCGTCCTCGGCGAGCAGTCGCCCGCGGCGGACGAGGTGCTGTTGCACCGTGCCGCCGAGGTGGGGGCGGCCGTGGCCAGGCAGGGCGTTGAGTTCGGCGTGACCTGGCGTGAGCTCGCCGTCGGCGGGCAGGCGCTCAGTATCCGCGGGCTGGAGGGGGAGTACCGCGACCTGCTGCTGCCGCTGTTCGGCGAGTACCAGGCCGCGAACGCGGCCTGCGCGCTCGCGGCGGCCGAGGCGTTCTCCAGCGGCGGGCCCGATGCGGGGCCGCTGGATGAGGACCTTGTCCGGGAGGCATTCGCGGCGATGACCTCGCCGGGTCGGCTGGAGGTGGTGCGGCGCAGCCCGGTGGTGATCGCCGACTCCGCGCACAACCCGGCCGGCATGGCGGCCAGCGTCGCGGCGGTGACCGAGGCGTTCTCCTTCCGGGCGCTGATCGCCGTCTTCGCGATCAGCGCGGACAAGGATGTGCCGGCCGTCCTCGACCAGCTGGAACCCGTCGCCGACGGGCTCGTGGTGACGCGTAACTCCTCGGACCGCTCGATGGACCCCAGCAAGCTCGCGGATCTCGCGGTGGAGGTGTTCGGGCCGGACCGGGTACAGGTGGCGGACAGGCTCGACGACGCGATCGAGGTGGCTGTGGGCTTGGCCGACGAGGCGGCCGCCGATGGCCTCGGCGGCACCGGAGTGCTGGTGACCGGGTCGGTGGTGACCGCGGGGGACGTGCGGTCGCTGCTCGGCGTCGGCGGCGGCGCGGGCGGAGGCGACCGGCGGGGCCGCCAGGGACGGGGTGACCTCGGGTGAGGCGGCGGGTGAGGCGGCGCGCATGAGGCGGCCCAGATGAGACGGCTCTGCGCCACCGTGCTGATCTTTGAGGCGATCGTGATCGGGCTCGCCATCCCCGTGGCCATCACGATCGAGCACGAGTCACACGTGGCGGCCGGCGTGGCCGGCGGCGTGCTGGCCGGCATCGCCGTCCTGCTGGCGGCGGTGGTGGGCAGGCCCGGGCAGGGCTGGGCGCTGGTCGCGGGCAGCGTGCTGCAGGCAGCTGTGATCGCGGCCGGGCTGGTGGTGCCGGCGATGTTCGTGCTGGGCACGCTGTTCGCCGCCCTGTGGGCCGTCGCGATCTGGCTGGGGATGCGGTACCGCGAGGTCCCTGACCACGGCCAGGCTGACCACGGCCAGGCTGGCAGCGACTAAGCCGGCGGACTGTTGCCAACCGGGCGTGCCGGGGCAGTTCCGCACTCCTGCGCACCGGTAGGATTGCGCACGCAGGAGTTACCGCTGATCACTCTGGACAGCCAGCGGTGCTGGCCGCGAGGGGGAATCTACTTGACTGAACGAACCCTGGTCCTGATCAAGCCGGATGGGGTGAGCCGCGGCCTGATCGGGGATGTCTTGTCCAGGATCGAGCGCAAGGGGCTGCGGGTCATCGCCATGGATCTGCGCGTGCTCGACACCGGCATCGCGGAGACGCACTACGCGGAGCACTCCGGCAAGCCGTTCTTCGCCTCCCTGGTCGAGTTCATCACCTCTGGGCCGCTGGTCGCCCTGGTCGCCGAGGGGCCGCGCGCGATCGAGGCGTTCCGGGCGGTGGCCGGCGCCACCGATCCGGTCCGCGCGACCCCGGGCACGATCCGTGGGGATCATGCGTTGGAGGTGCAGGAGAACATCGTGCACGGATCGGACTCGCCAGACTCAGCCGATCGGGAAATCAAGATCTTCTTTCCCGATCTTGTTTAGGTAACGGGGCCCTGGTCGATGAAGGACACAGGGCCGCGTTCGGGCCCGCGGGGACGTAGGCCGCGGCCGAAATAAGAATCACACAGCAGGACCGTCTGGAAGGTTCTCGTGCCTTATGAGCAACGCGCTGGCTTTCCTGGGCCGTGACATGGCCGTCGATCTGGGCACCGCCAACACCCTGGTGTATGTGCGGGGGCGCGGGATTGTGCTCAACGAACCGTCGGTCGTGGCCTTGAACACCAACAACGGCCAGATCGTGGCGGTCGGGGTGGAGGCCAAACGGATGATTGGCCGGACCCCCGGCAACATCGTGGCGGTTCGGCCGCTCAAGGACGGGGTCATCGCGGACTTCGACGTGACCGAGCGCATGCTGCGGTATTTCATCCAGAAGGTGCACAGGCGCAGCCACCTGGCCAAGCCGCGGGTGGTCGTGGCGGTGCCGAGCGGCATCACGGGCGTGGAGCAGAGCGCGGTGAAGGAAGCCGGCCACCAGGCGGGCGCGCGCCGGGTCTACATCATCGAGGAACCCATGGCCGCGGCGATCGGAGCCGGCCTGCCGGTCAACGAGCCGACCGGCAACATGGTGGTGGACATCGGCGGCGGCACCACCGAGGTCGCCGTGATCTCGCTGGGCGGGATCGTGACGTCGGCGTCGATCAGGATCGGCGGGGACGAACTCGACCAGGCCATCATCACGTTCGGCAAGAAGGAGTACTCGCTCATGCTGGGCGAGCGGACCGCCGAAGAGATCAAGATGGCGCTGGGGTCGGCCTACCCCTCGGCCGACGAACCGCACGCCGAGATCCGCGGCCGGGATCTGGTCAGCGGGCTCCCCAAGACGATCGTGATCTCGGCGGAAGAGATCCGCCGGGCCATCGAGGAGCCGCTCGCGCTCATCGTGGACGCGGTGAAGACGACCCTCGACAAATGCCCGCCCGAGCTGGCGGGCGACGTGATGGACCGGGGCATCGCGCTGACCGGGGGCGGAGCGCTGCTGCGCGGGCTGGATGAGCGCCTGCGCGAGGAAACCGGCATGCCCATCCACATGGCCGACAACCCGCTTGATTCCGTGGTACTGGGTACCGGCAAGTGCGTGGAGGATTTCGACACGCTGCGGCAGGTGCTTGTGCCAGAGTCCAGGCGCTGACCGCGGAGGCAAGCGGCCAGCCGCGGTGGCGGTGTGGATGAGGAGGCCCGGTGCACGACAGTCGGCGGACCCGCCTGGTTCTCGGCGTGCTGCTGGTTGCTGCGCTGGCATTGATCACTGTCGACTCGCGGGGCGTGATCGGCGGCCCGATCGGCGGCCTGCGCGGGATCGGCGGGACGATCTTCGGGTCGGCTGAAAGCCTGGTGGGTTCGGTGGCCCGGCCGGTGACCGGCTTCTTCGGCAACCTCACCAGCGGATCGGCCTCGCAGGGGAAGATCGATGGGCTGCAGCGCGAGGTCCTGCGGCTGCGCACGGAGCTGAGCCTGGCCCGGCTCAGCAAGGCCCAGGAGGCCCAGTTGCAGCGGCTGCTGGCCCTTGCTGGGCGGGGCGGTTACCGGATCGTCGCCGCGAACGTCATCGCGGCCGGGCCCGGGTACAACAAGTCGGTCACGATCGACGCCGGGAGCGACGACGGCATCAAGCCCGACGAGACCGTGCTGAACGGGGCCGGCCTGGTCGGCACGGTCACCTCGGTATCCGCGCGCACATCGACCGTGCTGCTCACGACCGACGCGTCGTCCACGGTGGGAGTGCGGCTGGCCGGCACCGGGCAGATCGGGGCCGTCACCGGCACCGGCCGGTCCCGGCCCGGCCCCGCGCTGCTGCGGCTGCAGGTCTTCGACGCGGGCGCCCTGCTCCAGCCGGGGCAGCAGCTGGTCACGTTTGGCTCGGTCCACGGGCGGCCCTACGTCCCCGGTGTCCCCGTGGGGGTGATCACGCGGGTGCAGGCTAATGCTGCCTCGCTCACGAAGCTCGCCCTCGTCCGGCCCTACGCCGATGAGGGTTCGCTCGGCGTCGTGGGGGTCGTGATCGTCCCGCCCCGGACGAACCCGCGTGACTCGGTGCTGCCGCCCAAGCCGGCCACGCCGAGCCCCAGCCCGGCGCCGTCCGGCGGACGTTCCAGCCAGGCTCCCAGCCCGGCGACCAGCGCAAGCGCCGGCGGCTGAGGTGCGCCGGGTCACGTTCGCGGTCGTAGCCATCCTGGTCGCGGTGGTGGTCCAGACGGCTCTGCTGGACCGGCTGCCGTTCCCGGGTGGGTCTGCGCCCAACCTGGTCCTGGTCCTGGTGGTCACGCTCGCACTCGCCAGCGGCCCGATGGAGGGCACGCTGATCGGATTCGGCGCCGGCCTGGCGCTGGATATCGCGCCCCCCGCGGGCAATCTGCTGGGCCTGAGCGCGCTGGTGTTCTGCGCGATCGGCTACGGGTGCGGGCGGCTGCGCGGCCCGCTGGAGCGTTCATCCTGGCTGCCACTGGCCGTCGTCGTGCTCGGCGTCACCGCTGGCGAGGCCCTGTACGCGCTGGTCGGCATGATCTTCGGTGACCCGGACATCACCTGGCAGTCGGTCCGGCTGGTGCTTCCGGTCTCCGTGGTCTACGACATCCTGTTCTGTCCCTTCGTTGTGTACATCGTCGTCCGGTTCAGCGGGTACGGCGGCTGGGCGACCGCCCGTGCGCGCGCGCCCGGGCACCTGGCCGGCCGGGATCTGGCCGGTGCCGGGCTGCTCGGCGGCATGGCAGCGGCCGCGGCCGGGGCCGCCGTCCGCGACACCAAGAGCGGGCGTCAGCCGCGGCTGCGTCCGTCGGCCGCGCGCCAGGCCGATGGCTGGGTCGGCGGCCGCCGGGGCGACCGTGGGGGCGCCGGGCACGCCGGGCCCGGGGCACGCCGCCGCCGTCAGCCGCGGCTGCGGGCCCGCAGCGGCGTCGCCGGCTCGGCGGCCGCCGCCGCGGTGAGCCAGGGCCGGCAGGCTGGCCCGCCCGGCCCGGCCCGGCCGGTCCACCTGCGGTTCGCCACCCCACGGCGCGGTGACGGGGTCCTTGGCGGCTCGCTGCGTGCGCTACTCGGCGGGGGGCAGGACGGCCTGCCCGGCACCGGCCGCGAATCCCGGATGCGGGGCGCCGCGTTCCGCGGGTCCCCGGGCCTGACGCGCAACGGCTCCCCGGTGGGTACGTCGCGGTCCGGGTCGCCGCCCCGGCGGCGGCCGCGCGCCTTCCGCGGCGGGCCGTCGGCCCTGACCGCGGCGGGCAGCGGGAGACCGTCCCGCTCCGCGCCGCTGCGCCTGCGCAGAAGGCGCGGCGACGGGGTGGTCGGTGGTGGCGTACTTGGCAGCAGGACGTCGGCGGGCGCGGGCCGGCCGGGCGGCGGCCGGGCGGTGCCGGGGGCCGCGGCTCCCCGGTTCCGGGGCACCGGCCGCGGCCTGATGCGCTGGGCCGACCGCGTCCTGCCCGGGCGCCGTGCCCTGCCGGGCGGCGCGTTCCCCGGCGGCAACAGCGGTGGCCTTGGCGGTCGGCGCGGCTTCGGAGGGCGGCGCGGCTTTGGCGGGGGCCGCGGCGGGTTCGGGCGGCGCCGCGCGGCGGTGTGGCGGACAGCAAGCAAGCGGACGGGAGGACTGCCATGATCCCCGCGGCGCGCCGGCGCCTGCTGGTCCTGTACGTGGTCGTGGCGGCGCTGCTGATCGCGCTCGGCGGTCGGCTCTGGTACCTGCAGGTCATGACCGGCGGTTCCTACGCCAGCGCGGCGGCACAGGACCAGACGAGGACGGTGATCGTGCCGTCGGTCCGGGGCGGGATCCTCGACGACGTAGGCCAGCCGCTGGTCAGCAACAAGACCTCGCTGGTGGTCTCGGTGAACCGGGCGGAGGTGGCGCAGCAGCCGGACGGGGGCGTGGCGGTGCTGCACCGGCTGGCGAAGCTGCTGCACATGGACTACCGGCTGCTTCAGCAGCGGATCCGCCTGTGCACGCGCGGCGTATCCCAGCCGTGCTGGCAGGGCTCGCCCTACCAGCCGATCCCCGTGGATCAGCACGCGTCCGACGCGGTCGCCCTGCAGATCATGGAAAGCCGGGGCGACTTTGCCGGGGTGACCGCGCAGGTCCAGCCCGTGATCGACTACCAGCAGCCTTACAGCACGGCCGCCGCGCAGATGCTCGGGTACCTGCAGCCCATCACCCCGCAGCAGGTTCGGCAGCGCCATCTGCCCGTGACCGGCTTCTCGGGCGTTGACCTTGTGGGACAGGCAGGGCTGGAGCAGCAGTACGACCAGCAGCTGCGCGGGACGGCGGGCCGGCAGGTGCTGTCGGTCAACGCCGCCGGCGACGTGACCGCGATCCGCGACCAGACCCCGGCCGTACCCGGCAACACGCTCGTGACCAGCCTCAACGCTCAGCTCCAGCAGGACACGCAGGAGGCCCTCGCGCGGGCCATCAGCCGCGCGCAGGCGGAGGGCAACCCCGGGGCGAACTCGGGGGCTGCGGTGGTGATGACCACCCGGGGCCGGGTCGTCGCGATGGCAAGCTACCCCACCTACGATCCCGCCGTCTGGACCGGTGGCATCTCCGCCCGGCGGTTCACTGACCTGTTCGGGACCCGCCACGGGCAGCCGATCCTGAACCGTGCCACCCAGGGCGAGTACGGTCCCGGATCCACCTGGAAGGTGACGTCAACGGCGGCGGCGATCCAGGATGGGATGTCCGCGGCGGGCCCCTACAGCTGCCCGGGCGCGGTGAGCATCGCGAACCATACGTTCAACAACTGGACCACGCAGAACCTCGGGCCGATGTCGCTGCACCAGGCGCTGGTCATGTCCTGCGACACGGTCTTCTATCAGATCGCCTACCAGATGTACCTGCGCGACAGGTACAACGCGAACTTCGTCGCGAACCCCCACGCGCCGATCCAGAAGATGCAGAAGACGGAGCTGGCCTGGGGGTTCGGACGCAACACCGGGATCGACCTGCCGGAGGAGTCATCCGGCACCGTTCCCACCCGCCAGTGGCTGTACAACTACTGGAAGCAGTACAAGGGCTACTGGTGCAAGCACGGCAACCCAAACGGCAGCTACGTGCAGCGGATCGCGTACGAGAACTGCCGGTCCGGCTATCAGTGGGCGCCCGGGCAGGCGGCCATCGCCGCGATCGGCCAGGGCTATGTGACAGTGACCCCGCTGCAGCTCGCGCGGGCCTATGCGGCGCTCGCCAACGGCGGCACCCTGTACAGCCCGCGGATCGGCGCGGGCCTGCTGTCGCCGACGGGGAAGGTGGTCAAGCGGATCACGCCGCCCGTGACCGGGCACCTGCCGACGCCGCGCTGGGCGCTGGACTACATCCGTAACGCGCTGATCGACGTGGTCACCCAGGGCACGGCGGCGGGCGCGTTCGCGGGATTCCCGCTGGACAAGCTCCAGGTCGCGGCCAAGACCGGTACCGCGGAGGTGTTCGGCGGGCAGGCGACTTCGGTGTTCGCCTCGTTCGCGCCGGCGAATCACCCCGAGTACGTGGTGGTGGTGATGGTGCCCAAATCAGGCGAGGGCGCGGACGTCTCCGCGCCCTGCGCACGGCAGATCTGGGACTCGATCTACGGGCTGGAGGGCCACCGCGCCGCCTTCCCCGGCGGCCAGGCACCGGGCAAGCTGCCCCAAATGGCCGCCAACGGCGCGATCACCGCGCCTCCCGGGTATGCGAGGAGCAAGTGATGAGCTTCCAGCGTTCCGGCACCTTCGGCACCAGCCGCCTGAGCGGCTACGGCAGGCTTGCCCCCATCCGGCCGGCGGGCGGCGGGCCCGCATTCCGCAGGCGCAGCCTGTGGCAACGAGCCCTGGCCAGGGACTCTGTGCTGCGGCACATGGACTGGGTGCTGATCATCGCCGTCCTCGCGCTCGCCCTGATCGGCACGCTGCTTGTCTGGTCCGCCACCCGCGCGGACCTGGCGCAGGCCGGTGGCAACCCGAACACCTATCTGGAGAAGCAGCTGCTGAACGTGGTGATCGGGCTGGTGCTCATGGCCGCGGTCAGCGTCGTTGACTACCGGATGCTGCGGATCTACACGCCGCTGGTGTACGCGGCGGCCTGCCTGGGGCTGCTGGTGGTGCTCAGCCCGCTCGGCATCACGGTCAACGGCGCGCACTCCTGGATCGCGCTGCCGGGCGGGTTCCAGATCGAGCCGTCGGAGTTCGCCAAGATCGGGCTGATCCTGATACTCGCGGTGGTCCTCAGCGAGCTGCGCGACCGCTCCCAGCGCCCCGGGGTGCGGGAGCTAGCGCTGGCGCTCGGGTGCGGCGCCCTGCTGCTGCTCCTGGTCGGCCTCCAGCCCGACCTGGGGGTCTCCGTCCTGCTGCTGGTGCTGCTGCTGGGCATCATCGCCCTGTCCGGCATCAGGCTCCGGTGGCTCGCCGGTCTGGGCATGGCCGCCGGGCTGGCGGGCCTGGCCGTCTGGAGCATGCACCTGCTCAAGCCGTACCAGGTGCAACGGCTGACCGCGTTCATCAACCCCGCCGCCGACCCCAGGGGCACGGGCTACAGCGCCGCCCAGGCGAAGATCGCGATCGGCTCCGGCCGGATGTTCGGCCAGGGCCTGTTCCACGGGCAGCTGGTGTCCGGCAACTTCGTGCCCGAACAGCACACCGACTTCATCTTCTCGGTGGCCGGCGAGGAACTCGGCTTCGTTGGCGCGGTCGCCATCATCGCGCTGCTCGCCATCGTGCTGCTGCGGGCGCTGCGCATCGCGGCCCGCGCCGACGACATGTTCGGCCTGCTCGTGGCCTCCGGGATCGCGATCTGGTTCGGGGTCCAGTCCTTCATCAACATCGGGATGACCATCGGGATCACCCCGGTCACCGGGCTGCCGCTGCCGTTCGTTTCCTATGGCGGCTCGGCCATGTTCGCTGACATGATCGCTATCGGCGTGCTCCTGGCCGTCCACCGCCGCCACCGCGTCTTCGACTGACCCGGGCGGGCTCGCCATCGGCGAACGCCCGGGAGCGTGCCGACGGGAACGGCCCGCCGCCAGCGGGGCATGCCATGCGCTCCGCCCGGCTTGCCTCGGTAAGCTGTACGGATGCCAGTTGAATCGGTTTATGCCCGGGTGGAGCCGCTGCTCCCGCTGGTGCGCAAGCCGGTCCAGTACGTGGGCGGCGAGCTCAACGCGGTCGTGAAGGACTGGGACGCCGCCGACGTCCGGTGGGCGCTGATGTACCCGGACGCCTACGAGGTGGGCATCGCCAACCAGGGAATCCAGATCCTCTACGAGGTACTGAACGGATGCGACGGCGTGCTCGCGGAGCGCACGTACAGCGTCTGGCCGGACCTGGAGAACCTCATGCGTGAGCACGGCATCGGCCAGTTCACGGTGGACGGGCACCGGCCGGTGCGGGCGTTCGACGTGCTTGGCGTGAGCTTCGCGACAGAGCTGGGCTACACCAACCTGCTCACCGCGCTCGACCTGGCCGGCATCCCGCTGCCGGCGGCGCAGCGGGGCGAGGAGGATCCGCTCGTGATCGCGGGCGGCCACGCCGCGTTCAACCCCGAGCCGATCGCCGACTTCCTGGACGGCGCGGTGCTCGGCGACGGCGAGCAGGCCGTGCTGACGGTCACGGAACTGATCAGGGACTGGAAGCGGGCCGGGCGGCCCGGCGGCCGGGACGGCCTGCTCACGGCGCTGGCCACCGACGGCGGAGTGTACGTTCCGCGCTTCTACGACGTGGACTACCTGCCGGACGGGCGGATCAGGCGGGTCGCCCCGAACCGGCCGGAGGCGCCGTTCACGGTGGCCAAGCACACCGTGATGGACCTCGACGAGTGGCAGTACCCGGCCCGGCCGATCGTGCCTATCGCCGAGTCGGTGCACGAGCGGTTCAGCGTGGAGATCTTCCGCGGCTGCACCCGGGGCTGCCGGTTCTGCCAGGCGGGGATGATCACCCGGCCGGTCCGCGAGCGGAGCATCACCGCGATCGGGGACATGGTCGACCGCGGGCTCGCCGCCAGCGGCTTCGACGAGGTCGGCCTGCTGTCGCTGTCCAGCGCCGACCACAGCGAGATCAACGAGATCGCGACCGGCCTGGCGGACCGCTACGAGAACACCAACACCGGGCTGTCCCTGCCGTCCACCCGTGTGGACGCCTTCAACGTCACCCTCGCCGACGAACTGAGCCGGAACGGCCGCCGTTCCGGGCTCACCTTCGCCCCCGAGGGCGGCACGGACCGGATGCGCAAGGTGATCAACAAGATGGTCACCGAGGAGGACCTGATCCGCACCGTCACCACCGCCTACGGCAGCGGCTGGCGCCAGGTGAAGCTGTACTTCATGTGCGGCCTGCCCACCGAGACCGATGAGGACGTGCTGGCCATCGCGGACGTCGCCCGCCGGGTGATCAAGGCGGGCCGGGACGAGACCGGCCGCCGGGACATCCGCTGCACGGTGTCGATCGGCGGCTTCGTGCCCAAGCCCCATACGCCCTTCCAGTGGGCCGCCCAGTGCGACCACGAGACGGTGGACGCCCGGCTGCGGACCCTCGGCAGGGCGCTGCGCTCCACCCCCGGATACGGCCGCGCGGTTGGCTACCGGTACCACGACGGCAAACCGTCGATCGTCGAGGGCCTGCTCTCACGCGGGGACCGCCGGGTCGCGGCGGTGATCAAGGCGGCCTGGCAGGACGGGGCACGGTTCGACGGCTGGACCGAGTACTTCTCCTTCGAGCGCTGGCAGCGTGCCGCGGCCGAGGCGCTCGTGGACCAGCCCGTGGACCTGGACTGGTACACCACGCGCGAGCGGGAGTACAGCGAGGTGCTGCCATGGGACCATCTCGATGCCGGGCTCGACCGGGACTGGCTCTGGCAGGACTGGCAAGACGCGGTGGACCCGGCGGGGGCCGCCGAGGTGGAGGACTGCCGGTGGACGCCGTGCTATGACTGCGGCGTCTGCCCCGCGATGGGCACCGAGATCCAGACCGGGCCGACCGGGGCCAAGCTCCTGCCGCTGACGGTGATCCCCACCGGAGCCGGACACCGAGCAGAACCCGGATCCACAGCGGCGGGCGGTCGCTGATGGGCAGCGCTCGTGCCCCCCATGCCGCCGCCACGCCCGGCCCGACGCGGGTGCAACCCATCACTGTGCGCCTCGTTGTCCGGTACGCTAAGAGAGGCAGGATGCGTTTCGCCAGCCACAGGGATATCGCACGCGCCGTAGAACGGGGAATTCGCCGGGCAGGATTGCCCATCGCGTATTCAGCTGGTTTCACGCCGCACCCGAAGATCTCTTACGCTGGCGCTGCCCCCACCGGGACAGCGAGTGAGGCCGAGTATTTGGAAATCTGCCTCACCGAGGCGCGCGCCGCTTCTGACGTACGGGACCGGCTTGATGCGGCCCTGCCGGACGGGATAGATGTGATCGACGTGATCGAGGGTCCGGCATCCCTCGCCGACCTCCAGCTGGAGGTGTCGCACTGGCAGGCCGTCCTCCCCGGGATCCGACCGGAGGACGCGCGCCGCGCCGTGGACGCTTTCCTTGCCAGCGGCAGCCTGGAAGTCGAGCGTCTCACCGCCAAGGGAAGCAGGCGGGTGGATGCCCGAGCCGCGGTTATCACGATGGAGATCGACCAGTGCGCTGCCGATATGCAGGCCACTGGGAATGCCATACTTCGAATGGTTGTTCAGCATGTAATGCCTGCTGTACGGCCTGACGACATCCTGGCCGCACTCCGCCAAGTGGCCGATCTCGCCCCGTCGTCACCAGCCCTGGTGACGCGGCTGGCGCAAGGGCCGCTCAGCAGCATGGAGACTGCCAGTGCCCCTGCCGCAGCCCCCGGATCTGACGTGCCGGGTGATCTGCGGCAGCCGTCCGGGGCGGCGACTGCGCCGCATGGCCCGGGCAGGGCACATCACCAAGTAGACACAACGCGCCTCGGAGCGCAGGCGGCCCCGGCGGCCGACGCGCTCCCGGCGGGCGCGTTCGACCAGCTCCTGCGCGGAGCGGGGGACCTCAAGCTGTCCTCGGCGCCCGGGAGCTTGACGGGAGATTACCCGGATGCTCGAGAACGAGCTGAACGATTCAGAGCCCAGCGGTGAGGAGCGCAGTGGCGCTCGCTCGCCAGAGATAGACGCGCCGGGCGGCCACGCGCCGGCTGGCCACGTATCTGCCGGTCCCGCACCGGCCGAGAGCCCGCCGCCGGCAGGGCGGGCCCAGGATGACCAGCCCCCGCCGGTCAGGGGGCGCCGCCGCGCGAGCCGCCGGTCCGGCGCCGCTTCACCTAAGCCAGATGCCGCCGCCGAGGGAGCCGCCGCCGCGCCGGACACGCCCCCCGCCGGGACAGCGCCCGCGGCGACCGCGTCCCGGCCGGGTGCGGGGTCCCGACGGCAGGACGCGACATCCCCGGATACCGAGGCGGGAGGCCCGCCAGCCGTCCACTTCGCCGAGGCGGCCACGGGATCATCCGCCGCCGCGAGCACGCCCGCCGGCGGGGTTCCGCCCGCCGGAACAAGCACACCGCCCGCTGGCGCGGCCGAACGGCCAGCCGTCCCGGCCGCGACGTTCCAGCCGCCCCAGGTGATCTTCCAGGCGCCTTCCGAGGAGGAGGCGGCGGACGGCGGTGGCCGTGGCCGGAGGACGGCGGGAGCCGCGGGCAGCGGCGAGCCCGCCAACGCCGTCCACCAGCCGCCGGAACACGAGAACGGCGATGCTGACGGCCAGGGCCGCCGTCGGCGGCGCCGGAGTGGCCGCTCGCGGGGCCACGGCGCCGAAACCGCCACCGACGCCGGGGAGCAGAGCGACGCGGTCAGCGGGCACGACGCCGGCGACAACGGCGGCCGGGCGGCCGAGGCGAGCGGAGCGGATACCGCCGAACCCGGCGAGGCTCAGGCGGGGGACGAGGAGACGACAGGCCGGCGCCGGCGCCGCCGCCGGCGCCGCACCTCGGCGGACGCCGACCAGGCGGCGGCGGATGAGTCGCAAAGCACCGCGACCCCGGCGCGAAAGGGCCGTTCTGCCGACGAGCGGGGCGAGGAGGTCCAGCAGGTCCGTGGATCGACCAGGCTGGAGGCCAAACGCCAGCGCCGCCGGGAGGGCCGCGACACGGGCAGGCGCCGCCCGCCGATCATCACGGAGTCGGAGTTCCTCGCCCGCCGCGAGGCGGTGGACCGCGTCATGGTCGTCCGGGAGCGTGGCGAACGCACCCAGATCGGGGTGCTCGAAGATGGTGTGCTCGTCGAGCACTACGTGGACAAGGCGAGCCACCAGTCGTTCGTCGGCAACGTATACCTCGGCAAGGTGCAGAACGTGCTGCCCTCCATGGAGGCCGCCTTCGTCGATGTCGGCAAGGGGCGCAACGCCGTTCTGTACGCGGGTGAGGTGAACTTCGATGCCAGTGGCCTGGAGGGTGAGTCGAAGCGGATCGAGTCCGCCCTCAAGTCCGGCCAGTCCGTGCTCGTCCAGGTCACCAAGGATCCGGTTGGCCACAAGGGTGCCCGGCTGACCAGCCAGGTAAGCCTGCCCGGCCGCTACCTGGTCTACGTGCCCGGCGGCTCCATGATGGGGATCAGCCGCAAGCTGCCCGACAAGGAGCGGACGCGGCTCAAGCAGATCCTCAAGCAGGTGATGCCCGAGGGCGCAGGGGTCATCGTGCGCACCGCGGCCGAGGGAGCGTCCGAGGAGGAGCTCGCGCACGACGTCTCCCGCCTGACGGCGCAGTGGGAGAGCATCGAACGCAAGGCGAAGTCGGCGAACCCGCCCGAGCTGCTCTACAGCGAGCCCGATCTCACCATCCGGGTGGTCAGGGACATCTTCAACGAGGACTTCAGCAAGCTCGTGGTCTCCGGTGAGGACGGCTGGGACCTCGTGGACGAGTACGTCCGCTACGTCGCCCCGCACCTGGCCGACCGGCTCGAGCACTGGCAGGAGACCGAGGACGCGTTCGGTCACTACCGGATCGACGAGCAGCTCACCAAGGCCCTCGACCGCAAGGTATGGCTGCCCAGCGGCGGCTCGCTGGTCATCGACAACACCGAGGCCATGACCGTCATCGACGTCAACACCGGGAAGTTCACCGGCCAGGGCGGCAACCTGGAGGAGACCGTCACCCGCAACAACCTGGAAGCCGCCGAGGAGATCGTGCGGCAGCTGCGGTTGCGCGACGTGGGCGGGATCATTGTGATCGACTTCATCGACATGGTGCTGGAGAGCAACCGCGAGCTCGTGCTGCGACGGCTGCTGGAATGCCTGGCCAGGGACCGGACCAAGCACCAGGTCGCCGAAGTGACCTCGCTGGGGCTGGTGCAGATGACCCGCAAGCGGGTCGGGTCTGGACTGCTGGAGGCCTTCTCCGAGCCGTGCGAATGCTGCAACGGCCGTGGGGTGATCGTTTCGCTCGACCTGGTCGATCGCCCCAGCGGTGGCCGGGGCCGGGGCGATGGCCGGGCGAAGGAGAGCCGCCAGGCCAAGAACGGCAAGGAGTCCCCCCGCCGGACACCGGAGCCGGCCGCCGCGCGCAAGGGCGGCGATGAGGGCACGGACGGCGCGGTCTCAGGCGAGGCCGGTGCCGACGGCGCGCGTGCCGATGGGCCGGCTGCCGATGACGGTTCCGGTGCCGATGGTGCCCGGGCCGATGGTGCGGAGATCGACGGTCCCGAGGCCGCCGGTGCGGACGCCGAGGCTGCCCGGGTGGATGTTCCCGAAGTGGCCGATGCCGGGGCGGACGCCGCCGGGGCGGACGGTCCCGCGGCCGTGCGGTCGTCCGATGGGCGCCGGCACCGGGCCGCCACTCGCGAGCAGGGACCTCCCGAGCCGGTCGGCCAGCCCGCCGAGCCCGCAGCGGGCTGAGGTCGGCCCAACGTCTGATAACCTTGCGCACGGGATTGGACCCGGGTGGAACGCCAGGCCAGCCGTGTGCCTGGGCAGGCGCCCCCCGTGTCGCTTTGGTCCGGCAAACGGATCGGCGCGGGCCCGCATCAAGGAGAGCCCAACACAAGGCAGAGAGAGAGTTCTCGGGTGTACGCGATCGTGCGCTGCGGTGGCAGGCAGGAGAAGGCGGCGGTGGATGACGTCCTCACCGTCGACACGCTCGCCGGCGAGGTCGGCTCCAGCGTGACGCTGCCCGCCGTGCTCGTCGTCGA
>Ga0126382_10000512_pt1 | contig 15162 bp, 14 predicted proteins | sample PanSoiMetPlot_30_FD_92548 | JGI IMG/M metagenome (GOLD analysis project Ga0126382, IMG submission 92548) | Tropical forest soil microbial communities from Panama - MetaG Plot_30 | ecosystem: Environmental > Terrestrial > Soil > Tropical forest > Bulk soil | place: Panama | collected 2016-02-17
AAGGCTACGCGAGTGTTACGCGACGAGGGCAGGCCCCACCCTGGGTACTCCTTGACGCTGGTAGGTACGCACACGGGTCCCATTACCGCTTACTACGGCTTCCGCTTTCTTCCCGATGTGACGTTTCGCAACCTGCGCGGTGACGTCGACACCTTGTTCGTCCTGGGTGGCCGCGGGGTCAACTCGCTGTTGTGCGACAGAGCGGTTCTCGATTGGCTTCGCCGGATGGCTGGCCGCGTGCGCCGGCTCTCGTCGGTATGCACCGGCGCGTTTCTGCTCGCCGAAGCCGGTTTGCTCGATGGGCGGGCCGCGACCACCCATTGGACGCGCGCCTCGGAGCTGGCCAACCGATACCCGAAGCTCCGCGTTGAGGAAGACCGCATCTGGGTGCGCGACGGCAACGTCTACACATCCGCGGGCGTGAGCGCTGGCATGGATCTTACCCTCGCGCTCATCGAAGAGGACCTTGGGGCGGAGGTGGCATTGACGGTAGCGCGCGCAATGGTCATGTACTTGCGGCGCCCCGGCGATCAGAGCCAGTACAGCGCGCCCCTTCGCTTGCAGGCGGCGCAGACGCCGTCGTTGCGCCAGCTCATGAACTGGGCCGCGGAACATCCGGCAACCGATTTGTCCGTCGCCGCCTTGGCTCGGCGGGTAGGAAAGAGCCCGCGTCATCTGACCCGGGTCTTCCGGCGGGAACTGGGGGTCGCGCCGGGTGAAGCGGTCGAGCAACTACGGCTCGAGGCGGCGCGCCGCGCGTTGCAGCAGACCACCGCCGGCCTCAAGGAGGTCGCTTCTCGTTGCGGATTCGGCAGCGCCGAGGTGCTCCGCCGTGCGTTCATTCGCACGCTCCACGTCACCCCTTCGGCTTACCGAGCTCGATTTTTCGCAGGCGGAAGGCTCGCGTCATGAGATCGAGAATTCATCCCGCCTTCATCGTTGCAGCCGTTATCTTCGTCGTCCTGCTTTGCGCCGCGGCGGTGCGCGCTACACCGTCGATTTTGATCGTGCCGCTCGAGCGGGAGTTCGGCTGGAGCCGGGCGCTTCTTTCCTCGGCGGTATCGGTGAACTTGGTGCTCTACGGCCTGGTGGGACCGTTCGCGGCCGCATTGATGGAGCGGTTTGGCATCCGACGCACCGTGCTCGCGTCTCTGGCATTGATCGCCGCGGGGGTCGCGCTGACTTCGCAGATGCGCTCGAGCTGGCAGTTGTTGCTCACCTGGGGCGTCCTCGTAGGTCTGGGCACCGGCACCACTGCGATGGTGCTCGGCGCCACCGTGGTGAGCCGCTGGTTCGTTTCGCGGCGCGGCGCCGTGATGGGGGTGCTCACCGCGAGCACCGCGACCGGGCAAATGCTGTTTCTCCCTCTCGAGGCCCACGTCGCCGAGCACCAGGGCTGGCGAGCCGTCACTCTTCTTGTCGCCACGGTCATCGCGCTGCTTCTGCCGCTGGTGGCACTGCTGGTACGGGATCGCCCCTCGGACGTCGGCGTTTTGCCGTATGGAGCTTCTCCCGAGAGCCCGGCGCTCGCCCCTTCGCGTCACAACCCGCTGGCCAACGCGATTCGCGTCCTACGCGAGAGCGCGCACAAAGGCGACTTTTGGCTGCTGGCGGGGAGCTTCTTTGTCTGTGGCGCTAGCACCAACGGACTGGTGGGAACGCACCTCGTCCCCGCGTGCATGGACCACGGCATTCCCGAGGTCCGCGCGGCTGGCCTGCTTGCGATGATGGGAATCTTCGATTTGATCGGGACCACCGCCAGCGGATGGCTTTCGGATCGCTTCGATTCGCGCAAGTTGCTCTTCTGGTACTACGGCCTGCGCGGGTTGGCGCTGCTTTGGTTGCCTCAGGCGTTCGACGCCGAGGTTTTCGGCTTGCCGGTGTTCGCGGTCTTCTACGGACTCGATTGGATCGCGACCGTGCCGCCCACGGTGCGCCTGACGACGGAAGCCGTCGGCGTGCGGGATGCGCCAATCGCATTTGGGTGGATCGTGGCTTCTCATCAGATCGGCGCCGGCGTGGGTGCACTCGGGGCCGGGGTCATCCGTTCGGCTCAGGCCACGTATACGCCCGCCTGGATCGTGGCCGGCGCGATTTGCTTGGTCTCGGCGGTGATTGTGCTGCGGATTGGCAGGCGCTCGGCCTCCGTGGATATCGCTGCGGCTCCCTCCTGATAGGCACACTGGCGCCGGCTTCGCCAGCTCCCCGCACCCGCCGCTGAGGCTCCTGTCACATTTGAGCGTTGGCCGATACTCACGCCGGCTGCTCTCGATCGAGAAGAGCTGCCAGTGTGACGACTCAACACAAAATTCAGGAGCTAACTTTCATGTCGAATTCTCAAGTTTGTCAGAAGTGCCAAGTGGTGCTCGGCAATCCATGGAGAGATGGGGGCAACCTATGCTGGCAATGTGGGAGCGATTACGACCTGTTTCATCCAGAAACGCGTTGGATCGATGACAGCGACAGCCGGCCAGTGCCGGCATTGAGGATTCGCCTACAGCAACCGTGGTGGCGCCGCGTGTTCGCCCATCTACGCCAAGTAAGGCTGATAGGGGCGCTGAGGAGCTTCGCTTCTTTGTTGATGCTGTGCGTTCTCTTGCCCAGCTCATCGGCCCGCGCCGACGATTGCAGCGAGAGTCTCATGGCCGAGGCTTGCGCGTGCCGGTCGCCGGTTTCGAGCAACCGAGAACGGCCTGCGACCTCCGAAAAGCGCTCTGAATCTCACCGCCAATCGAAAATTGTGAAAAGCACCCAGGCGCGCCCGACCGCCAAAGATACGGTCACCACCCCGGCGACTGCGATGCTCAGCAGATAGCGCCGTCACTGGGGAATACCTGGCTGGATCGGCTCCGGCACCACGAGCAGCGCTTCGAAGCGTCGGTCGCGGCGCAACGATGCGTAAAAGGGCTCGACGCGCAGAAGCGCCGCAGTGAAGCGCCGGCGCCGAGCGATCAGATCCCCCAAGGCGACGAAGGCAGCATCCGGCCGGTTGGTGAGAATTGCCACTTCGGCGGATCGCTCGAAGTACTCGTCTCTCGCGTGCGGCGTACGCAAAAGCCGCTCGGCAGCCTTCAAATGTTCAAGCGCCGCTGCCGCGAGGCCAACGCCCGCCTTCGCCACTGCCATCCTCATGTTCCAATGATCCGCCAAGCCTCGGATCGATGCCTCCTGTTCTTGCGGGGCGAGCTCATCGAGAAGCTGACGATAGGCGGAACGCGACTCCTCGCGCTGGCCAAGGATGAAGTGCAAACGCCCCGAAACCAGATGCCAGTGCTCCAGAACCACCGCGTCGGGCGCAAACTGCCGCTCCTCGCGAGAAAGCACCACTGCCGCAAGCTTAACGCCCTCGCGGGGAACCCATTGGGAGATTGCCTCGAAGTCCGACGGCACGAATCGCTCGGGCTGGGGGCTGACCAACGCCGCGGCGACAACCTGGCGCGCCGGCTCAAGATTACCGTCGCGTCTGGCGGCCAGGTCCGCTTCCCGCGCGGCCACCCCAACATCGTCCGGGGACAGCTCGTGCGCTCGAGCCAGGCCGCGCCCAGCATCCGCGAAAGCACCCATCGAAGAGGCGTGGGTGGCGAGCAGGAACGCTGCCCGGAACGATCGCGGATCGAGGTCAAAAGCCCGCTGGTACATCTCCAGCGCGGTGATCTCGTCGCCGGCGCGCCAGAAGACCTGGCCGAATTCGGTTCTAAGATAGGCGTCGTTTTGGAGCGCTCGCTCCGCGATGCGAATCTCGCGAACCGCGTTCTGAAAATCCCCTTTGCAGTTGGCGTCGACTACGCCGACCGCGGCATGAGCTTCGGGCAGATCAGGCCCGAGTGCGAGCGCGCGCTCGGAAAGCATTCGTGCCCTTTCGCAAAATGGCCGTCCCCCGTGCGAGCCCGTCACGGCCGAGATGGCCAGCCAAGCATGGGCAAGGGCGAACGAGGGATCGCGGGCCACCGCCTGCTCGAGAAGTTCGTCGGCCTGCTTCCAGTGTGGATCCCTGGCGAGCGCACCTTGCCTTAGAAGTGTGACGGCGCGGCGGTAAGCGTCATAGGCCTCTGCGTCCTTGGTGGGTGGCCGCTCCAAAAGCCGCATCTCTTCCTCGCTGAGACGCATCCCAAGGGTACGCGCGATCTCCAACGCCACGTCGGTCTGGATCTTTAGCGTATCGGCGAAGGTTCGGTCGTAATCTTCGGCCCAGAGCTGTCGCCCCGTCGCTGCATCGAAGAGTACCGCCGAGATGCGTACCCGTTTCCCCACGCGGCGAATCGTGCCCTCGAGCAGTGTCTTCACTCCGAATACTTGGGCGACCGACTGCAAATCGTAATGCCTCTGTCGGTATTCGACGACCGAGGAACGAGCGATCACCTTGAGCCCAGCGATCTTGCTGAGCTGGGTAATGATTTCGGTGTGGATGCCATCAGCGAAGAGCTCATCGTTGTTCTCGGAGGAAAGGTTTTGGAAAGGGAGCACCGCGATGGAGCGGTCCAGGGAGCGAAACACGGGAGGGCGGAAAGCCAAGAAGCACGCCAGCGCCAGCACGACCAAGGCCGCGACCGCAACAAGACCGGCGCGCAGCCGGCTCAGGGGCTTTCTCGTACGCCCCGACTCGACCGCGGTATCGGAATCAGGCGGCAGCATTGCGGCGATTCGTTGCAGCTCGGTGAGCAGCACGGCGCCGTCGCGCGGTCGCTCGCGGGGATCTTTGGCCATCATCTGTCCGACCAGTGCACCAAGCTCGGGCAGTTCGGGAACATCGAGTCGCGGTGCCTTTTCTTCTGAGCTTTTGCCAACGAAGGGCAGCTTGCCGGCCAGCGACCGGTAGAGGAGTACTCCGAGCGCGAAGACGTCGGTCCGTTCGTCCTCCGGAGCGTCCTCCCATTGCTCCGGTGCCATGTAGGCCGGCGTACCTCCGTTGATCCGCTTTCGGCCGAAAGCGTGGGCGAGGCCAAAGTCGAGAACTTTCACCTGTCCGTCGTTGCAAACCAGAACGTTTGCGGGCTTGAGATCGCGGTGCACGACGCCCGCCCCATGTGCGTGGGCCAGGCCCTTGGCAACCTCGATAGCCAGGTGCATCGACTCACGCACCGATAGTTGTTTGTCTCGCTCGAGTTGTTTCGAAAGGGGCTGGCCGCGGAGCAGCTCCAGCACGAGATAAGGGCCGTGCTCGCAGCGGCCGACATCGTAAAGGGTGACGAGATTCGGGTGGGTCAACTGAGCCACTGCCTCGGCCTCGCGAGCCAGCGCCTCCTCTCGCAGGGACGCTCGATCTCCTGCGCGCACGGCCTTGAAGGCAACGCCTCGGCGCAGCTCACGGTCCCGAGCTTCCCAGACAATGCCGAATCCGCCACGGCCAATCTCGCGCAATAGCACAAAGCGCCCGATGCTCGCGCCGGCGTGCAACCAGGACTCCCAGTCGTCGCCCAGGTCCTCCGAGGGCCCTCGCGCGAGTTCAGCAAGGAGGGTGGACATCCGCTGATGCATGTCGTCCATCCGGATCCTCGTGCCCAGATCCGCGGAGGGGTTCTCGGCTCGCTCGCGATTGGTATAATTCCTCACGGACGCCACCGCCAGGGAGGGCAACTATACCATCGCGACCCAGGTCCGGCCCACCGGGCCGACCCACCCGCGATGTCACATCGTTCGCCGACTCCGTACCTACCCGGCAAGCGGCAGTCGATGCCGCACGGAAGGAGTCGAAATCTTGCACAGCGTCATGAAATTCGCCGCTGTCCTCGCCCTATCGTTTGTCGGCTTCTGTGCACAGCTCGCTGCCCTCGCTACCATCGTTGCTCCGCTCGGCCCTGCTATGGCGGCGCTCGACTCGAATCAGCAATCTCCGCGAGAGATTTCTAGATCTTGCCCATGCGCCCCTGGGGTGAAAGGGTCCTGTGGAAACGAAGGGCAAGACTCTAACCGTGCCAACACCGATGAGCAGCATACCGATCCATCTTCGACGCAACGCCGCGCCAGCGGAGAGATGGGTTGTTGACCTGAGCCTAAAGCAAGTCGTGCAACGAATTGGTGTCAGCGCTTGACCAGTCCTCGCTTGCGCGCCAGTCGCCCAATCCGCTCTTTGAGCCGCTCGAAACGTTTGCGCAGCACGGGCAGCGACACTCGCTCGCCGCTGTCAGCGAGGATGGTCGCGATTTCCTCCCAGGAAAGCTGCTGATCGATGCGGAGCACCAGCAGATTTTGTTCTTCAGCCGACAGCTCGCGCCGGAGCTCCCCCAATTTGTGCGATTGCCGATCGAGCTCCAGCGCGGAAGAGGCACGGATTTCCTGCGCGAGGTTCGAAGCGTCGCGCGTTTGCAAGCGCTCCTTGTGCTTTCGCCAGGCCTCATCGCTTACCCGACGCGCGGCGTTCCAGGCAACGCCGAAGGCCCAGGTGCGCAGCGAGGAGTCGCCGCGAAAGCGTCCGATGCCCGTCCAGGCCCACTCGGCAAACAGCGAGAAGGCATCATCGACCGCGCCCTCCTCCCGCAACAACGACTTCAGATAGCGGAGGACAGAGGGCCCGTGCGTCCGCAATAGTGTGCTCGCTGCTTGTTTCACCTCGCCCGCCTCGAGCATCGACAAAACCAAGTCGTCGTCGGCCATGGGCCTAGGGTAACACTTGGCGCGGCGCAGTCCTTGGAAACACCGACCTGGATCCGCCGCCGGTCACGCCTTACGGGTCGGGTGAACTCACCGCCGTGAGGGCCGATTCGCCGGCGGCTTCTCTACACCACTCTGCCCAAACGCACCGGCTCCCTGGAGGAAGCGATGTTGAGAATGTATTGGACGCGATGCGAACTGACCGGGAAGCTGCAAGCCCGCTGGGTTCGCGCCGCTGCCCCGGCACTGCCCGCGAGTCAGCTGCGCCGTCACAGCGCCGCGCTGGCTCGCACTAACGCCAGTGGCGCTGCTGCCGCCATCAGCCGCACCAAACCAACCCTAAAACAAGGATTTAATGAAAATGCATACTCATCGTAGTGTTCATGTTATCAAAAGCATCCTCTCTGGCCTGCTGTTGGCCTCGATCGCGTTTTCCGGAAGTTACGCCAATCCCAATAGCAACGATGCGACAGCTGACGAGCCCCAGACTGCCGATCGGGTAATCTGTCGTTACTTTTCCGGGATCTCAGTCGCGCTCGCGCCGGAAGGGCCCGCCAACTACAGGGTCGGCGGCGAGCTGTGCGCGACGCAAGACGAGTTGCTCGATGGAACGACCATTCAATTGCTGATCCCCGGTGCAACCTACAATCACAGCTACTGGAACTTCGGCCCCGTGGGCGGGATGAGGTATTCGTATTCCCGGGACGTCGCCACGCGAGGCTTTCCGACGTTTGCTCTTGACGAGCTGGGCGAGGGGGATAGCTCGCGGCCACCGAGCGAGCAGATGACCATGGACGCCGCGGCCTTCGTTGCCCACCAGATCGTTCAAGCGCTGCGAAGTGGCTCGATCAACGGCGTCCAGTTCGGCAAGGTGATCCTCGTTGGCCACTCGCTGGGATCGGTAGTCGTTTGGGATGAAGCCATCACCTATGGGGACGTCGACGGCGTGATCGTGACCGGGGCCGCCCACTTTTTGACCGCGGCGTTCCTGGATTTGATGCTCTTCTACCCGGCGGTGAACGACCCAAAGTTCTCTGACAGCGGCCTGGACAACGGTTGGCTGACGACGGTGCCCGACATCCGCGCTGAAGCGTTCTACAGCGCTTCGGACTCCGATCCTGCGGTGATCGCCTTGGACGAAGAACGCAAGGACATCGTGCCGGGTCCGAAGCTCATGACCGGCCTGCCGATTGTACTTTCCGATGCCACGCTGGCGATCCAGGTCCCCGTCCTCACCATTGTCGGCAGCAACGACCTGACGACTTGTGGCACCAACCCGGAGGGCGAGACCTTCGACTGCTCTTCGGGCTCCGCCATCGCCACCCAGGAGGCGCCGTTCTACTCGCCCGAGGCGCAGATTCACGCGTGCACAATTCCCGACTCGGGACATAGCCTCAGCCTCGCGCTGAACAACCAGCTCCAGGCGAGGTACTCGGCAGCATGGTCACACGCGTTCGTTGGTCAGCGCAGTGATCGGGACCGTGACTTGGGTCCTGCTGGTGACGACGGTTTCGGCAACAACGAGAACTCTCCGCCCAACTGCGGCGGGCCGAACCCTGAAGGCCGGCAAGCTTCTCGCTAGCATCGCAGAGCAGCCTGAGCGCCCGAGACATTGGCTCTTGGGCGCTCACCGTGTCGGATCGACAGAGGCAGTATGACGCTGATTACGCGGCACGGCCATGACTGGACGGCGAGCTCCGCCACTTGGCCAGCGGCACTGAGATCGATTCGGTCGCGGTCGCACTCTTGATGGTCACCCTCTAACAAACGTCGGACAGTCCTGGCGCTGGATGCGTGGTGGCTGCTCTCAGAGTCACCACGCTTTGCCATGTTCGGTCCGGGCCGGCTCGATTTGTAGCTCCTGGCTAACGCTCTAAGAGCGGCTCCTTGCACCCGCACTAAACCGGAGCTAGGAACTACCGCTTGGGTAAGCGCACCACTGCGCCAAATCGGTGGGAGAGGTGAAGCGATGACGACCGTCGCTCAGGTCTTGCAGGAGAAAGGACAGCAGGTGTGGTCAGTGTCACCGGATGCCCGGGTTTATGACGCGCTGAAGATCATGGCGGAACGCAACATCGGGGCGTTGCTGGTATGCGAGGGGGATAAGCTGAAGGGAATTTTCTCCGAGCGCGATTACGCCCGGAAAGTCATTCTCCACGGAAAGTCTTCCCGGGAAATCGCCGTCAAGGAGATCATGAGCTCTGACGTAATTACCGTCCGTCCCCAGCAGTCGGTCGAGGATTGCATGGCGCTGATGACGGACAAACGCATCCGTCATCTGCCCGTTGTCGATGGCGACCGGCTGGTCGGGGTCATCTCGATCGGCGATGCGGTTCGGGAGATCATCTCCGAACGAGAGCTTCGAATCGAGCAGCTCCAGAGTTACATCACCAGCGGCGGCTAACCTCCGAGGAGTTACGCCATGCCTTCCGCTTGCCTCGCCGCGCGAGTAGCTGGACGGGCCGCAATCCGATCGAAGTATTGCTTCAGCACCGGCCAACGCTCGAGCTCGATACCGCGCCCATTCGACCAGCTCAGCACCGTGAACAGGTAGGCATCGGCAACCGTAAATCGTTCACCCAACAGGAATTGGTGTGCTTTGAGGCGTTCGGAGACAAAGTCCAGCTTGTTCGAGTACGTCTCGCGAACGGCTCGCTTCGTTTCGTCTGACGCGCCGGTAAAGAGCGGGCCACCAAAGCCCTTGTGCAGCTCGGTCGCGACGTAGTTCAGCCATTCCTGAAGTTGGTATCGCTCCACTGAGTCCAGTTTCGGGGCCAGCCCAAGTTCCGGCTTGCGATCGGCCAAGTATTGAAGGATGGCCACTCCTTCGGTGAGCACCGTCCCATCCTCGAGTTGAAGGGTGGGCACATAGCCTTTCGGATTAATCGAGCGGAACTCCTTGCCGTTCGCAGTCTTGCCTGCCTTGGTGTCAACGCGGTCCAGCTCGAATGAAAGTCCAAGCTCGCGCAGAACAATGTGCGGCGCCAACGAGCAGGCTCCTGGTTTAAAGTACAGCTTCATGGCGTGTCCTCCTGGTGAAGGCCGCTCTTCGATGCTTAGGAAACAGTCGGGTTTCGCGCGAGGCGCCGCCGAACGTTTTTTTCGCGCAGCACGGTGTCAAATGCGCTAGGCCTTCGCTCGGTTCTCGTTCGATGGAGGACAACGTGAAGAAGTATCTGGTGTTGTACCTATCGTCGGTGCCAGCGTCAGAGCAAATGTCCAGGGCCTCACCGGAACAGGCGAAAGCTGGAATGGATCTTTGGATGACGTGGGCCAAGAAGGTGGGTGCCGGAATCGTCGACATGGGAGCGCCGGTCGGAAGCGGGATCAAGATCGCTGCGAACGGCTCTTCGAGCCCAAGCGACAGCAAAGTGACTGGTTTTGGGATTCTCCAGGCGCAGTCCACCAAGGCGCTGCAGGAGATGCTCAAAAACCACCCTCACTTCCAGGCGCCAGGCGCAGCCATCGAGGCGTTTGAGTTCCTCCCCATGCCGGGCATGCCTCAGAAGTAAGTCTCGAGGGAGCGCCCACATCGGCGCGCAGGCGGAGAGGTGAAAGAGTTGGAGTTGGTCAGGGCGCTGACGTTCGACGTATTTGGGACCGTGGTTGATTGGCGGGGCGGCGTCATCCGCGAAGCCAGCGCCCTGGGCCGCGCGAAGGGACTCGACGCTGACTGGTCGAAGTTCGCCGATTTGTGGCGCAGCCTCTATCAGCCGGCGATGTCGCGCGTCAGCAGCGGCGAGCTGCCTTGGACCAAGCTGGACGACCTGCACCGGATGAATCTCATGCAGGTTCTGGACAAATTTGGAATCGCCGGCCTGAGCGAGTCCGAGATCGAAGATCTCAACCACGCTTGGCACCGACTCGATCCCTGGCCAGACGCAATACCTGGCTTGAACCGGCTAAAGCGCAAGTTCATCCTGGTGACGCTGTCCAACGGCAACGTTGCGCTGATGGTGAATATGGCGAAACGTGCCGGGCTTCCTTGGGACGCTATTCTCGGGGCCGAGGTCGCCGGGCACTACAAGCCTCAACCGCAAGCCTATCTTCGCACCGCCGAATTGCTTGGGATTGCGCCCCGAGAATGCATGATGGTGGCCGCTCACAATCGCGACCTCGTTGCCGCCACGAGCTGTGGATTTCACACCGCCTTCGTGCCTCGTCCCGCCGAACACGGACCAGATCAGAAGACCGACCTTCGCCCGGAAGCCGAGTACGATGTGGTCGCCGCCGATTTCCTGGATCTCGCGAAGAAACTCGGCTGCTGAAACTTCGAACGCCTCAACGCTGAGAAGCGTGATTTGCAGGGCTCGGATCGGTGCTCCCCGCGTATGGCTGGAAACTGGAGGCGCTTACCGTCAGCAGCGCAAGGAGAACAACCACCATGAACCCACCAATCAAAAACCAGGGGTCCTCTTCGACTGCCTTGATTCGCCGCCACAGGTCTTTGAAAAAACGATCAATCGCCATCGGTACTCTCCTCTCACGAGGGCCCAATGCAACGGCGCTGCCAGGCGCAAGGGCTCGGAATCTAGGCGCGCCTTGGAGTCATTCGGTTGCCGAAAGCGAACATCGGCTGGCGCTGCAGTAGCTTCGCAGGCTACGGCGCTCTATCGACTCGGAGGCTCTCGAGGACCTCATGACACTGACTCTGGAGCTGAGTCTCGCTGCCGGTGGGTACGGTACAAGAAGCGATGGCAAGAGCGCCCTGGCGGCACAGTACTCGCCCCCAAATCACCTCCCCGCGGGGCTTGGGGTCGGTCCGGCGAAGCTCGAAGTTCACCCCTTCGGCCGAGGCGGTTCTGCTTGCCACCCGCGTTTGGGGCGGGCCACCCCAAGCATCGATGAACTCGGAGGCGTACTTGCGGGCGAGCGCAGGACAATGGCCGTCATCGACCTTTGCAGGCATTCCCCGTAGGTAGACGCGAGACCAATGATCTGGCGCGAGAAACTCGGCTCTCTCCGACGAGGGGACGAAAGGGCGCCAGTCCGCCGGTACCTCGATGCGCACTCGGGCCGGCTGAGTCGCCGGACCATTTCCCTCCACCCGGATGTCCACGCTCCGCTTGTTGTGGGCGCAAGACAGCGCCGCAGCACAAGCCATCCCTAACAAACCAATGCAGAGTGCCGATCGAACTTCCGCCGCCGTTTCATGCGGACTTTGACGGTTCCGTGGAGGCAGAATGGTCATTCTGGTGCGGTCGGCTGTTGATCCTGAGCGCACGTACGTTTCTTCGCGAACCGGGAGCTCTAGGACAAGTCTCGGATGAGGGGCCGGCGCTAAGCGCCTGAAAACGCTCAGGGTGGCATGGGACGTTACGGCGATCCTTCTCCGGATTGGCTCAGCCCAGGAACACTTGCGTCGGAACGGTAGCCCGGCATAGAGGTCTGCTCGCTCGCAGCGACCGCCGATGCCGGCAGACGCGAAATCGCTAGGACTGTGGTCCGGCATCGGCCTGGTGGTCGCGAACATGATCGGTGCCGGAGTCTTCTTGAGCACCGGGTTCATGGCACAAGATCTCGGTCCGGGAACTATCCTCGTCGCCTGGCTCGTGGGAGGCATTGTAGCCCTCTGCGGCGCGAAGGCCTATGCAGCGGTCAGCAAAGCCATTCCTCGATCGGGCGGAGAGTATCGCTTGTTGTCGGAGCTCATCCACCCGATGGTCGGGTACGCGGCCGGATGGGCGTCGTTGCTGGTTGGTTTTTCTGCCCCGGTCGCGGTGGATGCGCTCGCCGCGGGAAGCTTCGCCCAGACTCTGTGGCCAAACGTCGATGCTCGCTGGCTCGGCGCTGGATTGATCGTAGCTCTCAGCCTATTGCACGCGTCGCGTCTGGGCTTCTCCCATTGGACGCAAAACTTCCTGGTGCTGGTCAAGGGCACGCTGGTGCTCGCGTTCACCGCCGTCGGGCTGATCGCGGGAAGACACGCGTTTCCCGCATGGCAGCCCGTGAATCCCGCGCAGTCGTTCACTTCCCCAGCGTTCGTTCGGGGTCTTTTCTTCATTGCTTTTGCCTTCAGCGGCTGGAATGCGGCCGTCTACGCGGCGGACGAGTTTAGGCAACCTCGCAAAACCGTTCCTCGCGCGATGCTCATCGGCTGCGGCGCGGTGGTGCTCCTGTATCTTTTGATGAATTGGGTCTTCGTTGCGAATTTGACTCCGCAGCAGGCCTCGGCGGTGTTCGCCTACGAGAGCAAACGAGTCACGCTCGGTCATCTGATCATGAAGCAGTTGATCGGGGATGTGGGCGCCAAGGCAATGTCGATAATCGCCATTGCGTTGTTCATCTCCGCAACGAGCGCAATGATCTTCGCCGGTCCACGAATCTACGCCGCGATGGCCTCCGACGGCTTTCTGCCGCGAGCTTTCGGCGCCAAGGAAAACCGCGCCCCTGCGGCTTCGACGTTTCTGCAGGGCGCGATCAGCATTATTCTCATCTTCACGCATCCGGTTCAGGAAGTGCTCCAGAACATCGGAGCGGTGCTGACCCTTTTTACTGGGCTTACTGCCGCGGCAGCGTTTCGCCTTCGGCTGGAGCGCGCCGGAGCGATGCGAGCTTCCTGGGCGGATCTGATGGCTGCTTTTGTCTACGTCACGTCTGCCGCTTGGATGCTCTACGTCGGCCTTCGACATTCCCCCAGATTGGTGGCCTGGATCGCGGTCTTGCTCTGCATCAGCGTGGCAGCCTACGCGCTTTCGTCGCGGAAACCGTGGGCCAACTCCCGCGAACGGGGCTCCGCAGTTGACAGGAAGTGAGCTCGTCGGCAGGTAAGGAGCGGAGCTGGCTGATGCGACGCGCGATTTTACCGATTGGAGCAGCGCTCGCTTGCGCGTGGGCTCCCACCGGTGCGCCGTCGAGCTTCTGGGAGCCTCTGCTTCGTGCCCAAGGGGTCAACGACCAACGCTTGATCCGCGCGATGGAAAAAGTTCGCCGGGCGGATTTCTTGCCCGAGTCGATGAAGCCGTACGAGCGCGAGGATCGTCCCTTGCCCATCGGGTACAACCAAACCACCAGCCAGCCTTCGTTGATCGCGATGATGATCGACGCGCTGCAGCTCAAGCCCGGTTGCAACGCACTCGAGGTCGGAACCGGCTCGGGATATCAAACGGCACTGCTGGGTGAGCTGTGCGCTCGCGTGTCCAGCATCGAGATCGTTGGCCCACTCGCGGACCGAGCGGCGACGCGCCTGCGCGAGCTGGGCTACAAGAACGTGGAAGTGAAGGCGGGCGATGGATACCTCGGCTGGCCGGAACGGGCGCCGTTCGACGGTATCGTCGTATCCGCGGGCGCGTCGAGGGTTCCCGCGCCACTTGTCGCTCAGCTCAAGGCAGGTGGCAGAATGATCATTCCGGTTGGAGACCGCGGTCACCAGAGTCTGCTGCTCGTCACCAAGCAGGCCGACGGTGGCTTCACTTCGGAACGGTCCCTCCCGGTTGCGTTCGTTCCTCTGACCGGCGAAGAAGCGGAACGCGATCGACGCCAATAACGGCAGCAACCGCGGCTACGCTTTCTCCGAATCAACGGCATAGGTGACGCCCGGCAGCCTGCCCAGCATCCAAGGGGATGGGGAGCACCTTCTTCCTTCGTTGACAACCTAACGTTGCCTTGGGTTATGGGTTCTTCCAGCGCCGGTGAGAACGGAGAGGGGCCTTGAAACTGACGCTATCATTTGCCGTTTGGGTGTCGTCGTGTGCGCTGGTTACGTCCCAGGCAAGGGCAGACTTGGGTGATCCGCTGCCGGGCCTTACGGACCAGCAACTTGCTCAATTTAATGTGGGACTTCAAGAGTTTACGAACCTGGAGTGCGCGGATGACGGTCTAGGTCCGGTGTTTACCGGTCCCATCCCTCCGGTCGATTGCCCGACGGGCGATGGTCCTGCCATGGCCTGTTCTACTTGCCATGACCGCAATGCGGCGGGCGGTGGCAGCACGCTGGGGATTGCCGAGACCCGTTATGGGCGCGTCGACGACCAGGGGTACTTTGATCCGATGTCGGATTGGGGCGGATCACTGCGCAAGCACAACGGCATTGGCGAAGTGCAGGGCATTCCTGGGCACCCCGAATGCGACGGCTATCGATTTAGCGGAGAGCTCGTTCCCGACGAAGCAACGGTGACCGCGCAACGACGAAGTCTTCCCATATTCGGATTGACTTATCTCAACCATGTTCCGGACCGTGAGCTTCGCGCCATCGCGGCCATGGAGCGGGTGTTGATGCCCGAGACGGCAGGCACAGTCGCCGTCGTCCTGGATCCACTGAGTGGCCGGATGGCGGTGGGCAAGTTTGGCTGGAAGGCTCAGCAGCACAGTCTGGAGGCGTTCGCCGGTGATGCGTACCTGAACGAGATGGGCATCACCAATTTCATCTTCGGCGCGGAGAACTGTTCCTCGCTGCAGAACTGCCACCCGGAGTGCAATCCCGACCAAAATCAGCCGAACGACATGCCGGACCCCGAGACCGGTATGACCGACACACAAAAGTTCCAGGACTTCATGCGCTTCCTGGACATCTATCTACAGGCGCTGCGGTCGCCGGATCGCGCCGGCTTGGAGCTGTTTATCCAGACAGGATGC
>Ga0126382_10000513_pt1 | contig 15130 bp, 14 predicted proteins | sample PanSoiMetPlot_30_FD_92548 | JGI IMG/M metagenome (GOLD analysis project Ga0126382, IMG submission 92548) | Tropical forest soil microbial communities from Panama - MetaG Plot_30 | ecosystem: Environmental > Terrestrial > Soil > Tropical forest > Bulk soil | place: Panama | collected 2016-02-17
CGGCCCTGTCGCGCGAGTACGGCGTGGGTATCCACACGCACCTCGCGGAGTCGAAGGTGCAGGCGGTGGAGAGCCAGCGCCGCTGGGGCAAGAGCATCGTGGCCCGCCTCGCCGACCACGGCATCCTCGGCCCAGGCTTCGTCGGCGCGCATTCGATCTGGCTCACGGACGACGACCTGCGCATGCTCGCCGACGCGGGGGCCGCCGTCGCCCACAATCCCGGGAGCAACCTGCGCCTGGGCGCGGGCATCGCCCCCGTGCGCGAGATGCTCGACCGCGGGGTGGCAGTGGGGCTCGGCACCGACGGTTCCGTGTGCGCCGACAACCAGAATCTCTTCGAGGCGCTGCGCATCGCCTCCGTGGTCAGCACCATCCGCTTCCCGCACGCGACGGAGCGCTGGCTCGACGCGCAGACGGTATGGAGCCTCGCCACGTCCGGCACCGCGCGCGTGCTTGGCCAGGCCGAGGACCTGGGCGCGATCGCGCCGCGCGCCAAGGCCGATCTCGTGCTCCTGCGCGCCGACTCCGTCTTCCTGCGCCCCCTCGCAGATCCCGTCACCGCCCTCGTGTACGCGGAGACGGGCGCGAGCGTCGACACCGTGCTGGTGGACGGGCGCGTGGTGGTGGAGCGCGGCCGCGTTACCACAGTGGACGAGGATCGCATTTTCGCCCGCGCCCAGGAGGCGGCGGACCGGCAGCGCGCCCAGAGTGCCCAGGCATGGGCGGTGGCCGAGCGCCTCGCCCCGTACGTGGCTGCGGCCTGCCGGGGCGCGGTGGCGGCGCCGCTCTCCATCAACCGCTTCGCCGCGGCCCTCCCGCCCATCGCGTGATCCGTCTCGACGGCGTCGCCAAGACCTATCGCACCCGCCGGGGCGATCCCGTCGAGGCGATCGCTGAGACTTCCCTCACCGTCGGTGAGAACGAGTTCGTCACCTTGGTGGGACCGAGCGGCTGCGGCAAGAGCACGCTCCTCAAGCTGGTCGCCGGGCTCGTGCCGCCCACGCGCGGAACAATCCGCGTGCGCGACCAGATCGTGAGCGAGCCGTTCCCCGACGTGGGCTTCGTCTTCCAGCAGCCGGTGCTCCTGCCCTGGCGCAGCGTGTTCGACAACGTGCTCTTCTCCGCGGAGATGCTGGGGCTCGATTCGCGACAGTATCGAAACCCCGCGGGCGATCTCCTCGAGCTCACGGGGCTCGCAGGCTTCGAGACGAAGTACCCGCACGAGCTGTCCGGTGGCATGCAGCAGCGTGTGGCCATCTGCCGCGCCCTGCTCCCCGACCCGAGCCTGCTCCTGATGGACGAGCCCTTCGGCGCCCTCGATGCCATGACGCGCGAGGAGATGAGCCTCGAGCTGCTGCGCATCTGGGAGGAACGGCGCAAGACCATTCTCTTCGTCACCCACAGCATCCCCGAAGCCATCCTGCTCGCCGACCGCGTGGTGGTCATGTCGGCGCGGCCCGGGTGCATCGCGCGGGTGATCGCCGTGGACCTGCCGCGCCCGCGCACCATGGACCTCGAGTTCGACGCCCGCTTCAAGGCGCACAGCGACGAGGTGCGCAGCCTGATCTTCTCCGGGCGGAAGGTGCGCGCGTGAGCACGGTCCGGCGGCTCCTCGGCGAAGCTCTCGTGCCCGTTGCCACCCTGGTGGGCGCTCTCGTGCTTTGGGAGGCGGCCACCCGAGTCCTCCGCATCCCGCGCTTCATCATGCCGGCGCCTTCCGCCATCCTGGGCGAGGGCTGGGAGTGGCGCTACCGATTCATCCAGCACACGTGGGTCACGCTCTACGAGACGTTGGGCGGCTTCGCGCTCTCCATGGCGGTGGGCGTGCCACTGGCCGTGCTCATCGTGTACTCGCCCGTCTTGCGCGGCGCGATCTACCCGCTGATCGTCCTCGCCCAGTCCGTGCCCAAGATCGCCATCGCGCCCGTGCTCCTGCTCGTGCTCGGCTACGGTGAGCTGCCGAAGATGGTGGTGGCCTTCCTCGTCGCCTTCTTCCCCGTGGTGATCGACACGGCCACCGGCCTCGCCGCCACGCCGCCAGAGCTGCTCGACTTGAGCCGCTCCTATCGAGCGAGCGCGTTCAAGACCTTCCTCAAGGTACGCCTGCCCATGGCCCTGCCCTTCATCTTCGCGGGAGCCAAGGTGGCCATCACGCTGTCCGTGATCGGCGCGGTGGTGGGCGAGTTCGTAGGCTCGGACAAGGGCCTCGGCTACGTGATCCTGTCCTCCACGTCCTACTGGAAGACGGAGCTGGCCTTCAGCGCCATGATCCTGCTCTCGCTGATGGCCATCGTGCTCTTCGCCGCGGTGTCGTTGATCGAGCGCCTCACCTGCCCCTGGCTCATCCCCGAGCGGGAACTCTGAGCCGCCTCGCTGTGTCGGGGCGGAGTCGCTTTCCGACGCGGAGCTACTTCTCCGCGATGATCATCCAGGACACGCCGAAGCGGTCGGCAACCATGCCGAACCGCGAGGCGAAGAAGGTCTTGGTCAGCGGCATGTGCACCTGCCCGCCCTCGGCGAGGGCCGCGAAGTAGCGATCGGCCTCCGCTTCAGTAGCCACGCCCAGCGAGAGGGCGAAGCCCTGGAAATTCGGCTGGCCCGTGCAGCGGCCGTCGGAGGCCATCACGGTGGTGTCGCCCACGCGGAAGCTCGCATGCATCACCTTGTTCTCGGCGCCGGGCGGGATCATGCCGGGCTGGTGCGGCTCCGGGCTGTCCTTGAAGCGCATGAGCATGGTCACCTCGGCGCCGAGATGCTTGCGGTAGAACTCGAGCGCCTCGTCGCAGCGACCATCAAAGAACAGATACGTTTCGACCTTCATGGCTTTGCCTCCTTCGCAGAGTGATGTCCGGCCTCATTCCATAGTCGAACGCGCAGGCCTCGAATCGACAGCGCCGCGCTGGCTCGAATCATTCACGAGAGCCACACGTGCGACCGGCCGGGTGGCGGCGGGGGTGGGGGTGTGCTCCGGCGGAGTGGGACCCCTTCGTCCTGCGCGCAGCCCGCAGGGCGGCGATTCAGGCGGGGTGACGCAGCTGGAGCACACCCCCGCCCCCGCCGACGGGCCCCGGCCGTCTCGCGCTCCGCACGGAGTAATCCGGGCTAGGCGGCGGCTTCGAGGGCGGTGAGGGCGAGTACGCGCGTGACCAGGAAGAGCTCGTCGAGATTGGTGTGCACGTCGTGGTAGTCGGTATAGCCCCCGCCGGGACCATAGAGGCAGCACGGAATGCCGGCCTGCCAGAGATGCGTGGTGTCGTTGCCCGCGTAGCTCTGGGGCAGTCGCACGCCCAGGTACTCGGGATCGCGGCCGGAGAGCGTCTTGAGGTGGCGCTGGACCATCTGGACCACCGGCTCCGTCACCGGCACGTCCACCGCGGCCTTGGCGAGTCGGCCGAGACCGCGGGACGGCTCGGGGGGAAACTCGATTTCGTACTGGAACTCCGGGTCGTCGTCCTTGAGGGCATCGAGAGTGCGCCGGAAGTCCGCGAGAACGGTCTCGCCGCTCTGGCTCGTATTGAACCGCACATTGACATAGGCGGTGCAGAAGTCGGAGACGGTGTAGGCACCGCGCAAATTGTAGTTGCGTCCACGACCGCCGATGACCGAGCCCACGTTGAGCCGCGGCAATCCCGGCAGATCAGGATCGTGCACCGCCGTCATCTTCATGGCGTCGATGGCCGCGATCGCTCGCATCATCTTGGCGATGGCGTCCGATCCCTGCTCCTTCTTGCCGATGTGCGTGGCGCGGCCGAGCGTGTGCACCACCACGTCCATGGAGCCGGTGTGCTTGGTGATGATGGTGTGCGCGCCGTAGGGCTCGGGGATCACGGCCATGTCGGTGTGGTAGCCGTGCGTGATGGCGTGGATGGTCCCCACGCCGCTGTTGAGCTCGGCGGCGACGCAGGCGAGGACCACGTCGCCGCGCAGGGGAATGCCCGCGCGCTTGAGGGCGAGGGTGGCGAGGATGCACGCGGTGACGCCCGCCTTCATGTTGAAGACGCCATGGCCGAAGATCTTGCCGTCGTCGATCCAGGGCGTGAAGGGATCACGGGTCCACCCGGTGGCCAGGGGATCGATGTCGATGTGCCCGTTGAGCATGATGGAGCGCCCGCCCCCCGTGCCGGACAGCCGCGCCACCGTCTGCTTGCGTCCGGGCTCGATCTCCTGCAGCTCGGGAGAGAGGCCCTGGTCGCGGAGATAGTTGGCGAGCCACTCCGCGCACGGCGTCTCCTCGGTGGTGAAAGAGGGGATGCGGATCAGCTCCGAGGCGAGGCGGACGATCTCCGCCTCGTCGATGCGGTCGAGGGCCTTCCTCTGGACGTCGGACAGGGCGGGGCCAGCCATGGGCGTACTGACTCCTCTCTCGTGGGATGCCCGAGGAGTATACGTGGGCGCCCGCGAAGCTGCCACCGCGCGGCGTCCGCTCTGCTACACTGCGCGCGGTGAAGAACAGCCGCCCCGTCTACTCCACCGAGCAAGGGCGCCTCTCGCCTCCCGCTCGCCGGCGCGAGATACCGCCATCCGATCCACGCGTGCCCGACGACGGCGTGGTACGCATTTTCCGAGATCGCTCGGGACGCCAGGGCAAAGTCGTGACGGTGATCCGGGGATTGCCCGCGAGAGATCTCGAGGCTCGCGCCGCCGAGCTCAAGCGTCTGTGCGGAGCGGGCGGCGGGGTCAAAGAGGGCACGGTGGAGATCCAGGGCGACCATCGAGACCGTATCGCCGACAAGCTCAAGCAGCTCGGCCACCGCGTGAAGCTGGCGGGCGGCTGACCGCTTGACAGCTCCGGGACCTCGCGGGATCATCCGCGCACATCTCTCATGAACGGCGTGCACGATCTGGGCGGCAAGCACGGCTTCGGGCCCGTGGAGCGGGAGGAGCACGAGCCTTATTTCCACGCGGACTGGGAGAAGGCCGTGATGGTCATGAACCTGATCGGCATGGTCAAGCGCATTTACAACATCGACGAGTTCCGCCACGCCATCGAGCGCATGGGCCAGGCGGAATACCTCAACACGTCCTACTACGAGCACTGGCTCGCCTCCGTGTCGACCTTGCTCGTGGAGAAGGGTGTGATCGGGCGCGAGGAGCTGGAAGCGCGCACGCGCGAATTCGCGGCGAACCCGCAGCGGCCGCTCGGCGATAGTAAGGACCCGGAGCTCCTGGAGCGGATGATGCGCGTGGTGCGCAAGGGCATGGCAGAGAAGAGCGAGCCCCAGCCTGCGCCGCGCTTCCAGCTCGGTGAGGCCGTGGTGACGCGCAACTGGCAGCCGCCCGGCCACACGCGGCTGCCCGGCTATGCCCGCGGGCATCGCGGACGGATCCACGCCTTCCACGGCGTGTACATCCTTCCCGACGCGCACGCCCACGGCCGGGGCCGCTGCCCGGAACCGCTCTACAGCGTGGGCTTCGAAGCGGGCGAGCTATGGGGTGAGACGGCGGAGCCGCGGCAGCGCGTGTACATCGATCTCTGGGAGAGCTATCTCGCGCCCGTTGAGGGTGAACGGAGGCGAGATGGGTAGCCATCACGCCGAGCCCGAGCCCTGGGTCGTCCACCGCGTTCGGGCGCTCGAGTCGCTCCTCATCGACAAGGGCCTCCTGTCCACCGAGGTGGTGGACAAGGTTGTCCAGACGTACGAGAAGGACGTGGGGCCGATGAACGGCGCCAAGGTAGTGGCGCGCGCCTGGGTCGATCCCGTCTACAAGCAGCGCCTCCTCGCCGATGGCACCGCGGCCATCGCCGAGCTCGGCTTCGGCGGCCGCGGCGGTGGCGACAAGCTCGTCGCCGTCGAGAACACGCCGGCCGTCCACAACATCGTCGTGTGCACGCTCTGCTCCTGCTACCCGTGGCCGGTGCTCGGGCTCCCGCCCGTATGGTACAAGTCGCCCGCCTACCGCTCCCGCGCCGTCCTCGAGCCGCGCAAGGTACTCGCGGAGTTCGGCGTCACCCTGCCCGCGGAGACGGAGATTCGCATCTGGGATTCGAGCGCGGAGATCCGCTACATGGTGGTGCCGATGCGTCCGGAAGGCTCGGAGCACCTCTCCGAGGCCGAGCTGGCCGCCCTCGTGACCCGCGACGCCATGATCGGTGTGGCGCACGTCGCCTTCCCCGCCCCGTAGTGCGCAACATCGTCCATCGTCCCGACGGCCGCCGCATCCACGTGGCGCGCTCGCTCGGCCAGCTCTTCGTCTGCGCGGATGCCTGCTGCTGCGGGCGCGTGCAGGACGGCTACGAGCCGGTGCCGCGCGAGCTCTATCACGAGGAGTGGGAGCGGCGGCGCCTACGCAATCGCGTGCACCTCACCATCGGCGGCTGTCTCGGCCCCTGCGCCCTCGCCAACGTGATCATGCTGCTCTTCGAGGGACGGCAGGCGTGGTTTCACTCCATGTCGAGAGCGGAGCAGGTCCTGGCCCTCTACGACTGGATCGAGGAGCTCGTCGAGGCCCGGCAATGGATAGAGCCGCCCGCCGCCCTCGCCCCCTATCGCTTCACCGCCTCCACCTGGGAAGCGCGGGCCGACGGCGAGCCCGTGGACGATCTCCATCTTCGCCCGGGAGCGCCGGCTCCCGCCGCCTGTCGCGTCCCGCCTCCCGCGCTCGGCGATGCTATCGAGGCGAACCGTCTCGTCGCCAACATGGAGGGCGCCATCGCGGTGCCGCGCAAGAACGGCGAGCTGGTGTTCGAGGCGCCATGGGAGGGCCGCGTCTTCGGAATGGCCGTGGCCCTCTACGATCAGCGCCACTACGCCTGGGAGGAATTCCAGCGGAGCCTCATCGACGAGATCGGGCGCGCGGCCGAGGGGTCCGAGGCCTTGCGCTACTACGAGCGCTGGCTCGCCTGCTTCGAGACCCTGCTCGCGAAGAAGGGCCTGATCACGCAGGGAGAGCTCGACGACCGCACCGAAGCGTTCGAGTTCGGCGAGCGGGACGAAGTGTACTAGCAACCCAAGGCGCGATCTCCACGCGGCGCTTGGGAGGGTTGCCATGGACTGCTTGCGATGCCGGCACGCGAACCCGCCAGGCTCGAACTACTGCTTGGGCTGCGGGGCGCGTCTTGGTTCCAGCTGCCCCTCATGCGCGAACGATCTCCCTGCCGGGGCGAGATTTTGCAACAAATGCGGCGCCCCTCTCGAGCAGTCGGCAATCCTTGACACGCGATTCGCGTCACCTGAGTCGTATACACCGCGACACCTCGCCGAGAAGATTCTTGTCTCGAAGAGTGCAATCGAGGGCGAGCGCAAGCAGGTCACCGTGCTCTTCGTGGATGTGTCAGGCTTCACCGCGCTCAGCGAGCGGCTCGACCCGGAAATCGTCCACAGCTTGATGACTCGGGCATTCGACCTGATGCTCGCCGAGATTCACCAGTACGAGGGCACGGTCAATCAGTTCCTCGGCGATGGAGTCATGGCCCTGTTCGGGGCACCGATCGCTCATGAGGATCACGCGCGCCGCGCGGTCCAGGCAGCGCTCGGCATTCGGCACGCGCTGAACAGCTACCAGCACGATCTTGAACGTGACCGCGGCATCCACTTCCGGGTGCGCCAGGCGCTCAACTCCGGGTTGGTCGTCGTGGGCAGCATCGGGAGCGATTTGCGCATGGACTACACCGCGGTCGGCGACACGACAAATGTTGCCGCGCGCCTCCTGCAGATGGCCGAACCCGGCCAGGTTGTCCTCTCCGGAGCCGTGCAGCACCTGGTCGAGGGTTTCTTCCACACGCGAGCCCTCGGCGATCTGGCCCTCAAAGGCAAGGCGGAGCCGGTTCCCGCGTGGGAAGTCCTCTCCGCTTGGCAGACACGGAGCCGGCTCGATGTGGAGGCGGAGCGGGGCCTGACTCCCCTCTTCGCTCGGGACAAGGAGCTGGCCGTCCTCGCGGACTGCTTCGAGAAGGTCCGAGCAGGTCAGGGCCAGGTCGTGTTCATCGTCGGAGAGCCCGGCATCGGGAAGTCACGGCTTCTCTACGAGTTCCGTCAGCGCATCGGTAACAGAGCCACCTGGCAGGAAGGGCGATGCGTCACCTTCGGTCAGTCCATACCCTTCCATCCGTTGATCGACTCCCTCCGCAGGAGCTTCAGCATCGAGGACGGCGACGACGAGCAGACGGTGGCTGACAAGCTCCAGCGTGAAATCCTGACTTTCGGCGAGGACCTGAACTCGGCGATCCCGTACATCCGTAACCTCGTTGGCATCGACCCGGGCGACCCGGCCGTGTCGAGCATGGATCCTCAGGAGCGTCGTGGCGAGCTATTCCACGCACTGCGTCGCCTGCTGCTCCAGGCGGCGCAGGTTCGCCCCCAGGTCGTCGTCTACGAAGACCTCCACTGGACGGACAGGGCGACCGAAGAGTACCTGGCGCTCATCGCGGATAGCCTTCCTTCGAGTCGCGTCCTCCTGATCCTGACCTATCGCACTGGCTACGCTCCTCCCTTCGGTGAGCGGAGTTATCAGACACGCATCGTGCCTGAGGCGCTCCGGATCGACGATAGCGTCGCGATGGCGCGTGCGATGCTTGTTGCCGAGCGTTTGCCCGACGACCTTCAGGCCGTGCTGGTCCGCAAGGCAGAAGGCAATCCATTCTTCATCGAAGAGGTCGTCAAGTCACTCCAAGAGGGTGGCAGCATCCAGCGCGTCGGAGACGCCTACGCGCTGACGAAGCGCCCCGAAGACATCCGGGTGCCAGACACCATCCAGGGGGTCATCGCGGCACGGATCGATCGGCTGCCCGAGGCGCGCAAACGAGCACTGCAGATGGCCTCGGTCATCGGGCGGGAGTTCAGTCGACGACTCCTCGACATCATTGCCGACTGGCCCGAGCGCTCAGAGACTCTTCTGCGCGAACTCGCCGCGCTCGAGCTGATTCACGAGAAGCGAGTCTTTCCGGAGTTCGAGTACATCTTCAAGCACGCCCTCACGCAGGAAGTGGCGTACGCGTCACTCCTCGTGCATCGCCGGCAAGAGATCCATCGCCGGATCGGGCTTGCGATCGAGGAGCTCTACGCTGATCGCCTCACCGACCACTACGAGATCCTCGCGCATCACTTCGAGAGGGCTGAGGTCTGGGACAAGGCCCTCGAGTACTGCCTGAAAGGCGCCGAAAAGGCCGCCCAGGCGTTCGCGACCCGGGACGCCATCGCGCTCTACGACGCGGCCGAAGCCACGGCCAACCGAGCGCGAGACGGCGCGACGCTCCAGACGCGCATGACCATCCACCGCCGACGCGCAGAGCTGTACATCCTCGTCAGCGACTTCGAGCGCGCCCGGGCCGAATCGGAGGCGGTGCGGCGCCTGGCTCGCCTGAGCGCCGATCATCACGCGGAAGGAGAAGCGCTTGTAGCGATGGGGCAGGCGTCGCTGCTGGCGCACCGCTTTGATCAATGCCTCGACGATTCTCGTCAGGCGGCCGCGATCGCCGACGCCATCGCCATCCCGTCGATCTTGACGGGAAGCCTGTTGAACGAGGCATTCGTCTACGAGATGACGGGCCGGCTCGCCGACGCCCGGACGAAGTTCGATCACGCCCTTACCCTCAGCCGTGAGACTGCCGATGTCGTCAATCAAGCAACGGCGCTGATCTACGGTGCCGAGCTTGAAAGTTGGGAAGGTCACTACGCGCGAGCGACCGAGCTCTATGAGGAGGGTCTCCGACTGGGCCGTGCCCATAACATCCTCGCGACGCTCGAGGGCATGTTCATGTCGGGGGTCAACTTCACGGGCCAGGGCGCTTACGACCGCGCTCTGACCATCTTCGACGAGGGCCTCGCCCTCGCCGAGCGAGTCGGCGACGAGAACTACACGCCGCGTTACCTCAACTCCATTGGGTGGCTCCACATCGAGTGCGGGGATCTGGACCGTGCCCGCGAGCTCAACCAGCGTGCTGCCGATGGCGGCCGGCAGCGTGGTGATCACGAGTCGTTCGCCAACGCCGAGCTCAACCTGGGCGATATCGCCCTGCTGACGGGCGACCTGGTGTCGGCACGAGAGTATCTCGAAGGGGTCCTTCGTCTCGTCAGAGCGCCCTCGACAAGCGAATGGATGCGCTGGCGCTACTCGATCCACCTCTTCGCAAGCCTCGGGGAGCTAGCGCTTGCCCGCGGAGACCTCGACGAGGCACGTGGGCACGCAAACGAATGCCTGGAGCGAGCCACCCGCACGCGGTCGCGGAAGTATCTCGTGAAGGGATGGCGGCTTCACGGGGAGCTCGCACTGGCCCGGCGCCGATGGGACGATGCCGAGCACGCCCTGCGCCAGGCTCTGGAGGTGGCGCAGTCGATCGACAACCCGACGCAGCTCTGGAAGACGCACGTGGCGCTGGCAAGCCTCGGCACCGGACGCCACCGACGGGATCTCGCACAGCAGGAGTGGGAGGCCGCTCGCCAGGTGATCAACCGGATACGCGACAACATCCGTCATCCGGGTCTGTCCACCAGCTTTTCGTCTTCGCCCATGATCCACAAGGTATTGGAATCCGAGCCGCCACGTTAGTCCGGTTGGCCGCTCTCAGGACGAGGACGGGGGACATGACGGGCGGCCGGCGAGACGGCGGCGCAGCATTCGGGCCGCCTCGTCGTCGCGGCCGGCCCGCAGGTACGCGCTCAGCAGCGTTTGCTCGAAGACGTCGCGCTGCGCCCGGCTTCCCCCTACCCGCACCAGATCGGTGAGGGCGGGCTCGAGAAGCGAGATCGCGCCGGCCCAGTCGCCCCGCGCATAGGCGACTATGCCCTCCGCCAGGTCTCCCGCCACGCGCCCGGCCAGCTGACGGCCCTCCTTTTCCATCAGCCGGAGCTCTCCGATGCGCGAGGCAACACCGTCGGCGTCGGCCGCGGCGGCCAGGGCCATGACGAGATGTTCGTCCGCGAAGGCCACGCTGGGCTTGGGGAAGGCGCGGCGCGCGAAGTCCCGCACCTCCTCCCACGGGGGCGCCGTTCCCACGCTCCAGAGCTGGCAGCGCCAGAGAAAGGACGCCGAGTCGGCGAGGGTACCGAGCGCGGCGGAGCGCGAGACGCTCGGCCGGATGCTCTCGTCGTAGATGGCGAGCGCGCGCTCGGCGGCGCCCCGCCCGAGCTCGAAGAGCGCCCAGTGCCACGAGAGGTGGCAGTGGAGCTGCGCCGCGCGCTCGTAGTCGGGAAGCCAGCTTTCCACGAAGCTAGCGCCTCCCGCGCTGTCGCCCTCCTCGTAGAAAACGTGGGCGAGGGCATGCGCGGCGTGCGCGTTGCGGGGATGGAGGCGGAGCGAGCGTTCCACGAGCCGACGGCCTCGCGCGGGATCGCCCGCCTCCGTGCATGCGAAAGCGTGGACGTTGAGGAACCACCAGTCGTCACCGTAGGCGGAGGCCAGCTCCTCGAGGATGCCGAGGAGCAGCTCGTTACGGTCGGGGCGTCCGCTGAAGCCGGTGAGGCTGTACACGCCAGTGACGAGCGAGAGCACGAGGGCGTCGCGCGGAAACTGATGGAGGTGCTCCCGCGCCGCCTCGAGCGCGCGGGGCAGATCGGGCCCCAGGGCAAGGCTCACCGCCTCCACGTGGCCGCGCTCGCGCGGCGAGGCGCGCCGGCCGAGCTCAGTCGCTCGCGTCGCCGCGCTCCGCGCCTCCGCGGCCTCGCCGCGCATCTGGAGCGCCCGGGCGCGGGCGGCGTGAGCGAGGGCGAAGTCGGGATCGACGGCGAGGGCGCGATCGAGCGCCTCCTCCGCGCCCACATTGGCGGAGAGAAGCGCGTCGACGGCCGTCACATAGTCCTCGACGGCCCGCGGCGAGCGGGAGCCGAGGGGCAGGCCGTAGCGATCTTCAGACGTAGCCGGGCCCTTCGATGACGGGATGGGCGGCGAGGAAGGCCTCGTCCACCTCGACGCCCAGGCCGGGCTTCCCCGGGGGGACGACGCACCCGTCCTGGCCCACACGAAACGACTCGCTCACCAGCTTGTCGCGGAACAGGTTGACCTTCGAGACGTCAGCTTCGAAGTAGCCACTGTTGTCGATGGAGGCGAGCACGTGGATGCACGCGGCCATGTTGAGGCCGGTCATCGACGTGTGCGGATGGATGGGCAGCTTCCAGGTGGAGGCCAGCGCGGCGATGCGCAGCGTTTCCGTGATGCCGCCCGTCTTCGAGAGATCTGGCTGTAGGATGGTGATGACGCGATCCTCGATCACCCGCGAGAACTCGAAGCGCGTGTAGTGGTTCTCCCCCGCGGCGAGGGGGAGGCGGCCGAAGCTCCGCGCCTGCGCGTAGCTCGCGTGGTCGTGGGCGGGAAACGGCTCCTCCAGCCAGCCGACGCCGTGGGCATCGAGCCCGGGCATGGCACGCCGGGCATCGGCGACCGAGTAGCCGGTATTCGCGTCGGTGAGGATGACCATGTCGTCACCAAAGGCCTTGCGCACGGCAGCCACGCGCTCGAGATCTCTCGCCGGCGTGTCGCCGACGCGGAGCTTGAGCGCCTTGTAGCCCTTGGCCACCAGGGCGCGCGCCTCCTCCACGAGGGCGCCGGGCTCCTGATACCCGAGGGAGACGCCGCCCGCATAGGCGGGCACGGGACGCGAGGCGCCACCCAGGAGCCGGTAGAGCGGCCAGCCCGTCACCTTGCCGCGTATGTCCCAGAGCGCCATGTCGATGCCGCTCATGGCAATGGCGGTGGCCGCGCCCATTCCGTGCGAGCCGAGCTGCATCTTGTAGATGCGGGCCCACACGCCGATCACGTCGGTGGCGTCCATGCCGACGATGAGCTGGCGCAGCGTGGTGTTGGCGTGGTGGGCGACGGCTCCCGGCGACCGACCGTGATGGGACTCGCCCCAGCCGACGAGACCGTCGTCGGTGGTGACCTTGACCACGACGGCGTCGCGCTTCACTGCCTGGCCGATGCCGAGGGACACCTGCGCGCCGGGTGGCACGGGGAATGACGTGGGATAGGCCTTGACGTCGACGATCTTCACGGTCCGTCCTCGCCGGGAAGGGTCGACTCAGCAGTTCATGTACTTCGAGCTGACGAGCGACCTGACGCGGCCATCCTTGTCGAAGACGTGGCGCTGGAGACCTGCCAGATCCTTCCCGTACACGTGGATCTCCAGCGTGTCCCGGGACGTCGGGTTGTGCATGGCGTGAATCTCGTCGTGCGGTGGAATGAGGGTCGAGACGGAGCCGGGCTTGTGGCGTAGCACCTCGCGCACGTGGAGCTGCACCGCTCCGCCCATATCGCGCGGGCCGGAGGAGGTATAGCGCGTCTCCTGGATTTCGTTCTCCACCACCCCCACCAAGCCCCAGGTCTCGTGATCGTGCGAGCCTGCCTCGTCGCCGGGCCGCCAGATGACGGAGGTGATGTTGAAGCGCGGGGCGCGATGGAGCATGTAGCGGCCGCGCTGGCCGGCGGGTGCCGTGCGGTACTGCGCGGGAATGGCCTCGGGATTCCGGCAGAGCCGGGCGAGGAGAGGGGCGGCCTTTGCCGTGATGACGGCGGGATCCGTTTCCCCGCTCGTGATGGCGTCGAGATCCTTCACGAAACCCTGCAGCGTGTAGTCGGCCACGATCGTCTCTCCTTTGCGGGACTCGCTACGTTTCCACCGGCGTGTCGGGGTGTCCAGCCCACTCCGTCCACGAGCCGTCATACACGGCGACCTTCCGGTGGCCGATCAGGTGAAGTCCCAGCGCCAGCACGGAGGCCGTGATACCCGAGCCGCACGTGGTTGCCACCGGTCGCGTCGGATCCACGCCCGCGGCGGCGAAGGCCGCGCGCAGCTCCTCCGCGGGACGGAAGGTGCCGTCCGGCTGGTAGAGCTCGTCGTACGGGAGGTTGAGGCTGCCTGGAATGTGCCCGCCGCGCAGGCCGGCCCGCGGCTCGGGCTCTGTCGCCGCGAAGCGGCCGCGCGAGCGAGCGTCGACTGTCTGTTCGGCGCGGCTGTCGATGTTGCGCCGCATCTGGTCCAGGTCGCGCACCAAGGAGCGGCGGATGCGCGCACGGTAGCGCGCGGGAGCCACCCGGGCGGGACCCGTCTCCACGGGCCGCCCCTCCGCGCGCCACTTGCGTAGGCCCCCGTCGAGGACGGCGACGCGATCGTGTCCCATGGCGCGGAACGTCCACCACACGCGAGCCGCGCTCACCACGCCACGGACGTCGTAGACCACCACGAGGTCGCGATCGGAGATACCGAGGTCTCCCACCTGCTTGCCGAACTGCACGGGGCTCGGCAGCATGTGCGGCAGCGGGGTGGAGCGATCGGCGATGGCGTCGATGTCGAAGAAGACTGCTCCGGGGATATGCGCTTCCTCGAACTCGCGGCGCGCATCGCGCGCGAGATTCGGCATGTGCCAGCTCCCGTCCACCACGCGCACACGAGGACCGGGTCGCTCGAGCTGCTCGGCGAGCCACTCCGTGCTCACGAGGGCTCCGTGGAGAGTCGGCGCCGGGCGGCGCCTCGACGTCGTTCGGGCGGGTCGACGCGCGGGCGGCGTGGCTTTCCTGGTTTGGGCCTTGACGGGACGGCGCGACCGGGACGGCTTGGCCACGTCAGCCGCGCCTCAGCGCTTACCCTGCGAGGCCGTGGTGGCGAAGCGGAACTTGGACAACTCGGCGAGACGCTCCAGGGACATCACGCCCTCGTACTTCTCCCCGTTGATCACCCACGTGGGATAGGCGCGCACCGGCACCTTTTCGCACAGATCCTGGCGAGGATTGATGCCCTTGGGATCGCATTCCACGTACGGCAGCTGATTCACGGCAGACCCGAACCGGGCCTTTTGCTCTTTGCACGCCGGTCACCAGAACGCCCCGTAGAAGATTGCGTTGCTGCTCTTCAGATGCTGCGCGAGGGCCATCTGATAGCCGGCGGGCGTCGAGAAGTCCGCGGCGAAGATGAATGCGCCCAGGAACACGGCGAAGGCGCCCGCAGTGATCCCGAGGCCGACCAGCTTGCCCGGCCGATAGCCCGCCGCTTCCTTTCCGTGGCGCGGGCGGCGCAGCACCATGAGCACGAGCAGCGCCACCGCGACGAGACCAGAGGCGAGGCAGTAGGGGCACGTGGCGTGGATCTCGAACACCGAGAGATACGTGAGGTAGATGGAGAAGGCCACCGCCGCCGAGACGAGCATGAAGGTGACCTGCCAGCGCCGCACCGTGCGGGGCAGAGCCGCGAGCACCGCGATGGCGA
>Ga0126382_10000514_pt1 | contig 15078 bp, 12 predicted proteins | sample PanSoiMetPlot_30_FD_92548 | JGI IMG/M metagenome (GOLD analysis project Ga0126382, IMG submission 92548) | Tropical forest soil microbial communities from Panama - MetaG Plot_30 | ecosystem: Environmental > Terrestrial > Soil > Tropical forest > Bulk soil | place: Panama | collected 2016-02-17
AACCTCTTAAACGCTAAACGATAAACGCCGAACGATAAACGGGAACGTTTATCTTTTCATTCACTGCGCCGGAGTATCACTCTTCTGCTCTTCGCCTTTCTTCTTTAAATCGCCCTTCAAATGCGAGTCATACCAGGCGATGATGCGTTTGTGATAATCCTTTACCTCTTCGACCGTTGTGGTCGGCATTCCGTGCCCGCCGTTTGTATAGCTCACCCACTCGACTTCTTTATTCAGCCTCCGCAGTGCGTAATACATTTCCATAAGTTGTCGCGGCGGAACATTGTGGTCCTGCTCTCCGCACATAAGCAACAGGGGCGTCTTGATGCGATCTGCAAACATTATCGCAGAGTGCTGAATGTACTTTTGTGGCTGTTGCCATAGAGTCGCGCCGAGCCGATCCTGACTCTTCTCCGGTGCATGGATATTGCGTACTCCCAGCCTGGGACTGTCTGTATAAAAGCTCACCATATTCACCTTGCCCGAGATATTGATCGCTGCTTTGAAGCGATTGGTTTGGGTGATTAGCAGGTTTGTCGCATAACCGCCGTAGCTTGTTCCCTGCACGCCAAGGCGCTCCGGATCCGCAACACCCATTTCTATCAATTTGTTTGCCGCAGAGGTCACGCCTTTCATCCAGGCCTCGCCTGGAAACCCAATTTCAAGGTTCACTGAGGGCTGCATAACTGCGTAACCGTTTGACGTCAAAATATTGATAGTGCCGTTGAAGTTGTCGTCGAAGAACTGTTCGTAGATGTTGAACACAGTCGGATACTTCTTGCCCGCTTCGTAGTCGACAGGGTAGTAAAGCACGCCGAACATCTTGTTTCCGTCGACGTCCAGATAGGAAACAAGCTCGGTCTTACTCAAGCGCTTCGCTTTCAACTGGGGATTTAGCTCAGTCAATCGTCGGACATTTTTGAAATCTGAGTCGGCCACGAAGACGTCGCCGGGTCGATTGCCGTCGGCGGAGTTGAAAACGAAATTTCTCTGGCGCGCCGGTCCAGGGAAAGTTTTTGCTTGACTTCCCCTTTCATAGAACGCGGTTATCCTGTTTCTGGGGTTTGTCGGGTGAAAAACACCACAAGACTGGTTAGCAGCACACACACGGATAGGACACTACCCTTTGCTGATTGGTATTGGCCCGGATATTGCCGCCTTCTCATCCTCCGGTTTATTCTATATATTACGCCCAACTAAGCTGAACTATAGCTTCAAAGTAGCAACTACATTTTCCAATAAGGAGACTCCAATGCGGTCTCGTCTGTTTCGCGTCTATCGCGCCGCCGGTGTGATCATTGTCGTTGTGTTTCTATGTGGTCCTCAACTTCGGGCGACCGCTGCTGCGGACATACCTACGCCGCAGCAATTTCTTGGGTTTCGAGTAGGCGAAGACAAGAAGCTTGCGCGATGGGAAAAGATCGTCGAGTACATGCAGATTATCGCCAGGGGATCAAATCGCGTGAAATTCCGCGAGCTTGGCAAGACCACAAACAACAATCCCTTCATACTTCTTGAGATAAGTTCCGCGGAGAACATTAAGAATCTCGAGCATTTAAAGCAGCTGGAACAAAAACTCTACTTCCTGGGCGGAGCTCCGACCGATTCTGAACGAGATGAATTGTTCCGTTCAGGTAAAGCCGTCGTTCTTGTGTCCTGCAATATTCATTCAACTGAAATCGGCTCGTCGCAAATGGTACTCGAGCTTGTTCATCGCCTCGCAACCGAAGATTCACCACTCGTCAAAAAGATCCTCGACAATACCATCTTTCTGCTGGTGCCAAGTTTGAATCCTGATGGCCAGATAATCGTCACGGATTGGTACAACAAGAATCTAGGCACTGAGTACGAAGCAAGCCCGCTCCCGTGGCTCTATCATCCGTACATTGGCCACGACAACAATCGCGATATGTACATGTTCACTCAGAAAGAGAGCCAGCTGACTGCGCAGCTGTTATGGCACGATTGGTTTCCGTCCGTCTGGTTGGATGAACATCAGATGGGCAGCCAGGGTGCCAGAATTTTCGTGATGCCGGCTACAGATCCGATAAACCAGAACGTTCACCCATTGATCTATCGTTGGAACGGTATTCTTGGCCAGGCCCAGGCTGCTGCGCTTGAGGCGGCCGGCAAAGAAGGAATCATCTACAACTCGACGTATACAAACTTCTGGCAGGGCGCGATGGCCTGGAGCGGGTGGTGGCACAATCAAGTCGGCTTGCTCACCGAAGTCGCCAGCGCGCGCATAGCCAGCCCTCTCGAACAGCGCAGAGCGCAGCCAGGTCGCCCGCCGGCGCCTGCGCCGGAGGAAGACTTTCAGTCACAGCAACGTCGTCAGATGGAGAATCCGAACGAGCCCTTGCCGCCTCCGAGGGATATCACTCCGCGCACCGAGTATCCTCGCCCGTGGTTGGGAGGGAAATGGACTTTGCGCGACATCGTTGATTACGAATTGATTGCGACGATGGCGTTGCTTGAGACAGCTGCCGACTATCGCGAGCAGTTGCTTCATCAGATCTATGAAGTTAATCGTGCGACTGTCGAGTCCGGATTGAAGGGCGATACAACGGCGATAATTATCTCTTCAAAGCAACACGATTCTCGCGAAGCTGCTCATCTTGTCGAACGCTTGCAAATGGCAGGTATCGAGGTTTCCCAGACAGAAGCCCCGTTTGAAGTCGACGGCAAGAGCTATCCAGCCGGAACGTTTGTTATACCAATGAATCAGGTCTTTGCGAGGTATGCGAAGGACCTGCTCGAGAAGCAGACCTATCCCGAGGTCCGACGTGGACCGAACTCACCGCCGGAACCGCCATATGATGTAACGGCATGGTCGCTGGGGATGCAGATGGGTGTCGACGTGGTATTCGCAAAGAAGCCGTTGCCGGGAGGAATTAGCGTCACCCGGCTGCGTTCAACGCCGAAGGTGAACGGAGAGGTTCGAGGGGAAGGAAAGCGTTTCAGTTTCGACTATGGGGGCGCGGATTCGGCCGCCGCGATCAATCGTTTATTGAAGGCTGGCGGCGAGGCCGAGATCGTTCTGACCTCCGTCGGCGAAAAGGCCCGAGTTTCGGCAACGGGCGTTCAACGTGATGTTGTTCAAGGGCTCGCTCGAGATCTTGGAGTGGTAATTCAACCCGCGTCCGCCTCGAACGGAAAGTTGGGAACTGCTCCAGGTTCGCCAGAAAAGCCGACGCAGCCTTCAACGGTGCGATTGCTGCGAACGCCACGAATAGGTTTGTATCAATCCTGGACTGCAAACATGGATGAGGGTTGGACGCGTTGGGTGCTTGAGCAATACGGATTTGCTTATACAAATCTTCATAATGGTGACATCAAAGCTGGTCGGCTGAGGGAGAAGTTCGATTCAATCATTCTTCCGGACCAGCAGCCGCGTGACATTCTTAATGGTTTTGACTTCAAAACGATTCGCGAAGAGTACCGCGGAGGAATCGGTGAACAAGGAGTCGACGCGCTACGCCAATTCATACGCGAGGGCGGAACGCTGATCGCGCTGGGCGCAAGCTGCGACTTAATGATCGATAAGTTCCCGATTCCGGTTCGCAACCTGAAGCGCGGTCTGAACAGAGATCAGCACTTTGCGCCAGGCACTATTTTGCGAATCCAGGTCGATAACAGCCACCCGATTGGCTTGGGAATGCCTGCGGAGACTTATGGGTTTTACAACAACAGTCCCTTCTTTTCGCTTGTCGAGGGGTTCTCTTCGCAGAAGGCGTCGGTAGTTGCACGTTATCCTAACTCGGATGTTGTTGCCTCTGGCTGGTTAAAAGGGGAGGAATTGATGGCTGGTCGGGCAGCAGTTGTATCGATTGAGATGTATCCGGGACGAATCGTGCTGTTTGGCTTGCGGCCCCAGCATCGGGCTCAGACGCATGCTACTTTCCCGTTGTTGTTCAATTCGTTGTATATGGTGGAATTGAAGAATTGAGTCATTGAATCATTGAATCATTTAATCATTGAATTATTGAGTCATTGAATCGTTGTGTCATTGCTACACCAGGCTTCATCCGCAGATTGCGCAGATTACGCAGAGGATAATCTGAGTGGGAATCTGAAATCTGAATCTGAATTCTGAATCCGAATCTGAAATCTGAAATGTGCAATTTGAAATGGTGGAGCAATGACTCAATGATTCAATGATTCAATCGAGCATACGAACGAACTTTCCTTTAGCGGGAGCATCCACCACTTCAGCCAAATCGTATTGATTACGTGTTGTGGCGGCACATGGTCCTCCGTCCCTTCTTAGCGCTCTTTAGAAAACAGCTTATCCATATCAAATGTTATACCGATATTCCCACGCACATCCGACTCTTTGATCAATTCTGTTCGGTTCGAAAAAGTGATGGAGATGGGGATGTGCATTCCGGTGGTGCCGATTGGGAAATCCATTTTCGCCTGACCAAAGTTGATAGATCCTTTGCGGTTTTCCTCAACTCCATTGACCAAGATTTTTGCCCCAAGAGGCTCTTCGAGCAGGTTCAAGTAGAGATACGAGAATGTGAGAGTCGATCTTCCAACGAGTCGTATTTCGGGAAGAGGCACGTCAATTTGAAAACCTCCCTGGACATCGCGCCAGCGACCGATGTCAGGACCCGGCTTTCTTCCGTTGAAGCGGGTGCCGCTAAAGTTTGCGGTGATCTCGGATTGTCCAATGAAGTGGCCAGATGCCGTAAGCAGGAAATTCCCGAGATCGGGTAGTCCGTTGATTACCCCGGGCGGAAGCGTGATGACGCCGGCGTCAGTACTGCCCAGAGTTACGATCTGACGAGTGTTTGTGTAATCAAAAGCCAGCGTGAAGGATTTGCTTACTTTGTTGAGCAAATCGACACGCGATTTGGCGTAATCGTTTACTGCTGGAATTACTTGCGTTCGGATAATCGCAAGGACTTCCGGGTGGGAATTAACCAGCGTGCGCAAAGCTTCAGCGCGAGCCATCAACTTTGTCTCGACGTCACTTGTGGACGCAGCCAGGAGCTCGCTGGACGTATCAGCAATCCAGTTATCGTAACCATCCATCTTGTTTATCGCTGCGGCAAAAACCGTGAGTGAATCGGCCACTCTCTCGCCGGCGCCATCGCGCAATTGAAACCAAAGGTCCAGGTACTTCTTATCGCGAGGATCGCGGTGGTTAATGATGTCGTAATGGCCTCCATAGCCAGTCAACTGCGAACGGTCCGCAGTAAAAGTCCCGGCATCGGATCCCTTGCTGGTATCAAAAGACGCCCAAAATGACGCCTTGTTGAGAATTCGGAACCAAAGGTTGTTTTCCTCTACCCGAATGTTTTCAGCGCGATTGCGAGGAAGGATTATTTTTGCAGGGCCGCTCGCCAGGTAATCGTGATTAACCAGCGCATTGATAATACCTGCCGGATTTGCGCGAAATGTAATCGTTGTTCCGCTTGTTTCCTGGGTTATAGCGCCATTTTCTACCGCCAGTCCGATAAGCGAAGGGACACTTCCTTTGCTGAGCAAGGAGGTTGTACCGCTCGACCCGCCTCCGTTACCGACTTGCTTATCGATTCTTCTTTGCTCAGCCTCAGACAAAAAAGGTCGAAGAGCCTGTGCCCCAGGGTCAGCTAGATACTCAGCCCACTCCAGCATATTCGAACCGATTGCCTGACTGAGACGTCCTCTGGCTAGAGATTCTTGCAGGTTCAACGCCTTCACTTGTTGCACGAGGCTGATTGTCTTTGGGAATGGCTTTCGCGGTGGAGTGGCAGGCTGTCCGTAGCTCGTGGACGCCGACAAGAGTACAAGAATTATCGATGAAATTCGCATCGGATTCTCCTTTTCGGCGAGTCTACGCGACCTGAAATTTATATGTGCGGTTGTCTGGTGGCGGCGGCACAACTGCGAGATCGTCAAACGAGCCGCTCAATGGACTATCCAGGTTGATGTCGTACTTCGCAGTTGGCGGGAAGTCGCCGGCGGCATCCGATTGGAAGTCGAAGAAGATCGATACTAAACATCGGGTTCCTGATGCTGTCGAAGCTACGAACTTTCTTGTCTCTTTGGTGGCGTCCGGTCCCTGGATGCTTGACCATTTGGCGCCAGCGGGCTGTTTTGGAAACTTAGCCAGATAAGCAGTATTGCTTGCGGTTACGGTTATGGCGATGGTATCTCCGGGCTGTACTACGAAGAACCCTTGATCATTGATCGGCATATCCATAGGTATTCTCCTTGAGGCTGACTCCAGTAGGACGCTTACGGTCATCGCACGGATAGGAGCTGGGCAGAGCTTTCCTATCGCTTAGACAAGCATCTTCCGTAAATTTGACTCTATGATTATTGGGACCACTTCTGGCGTCTTGACGGAAAATCTTAAGTAAATTCTATTACATTCTACGGGACGAAAGATTACTAAGCGCTATGTAGCCGAGCGCACGGTACTATCATCGCCGAGGTGTGTCAAGCGCTCCAGGCCAAACTCTCTCTCAGCTGTTTATGATTGTGAGATAAAAAACATTTCTGAGTTAGTTAATTCGTTGATATTGCTTTGTGAGGGTGCCGGACAGTGTGAGGTTACGCTCCTGCCTGGTAAGTCGCGCAAGTTGAAGGCGTTTCCCAAACGCGAACCTTGTACACCTGAACACGGGGATCATCGATCTCTTCCGAGACTCTGTGCAGGATGAACCCAGCGAGGTGTTCGCTTGAGGGGTTGATTTCATTATCGAAAGGCTTTAACTCATTGAGGTTTTGATGATCGAGGAACTTCATTACTCGACGGGTAGCGGCCTTCAATACCTTAAAGTCCACCAGCATACCGACGCTGTCGAGTTGCTCTCCGCGAACGTAGACTTCCACCTTCCAGTTGTGACCGTGAAGGTTCTCGCATTTGCCGCGGTAGCCCCGAAGCGCGTGCGCCGCTGAGAATTCCTCTTCGATCATTACTTCGTACATCGATCTCCTTGCCCTGTAACAGTCTTTAGAAAGAGGCTACAAAGGAGCGGTTGCCTTTGTCAATTAAGAGGCTAATCCCACCAACCGTGCGTTGGTGGGATTCATGAAACAACGTGCGGTGGGATTAGCGCTAAAGGTCGATCAATAGTTTTGTTACGACGTTCGACCTCTACTCCTGACACATATACTCCTGACACACAGTTGTCGCACTCTTTGTCGCTCCTGTATCATTACACGCTTGCAGCGGGCTCGATCGGCCTGTCTATGAGGAGGCGTTCACTGTGAAGCACAAAATTACGCTTATTCCTGGCGACGGAATAGGCCCCGAAGTCACCGGGGCAACCATTTCAGTCCTGCGCGCTACCGGCTTTGAAGCCGAGTGGGAAACCTTCGTTGTTGGCGCGGAAGCAGTCTCTCGAGGTGAAGACCCGTTGCCTCAGGAACTCATCGAATCAATCAGACGAAACAAGATTGCTCTAAAGGGACCTGTAGCGACGCCCGTTGGAACCGGATTCGTTAGCTCAAACGTGCGCCTGCGAAAGGCGCTGGATCTCTACGCCAATCTTCGGCCGGTCAAATCGCTCAAAGGAGTTTCAAGCCGCTACGAAAACGTAGACTTAATTGTTGTGCGGGAAAATACGGAAGACCTTTATTCAGGCCTCGAACATGAAGTTGTACCCGGCGTGGTCGAAAGTCTAAAGATCATCACCGATAAGGCTTCTCGTCGTATTGCAAAGTTCGCGTTCGACTATGCCCAACGTGAGGGTCGCAAGAAAGTCACCGCTATTCACAAAGCGAACATTATGAAAATGTCAGATGGATTGTTCCTCCGGTGTTTTCGAGAAGTCGCGGAGGACTATCCGGAAATCGAGGCGAATGATCTGATCGTAGACAATGCCTGTATGCAGTTGGTCATTGATCCTGGGCAGTTCGATGTATTGCTGCTGGAAAATCTCTACGGCGATATCATCTCGGATCTTGGGGCGGGACTTATCGGCGGATTGGGTGTTGCACCCGGCGCAAACATCGGGGAAGACATCGCGGTGTTTGAAGCCGTTCACGGCGCCGCGCCAACGATCGCCGGAAGAGGAATTGCTAATCCTACCGCCATCCTGTTGAGCGCTGTTCTGATGTTAAAGTATCTTGACGAGCGCGAGAGGGCGGATCGAGTTCAACGCGCGCTTGAAAAAGTTCTGGCGGATGGTGCTGTGTTAACTCGCGATCTCGGCGGTCAGGCTACAACCCTTGACTTTACCGAAGCCATCATTAGAGCTCTTTAGACAGTTTAACTAGTCGTTTGGCCGTCGCATCATCCAGTAGAACCGCCGCGAAATGTTAGGAGAGAGAAGACAACCTTAAATGAAGATCGTAGCCAACCGAACCGGTCTCGCAGAGATAAATCAAGATGTGCTCATCGTGCCTGTGTTCGAGGGCGAAACACCCCGCGATTCTGAGAACGCCTCTGGGTTGGCGGCTCTGGATCACCTAACCAGCGGGGCGGTAGCCGCTGTCTTTGATGCTGGAGAGATAACTGGTAAACCCGATCAGTGGGTGATGCTCCATAATGTTGGCCAGCTCTCCGCTAAACGATTAATGCTTTACGGGGGCGGCAATCGGGAAGGAATTGACTCAACCAGAGTTGGACGGCTGGTTGGAGCCGCGGTGCGACTGCTTACGAAGAACCGCGGAATACGGTCAGCGGCATTTCTGGTAACACGATCCCTCGAGATTGAATCTCACGTTCAGGCAATCGTCGAAGGTGCCTTGATCGGTCAAGTGAGCGGCGATCTTTATAGATCGAATAACGAACAGGTTTCCAAGATCGAAAGTTTGGAACTTGTTAGTGAACTGAGCGAGCCGCCTAACTTCGATCGAGCCATTGCCTCCGGGCTGGCGATGGCAGAGTCAACCAATCTGGCGCGGATGCTCGGGTATGAACCCTCCAATGTCCTGACCCCGAACGAACTGGCGCTTCGAGCGCAGAAGATGGCTGAGCAGGAAGGGCTCGGCTTCGATGCGTTGACCGAGGACGAAATGAAGCTGCTCGGAATGGGAGCGCTTCTGGCAGTTTCGCGAGGCAGCAACGAGCCTGCGCGGCTCATTGTCATAACCTACGACCCGGCTCGAGGTGAAGAAAAGCCTCAATCATCCGAACTCATCGCGCTCGTCGGAAAGGGAATTACCTTTGACTCCGGAGGGATCTCGATCAAACCCGCGGCAAAAATGGAGGACATGAAGTACGACATGGGCGGCGGCGCGGCGGTTATCGGAGCGATGCAAGCCATAGCCCGGCTTCGTCCAAATGTTCGAGTTATCGGTCTTGTGCCAGCCTCCGAAAACCTGCCCTCCGGACGTGCTGTCAAACCCGGAGACGTCGTTCGCAGCTTGAGCGGAAAAACCATAGAAGTTGTAAACACCGACGCCGAGGGCCGGCTCATTCTGGCAGATGCGATTACCTACGCGATCCGCCGCGGAGCGACGTGTGTGGTTGATGCAGCGACACTCACTGGTGCTTGTGTCATAGCTCTTGGAGAAACGCGCGCTGCCGTGATGGGAACGGATCAGCGACTGATAGATGATTTGATTGCTGCCGGCGAGCAGTGTGGAGAACGCCTATGGCCTTTGCCACTCGACACCGCTTATGGAGAAATAATTCGAAGCGACATTGCCGATGTAAAGAACGTCGGCAATCGAACGGCCGGTTCTATTACTGCAGGATATTTTTTGAAACACTTTGCTGGATCAGTGCCCTGGGCACACATGGACATAGCCGGCACCGCGTGGTTTGAGAAAGAGAGGCCTTACATCGCAAAGGGTGCGACTGGCTTCGGCGTTCGGTTGATGACTAATTTCGTATTAAATCGAGCAGCAAAGTAGAGTCTGTATGGAGAGAGCACTTATGTCGAAAGAGATAATTCATAAGCAAGTGGTGATACTCGGTTCGGGACCCGCGGGATTAACCGCCGCGATTTATGCATCCCGTGCCAACCTCAGTCCGCTGGTTGTTGAAGGCCCCGAACCTGGCGGACAACTGATGATTACGACGGATGTCGATAACTATCCCGGCTTTGCCAAAGGTATTCTCGGCCCCGAATTGATGGAACAGTTTCGCGAACAGGCGAGGCGGTTCGGCACGGAGTTTCTAATGAGCTGGGTCATCAACGCGGATTTGAGCCAGCGACCCTTTACACTGGAGACAGAGGATCACGAGATCAAAGCGGATACGTTGATAATTGCATCGGGCGCATCGGCGAAGTGGCTGGGAATTCCGGGCGAAGCTCCGACGCCGCAGGGCTTCGGCGGTAATGGAGTTTCTGCCTGCGCCACCTGCGACGGGTTCTTTTTTAAAGGCAAACCGCTCGTTGTTGTCGGAGGCGGTGATACCGCAATGGAGGAAGCGACGTTTCTTACAAAGTTCGCAACCGGTGTAACGGTCATACACCGTCGCGATACGTTGCGCGCATCGAAGATCATGCAGGATAAGGCGTTTCGGAATGAGAAGATAGATTTCATCTGGGACACTGGCGTCGAAGAAATCCTTGGCGCTAAAGAGACCGGAGTGACCGGAGTACGCCTGAGAAATCTTAAGACCCAGAAAGAACGACTGTTTCCCACTGAAGGAGTTTTTGTTGCGATCGGTCATAAGCCGAATACCGATCTGTTCAAGGGTCAGCTGGAAATGGACGAGGTAGGCTACATCAAGACCCGCGAACGGTCGACAGCCACTAACATCCCCGGCGTTTTTGCGTGTGGCGATGCTCAGGACTCGGTGTACCGGCAGGCAGTAACCGCAGCGGGCACTGGATGCATGGCGGCAATCGATGCCGAGCACTTCCTGGATCATCACCCGATTGATGCTGAGAAAGTTAAAGCGGAACCAGAGCTCGCAACTAAGTAAAGTCTCTGGCGATCGAATGGTAAGAAGCGTTTCACCGTCATCCGTAGAAGCTGAACCTGACGCCTATGCCAACCGACCTGGAATAGGTCAACAGTTCCTTTCATTCGTCGAAGTATTGCTTCTGGGCGGGTGGCTAGGCTCAATGATGTTCTTCAGCTTCGCGGTTGCACCCAGCGCGTTTGCGGTGTTGCCCACGCGTGAAATGGCGGGCGTCATCGTTACGAGCACCATCGGCAAGGTTGAAGTGATCGGGCTGATAATCGGTCCAATCCTCATTCTGATCAACGCAGTAAAGACGGGTAGTTCAAGCGCAGCAAGGTTTCTGAGGATCGGTCTGATCGGTTTGATGGTAACTTGCGCCGCGTTATCGCGGTTTTGGATCTCACCATCAATGGTTTCCCTCCGCGCGTCAATGGGAGGACACATCGACGATGTCTCACCGGCTGATCCGATGCGACTTCACTTCAATGATCTGCATCAGTACTCGGTTGCTCTGATGGGAATCGCGATCGTCGCTGGTCTCGTTTCGCTATTTCTCACCGTTCAATCATGGCTCAGACGATAGAAAAACAGGTCGCGTTGTGTCCGCTTTGCCGTGAGGAAATCGACCTCGATATTCCCGAGTGGCGCGTTTCGACAGAGTGGAGGGTTTTACTCGCGGATCGGGAAAAGCTGGTTACCTTGTCGCAGCTCTTCCACGAAAAGCGCTCCCTCGAAGAAGCAGCGCGAGCAGTCTCGATCTCGAGCCAACAGGCATCTCGTATGCTGAACTTCCTGGGTACGGAACTCTGTGGTTGTCGAACTGTCACGTGTGTGTCCTGCCTTGACGATTATCGAAGCGAACTATAATCTCGCCTGAACTCGTGGAGACCCCTACTGTCAAAACGGAACCTGTTGCTCAGAGCACGGACACGGTTGGACTGGAACGAAGCCTTGGTCTGATCAGCGCGATCGCAGTGCTGATCGGTTCCACTATCGGTACCGGCATATTCCGATCGCCCGCGGGAATCGCAACCAGAGTTCCAGATGAAGGACTGTACTTATTGCTGTGGGCGCTGGGAGGATTTTTCTCTCTTTGCGGCGCTCTTACGCTTGCAGAGCTCGCCGGAGCATTGCCGCATACTGGAGGCGTGTTTGTCTATTTGCGGGAGGGATGGGGACGGCTACCGGCCTTTTTGTTTGGGTGGTCGGAGCTCACGATCATTCGCGCTTCGGCACTTGGGGCCGTGGCCACGGTATTCGCTGAATACTTATTAAGGTTGATAGGTAAAGAGAGCGCAGCGGGAGTGCACTACGTTGCCGCGGGAGCGATCCTGGTCGTCGCGGTTTTTAACATTGTTGGCGTGAGACTCGGGGCACTGGTCCAAAATCTCACAACCGGGACCAAGTATGGCGCGCTGGTCCTGCTGGTGCTTGCAGCTTTTTTGATTGGCGGCCACAACCCGGCTCCGGCGCCGACTCGAACAGCAGAGGTGCCTGGCGAGACGTCGCTTGTAATGTTCGGGCTTGCGTTTATTTCATTGCTATGGGTCTACGACGGATGGGCGGATGTCACCTTCCTCAGCGGTGAGGTAAAGCGACCCGAGCGAAACTTACCTTTGACGATCGTTGGCGGTACTCTCGCGGTGATCGCGATCTATTTGCTTGCGAACTTCGCTTATCTCCACCTTCTTGATATTCGTCAGATAGCCGGATCAAAGCTTGTGGCTGCGGACACCGCGTATCGCGTTGTGGGTGAAACCGGCGTCAAGCTGGTGTCGATCGCGGTGATGATTTCTGCATTCGGAACGCTGAACGGCTCGATGATGACCGGACCGAGAATCTTCTTTGCGATGGCCGACGATGGCCTGTTTTTTAAGAAGATCGCCGCGGTACATCCGCGTTTCAAGACGCCTCACGTCGCAATCTCGCTGGCGGCGGTCCTTGCAATTATTTTCGTGATGGTACGTTCTTTTGAGCAGCTGGCTGATGCTTTTGTGTTGGCGATCTGGCCGTTTTATGCGGGTGGTGCGGCGGCGGTTTACACGTTGAGAAGGAAGCGACCGGACCTTCCGCGGGCTTATCGAACGTGGGGTTTTCCAGTTACGCCGATACTTTTTATTTTGGCGGTGGCTCTGCTGATTGGAAATGCATTGGTAGAAGATGTGTCCCACGGCATGCGTGACAACTTCAGCTATTACCGAGCCCTGTTTACGGGTAACGCTTTGCCGTACGAGTCCAGCGGTGCGCTGTTGGTGTTTGCAATAGTGCTTGCAGGGATTCCGGCGTACTATATCTGGAATGCGGTTCATTCAAGGAACAAGGTACCGTAGACTGCTCGGAAAATAGGCGGTAGCGGTGAATTGGGAGTACACAACCCCCTCCCCTGTTGCGCGTAAGAGGTGTGCCGTGCGGGGTAAGAAGGCGAGACTTCACGGTCGTAGTGTCTGCTCTTCACTTCGAGGTCGCAAAGTCTCCGCCATCAAACCATGTCTGCGACAACATAGCACGGCACACCTCGATTTTCATCCGCTGTGGTGAAAAAATTTCATGTACAACTGTCCAGTCTGCGGCCGCTTTCATAATCGGAGTGATTAGGTAACAAGAGCCGCAGACCAGACAGTCTACGGTACGTCGCAGGACATCGTAGAACCTGAGTTCTACGCAAGATATAATTCCTACATGGTTCAAACTGCTAAGGCCAAACCCGCCAAGCCGGCCAGAACTCGATCTTTTATTCGACGCAAAACTCCCTCTCGCTGGCGCAAGTGGCTAAAAGTATCTCTTATAGCCGTTCTAATTCTCGCCTTCTTATATCAGTCGTGGATCACCTTAAGCATTGTTCGTTACCGAACATCAAATCCTGCGAGCACTGCACTAATGGATCAACGAGCATCAGAAGACCGCGCGAAAGGCGAAGAGGTAAAGCACGTTCAGATCTGGGTTCCGTATGACAAGATCTCACGAAACCTCACTCGTGCGGTGCTGGCCGGCGAGGACTCGCGGTTTTTTGATCATGCGGGCTTTGATTGGGAAGAGATTGGAAAGGCACTCGAGAAGGATTGGAACGAAGGCCAGTTCAAAAGGGGAGCGTCTACCATCAGTCAGCAGCTGGCGAAGAACCTCTTTCTGTCTACTTCAAAGAACCCGCTGCGCAAGCTCCACGAGGCGGTGATCACCAAAGAGATGGAATGGATTTTAGGGAAAAGGCGAATATTGGAGATCTATTTGAACGTGATCGAATGGGGCGATGGGGTTTATGGTGCGGAGGCTGCGTCTCGGACTTATTTTAATACCTCAGCTTCCGCGCTTAGCGCCGATCAGGCGGCATTTTTATCGGCGATCATTCCGAATCCGAACGGTGCTTTCAATCCGACAACTCATCGACGGCGTGTAGAACGACGCAAGAACCTGATTGAACGGCTTATGCGTCACGTGGTAGTGCCAAGAGATCTCGATTAAGAGACAATCGCTTCGGCTTCGATTTCGACCAACATATCAGGATCGATCAACCGGCTCACTTCGATCATACTCGTAGCCGGACGGATGTCTCGGAAGACCTCTCCGTGAGCGCGACCGATCTTTTCCCATTCGCTTATGTCGGTAACGTAGATCCTGGTACGTACGACATCCTTGAAGCTTGCTCCGGCAGCATTGAGGGCGGTCTCAATATTCTTGAGAGTCTGAACGGCTTGAGCGTAAGCGTCTCCCTTGCCGACAACATTGCCGGACGCGTCAGTAGCTGTCGTTCCTGAAACATGAATGGCGTCGCCGATTCTCACTGCTCGTGAATATCCAACGATCGGCTCCCACGGTGTGCCGCTAGCGATGTTTCGCCTCTGCATATGAGCCTCTTAACTTAGCGACTCTGCGGTACTTTGCGTCTTTGCGCGAAACCTGTCTTTCAATTCTTAGAAAATGAATTGCACGGTTCGCGCAAAGGCGCAAAGTACCGCAAAGCTCGCTAAGAATTACGCAAACCTGATCCACCCACTGCCTTCATGGCCGAAATGAAACAGGTTCGGGTGAATGATTTCCGCAAGTATTTCCAGCGATTCTGCGAGGCGCGGTCCGGGTCGATTAAAATACTGATTGCCATCGGCTACAAAGACTCGGCCGCCTTTTACCGATTTCAAACTGTCCCATTTCGGTTTGTTGCTCAGGATGTTCATCTCTTCGAGCGTACGCGGCATGTCAAAGCCGCAGGGAGAAACGAATATGATGTCAGGGTCTTTTGCGACAAGCTCCTCCCAGGTCATCCAGGGCGAATGCTTGCC
>Ga0126382_10000515_pt1 | contig 15073 bp, 13 predicted proteins | sample PanSoiMetPlot_30_FD_92548 | JGI IMG/M metagenome (GOLD analysis project Ga0126382, IMG submission 92548) | Tropical forest soil microbial communities from Panama - MetaG Plot_30 | ecosystem: Environmental > Terrestrial > Soil > Tropical forest > Bulk soil | place: Panama | collected 2016-02-17
CCAGCCTTGTTTGAGAGAATACGCTCGCTTGGGATTCAGATTTTTGAAAATCAAAACGGCCGGATCATGGAGGCGGATGGTGGCGCATCCGTTCCCGACATGCTTATTCGCGATGGGAAACGCCAATCTGTTTTCCGTTCGTATGTCTTCCCTTATATGGACCGGCCAAACGTCACGGTGCTCCCCCACGCGTTGGTTACTCGGCTAACTTTCGAGGACGGCCGAACAACGGGCGTTCAGATTTCCTATGAGGGCAGCGTCCGTCGCATTCGCGCGGGGCGCGAGGTGATCTTGTCGCTTGGCGCAATTCATACGCCAAAGGTCCTCATGCAATCTGGCATTGGCGATGAGGTCGAACTGAATCATTTTGGTATTCCTGTCATCCAGCACCTACCGGGAGTCGGACTCGGGTTTCAAGACCATCCCGGCGTTTGTTGTCTCTGGGAGTGTGCGGACTCGGTACCGTCCAGGCCCGCGCCGGAAGCGGCGATATTCTGGAAGAGTGAGACTGGTTTAGGTAGCCCTGACTTCCAGATTCTGCCGGGTGTACTAAGCACTGGGGACGCAGCAAGACTTGGCCTCCCTGCGGGAGGTTGGGCCATGCTCGGTATTGTCGTTCAGCCGAAGAGCCGTGGTCGCATACGCCTTACAGGTTCCGATCCCTCCGATCCCGTTCAGATTGAAGCGAATTATCTCCTTGACCCAGATGATCGCAAGGCTCTGTTTGCGTGCGTACAACTTTCTCGCGAGATAGGCAATTCCCGCGCTCTTCGTCCTTTTGTCAAGCGAGAGATAATACCGGGCACATTGGAACGAGCTGAACTAGAAAACTACATCCGCGACACAGCCTTTAGCTTTTGGCATCAAACATCCAGCGCCAGAATGGGGCGCGACGCTATGTCTGTGGTCGATGGTCATCTCAAGGTCTATGGCGTCGACAACCTTCGCATCGCGGATGGATCCGTCATGCCGCGCGTGACAACCGGCAACACCATGGCTCCCTGCGTGATCATCGGAGAGCGCGCTGCACACATTCTGCGAATCGAACACAAATTGTGACAGTCATGATTTTTTGAGTTTACGGCATGAAGTCCTATATGCCCATGAGAAAGGTGAATATCTATGTCCAGCATTCAACTGAAACAGATGGCCGAGTTCTATAACGAGGCCAGAAGCCGGTTTTTGAATTCCAATATAGGGTTGGCCACACAACGGGATGTCGTAGAGCGCCTTCATCTGGCAGGTGCCGAGCCTGAGGGCGTCACCTATGCTGAGGTGGACGCCAACGGCGTCCCATCGCTGTGGTGTATACCAGAGAACTGCGACAAAGACCACGTGCTGTTGCACATGCACGCTGGCGGTTCCGTCGTCTGGTCGATACACACTGATCGAAAGGCTGTTGGGCACCTCGCAAAGGCGGTAGGAGTTCGAGCCCTGCTGGTAGGCTTCCGGCGTGCACCCGAACACAAGTACCCCGCACAAATCGAGGACGTCGAGAAAGCGTATCGCTGGCTTCTCGAACAAGGGATTCGTCCCCAGAACATCGCCAGCATCGGTCACTCCATTGGCGGAAACCTTGCTGTGAACCTGGCGGTTACCCTTCGTGCGAAGGGGGTTGCTCTGCCAGCTGCCATTCTGTCGGTCTCGCCCTGGTACGACTTGGAGGTGAGCAACCAGACACTAGATAGCAACGCAGAGACCGACAAGCTGCTGACGAAGGAGCTGCTAGGATTGTTTCGGGATCTCATGCTCGAAGGGACGGGTGTAGCCGCAAGCGACCCTCGAGTTAATATGCTCCACGCCGAATTGACCGACCTTCCGCCGATCATGGTCTACTACGGTTCTCACGAGCTTCTGGTTTGGGAATCCGTCGAGTTCGCGAAGCGAGCTAAGGCTGCTGGCGTCGACGTCACCCTGCGTTCTTTGTCAGAAGGGCAGCACAATTTCCTTCTCGGCGCCGGTCGTGTGCCCGAGGTGGACCAGGCCATCAAAGAAATGGCCCACTGGCTTCGATCTAAACTCCGTCTGCCAGAAGCGCGCGCGTGACGATCGACTCGGACGCTACCCGCGAAGGATCCCTGGGGCAATACCCGAGTTGAGGTGTCCGCGACGACAAAGATCAACCGCAAAGCCTTTCGCTTGACCTGTAACACTGCGCTCGAGACCGGTGGCATTCTCGTTGGCGACGAGGTAACCATCACACTCGACGTCGAGTTCGTGAAGTCTTGAATTGTCGCAGGCATCAGGTGCGCGTCCAAGGCGTGTGGCTGGATCTGCACTGGGCCTTTGATTGAAAGGCCAGCAGCAATAGGAGATTCGTTGGAGGTTCGAAGAATGACCAACACTACATCAAGCGACGCCGCGAAGGCTGTCGTCCGCCGCAATACCGAAGAAGTTCAGGGAAAGGGGAACTTCGAGGTGTTCGAAGAACTGTTCGCCGACGACTTTGTCGACCACACAACGCAACCTGGCGCCACTCCCGATAAGGCGGGTGTCCGAAAGCTCTACACTTACATGCGTGCGGCATTCCCCGATTTTCATGCCGAAATCCACTGGCAGCTTGCCGACGGAGATAGAGTGACGACGTACAAAACTTACCATGGGACTCACGAGGGCCTGTTTCTTGGGATTGCTCCGACCCATCGCAAGGTTCATTTCGAATCGGTTGATGTGATGCGTGTCAAGAACGGCAAGATCACAGACCATTGGGGCGTGGGAAACCTACTGTCGCTCATGCAACAGATTGGCGGATGGACACCGCCAGCCGAGGCCACGATTGACCGGTGAACTTGGCGAAGTGGATGATGTAAAAAGATCGTTGTAAAAAAGACCGGCGGACCCGAAGTACTCTAACTCGTCAACTCCGCCGCAAGACAGTGCATTCCACTTGAGCGAGATGGCCATCTCCAGAGAAAGGGCAGAGATTAGCAAGAAAGAATCATTCTGAGCAAAGTCACGCAATACCTTGGACGAGCTATTAGTGAAAATCACTAATAGCTAAAAAGACAAAGGAACGGATAAGAACCAGTCGTGCAATTCAATGAGAGGGACGGGAAGAGATAATGGAAACGTCGACCGATCTTTGCCGCCAGGCTGTTGAGGAAATCTCGAGTTCGCTACGTCAATTACTGGCTGATGTGTTCGCGCTCTATATGAAGACAAAGAATTTCCACTGGCACATGAGCGGGCCTCACTTTCGTGATTACCATCTCCTCCTGGACGAGCAGGCGGAGCAAATCTTCATCATGACGGACGTCATCGCAGAAAGAGGTCGCAAGATCGGTGGGGCCACGCTCCGTTCAATCAGCGATATCACGCGGCATCAACGTCTAAGTGATAACAATCTTGAGTACGTCTCTTCGAATAATATGCTGGCAGAACTCTGTGCGGATAATCGGCATCTGGCAGGATCGTTACGTTCCACCCATGAAATCTGCGAGCGGGAATGCGATGTCGCGACCGCCAGCTTGATTGAGAACTGGATTGACGAAACGGAACGCCGAATCTGGTTCTTATCAGAGATTATAGGCGATCTCTCAAACGCCACGTCGGCAACAGCTGCAAACTGGCAATTTCCTTAGTTAGATGAGTATTTCACAAAGATGCTTTAGGCGCACACAGCATTGATGGCATGACAGAGTCATGAATGGCCGTGAAACTTGACGTAGAGACAGAATCGATTAATCAAATCAACGCACCCTCAATAACAAAGGGGAAACCATGAGGGAGAGAGATCCCGCCACGCCCATTCTCGAACCACGTCCTCCGCTACCTCCACTCACGCGTGAGACTGCAATGCAGAAAGTTCGTCTCGCAGAAGATGCCTGGAATTCGCGTGATCCGGAAAGAGTCGCCTTAGCCTACACCCCGGATTCGCGCTGGAGAAACCGCGCGGAGTTCCCAAATGGCAGACAGGAGATCATCGCTTTTCTGGCGCGCAAGTGGGCCAGGGAACTGGACTACCGGCTGATCAAAGAACTCTGGGCGTTCGACGGCAATCGCATTGCCGTTCGTTTTGCTTACGAATGGCGCGATGACTCAGGACACTGGTTTCGCTCGTATGGCAACGAGAATTGGGAATTCGATGAACATGGCTTAATGCGTTTGCGTTTTGCAAGCATCAATGATCTACCCATCAAAGAATCGGAGCGCAAGTATCATTGGCCGCTTGGCCGCCGTCCAGACGGTCATCCAGGTTTGAGCGATCTCGGTCTCTAATCTCTTGCCCCCACTACCATTGCTGAAGGCCACACGACCTTATGCCGGAGAACCAGGCAATACCTTTCACAATCTGAGTCGGCCATCGCTCAGCATGTTTTACGTGGACCATGTTGAGCCATTTGACGTAATACCGTTCCCTTTCAAGGGTATTTTCTGTGGGTTGTCCGGATCCCCATAGGTAATCAAGAGAAATGATTGTCGCTCTCCAGCCATCAGAGGGAAAAATACGATTCCTATGCTGCAACTCTGACCCGGCTCGATTGTCACGCCCGTACACTCATCATCATCATAATCAACTACAAAGTCCTCCGCGTTCGCGTCGCTCGTATCGACACCACTGATCTTAATAGGCTTGTCGCTGTTGTTTGTAAGTGTGACCTTCAATTGCTTGCTTATCGTCTGCAGTAATTGATCGCCGAATTCTAAACTCGTCGGGCTTGCGCTTGCCGCTGGAGGGCTTTGTTGTCGGTCGTTCGGTCGCGAGGTTTCGATTGTTTTCTGTGCTGGCGTCAAAGGCATTAATCCGAGCGCCAACGATGCAAGAATCACAGATCGTTTCATGGGCTGAATTTCTCCCCCGATCACATAAGACTTGGCGGACATTCCACCCGCAGCTCGGGTGCAGCGGCCTTGCGAGCGCACTATAACTTGACCAACAACGCGATCGTGAACCTTCTCTCGTACTTGCGGAGGTCCGGGAAAAAGCCCGGCACGAATGAACCCGGCGGACCAGTGTTGCCGCCCGGGGGCGTCAAGCCTTCGCGTCCATTGAAGTACGGCACATTCGCCGCTCGATGGTTGTACTCGATTCTGAACGTTGAAAACTGCGTCGGCATGTAATCGAAAGTGGCCGACGCGTCCCAGGCTCGGAACTTGTCGCCGGGCGCCGCACTGAAGTACGGCGTTCCTGAAAACGCTGTTGCGCCATTGATCGGTGGTAGCAACACCAGATAGCGTCCCGGATTCGTTATCGCTCCACCGCCGAGTGTCAAACCGAAGAGGTCCTTATGAAACCAAAATCGGTTGTACGCCATGAATCCAAGAAAGTATTGGGATGGTTTGTCCGAAGTGCCGCCGTTGCAGCTCACCCCACCGCCGTATTCACACCCCGCATCGACCGTAAACGTGAATGCAGCCTTGCTCAGCTCGCTCTGCGGTCTGTCGAGATACTTGACCTGGATGCTGTCGTCGGTATGAATGCGTTTACGACCAGGGTTGCCCAGCGTGTCCGTGCCCCAGTAGTTGTTGGCGACGATGGAAACCTGGCCGTTCGGACGCCACAGAACCTGACCGCCAACACCTGGCGCCCTGTTAAATTTACCGTACGATTGCCATCCATTGATGATCCAAGGCTCGATCTTCAACTTGTCTGTGGGGAAGATCTGAATTCGCATGCCTTGAAAGTACCAGGGCGTGTTCGACGAAACGTACGACGGCTGATAAGCCCAGTTGTCGAATTGATAAAAGCTGAACAGACCAATGTATGACAGGAAGATCCCCGCATCGATGTTGATCCCATTCAGTTTATCGATGTGGTATCCGCCGTAAGCTTCAGAGAGATAGTGGTAAGCATTGTCGAGGTTCCACTGGCCCCTGCCGGGGCTCGCGTCATTACGCGGTTGCGTCTGGGAATACATTCCAAACTGCGTCAACAACCTTCCGCGAACGTTCTTGTAGTTGAAGTCGCCACCAACTCCGAAGGTCGTAAGTTGAAGTTCTCCTGATCGGAAGACCTCGGTTGAACCGGAGATAGTGTCGTCCTTTGGTCGGTTAAAAGAGTGGTGAAAGGCGGCGTCGACTCTGAGCTCGCCTGTAAAGATATTAGAAAACTGCAGAGGATACTCTTTCTGACGCGTGTTGCCGGTCAGCCAGGTGAAATCGGCGAACGCAAACGGTTCTTTTTTCTTTGGGTCACCAGCCTGGGAAGGTAAGGTGCCTGAACCCACAGCCGCAAACTGCGCTTCCACTTTCGTATCATTTGGTTTTGCAGACGCCGTCGGCGAAGCCGTCGCTGTAGTTGTGGTAACCGGTGGAACCGGTTTGACTGCCGAGCGGGACTCAAGCTCGGCGAGTCTTTGCTCGAGCTTGTCAATTCGCTCCAGCAACAAGCGTTCACGTTCGCTTGGATCCGATGCTTTGTTAATAACAGAAGCACTCGCATTTACCGTTGCAGAGGCCGTACCGTTTGTCGAAGGGGCGGTGACTTCCTGTTTGGTCTTATCGTCCGCCTGCCGCCCGATTGAATGGCCGGCCAGGAGCGCTGAGAAAATAGCAGCGATGATAAAACGAGTGATCAGTTTCACATTGACCCCTCGATTGTTACACGTCATGGTAATTCTTCTCTCGAAATCACAAAGTCTTGGCGCTGTTGTTAAGCTGAAGCCGGATGACGAACTGCATTGTCTTCACCTATGCGCTTTCCCACGGATAGTAAAACTTCGTATGCACAACAACAGGCAGGTCACCGCTAAGGCGATTGCGCCACCGAGCAAGTCCTGTTTCATTGTTCCTCGCCGAGTGATCTCAAAATTATCTCGACTCAATTCGGCGATGTCTCGTTTGATCCCGCTTAGCGAATCTCGCTTTCCATCCAATGAGTAGAGTTGCAAAGAGTGTTAGGACGACATACCTGAAGTCTATGCGGCGCTGAAGATGCCTCGCGCCGATTGTGTTGGGATGTTCCTTGATATCGCTCTTGCTATTTCGGGCTTTGGGATTTCGCAAAACGTATCGGCGCTGTGATACCTGGAAAAGATAAGTTTGCCTGTTTCCGGGCTCAGGTCCACGTACACAAAGTCGCCCAATTGGACTTGCTTTGTCGCTATAAGATTCGACAACGGGTATACGAGAATACGCTCGACAGCCCGTTTCAAATGGCGCGCGCCATAATGCGGATCTATCCCGTCTTCCAGGAGAACTTCTTTAACTGCGTCCGAGCATTGAAAGGTGAAGCTTGATCCGTCGCAATGAATGATCCGGTTCTGCACGGCTTGTAATTCGAGATCGAGGATCTGCCTAAAGTGCTGTTCCTGCAATGAACGGAAGACGACAACTTTGTCAATGCGGTTCATGAACTCGGGCGAGAAATTACGCCGTGCTGCTTCGAGAGCAGTGCGATAGATCTTCTCGTCAGTGACATTTGTGCTATTTTTGACAGCTTTGGCGGCGGCGAAACCAACTCCTCCGGAAATCAGCTCCGAGATTTCGCGTGCACCCAGGTTTGAGGTCATTACAACCAGCGAGTGTGAAAAATCCACTCTGCGGTTGTCGCCGAGAGTCAACGTTGCCTTGTCGAGAATGCCGAGCAGCAATTGCCACAAGCTGTCAGAAGCCTTTTCGATCTCGTCAAAGAGTACAATCGACAGTTGATTATCTTCGGTTTGATAGCGATCGAGATTTTCCTGGGTCAGTAGCGGCCCAGTCTCGCGATGGCCCAGATATCCTGGTGGGGAGCCGATCAGCTTTGCGATTTCGTGCGAGTGCTGGAATTCAGCACAGTCAATCTTAACGATGGCTGAAGAAGTCCCGAAAAGTGCTTCGGCTGCCCTCTCTACCACGTGCGTTTTGCCAGTTCCCGTTGGACCCAGGAGCAGCAACGTTCCGATTGGCCGATCCCGCTGGTCGAGGCCGGCGAGGAAGATCTGGTAGAGGCTGCTCATGACCCGTACCGCGCGCTCCTGACCGACAACGCGGCTTGCTAGCATTTCTTCGAACTCTTGAGCGCGAGAACCTTTTCGATCGGGATCCAGAAACGCAGGGCCCATGGTGTCGCGTGTTTGTTCAGGTCTTCCAAACATGATCTTCCCTCCTCTTAACCCGTGTACGGTTGGTTGTGTAGCTTGGGCGTTGAGGCAGGAAGAGCAACGATCCGGATCTCAGTTGAGAGGAAATCAGCGTGACCGATCAGTCCGATCGTCCAAGCCAAAGTGTTACTGTCAAGGTTAAATCCCCCTCCTGTAAGATCTAGGGGTTAGTCCCACAACTTTTCGGAAGAACGTTGTAAAGTGGCTTTGGCCGGAAAACCCGGCCAGTAAGGCAATGTCGGCGATCGGCAGGTCCGTCTCCGCTAGCAGCTTCTTCGCGCGTTCGATTCTCTGACGGACGATATAGTTGATCGGACTCAATCCCATCGATTCCTTGAAGACACGTGAGAAGTGGTAACGGCTCATCCCAACCTCTTGTGCTACCACATCGAGTGCGATGACGTGCTTTTGCTCGATCTTATCGCTGATGAACTCAAGCGCTCGTCGAAGTTTGTGAGGGGCCATCCCTCCCTTCCTTATGGTTACATCTTTTAAACAGCTGTAACGCCTCACGAGCTGAATGGCGAGCACCGATGCGACGGTGTCTGCATAAACCCTTCCGACGACGTTTTCGGCCTTCAGCTCATAAAGCAATGACATCGCAACGTGATTGAGCTGTTCGTCTCTCAGGGCAATCTGCGGTTCGATAACCGTTTGCTCATGGCTTAAGTTAAGGCTCTCCGAGATCTTTTGTACAAAATGTGGCTCAAGGTAAATGTGCAACGTTTCGTGCGGCCTGCAGTCGCGCCAACGCCAATACGAAGGGACAAGAGCAGGAATGATCGCTACATCTCCCGGAGCCAGAAAATTATTGAATGTATGCCCGTTGATGTTCGCAATAACACGGCCTGGCGGCTCGAGGTGAACGATAATGCAGTGGCTATTGAGAGGAGGCAGGTCCATATCGTTATATTCGTTACGAACGTGCAGGACCTTTATGTTTTGCCAGCCGAGATCTTTGCTCGACGCGATTACGGCCTCGGGGTAAACCTCCGACAAATCATTAACCGCGATGCGATGCCCTTTTTCTCTAGAGCCGCGCGTATCGAAGGCGTTCTTTGAGTGTCTCTTCCTGCGTAAGAGCGCATGAGGCAGATAACTCAGCGCGTCGATTGTCTGCATCTGATACATCAGTACCTTCCTTCTTATCCCTGGAGTGCCCTTTAGGCCCACATCGGGCTGCAGTCCTGGGTCATAAGAACGTTTAAATGAAGCTCAATACAGTCTTTCTGCTCGAGCTCAACAGTGGATTGCTTGCAACTGATCCAGCGGTGCCTGTCAGTCGCTCTCTTTTCCTTCACTGGTACACGCGAGGATTTTCGCCGAGCGGTATCATTGCAATCGGACTTTTTTGATCGGCGACGTATAATAAAGATTTGGAGCGTAACGCAGTCATTCGAAAGGTATGTCGAGAGAGGTCTCTGCTCATACCGGTGAAAACGCAGGCATGTTGAAGTTAGATTCCTTGTCGCGGCGAGTTGCCCACGCCACTTGGCGATATGGCCTCGCAATTGTGAGTGTCGCCGTGGCGCTGGCTATCACGAGCTACCTGGAGCGCTACACAACGCTTCGAACGCCGCTCTTCTACATAGCAATAATCATCAGCGCATGGTTCAGCGGAATGGGGCCGGGATTGCTTGCAGTAGCGCTCTCAACTCTGGCGCTGGACTATTACTTTGCGCCCCGCGGACAGACCCCAGCGGTAGGCGATGAGAGCCGGCCATTCATCCTCCTTTTCTCACTGTCGGCCATTTTCGCCTGTTGGATCTGCGTCCAAAGGCGGAGGGCGGAGAAGGCGCTCAAGAACGCCCGCGATGAGCTAGCGGCAAGAGTTGAGGAGCGCACTGCCAAACTGAGGCGTGTCAATGAGGAGCTGCATTCTGAGATCGCCGAGAGCAAGAGGATGGAAGAAAAATTGCGGGAGCGTGCGGACCTTCTTGACCTCACTCACGACACTGTCTTCGTGCGCGACATGAACGACGTCATCACCTATTGGAATCGGGGCGCCGAGGAACTGTACGGGTGGTCGAGTAAAGAGGCAATCGGGCAGAGTTCTCATATTCTCATGCAAACGATCTTTCCCAAATCATTGGAAGAGATCAATAAGGAGTTGCTGCGCACTGGCCGCTGGGAGGGAGAACTCATACACACAAAGCGAGACCAAACGCAGGTGACCGTAGCGAGCCGGTGGTCGCTGCAGCACGATGACCAGAAGCGGCCAGTTGCGATCCTGGAGACCAACAACGACATCACCGAGCGCAAGCGGGTCGAGGAAGCTCTGCAGCGACATGCGAACATGCTGGAACAAACGCACGATGCGATCCTCGCCTGGGAATTTCCAGGAACAATCATGTACTGGAATCGAGGCGCAGAACAGCTCTATGGCTTCTCCAGGGAAGAGGCATTTGGCCAACTCAGCCACGACATTCTCCATACGGAGCACCCTTTGCCAACTGCGGTCTTTGAAGAAATCCTGGCTCGCGATGGAGAATGGACAGGCGAGCTGACTCAAACTACCCGCGACGGCCGAAAGATCATCGTCGAGAGTCGTCATGTGCTTATGCGCGAGGCGGGTGATCGTCGCCTGGTGCTGGAGGCCAACCGAGACATCACTGAGCGCAAGCGGGCCGAGGACGCTATACAAAAGGCGCAGGCGGAATTGGCACACGTCACGCGTGTTGCCAGTCTGGGTGAGATGACTGCCTCAATCGCCCACGAAGTCAACCAGCCGCTCGCGGCTATTGTCACCAACGCCAATGCCTGTTTGCGCTGGCTCGCACACCGTTCCCCGAACCTCGACGAGGCCTGCCAGGCCGCCACGCGCATCATAAAGGAAGGCAATCGGGCAAGCGAAGTTATCTCCCGCGTTCGCGGGCTGGTCAAGAAATCGGACCCTGATAAAGACAAGCTCCACATCAATGACGTTATCCTCGAGGTGATTGCACTTGCACGCAGCGAAGTGGTTCGACATCGGGTCGTGCTGCAAACGCAACTCTCAGATGGGTTGCCGCTCATACTCGGAGATCGGATCCAAATGCAGCAGGTAATTCTTAACCTGATCATCAACGCCGTGGAAGCGATGAGCCAAATCACGGATGGTCCGCGAGAGTTACTGGTTAACTCAGCGAGACACGAATCTAATGGTGTACTCGTAGCGGTTCGAGATTCAGGGGCGGGGCTACAGTCTGATATTCTTGACCATCTCTTTGACGCTTTCTATACGACGAAGCCGGATGGAATGGGGATGGGACTTGCGATCAGCCGCTCGATTATAGAAGCTCACGGCGGGAAGCTTTGGGCGTCCGCTAACTCACCGCGAGGCGCAGTTTTTCAATTCTCTCTGCCGGTGCCGCCTGAGAAACTGCCATGACTGACGCCGCCGCAACCATATTCGTGGTTGACGATGACGAATCAATTCGCGAAGCGCTGAAGAGCCTGATCAGCTCGGTGGGGTTGTTGGTCGAGACATTCGCCAGTGCGCAAGAGTTCCTCCAACGCGGTGGCCAGGATGTCCCCGGCTGTCTAGTTTTGGATGTGCGGCTCCCGGGGCTGAGCGGACTCGACCTCCAGAGCGAGCTGGCAAACGCGAACATGTACACCCCGATTATCTTCCTCACTGGGCACGGCGATATTCCGATGACCGTGCGAGCCATGAAGGCCGGGGCCGTTGAGTTCCTGACGAAACCCTTCCGCGAGCAGGACCTTCTGGACGCTATTCAACAGGCCCTCGAGCTCGACCGCACAGAGCGCCAGCACAGGGTTGAGATGGCAGAATTGCGCTCACGATATAACTCGCTGACACCTCGTGAAAGTGAAGTGATGGGGGAGGTCATAACGGGGCTGCTCAACAAACAGATCGCAGCAGCGTTGGGCACAAGCGAAACCACGATCAAGCTACATCGCGCACAGGTTATGCAAAAGATGCGAGCTGATTCATTAGCAGACCTTGTCAGAATGGCGGAAAAACTAGGAATTCCATCCACAAAGCATTACTAATCCTATACGAAAGTATTATAGATATCCGCGCGCTTACACTGCTATCCTTTCTGTAAGACCCCGAGAGGCTATTGGAAGCTGGAAGAAATGGAAGGTGTGTGTGTCCGACATCCCCGTAATCTCAATCGTTGATGACGATGATTCAGTTCGCGAGGCCCTGGCGAGCCTCATGAGATCGGCAGGTTACATACCCAAAGTGTTTTCATCCGCGGGGGACTTCTTAAACTCAGAGTATTTTGATGAAACAGGCTGCTTGATTCTCGATGTGCAGATGCCGGGGATGACCGGCATTGAGCTTCAACAGCACCTACTCGCGTCTAAGCGCACCGTACCGATCATATTTATCTCCGCTCACGATGATGCACAGGCGCGAGTGCGGGCACTCGAGGCCGGCGCGGTTGTGTTCCTCAAGAAGCCGTTTAGCGATGACGCCTTGCTCGAAGCAATAAATTCATGTTTCGCAACTGAGACGGGCGGTGACGATGATCGTCGCGATCCTGGTTCGACTAGCGGAAGTGCCTGAAGGTGTGGGACGCACTCCGAATCTACTCTGTAGACCTGGAGGCTTTATGGCGACGAGTAGAGAAGAGCTTGAATGCTCCCGGATGGCTGATTCGTCGAGACTCGGCGAAGAATCACAATATCTGCGAGACGCTGTTCAGCGGCTCGATGTCCGGACCCCTCCGAACCCGGATGAGGTCTCGCGGCTAATCCTGGATTGGTCTCTTGGAGATAGGTCGGCGCTCGACAAACTGATGCCGTTGGTCTACGGGGAGTTGCGCCGGATCGCCCACCATTACATGAGACACGAACATCCTGGCCACACATTACAGACCACAGCGCTTGTCGATGAGGCATACCTCCGTCTCGTCAATCAAACACACACTCAATGGAGCAGTCGCACACAGTTCTTCGCGATTGCGTCAAGGTTGATGCGCCGAATTCTGGTGGATCACGCCCGAAGCCATCTGTATGCCAAGCGGGGAGGCGGTGCGCGAACAGTCGCGCTCGACGAAGTTGCGGTGTTATCACCGGAGCGTGGAGCGGACCTGATCGCACTGGACGATGCGCTCGAACGCCTTTCATCTATCGATCCTCGCAAAGCCCGCATTGTTGAACTCAGATATTTTGGTGGGCTGTCGGTCGATGAGACGGCGGAGATTCTAGGAGTATCGGGGATTACCGTGAAACGCGACTGGCTGGTAGCTAAAGCGTGGTTGCGTCGCGAGATAAGTGATGAAGCCTGAGCAATGGAAGCAAATCAATGATGTGCTGATCACCGCGATCGAGCGGGAAGGGATTGAGCGCTCTGCTCTGGTAGAGGAGGTCTGTGGAAGCGATGCAGTCTTGCGCCGTGAAGTCGAATCCCTCCTGGCCTCATACGAGAAGGCAAGTAGTTTTCTCGAGGAGCCGGTGGTTGGAGTTGCGGCTCGGCTGCTTGTGGAGGAAAAGATCCATTTGGTGGCCGGTCAGCAGATCGACCATTACGAGATTCTTTCGCTGCTCGGTAAAGGAGGAATGGGTGAAGTCTATTTGGTGCGTGACAAAACATTGGGCAGGCAAGCTGCAATTAAAATCTTACCTTGCCGGTTTACTGAGGACCGGGATAGATTGCGTCGCTTCCAGCAAGAGGCACGCGCCGCCTCAGCCCTCAATCATCCGAACATAATTACCATTTACGAGCTGGGCGAGTTTGACACGGCGCAATATTTGGCTACGGAATTCATCGACGGCGAAACGCTGCTCCAATACATGAAAAACGCTCGCTCCCGCTCTGTTGCAAAACGGGGTCCTGATACAAACGTCAGGATGAACTTGATTGAAGTGCTCGACATATCTATTCAATTGGCAAGCGCGCTGGGCTCAGCTCATTCGGCCAAGATAGTGCACCGTGACATTAAGCCTACAAATATCATGGTCAGGCGCGATGGCTACATCAAGGTCCTTGACTTTGGTGTGGCCAAACTTACCGAACCCTTTCCCGAGGGGGGATACCCTTCTTACGAGGGGTCGGAAAGAGATCTGATTACTACGAAATCCGGCGAGGTGTTCGGCACGGTCGGCTATATGTCACCCGAACAGGTGCGCGGGCTCGCGGTTGACGCGCGCACGGATATTTGGAGCGCAGGTGTTGTACTCTACGAGATGGTCGCCGGGGTTCGCCCGTTTGTAGGGCCGACAAGGAGTGACGTGATCGTTTCAATTCTGCAAAACGATCCGCTACCGCTACGCCGGTATGTGCCTCGCGTGCCCGCAGAGCTAGAACAAATTGTGACGAAGACATTGCGCAAGCACAGAGGCGAGCGTTACCAAACAGCTCAGGACCTGGCTTTTGACTTGAAGAATCTGAAGGAGCAACTGGAGTTCGAGGCCAAGCTCGAAGAGGAATCGCTCCCCGACAAGACTCTGTCGGAGCAGGCAACTGTATTCGTGGTAGACGATGATGAATTCATTCGAGAAGCACTTAAGAGTCTGATCAACTCTGTAGGGTTATCGGTACGGACATTCGAGACCGCTCGGGAGTTCTTGCAAAGCCACAGCCCGGATGTGCCCGGGTGTCTGGTGCTGGATGTGCGGCTCCCCGGCTTAAGTGGGCTAGACCTCCAGCGCGAACTGGCAAACGCGAATATATGTATCCCAATTATCTTCATCACCGGACACGGCGACATACCGATGACGGTGCGTGCAATGAAGGCCGGGGCGGTCGAGTTTCTGACAAAACCCTTTCGCGACCAGGATTTGCTTGACGCAATTCAGCTAGCGCTTGAGCGGGATAGGGTGTTGCGCGAGCAACGGATGGAGCAACCAGAACGCGCGCGTGTTACGCCGCTCTGACTCACCAGTCCTCGTTTTCGAACCGCATCCGAGTCTCGGCCGCTAGCCAATCGATGTCCGCCATGCCGTTCTGATTTCGCAGTAAGGAGTACCGGGTGCGATTGAGCAATTCGCTTCTGCAGCATCGCGAGGGCGCCATCTCGCGGCAACTGTGGCGTAGGCGTCTGCGACTTATGAGCCGTAGAGGCTACGGTTATCTTCGGCGGGAGGTAGTGGGG
>Ga0126382_10000517_pt1 | contig 15051 bp, 22 predicted proteins | sample PanSoiMetPlot_30_FD_92548 | JGI IMG/M metagenome (GOLD analysis project Ga0126382, IMG submission 92548) | Tropical forest soil microbial communities from Panama - MetaG Plot_30 | ecosystem: Environmental > Terrestrial > Soil > Tropical forest > Bulk soil | place: Panama | collected 2016-02-17
CCCCCAGCACCGGAACCGCAACCAATGAAGCAACAAAGGATCACAGATTGGATAAAACCCGACTCAGATATCTACGTATTCAAAGATCTTTCACAAAGCCAGATGCAAGGGCGTTTAAAGGGTTTAGAATTTAGCGGCTACCAGTTCGACTTAATAGTGCAACGACGCAACAAAATAGAACAATAAAGCCCGTACATTAGCAATCTTTATATTATAATGTTCTTATAAGAATATTAGAATTGCCACAAAACTTAAAGTTAATTTTAGGCTTGCAGTTCATAGCCCTCTTTTGTTCAATCATAGCCTTAGTGGCTACGGTTCACGGCGATGAAGGACCAAGCGACAACGAGCGTAAAAAATTGATGCATAACGAAGCTCACGCAATGAGCGACGACGCAAAGGACAATGAAGGACGCGCACATCACGATCCCGACGACGAGACTAATAATAATGATGGCACCGACGACGAAGGCGATTATCACCCCAAGACGAAGCATCATAGTGAGGCCGAGATTAAAGACGGCGGCAGTAATGACCTAACTATCAAAGTCGCGTTGAAATATTCTAAATACTTCCCAGGTGGAAAATACTCATTAATCGTATATGACGAGGACGAGGACGATCACCTAAAGATATGGGGCAAAAAAATAACGCTCAACGACCAACCAAGCAGCTACACCATTAAACACATAAAGCATATTGACGTGGGAGGTAGAGCCCAAGTATGTCTATCATCATACGTACATAATGAGGGGGATTGCGATTATATCAAGAATAGCCCAGCTAACAAGCCCGAGATAGCGAGGTTGACGGTGCCATGATAATAGGCTTTTTTGATATTGTCCACGCGTGGCAAATAATAGCCGTCGGAATATTTGGCGTCGGCTTTGCGTTTTATAGGGTGATGAAACATTGAGCGAGGACGGACAACCCGACGAGGCCAAGGGCTTTGATAGAAAGGCTTGGATGCGCGAATATAATAAATTAAGTCATGCTAAGTCGCACCCAAGACGATTAAATTACAAGGGTAAACTCGTTTATTTAGACAAAAATCCAAGGAGAGGAGTTTGTCAACAATGCGGAGCGGTCAAAGGTAATGATTGCAAAAGAACAAACATACATCATTTAGAATACGATGAAAAGAACGTCCTAAATAATACGATTGAGTTATGCGTCTCATGTCATGCTAAGGCTCACGGATTGGGGAAGCATAGCGAAGGATATGAGGACGACGGCCAACCATCGGAGGAGAAAGAATTGGAGGACTTGGAGCACAGCAACGAGGACGTTTATTTGGAGGACGACAAAATACCAACCCTCAAGATATGGGACCCAACACAAAAACAAATCGTTTGGATCGTCGAGAATTTAGACGATCAGATCGAGGGGGTTTTTGCGACCCGTAGCGCAGCGGAAAAACGGATCGCAAGTAAGAACGGTCTCGTTTATGCCAAGCCCGAAGAATGGGAGGTCGAATTTTAATGATACATTTACCAAAAATCTGCGGTAAATGTTTCGGTGGTCCAATACTAGATCGGTGTGACTTTGGCGAAAATACCTATTACCACAATTTTACCTGTCAGAATTGCGGGAATCATTGGATATTAGAGACGCCACGCGATGGGAGTATGGAGGGCGACGAATAAAATGACACCGTATAACACAAAAGAAGTAACTACCGCACTTAACGAGTCCGGCGCCGAAGATTTTAAAGTCGCCGGGGGAGTCGTGGAACTCTTCGCAGAATACACAAACTTAGCGCCGTGGGACGCAGTACGCGAGATCGTAAGCAATGGCTATGACCAGTATAACAACAAAGACGTGAAAAAATTCAATCTTGACCCAATTATTAGGATAATAATCTCAAAGCACCTCAAGAAATTTATCGTTGAGGACTTTGCCACGGGAATATTAAACCTCGCACTGTTCAAAATATTCGGAAATGAAGCCGACAACCCTATTGGGAAAATAGTCGACGAGGATGGCCAATATAGCAAAGACTCAACAGGCATGTTTCATATTGCAAAGGCCGCTTTTAGATCTTTAAGCAAAGACAAACGCGTTTGGTTTCATAGCAATAACGGACATGAGGGACATATTTTGAGAATGGGTCCCAAGCAATGGGAGACGATTCAAGTGTTTGAGAAGTCAAAGGGCGACGACATAACTAAAGCACTAAATCACAAGGGCATGAAAATAACCATAATAGATCCAATAGACGAGATCCTTAGTATAACAAAGCTCAAAAATAACCTAGCTAAATGGTTCGGGATATTACTGAAGCGTAAAAATCTAATTATCAAGATAGTCGATCTGGATAACGAGCAAAAAGGAACCATTAACATAACGGCACCCACTAGCTTAAAGACAAAGGAAGAGGCGCCATTATTTAGCATCGGCACGGGTGAAAGCAAGATAAGAATCACCGGCGATATTGATAAAATTGTAGAGATGCCAAAGGAGAATAATATCGACATATACCGCAAGCATATTTTTATACAATCACTACAATTCGATTATCTCGCCAAGGGTTGGATTAATTGCGACGATCTAAGCATAACAACGTCTAGAAGCGCCGTAAAATATGACGACTTGACCGCACAAATAACCAAGGAATTAAACGATCACTTTGAACGCGAGGGCTTTGATAAGTATGATAGGCATCACGGAGGCGGTCGTCTCAGGGGATTAAAGCAACTTGAGGAGATAGCAAACAACGGACTAAGCGCTTATTTCAAATTAAATCCATTTTATGATAACATGGATTTAACGGGCACACCAAAGGACCAGCACCCGGAGAATCCCGACGAGGGCGAGGGCGAACCAATTAATATAATGGCCCCAAAAGAGAAGCGCAACACCGACGTCGATAGCCAACCCGGCACAGTAAAACCAACGGGCACGGGACCCCCAAGGGTTAACGTTAACACCGAGGACGAAGAGACAACAGTCAAATCAGACAAGCGCCCACATAGATCAAATATCACAATACAGGGCGGCCAAATGGGGATACATAACAAGAGCGTCTATTTTGCAGGACCAGAAAATCTATTTATTAACTATGATAGGAGAGGAGGCGCGGCAATCAAGGCCGCCGGAGATCAGAATAGGACCAGGTTGTTTATTGTCCTCGCTGCGCGTGCAATAATCAATTTAATGAATGAGGGCAAAAATATAGACAACGAAGAGCGAGATCAGAAATATGAGGCGCTACTTGATAAGATGCTCCAGGGTATAGAATAATAACAATGACAGGGCCACAACTTAAAACAATAATTATTAGGACTAATATGACACATTGCCCCAATTGCGGCGTAATTGGGACATTTACCCCCGTGGAAATATTGCCCTCCGGGGATTGGATTGTCTCAGTAGTCCACGAAAATAGTAAAGCGCATAAATGGGTAAGATTCAACTCGCTTAATGATATAGGGCCTTATGTCAAGAAGCACAAACGCGAGGCTAAAATAATGAATTGTCCTAAATGTCACAAGCGCGGACGTGTTAGCCACTATTTTACAACCAAGGACAAGCCCGAAACAATCGCGTATTATATCGAGCACGAAATAATTGGCAAATCCCCCAAAGGAGCAATCAAGCGCCGACGCTGTAATTTTCCAATAAAGGACAAGGAGCTCCGCGATATTATCCTTAAAAGATTGGGGCGATATATCCCTCCTATTGCTTGAGAAATTCAAAGCAGTCGAGACAAATAAAATCTATCATGGCGACGCCCTCAATACCTTAAAACAATTCCCCGATAATTTTGTTGATTGCGTCATAACTTCCCCACCTTATTGGGCCTTACGTGACTATCATGTTAACGAACAGCTTGGCCGTGAGCCCTCATTTTTATTATATCTTGATAATCTCATAACAATTTTTAATCAAGTCAAGCGCGTCCTCAAAAAGACCGGAACTTGTTGGGTAGTTATGGGTGACACCTATAGCGGCACGGGCCATCATAAAAAGCCAAACCCGGACAAGAAGTTTGTAGATAATGCGCGCAATGGTCAGGTCAACGCAGCTAATAACAAAATTCCAGGTATAGCGAACAAGTGTTTATTATTAATACCCTCACGCTTCGCGCTTGCCATGATAGACAACGGTTGGATACTGCGAAACGACATAATTTGGCACAAGCCCAACGCCGTACCTCACCCCGTTAAGGATCGCTATACCGTAGACTTTGAGCACATTTTTTTATTTACCAAGTCAAAAAAATATTATTTTAAACAGCAATACGAACCCTATAAGACCCATGAGAATAGACCCGCCGGAATAATCCGATCCCGTGAGTATAATTATAACTCGAAGTATAACGGGACCGATCTTTATGGTACTAATAAAATGCCCCCCATCGGAGGAATAAAAAGGGCTAACGGCGACAATCCTACTTATTCAGGTAATACACCCCCATGGGGTAAGGCCAGGGTAGCGCGCACCGTTTGGGCCATCAATACCCAAGCCTCAAACGAGAAGCATGTCGCAATGTATCCGGAGAAGCTAGTCCAGAAAATTATAAACACAATCCCAACCCCTAACATGCTAATATTAGATCCCTTTATGGGAGCCGGGACAACCGCACTAGTAGCGCTTAGAAATAATATGCAGTATATCGGGATTGAGCTAAACGACCAGTTTATCAAGATAGCAAACAATAGACTCGCGTCAAGACTAGATCACTACTTTCAAGAGAGCTTTAACCCCAAGAGCAAGCTCGCGACAATATGACTAAAATCTATAAAGTCCCTAAATCACGTCGTAATATTTGTAAAAAATGCAAAGGTAATATGAGTCACAATTACGACTACAGGCACGATATCTATTATTATCGCTGCGATAACTGCGGCCTAATCTCAGCGCCTAATATTACCCCTACGCGAAACATTAGGGATAATTTTATTAGTGCAAGCGGTAAAAAACTATAATAGGATATAATAATATGTCCGAGATAACCACGGAGCACGTAGCGAAGCTTAAACAATTATTTCCCTCGCCCGAGGAATTAACCACAGAATTAGGCCCCCAAATCCTCAAACTATTAGAGAAAATAAACCAGGTCGTGCCAATAGAGCCCAGCTTATTCGTTATCTACTTAGATCTATGGCGAGAGTTTGAGAATAATGGCAACGTAGCCAGGTATCTAGCTTCAAGAAAAGAGATATCTATCGAACAAATCAAGAATACTAAAGCGCTATTCCAAAAAATCCTATACCGCTACTTTGACATAATAACAAAAGCCGATCACAATATGGCCGATATGTCAGACTTTGACAAGGCAATCGCTGAAGTCGATAAGATCGCCGTAATAATGTCAATAGTAGCAGATTATGAGGAGCTAGTATTAAGAACTCCAAGCGCTAAAAGTATAAGAGACGAAGCTTCTAAACTAAGTTAGTAAAAAATGAGCATATTAGGCGGAGCAGTAAAAGCCAAATTTAACAACTTAACCAAGGAAAAAGATATCATGTGTAAATTATGTCCATTAGAAGCCAGGGCAATGGCGGGAGGTAATGACGTCAACCAGCAACCCCATCGTGTTTGGTATAATAACGAAGAATTATACAGGCACCTAATGTTTCACCAAAAATCTAGCTTAGCTGAGATGTTAGCCGTCTATATGTTCGAAGATAATAAACCAAGCTAATGCCGTACGTCGATGTTAAGCCACTCGGCATAATAACCATTAACTGTCCAAAGGACGGCCTTGAGTTAACCTTTAAGAACTATCACAAATATGCGTATTGTAATGAATGCGGAGAATGGTATCCACGTCCACCCAAGATAATAAAGGAATCTACAACGAGCGACAATATGACGACCTCGCAGATCTCGGAGGCGAGCCTTGCGAAGATCAACCAAAGCTTATCGAACAACAAAACAGAATAATAAAAGAGCTAGACCCACAAGGTAAAGTAATGCTAATGTATGAGCGTAGCGCCGTTAAAGCTATCGGCCTAATATACCATGAAAAAAGACAAAGAATCGTTAACTTCAAGCCGTGCGCACTATACAAGTATTATCATACTAAGGGACTCCCGGCCGTAGCCGTTAACTTCCATTTATCACAAAGACGCTTAGAGATAACAGCGTTTGATAAAGACGTGCAAGATATCGATATACGTTTTATCAATAGCGACAATATTATAGAGATAGTGCCAATACAATACTCAAAAGAAGAACGCGCAGAGATGATAAAACGAGGCACCGGAATATTACCAGGGCGTATTATGAATGACGATCTTAGTGAAATCAAACGAGCCAAAGCCGAACCATGCAACGAGCCATGTCCAGAAGTTGAAAAAGAAACAACAAAGGAGAATAAACCCGATTGGTCACTCCCGAGATATTAAGCGAGCAAGAACAAGTCTATAATAGAGTAACGCACCTACATGGGGGAATAGCATTATTCAAGCGCTTCAAGTGCGGCAAAATGGGACACGTTGAATGCATTAAATGCGATGAGTGCGGTCATATATTCCACCTAGTGGAGGATCCCATCATCATATGAGAGAATATAGAAACGATTGCGATATGGGAGGGCCTCATGTGTGGCAACGACCCGAAGGCACGACAACACGGACCTGTATTAAATGCGGTATTAATTACGATAATAGAATAAAAGGCAATGCGTCAATACCCGATGAGCCAGGACAAGATCCAAGGTTTCATCTATGACAGAGCACTTTATTACCGGGTATTGTACCTTTGGCCAACACGATAAATGTCCTTATCCTGACTGTGATTGTAATTGTCATCATAAGCAAAATAAAACGCTTAACTAAATCCGTACTATAATCCGGCTATGCTAGCAAGTGGACCCAAGATGTTAACGTGGGATAAACCCGATCCGGGAATATTCACGGATACCGATATCAACATAATAACCAATGCCGGAATAGCCGAGGATTATCCAACGTCGTACTATCGCAACGATAAGACAGGTAAGCTTATGATCCGTGGCTTTTTAATAAGTGATAAGCACCCTAATAATCAGGATTGGGAGGTCCGCAATCTCGATAAATATGTCAGGACATTTATAGGCCGTCCCAACATTATCACGCCAGGCTTCCACCATGTAGGGCCTCGCGCCACATTAGAAGAATGGCTTAAAGTTCAGGAACCCTTTGGCTTTGCATCTATGACGGACACGGTTTATAATCCCAAGTTTGGCGTCTACGACTACATTAGCGAAGTATTCGACGAGGATATCGCGCAAGCTATAGAATCCGGAGAGATTAAGATCCCCAAATATAATAGTCCGGCAATATGGGGAGTGCCTATATTAGAGAGACGAGGCGATAAAACAATCCGCGTCTTTAATGATTGGGTTGGAGTGCATAGCGCCGTCGTTAAATCTCCGGCCTTTGATCCAGAGATAGCACAGATAAACCCGCAAGCTTGCCGCGGTGATATCTTACTTTGTAGGGATAAACTCGCAGCAATAGCCGAGTCGTCTTATAATCAAATTCAATTGCTAAAAGAAAATTATCATGGTTATATATCGCCAACGCCTCAATCGCCACATAATGGAGGTTTTAAACAAGACATGAGTGATCCTAATCAGGCATATCATGATCTAAACAAGAAGCTCCAAGAGGAGAATCTTAAACTCCAAACTAACGCCACAACGTTAGGGGAGCGCAATACTACCCTTGAGGAGACACTAAAAAAAGAGCGAGAGCAAGCGAAGGCCCTTATTGAGGAGAGGGATAACCTAAAAAGTAAAGTCACAAGCTACGAGTCCCTTGAGGCCAAAAACAAATTGCGCACCGAGTTAGACGTTAAACTATCAAAGACAAAGCAATATTATAAAAACGTCGAAGCTCGAAGTAAAAAGGTCGACGAGCTTGTCGAGAAGAATATCCCGATAGATGCTATTGATACAATTTACGAAGGAATGTTTTACACCGATGACGAAATAAAAGCCATGAGCGAGGAGGGAGAGCCAAAGCCGGACGATAATGGCGACGGAATTAAACCCGATGGCGGTAATATGCCAAGCCCTCAAGGCGGGATCGCTTCCAGTTCATCAAAATATACGGGAATGCAAACCGATGGCGGCACTAAATCCAAGAAATTAGCAGCTATCAATTTGATGAACGAAATTATGGAGTTGAGGTTATAATGTCAGCAACACAAGGTTTAGGGGGCTTTGTCGAGGGTTGGGTTTACAGAGACGACGGCACCAACCAAGAAGGCTTCACCAATCCAGCTATAGCGCGGGGGCTAGTTTGTTCAAAGAGCGCCGCCGGCTTATGGGAATTAGCAACCGCGGGAGGCGCGACGCATATAAACGAGTTTACAATACTGGACCGCGCCAAGCCGCTTAACGCAACAAAGTGGAAAGTGTTTATGGGCCAGGCCGTAATAGCAGGGTTTGTTAAATCAGGAGCAACAGCAACACCGGGTAAGGAATGCGTTATCTCCTCAGTAGACGGACAAATCCAGGACCGAGCAGCAGAAGCGGCTACTAAAGTCGTGGGCATGATTAAGGGAACGCCGGCCATGATGAATGGCGACGTAGCTTTTGGCGCTATAACAGGACCTAACGCCGTGTATGTTGAGCTACGGGTTAGGAGGGAAGTATAATGGTCAAAGCTAACATTACCAAACTACAACTCGACGAGAATCTCCTCGAAGAATTTAGGAATAGCAACGCAAGCGCGGCCTGGACTAATCCCCAGGATAAGCGCGTTTACGTGCACCATTCGGGAGATAATAGTCAATTTCCTTTCGCGGATAAAAGTCGCTGGGTTACTGATATATCAGAATACAACGCCATCATAAAGGCAAGAGAGGAGGGCAAGCTTAGCGAATCAGAGTATGCAGATAAGATCACGTTTGGCATATTCAACACAAAAGACGGATGGGATGAGCGGGCCAAGATATGGATTGAGAATGTAAAGAGCAAAGGCTTGGGCGCAGTAGCCGAGGACTCACAAGGAATTAAACCACAAGACTACTCAGGTATCGAGGTCGCAGTTATTGAGACGGCAGTATATGGAATGCAAGAGCGCAACCGCACCGCCCAAAATGTGCTTAAAATGGTAGCATTATCAGGGACTAAGCGCGATTACCCCGAGCAAACCAGTAAAGTAACTATCAACCGAGATATCGATTTTACGAGTGAGATACCAATGCAAGCGGTCGGCTTGAAACATACAAGCATTGAGCTAAAATGCGACGCCTCACATTTCGCTATCTACGACCATGTAAAGTGGCGCAACACATCAGTCGATCCGTTAAGGGTAAATCTTGAAGCAATAGCAACAGCATGGGTTAGAGACAAAGCCGATCAAGTTATTAGCTTAATGTTCGCTACTAACGTCACAGTATTAGCGGGAACAATAGCCGATTGGGGCACTTCTACATCAAACCCCTACCTAGATATCGAGAGGGCTCAAAAGCTCATAAACGACAACGGCGGTGTCGCCGATAGAATTATGATGCACTCACTAGCTAGAGCCGTAGGATTGGGCAATCCCAACACTAAAAACCAGATGAGCACCTCAGTAATTCCAGGATCCTCAAGTCAAAGCGGGACAGATAACAGCTTCTTTCCGTCGGGCTATACCGTTTACATCGATCCGGGAGCACCGACAAACGCGCTAGTCATATTTGATAGCGAGATAGCAGAATGGGATCAAGGACCTGAAGGCTCCGTTCAATATAGGCAAGATAACCGCTTCCGCCAGGGCTATATCCGATTTAGCTGGAATAGACCTTTAATCAAGGACTTCTCTAAAATAAGAAGAATCACACCAATCAACACAGTAACCCCATAATCTTTTTATTTTCCTATTTTTCTTATAAGATTAATGGCAAGGATAGACGTCACTATAAAGGGTCATGTTTGGAGTGATCTCGCGCTTTCAACACTCAACGAAGCGTTAAAGAAAATCATAGGATCATATCTTAAAGACCTTGAGGAGGTAGAGATTGAACTCGAATATAATAGGGAGAGTCAAACATTTTATACGGGGTCAAGTAAACCGGAGAATCTCAAGCCAACACTAGAGTCGCATTGGATTAACCTTTAATTATTTCGATTCTCTATTATTTTATTATGACTCAAGAGTCGGAAGATCCTAATCTTAACTTAAAATTTGAGCAAGAGCTTGATTGGCTAATAAGACAAGCCAAGTTTATCGGCGCCGAGGTCTATGATACCAAGGCCGTGCAAGTTACCGACGGCTATTGTGGTATTCCTATCGGAGTGATGCCGTGCAAAAACAAAGGGAATCGCTTGATAGTTTTATCATTGCCTAATAAAGAATAAAGCACACTTAAGATCGTGTTAGAGTATCAAGTCGCCTTATTGCAGATAGGCGCTATTAATATCGGCCTACTATTATTAGGAGTCGCCTTAGTCATTATCGGCGCATTCCTGGCACCACGGGCCCCAGGAGGACAATATTGGTACGTCTTGACGATAATAGGGATCTTAGTCTTGATATATTGGGCCGTTCTTCTTTTCACAGGAATCGCATAATTCACTTACTAAAAACCTAAATAATTTCTCTTTTTTATAGCTTTGATGTATAAAATCACAGCGATAATAATAGCAACAATCCTAATTTTTGGAGTTGTTACTATAAGCCAATTAAATCCAATAGTAGCAGCACCGGCAAAAAAAGACATAACGATCAACACTTGTAAGGTTCTCGTAGACAAACAACAATGTATTATAACGGCCAAGAATATCGACGACATAAGGGTCGGATCGATAATCGTAGATGTTAAAGGCGGATATGTTGGACCAGCCCCAACACCAGGCGGCAACGATAGCGCAGCAATAACACAATTACAAAGCGACGTGCAAAAACTACAAAGCAATCAAGACGGAATGAATCAAGCTATTGATGATATTGATAGCCTTAATGTAAAACAAAACGCTCAATTGGACACCCATAACCAAACTCTAAATATATTGCAGCAAGAAGTTGATCAGCTAAAGCAAACAGTAGCCGAGCTAAAAGCTAGCTCAATAACTGATATCGGGACAATTAACGAGAATAATACCAGCAATGGAGGCGACGGTAATACCACAAGCAGCAACCAACCAAGCGACAACTCAACAAACAATAATAACGACAACCAAACTAGTAGTGGATAATAATGGTCAGTGACGAAGATGTTAGACGCCAAGCAGGAGCCCAGGGCTTAACCCCCGAGCAAACCGTTGAAGCTATTAAAGCAGCAAACGAAGATCCTAAATTAACAGCGGTCGAGGCAATCGCTAAAGCCATGAAGGCGCAGAATAAAGAGACAAGCACAACCACCACAACAAAAAGCAAATAAACCACACTCCTCCTTTTTTCTTATAAGAATGACCAAGCAAATAGTCCTAGATACTAAAGCCAATAGCGTTTTTCCGCACCCCAAAGTATTAGAAGCCTACGCCGATCCGAAGCGAGGTAATAACTTCCAGCGAATACGTACAGCCGAGGACGACATTTATGAGGGCTTTGTCAATCGTTGCCGCAAGAATCCCTTTTATCTTGAAGCCGTCCGAGCTATCAGGACGAGGACGTTTGTAGGTGGCAAGTTAGCAGAAATTTTATATTATTATGGTCAAGTCACGGGCGAAGCCTCAACGGGTATCCAGGAGACTTGGTATTATTGGGTTGGCTTCTACGATGAGCCACAATTCCAAAGGGTATTAGATAAGGAAAAAGAGGACTACGTTGTCACCGGAGTACGTAACAAGATAAGGCGCTACGAATTTCTATACACTCCCGATCTTATAGATAATCTAAGAGAGGACGGGATTATCGTGGATATGACGGCCTTGTCAATCCGTGAGACTCCGGAGACAAATACCGCTTATGATATATTACTATACGAGGACTTTAGAGACGCCAGCTTTTTGCAACTTCTCGAAATAGGCAAGACAAAGAAATCTTTGAATGAAGTTAGGAAAGTAATACCGGACGAACCGACTAAGCCAGTACAACAGGTCAAAGTTGACGAGGAGGATCATTTTACCGCGGCTATTGCTGTCGAGTCAAGCAATCCGGAAGTCCAACAAGAACGCCCGCACCCAACACCACCAACACCAAAAAAGAAACAAGTTATTTAATTAATTGACATAATACCGCTAGAACAATGGTCGCCGAAGAATTTACCTTTTCTTTAAACGTGCCATTAATCGGGATACTATTGACAATCTCCGGCCTCATATTAGGGGCTATGTATCAATTGAGGAGCGCCGCCCAGGACCGCAAACGTAACGAGGAGAAAAAAGACGAGGACGCAAAGAAGGATCGCGACGAGATGAAACTCGCAATTAAAGAGTCGATGCTTGACAATTCAAAAAATCTAGTCCAGCACTTTGATGATAAATTAAGACTTATGCAAAAAGATATTGACGACCACAAGGAGGATATCGCCGAGCATAAGAAAAGCCTTGAGAGTCTTATCCATGAAGTGCTTGAAATTATCAAGAGCGGGAGCGCCGGGGCCGTAAGAAGAATCGAAGCCTTGGAGCAACGAATCAAGTCAATCGAGGACAAATTAAACAAATCTTAAAAGATACCTACAATAATAGCGCTTATGGTAGTAGACGAATCACTAGCTATAGGACTATCACTATTAGCCGGACTCGCGGGCGGCTTTTTATCCTCATTCATGGCGTGGAATGCAAGCGGCGAGAAATTCGATTTTAGAAAACACGGCAACGCGCTTATAACGGGCACCTTATCGGGTCTAGCCGGAGGCGTCGCATCGGCAGTATTGGGAGGCGAGGGCGTAAGTACCGGACAATTAGCCCTACAATTGTTTGGTATATTCTTTGGAGTTATAGGAATAGACAGACTTAGAAGTGATACGAGCAAAGCGGCGGACAAGCCAAAGAACCCGGAGCCAACCGCAATACCGGGAGGACCAACATGAGCGGCCAAGAAGTTAATTATTTGGGTTATATGGACACCAACACAATCCGCACTCTCTCCGGACTTAGAAGCGAGACACTAGTTAGCGACGAGATGATAAACTCCGCAATCCAGGGCGCCGAGGAGAAAATCAACGACGACACAAACCTCTCATGGTATCCTTATCCCAAGGACTCACTAGGCAACTCGTTAGGCGACCCCAATAATAAACCACCTTTTTTAATAAGAGAGATCTGCAAATTTTACGCTATAGCATTTTTACGAGCTATTTATCCCGATGAGGAAGATACCTATCAAAAGAATGTTGACCTAGCCGACAAACTCCTCGCCAAGTTCTTGACGACCAACGTGACGGTCCAGGCCACGGGAGGCACCGGCGACGCTATTGTCTCAGATCCCAACGCCGACACAAACAATCCGGAAGCCGAACCCGATTTAACAGCGCAAACCTTTAACCGTGATTATTTACCTAGCTATCTTTGAGATAATATGACCTATCCAAATTCTCTATATATTCCAGGTAACAAGCCGATGATAATAGGCCAGTTCGTGGAGCTATGCCGATTCGAAGCGCCCTTTCATTATCAATTTACGTTACACTTAACGGCACTACAAGCGGGCGAGTCAATCGAAATACGATATTATACCAAGTCACTAGCAACGGGATTATGGTATTTAGAGGCGCCACCCGTTACCTTTGGCCCGGGCCCATTTCCGGGGGCGTTGTTAAACAATCGGGAGAATTACACGATTGACTTTATAGCCGCTCAAGGGATCTATGTCGAGGCCAAGCAAACCGGAGGCACGGCTCGCACACTAGATTGGGACATGGTTAAGGTGTGATATTATCCCGCGCAATGCTATATTCGCCCTCAAATCAGAATACACCGATCCGGCTTTTGTGCACGGAAGCAATGGCGCGTGGTCGATAGTAGAGATTGAGGACGCTTTATATCGCTACTTTTTATACAAGCTGAACAGTGCCGAGCCCGATAAACTCGCCGTTTACCCTCCACACAATAGAGAGTATAGGCCCAAGATGGGATCAGGTCAACACTTCCACGTTGAGCTTATCCGTGCCAACGGCGATCACGATAATCAGCGAACCATTACAAAGTTTAAGGGAGTTTTCGCCTTTAAATTCTACTCGCGTTATATGTCAATTGCTAACCTTGAGGGGCCACATGATACCCTCGCGGACTTTGTTGACCAGGCCGCATTAATCTTTATGCGCTTCCCTAGCAATTCGATAGCCGGAATTTACGAAATAGACCACATGAATATCGAGCAGACAAACCCGCCACAATCAGAATATAACCCCTTTCAAGACGTGTTTATGAGACGTGTCACATTAGAGGTATATTGGACGACCAACTTTACTTATGCAATCGTCAAGGATTGGGAGCGCAATACTTACGGCTCGCGCTATTCACCGGGGACTATTGTCGAGATAGCCGAAGCGGGGCAACCATGAATGACAATGCTTTAAAGAATTAACCGCAGTATTTTTTTACCGCCTTTTATATCACAGTCCCAAAATTCTCGACTATATGAGCAGTTCACAATTAAATTTTATTCCCACGGGTTGGTGGAATGCCGTAAAGCCTTTTCAATATACGGTGGAAGCAGCGAGCGGCTTTGGCGTTGTCCCAGCTTCGGCACCTTTTACGGCGGCCCCATTAGCGACCGATGCGGACGAGAATCGTGAGGAGTTATCAGAGAAGATAAAGGGCGACAACAAATTCACGTATTATAAACACAGCTTTCTTGGCGACCGTTATACTTTAGCAACTAAACACGCTATTTTTGATACCGCATTAATCCAATTATGTACCAAAGTCCCAGATTATTCCGCACCCACGACAAACCTAGCCAGTAGTCTAGCATTATTAAGATCGTATAAGAGACCACCCGATCCGGCTACCTTCACACTAGTCGAGCATTATATGTTATATTTAGGAGCACGAGCGGAGTCCGTAACCTTGGGAATAGACACGGGCGGAAAAATTAACCTAGATATTAATTGGAGTGTCCGCGAAATGAGAGGACCGCTAGCGGCTCACGGCCTAACATCGCCTACATTGGTGACAGACTTCTCAGGATATACGGCTCAACCATTATCCCATATTGACGCGGGGCAGCTATCTTTTAC
>Ga0126382_10000519_pt1 | contig 15013 bp, 14 predicted proteins | sample PanSoiMetPlot_30_FD_92548 | JGI IMG/M metagenome (GOLD analysis project Ga0126382, IMG submission 92548) | Tropical forest soil microbial communities from Panama - MetaG Plot_30 | ecosystem: Environmental > Terrestrial > Soil > Tropical forest > Bulk soil | place: Panama | collected 2016-02-17
GCTCGTTCGGCTTCGGGTCGACGGCGATCGCATCGTCGACGCGGATGCCGAGGGGCTCGAGCGCCCGCTCGCCGGGCTGACCCTGCTCGAGGCCGCGGCCGTGCCCGGCGACACGCTGGCCGCAGACGCGCTTGCGAACGCGCTCGGGCAGGTCTTTCAAGCCGAACCGGACCGCGAGAGGGTCGCGGTGGCGATGAGCGGCGGCGTCGACAGCGCCGTTGCGCTGCTTCGCGCCGGGCCGCGCGCGATCGGAGTGACGCTTCGCCTTTGGATCGACCCGGCAGCACCGGACGCCGAGCGCGCCTGCTGCTCGCCAGAGGCCGTGGTCGCCGCCCGCGAGACCTGCCACGCGCTGGGCCTCCCGCACGTGACGCTCGACCTCCGCGACGAGTTCCGCCGGGCGATCGTGGCGCCGTTCGTACGCGGCTACGCGCGCGGCGAGACTCCGAACCCCTGTAGCCGCTGCAACGGGAGCTTCAGGTTCGCAGAGTTGCTTGCTTTCGCCAATCGCGCCGGAGCAGCGCGCTTGGCTACCGGGCATTACGCGCGCATCGTCGAGCACCACGACCGTCGGCTGCTCGCTCGCGCCGTCGATCTGGAGAAGGACCAGACGTACATGCTGGCCCGGCTCGACCCGTGTTTTCTGGACCGGATCTGGTTCCCACTCGGAGAGCAGACCAAGGAGGAAACCCGGGCCGAGGCCGCGCGCGCAGGGCTCGCCGTCGCTCGTCGCACGGACAGCCAGGAAGCGTGCTTCCTGGGCGGGGGCGACTACCGCGACTTCCTCGGCCGGCTCGGCGTCGCCGAGGTCGACGGGGAGATCGTGGACGAGCAAGGCCGGCGGCTCGGAAGGCACCCCGGTTTCTGGAGGTTCACAACCGGCCAGCGCCGGGGCCTGGGCGTCTCATCGGCCCAGCCGCTCTACGTTCTGCGCACCGATCCCGCCGCGAACACAGTCGTCGTCGGCCCCCGTGCATCACTTGCGATCGGAACGATTTCCGCCCGTGGACGGTTGTATGTCCGGGTGAATCGCGCGGAGGTCAAATGGAGGTATCGGTCTCCCGCGGTTCCCGCCATCGTCGAGGAGACTCCGCACGGGTTCAGCCTGGCGCTCGACGAACCGGCCTACGGAGTCGCGGCCGGCCAAACAGCGGTTCTCTACGATCGCGGCGTCGTCGTGGGGGCGGGCCTGCTGTGACGGGCGACCGGATCGTGCTCACGATTCCCCGCAACGAGGGCTACGAGAACGTGGCCCAACTCGTCATCGCCGGGGTCGCCGCCCGGCTTGATTTCAGCTACGAGTTCGTCGACGACCTCGGCACCGCCCTCGAGACCCTGCTCGACTGGCGGCCGGAGGCGGGTGAGCTGACGGTCGAGCTCGAGGTCGGTGAAAGGAGCGTCAAGGCGTTGCTCGGGCCGTTCCGTGACGACGGGCTGCGAGGGGAGCTCGAACACGCCCGCGAAGGCGTCGGAATCCGGCGGGTGCTCGAGACCGTGGTCGATCGGTTTGCCGCCGTCGATGGCCAAGGCGGGGCCTGGATCGAGCTCGAGAAGCACGTGCCGAGCGTCGAGCCCGCCACGTGACCGAGAAGACCGACAAGGCGCTGCTTCGCCGCTACCACGAAGATGGAGATCTTGCAGCCCGTGAAGAGCTGATCGAGCAGTACATGTCGCTCGTGCGCTCGCTTGCCCGCCGCTACTCCTACCGCGGGGAGCAGTTCGAAGACCTCGTCCAGATAGGCGCGATCGGCCTGATCAAGGCGATCGATCGCTTCGATATCGACCGCGGCGTCGAGTTGACGACGTACGCCACTCCGAACATCATCGGCGAGATCAAGCGCCACTTCCGCGACCGGGGCTGGTCGGTAAGGGTCCCGCGCGGCCTGCAGGAGCTGAACATCCAGCTCTCGCGGCTGCTCGAGGAGAGGACCGTCGAGCTTGGCCGCTCGCCGACGATCGCCGAGCTGGCCGAGGCTGCCGAGGTCAGCGAGGAACAGGTGCTCGAGGCGCTCGAGAGCGGCCGCGCGTACAGCTCGCTCTCGCTGTCGGCGGGTCCCGGCCAGGACGACGAAGGCGACCTCGATCCACTCGAGTCGCTTGGCACCGAGGAGCACGAGTACGAGGTCTCCGAGGACCGCGCCATACTCGAGCCGGGCTTCCGCGTACTCGACGACCGCGAGCGCACGATCCTCCACCTGCGCTTTTTCAAGGGCCTGACGCAATCCCAGATCGCCCAGCAGGTCGGCATCTCGCAGATGCACGTCTCGCGGCTGATCCGCCGCTCGCTCGACAAGATTCGAGAGGAGATCGCCGTGGACGAGGAGGCGGGTCGGCCCCTGCGGTAGGCCGACCCGCGATCGGACGCTTACGCCAGCTTCAGCTGGGCGCTGTCCGAAGTGAGCGACGAGGGCTCCGAAGGGCCCTGGCCGTGGTTGCACTCGATCTCGAAGGTGGCGGGCACGGCGAGCCCAGTTGCGGCCACGTCGAGAACGAGAACTCTCTTCATTCGTTTCCTCCTGGGTGCCGGCCCGGGGGCTCAGGCGCCGGCTGTCGCTGGGTAGGGCGGCAGCGGTTGGGCGGCAACCACCGGGTTTTTGATCGGCACAAGGACGCCGGACTCGCGCAACTTCCCTCCGCCGAGCCACCTCGTTCGAGTGACGGAGGCACCGCGAAGGCGGCGCCTAGAATCAAGGCGATGCGAACCACCGCCGAGCTACGCGAGGGATTTCTCACCTTCTTCGAGGAGAGAGATCACCTGCGCCGCAAGTCGGCGTCGATCATCCCCCCGGCTGACGACCCGACGACGCTCTTCATCGTCGCGGGCATGCAGCCCATGAAGCGCTGGTTCCTCGGCGAGAAGTCCGACGCGCCACGTGTGACGACGGTTCAGAAAGCCGTGCGGGCGGGAGGCAAGCAGAACGATCTCGACGACGTCGGCCTGACCAACCGGCATCTCTGCTTCCTGGAGATGCTGGGGAATTTCTCGTTCGGCGACTACTTCAAGGACGGCGCCGTCGACTACGCCTGGGAGTTCGTGACCGAGCACATGAAGCTCGATCCCGAGCGTGTGTGGGCGAGCGTCTTCGCGGGCGACCCCGAGCTGGGTCTCGGCGAGGACGGGGTCGCGATCGCGAGCTGGGAGCGGTACCTGCCCCGGGAACGAATCGTCGGGCTACCGCGAACCGAGAATTTCTGGCAGGCGGCCGACACCGGCCCCTGCGGGCCTTCCTCGGAGATCTACTACGACCGCGGCGCCGAGCATGGCTGCGGCCGCGAGGACTGTAGGCCGGGTTGCGAGTGCGAGCGCTACCTCGAGCTCTGGAACCTGGTCTTCATGGAGTTCGACCTGGCCGACGACGGGGCACTGACGCCCCTGCCGCGCCAGAACATCGACACGGGCATGGGCCTCGAGCGCGGGGCGATGCTGATGCAGGGCGTTGAGTCGCTGTTCGACACCGACACGTTCAAGCCGCTGCTCGACTGGGTCGGCGAGCGCGCCGATGCCGCCTACGGCTCGTCCGAGGAGGCGACGAAGGCGTATCGCGTGATCGTCGAGCACGCGCGGACGTCGTCGTTCCTCGTCGCCGAAGGCGTGGCGCCGTCCAACGAGGGCCGCGGCTACGTCCTCCGCAGGGTCATCCGCCGGGCCGTGCAGTTCGGCCGCCGGCTGGGCCTCGAGCCGCCGTTCCTGTACGAGCTGGGCGACGTCGTCCGCGAGCAGATGGGCGACGTCTATCCCGAGCTCGTCGAGCGCCGCCGGGAGATCTCCGAGCTCGTCCGCGGCGAGGAAGAGCGCTTCCGCGAAACGCTCGAGCGCGGCGAGAAGCTGTTCGAGGAGATGGTCGCGAAGGGAGAGATCACGCCGGACGACGCGTTCCGGCTCCACGACACCTACGGCTTCCCGTGGGAGCTGACGAAGGAATTGGCGGCGGAGCGTGGGCTCGAGGTCAACGAGGAGGAGTTCACGCGGCTGATGGAGGAGCAGCGCGAGCGCTCACGGCAGGCCTCGGCCTTCGAGGTCGAGGTGCAGGTGAAGGGCCAGCGCTCCGACTTCGTCGGCTACGAGCGCACCGACGTCCTGACCGCGATCCTCGCGTACGCCGAGCTCGGAGACGGGACGTTCCAGGCGAAGCTCGAGCAGTCCCCGTTCTATCCCGACGGCGGCGGACAGGTCTCGGACGCGGGCTACATCGAGAACGAGGAGACCGGCGCCCGCGCCGACCTGATCAGTGCCACACGGCTCGAGGAGGACCAGGTGCTGACCTTTCAGGGCGAGGGCTTCGGCGAAGGCATGCGCGTTCGGGCGGTCGTGCCGTGGTCGGTTCGCTTCCCGACGATGGCCAACCACACGGCGACGCACGTCCTGCATACGGCGCTCCGCGACGTGCTCGGCGAGCACGTGCGGCAGGCAGGCTCGGCGGTCCGGCCCGACAAGCTCCGCTTCGACTTCACGCATCCCCGGGCGTTGACGCGCGAGGAGCGCGACCGCGTCGAGCAGGAGGTCAACCGGGTCATCTTCGAGAACCGCCCGGTGCGCGCGTTCATCACGCCGATCGAGGAAGCGCGCAGGCTCGGGGCGATGATGCTGTTCGGCGAGAAGTACGGCGACGAGGTCCGGGTCGTCGAGATCGACGGCTACTCCCGCGAGCTCTGCGGTGGCACGCATGTGCGCTCGACCGCCGAGATCGGGCCGTTCGTGATCCTCTCCGAAGGCTCCGTCGGGTCGGGCGCCCGCCGAATCGAGGCGGTGACCTCGGGCTCCGCCTTTGGGCTCCTGCACGAGCGGAGCCTCGAGGCCGAGGAGCTGCGCTCCGAGCTTGCGGAGACTCGGAAGCAGGCCCGGAAGAGGGGCGCCGAGCGCGACCGGACCGCGGAGGTGGTCTACCGCGACGAGTCGGGAGACGTCGTGGTCGCTCAAGTGGAGGCGATCAAGGGCTCCGAGCTACGCGACCTCTCCGATCAGATCCGGCAGTCGAAGAAGGCCGCGGCCGTGCTGCTCGGCTCGGTCGACGACGGCCGCGTCTACCTCGTCGTCAACGTCGATCCCTCCCTCGTCGACGCGGGAGTCGACGCGGTCGCGATCGCGCGTGAGGCGGCGAAGAAGATCGAGGGCGGCGGCGGCGGGCGGCCGAACCTCGCCGAAGCCGGCGGCAAGAATCCGGCGGGGCTTGACGAAGCTTTCGAGGTGGGAAAGAGCGAGATTGCCGCAGCCCGCGGGTGAAGATCGTCGCGCTCGACTATGGCTCGGCGAGAACCGGGGTCGCCGTCTCGGACCCGACCGGCACGCTTGCTAGACCGATAGGCGTGATCGAGCATGCCGGAACGGAGGCGGGCCTCGAACGCCTCGTCGACCTGATCGCCGCCGAGCGCGCCGAGCGCGTGATCGTGGGGATGCCGCTGACCCTCCGCGGGGAGCGAGGCGAGCAGGCCGTGGAGACCGAGCGGTTCGTCGAGACACTCCGAGGCGCGGTCGATGTTCCCGTCGAGGGCTTCGACGAGCGCTTCACGACTGACCTCGCCGAGCGAGATCCCGGAGGCCGTAATCTGCCCGCGGATGCCCGAGCCGCGGCGCACCTTTTGACGAGCTATCTCGCGTGGTCCAGCAGAGACGAGGAGTAATCGCGCCTAGGCCGCGCCGCCCGGAGCGGCCCCGGCCTCCGCAGGCGGTCGTCATGCGGCGGCGGTTCGTCGCGCTGGGCGTTCTCCTGGCAGCGCTGATCGGGATCGGGTTCGCCGTCGCGAGCATCAGAGACCGCGGGCACAATGCCGCGCCGCCGAAGGCTGTGGCGCCGCCGAGGCCGTTCCGAATCGTCTTTCCCGAGGGGTTCACGCGCCTCCAGATGGCGGCGCGCGTCAAGGACGTCGCCGCGATCGCGACCCGCGAGCGCGGCCGCAAGCCCCGCCTCGCCGAGCCCGGCTACCTCGCGGCGTCGGGGCAAAAGCGCCTGATCCCCGGATTCGGACGCAGGGCGCTCGAGGGCTTCCTCTTCCCGGCGACCTATCAGTTCACCGAGCGTTCGAGCGCGACGCAGCTCATCAGCTCCCAGCTGCGTGCTTTTCGGAGGAACTGGCGGACGATCAATCTCGGCTACGCGCGCTCCAAGAACCTGACGCCCTACGACGTGCTGACGATCGCCTCGATGGTGGAGAAGGAGGCGGTTGCTCCCGACGAGCGGCCCAAGATCGCGCGGGTCATCTACAACCGCCTGCACGCAGGGATGCCGCTCGGGATCGACGCGACCGTGCGTTACGCCTTCCACGTGCCGGGGACGCAGTCGCTGCTGGAGTCTCAACTCAACTCGCACAATCCGTACAACACGCGGAAGCGCGTCGGCCTCCCACCGACGCCGATCGCGAATCCGGGGCTCGCCTCGATCCAGGCCGCGGCGCACCCTGTCGCCGGCAACTGGCTGTACTTCGTTCGCAAGCCGGACAAGGTGCACCACTTCTTCACGGACAGCGAGCGAGCATTCATCAACTACAAGAACGCCCACGGGTTTGGGTGACCTGAGCGGCTCGACGCGGCTTGTCGCGCTGCTTGGGCAGCCGGTGGCCGGGTCGCTGTCGCCGCGGATGCAGAACGCCGCGTTCGCCGCGCGCGGGCTCGACTGGGCCTACGCCGCCTGCGACGTGGCGCCGGAGGGGCTGTCGGCGGCGGTCGCGGGGCTCGCCGCGCTCGGCTTCGCGGGAGCGAACGTGACGGCCCCCCACAAGGAGGCAGCGGCCGAGCTCAGTGACGAGTCCGAGGGGCCGGCCGTGAACACGCTCCTGTTTCGCGACGGGCGGGTGCTCGGCTTCAACACGGACAAGGCGATCGTCGCTGGGATCGAGGCGAAGCGGGTCTGCCTGATCGGCGCGGGCGGGGCGGCAAAAGCGTTGTTGCCGGCGCTGTCCGGGGAAGTTCGGGAGTTCTCGCGTCGTGCAGCCTGGCCGCCAGATGCGTCGGACGCCGACCTGATCGTGAACGCGACGCCGGTCAGAAACGAGCTGCTCGTCGAGCCGCGGGCCGGGCAGACCGTGGTCGACCTCGCCTACCGGGCGGACGGACGACCGACTGCGCTGGTCGAAGCCGCGCGGGCTGCGGGCTGCGAGGTCGTCGACGGCCTCGAGGCGCTCGTCCGCCAGGGGGCTGCTTCGTTTCAGCTCTGGACAGAGGTGCCGGCCCCCGTGGACGTGATGCGCGCGGCAGTACGCTCCGGCTGATGCTGACGCTGACAACTGCGGGCGAGTCGCACGGGCCCGCCCTGCTCGCGATCGTCACCGGGCTGCCCGCGGGCCTCGTGCTCGATCGCGGCTCCATCGACGCCGACCTGCGCCGCCGGCAGCAGGGCTACGGGCGCAGCCCTCGCCAGCAGCTCGAGCAGGACGAAGTCGACGTGCTCGCCGGTCTCCGGCACGGGCGGACGCTCGGAACACCGCTCGCGCTCGTCGTCCGCAATCGCGACCACAAGAACTGGGCCTGGGCGATGAGCCCCTGGCCGCCCGAGGGCGACCGGGAGGGCAAGGGAACCAAGCCGGTGACCCTCCCGCGTCCGGGTCACGCCGATCTCGCCGGCGCGCAGAAATTCGGGCTCGCAGACGTCCGCGACGCCCTCGAGCGCGCCAGCGCCCGGCAGACGGCGGTCGCCGTTGCGGCGGGCGCGGTCGCCAAAGCCCTGTTGAGTGAGCTCGGGATCGAGGTGCGCGGAGCGGCGCGCGCGGAGGCCGGTGCCGATGAAGTCGAGGTCGACGAGGCGCGCGCCGAACGGGACACCCTCGGCGGCGTCGTCGAGGTGCGCACCCGAGGCGTCCCGCCCGGACTCGGCTCGTACGCGACGAAGGAGCAGCGGCTCGACGGCCGGCTCGCCGCGGCGCTGATGGGCATTCAGGCGGTCAAGGGGGTCGAGATCGGCGAGGGCTTCCGGCTCGCCCGGCTGCGGGGTTCTGAGGCACACGACGAGATCGTTCGCGACGAGCGCGGCTTGCACAGGACGACGAACCACGCCGGTGGGCTCGAGGGCGGAGTCTCGAACGGCGAGGAGATCGTCGTCCGCGCCGCCATGAAGCCGCTGCCGACCCTGATGCAGCCACTCGCCTCCGTCGACCTCGAGACCGGGGACCCCGGCGACGCGCTCGTCGAACGGAGCGACGTCTCGGCGGTCGAGGCCCTCGCGGTCGTCGCCGAGGCGGCGGTTGCCTTCGAGCTGGCGCGCGCCGCGAGAGAGAAGTTCGGCGGCGACGCCCTCGGCGATTTCGTCTCGGCCTACGAGAGCTACGTGGAGCGGATCGACTGGCAACCGCGCTAGGGGCACTTGGGCGGCACATCGCCCTGATCGGCTTCATGGGCGCCGGCAAGTCGACGGTGGGCCGGCAGGTGGCTCTGCGCCTGGGACGGCCGTTCTACGACGTCGACGAGGAAATCGAGCGTGCCGAAGGGCCGATCTGGGAGCTGTTCGAGCAGCAGGGGGAGACCGCTTTTCGCGAGCTCGAGGCCCGGTTCACGCGCGAGGTCGCAATGCGCCGCGAGCCGAGCGTGATCGCGGTCGGGGGCGGCGCGGTCGAGACGCGCGACCTCCTCGACACGCTGGACGTCCTGACGGTGTACCTCGACGTCGACGCGGACGAAGCCTGGGCGCGCGTGCAGGGAAGCCGCAGGCCGCTTGCGCGTGACGAAAGCGAGTTCCGCGACCGCTACGAGCGTCGTCGGCCGCTCTACGAGCAGGCCGCAGACGCGCGAGCTGAGGACGCCGATGGCGTCATCCTCGCCGCGGGCGGCGTGAGCGTTTCGGCCATGTCTCGGGACCTGGTGCCCGGACAGATCGCGCTCGTCGCGGACGAACGCGTGCTCGAGCTCCACCCGCCGCCGGTCGACGCCCCTGTCTTGACCGTACCGGCGGGTGAGGGGGCGAAGACCGTCGCGACCGCGGCGGGGCTCTGGCGGGGGCTTCGGCTCGACCGCGGCGGAACGCTCGTCGCCTTCGGCGGCGGCTGCACGACCGACGTCGCCGGCTTCGTCGCGGCGACGTACCTGCGCGGGATCGACTGGATCGCGGTGCCGACGACGCTCGTCGGCCAGGTCGACGCCGCCATCGGCGGCAAGACCGCGATCGACCTTCCCGAGGGGAAAAACCTGGTCGGGGCCTTCCACTGGCCCGTACGCACGTTGATCGATCCCGGGCTGCTGGAGACGCTGCCCGAAGAGCAGCGCCGCGAAGGGCTCGCGGAGGTCGTCAAGACGGGCCTGCTCGCCGGCGAGCCGTTGTGGGAGCTTCCAGAGAGGGAGCTCGTTCGCCGTTGTGCGGCCTTCAAGACCGCGCTCTGCCTGCGCGATCCGTACGACCTCGGCCCGCGCCTGGTTCTCAACCTGGGCCACACCTTCGCCCACGCGCTCGAGGCCGGCGCCGGGTATGAGACCGTCACGCACGGCCGCGCAGTCGCGCTCGGGCTGTTGGCGGCCCTGCGGCTCTCCGGGTGGTCGACGGATGCGGTCGAGGACGTTCTGAGGCCGGCACCGGTCAAGGTCGACCGCGAGCGCGCGTGGGAGGCGCTGAAACGCGACAAGAAGTCCACCAGCGGTGAGCTGAGGCTCGTCCTGCTCGGCGACGACGGAGGCTTCACGGCGAGCGTGCCGGAGTCGGATGTTCGCGAGGCGCTCGACGGGCTGATCGCCAACTAGGGTTCCGCCGTGCGCATCGCCGTTCTCAATGGAGTCAACCTCGACGTCGTCGGCAGGCGAGACCCGGAGCTCTACGGCGGCCTCAGCATCCGTGAGCTCGAGTCCCGCATCTTCGAGTGGGCGACAGAGCTGCAGCTGAACGTCACCTGCCGGCAGACGAACAGCGAGGGCGAGTTCGTGGAGTGGTGCCACGACGCGCTCGACTGGGCCGACGCCGTGGTCGTCAACCCAGGGGCGTGGACGCACTACAGCTACGCGATTCGCGACGCCCTCGAGCTCCTCGAGGTGCCGCTCGTCGAGGTGCACCTCTCGAACATCGACGAGCGAGAAGAGTGGCGCCGTAAGTCGGTCATCTCCGACCTCGCTGCAAAACGCGTGATCGGCCACGGTCCGGACGGGTATCGCGAGGCGCTCGCATATCTTGCGGAGAACGAATGAACGCTCGCGCCCAAAAGCTTGCGGAGAAGCTCGAGGAGCCCTTGATCGTCACGACCCCGGCGAACGTCCGGTATCTGACCGGCTTCGTCAGCTCGAACGTTGCGGTCGTCGTGGAGCCGGAGCGCGTTCGGCTGTTCAGCGATTTTCGCTACGCCCAAGCCGGGCGGCAGGTTCCTGACGTCGAGTTCGTCGAGACCCCGCGCGACGTCCTGACCTACCTGACTGGCGAGCTCTCCGGCACGTTCGGGTTCGAAAGCGCCGACCTCACGTACCGGAACTTCGAGCGACTCCGCGACGCCGGCCTCGAGCTGGTTCCGCGCGTAGGCCTCGTCGAGGGCCTCCGCGCGGTCAAGGACGAGGGCGAGCTCGAGCAGATCCGCCGGGCCGCCGCGATCACGAACGAGGCCTACGCTCGGCTGGCGGAGGAGCGCTTCGTGGGCCGGAAAGAGCGTGAGCTCGCATGGTGGATTTTCGGGGTCTTTCACGAGCTCGGCGCCGAGGCGGAAGCGTTCGAAACGATCGTCGCAGCAGGCCCAAACGGAGCTCGTCCTCACGCCGACAGCGGCGACCGCGTGATCGGGGAAGGGACGACGGTTGTGGTCGACGCGGGAGCCGCGCTCGACGGGTACTGCTCGGACTGCACGCGAACCTTCGCGACCGGTGAGCTTTCGGATGATCTGCAGCGCGCCTACGACGTTTGTCTCGAGGCGCAGCTCAAGGCTCTCGAGGCCGCGCGGGCGGGCACCGAGGCCAGGGACACCGATGCGGCTGCACGCGACCTGATCGCGGCTGCCGGCCTCGGTGACAAGTTCGGTCACGGGCTTGGCCACGGAGTCGGCATCGACGTCCACGAAGCGCCTCACGTGGCCCAGACGTCCACGGACGTCCTTGTCGATAACAATGTCCTGACGATCGAGCCGGGTATCTACCTCGAGGGCACCGGCGGCGTTCGGATCGAGGATCTCGTCATCATCACCGACGGCGAACCGGAGGTCCTCACGAGCTTTCCTAAAGAACTGGTGACGGTGAGCTGATGGCAGAGATCGTGGGCACCAACCAGTTTCGGAACGGGATGCACATCGAGCTCGACGGTGGCGTCTGGCGGATCGTCGAGTTCCAGCACGTCAAGCCCGGCAAGGGCGGCGCGTTCGTGCGAACGCGGGTCAAGAACCTCGACACGGGCGCGGTCGTTGATCGCACCTTCCGCGCGGGCGAGAAGTTTCCGCGCGTCCACACCGAGGTCAAGAACATGCAGTACCTCTACGAGTCGGGCGACGAGGTCGTGTTCATGGACCAGGAGACCTACGAGCAGACCGCGCTTCCCCGCGAATCCGTTGCCGATGCGATCGCGTTCATGGAGCCGTCGTCGTCGGTCCAGATGCTGACCGTGGACGGGCAGCCGGCCGGCGTTCAGCTCCCCGCCTCCGTCGAGCTGACCGTCTCGGAGACGGAGCCCGGCGTCCGCGGCGACACGGTCTCGAACGTGACGAAGCCGGCGACGCTCGAGACCGGCGCCGTCGTGCAGGTGCCGCTGTTCGTGAACCAGGGCGACCGGATCAAGGTCGACCCTCGCGAGCGCCGCTACATCTCGCGCGCGTAGCCCCGGAACGGGGACCGTCCCGGCGTTTTGCCGCGCTAGGCTCCTGGTCTAGATGCCCGCGCTGGTCGATACGACGATCCGGCTGCTATCCCAGGAGCCGTTGGCGGGCCGGATGCCAACGGCAGAGCTGCTCCGGCTGGCGGAGACCCTCGACGGGGCCGGCTTCGCATACCTCGAGGTCTCCGGCGGCGGTGTCTTCGACAGCGCCGTCCGCCGCGGCGTGGAGAGCCCGTGGGAGCGGATCAGGGCGCTCAAGGCCCGCACGAAGACGCCGCTCGCGATGGCCTTGCGCGGCCGGTTTCTCGTCGGCTCACGGCCTGTCGGCGCGGATTTCGCTCGTCGGTTCGTCGCCTCCGCAGCCGAGAGCGGGATCGACGTCTTCCGCCTGCACGACCCGCTGAACGATGTCTCCAACCTGCGGGAGGCCGGCGAGGCAATCACCGGCGCGGAACGGGAGTTCGACGCCGGCCTCGTCTACGGCTCGGGCCACACAGGCGAGACCGAGGACCTCGTCGAGCAGGCCAAGAAGCTGCCGGAGCTCGGCGCCGTCAGGATTCTGCTCCACGACCCTTCGAGCTCGCTCGAGCCGCACCGTGCCCACGAGCTCGTCGGGGCGTTGCGGGAGGCGAGTGGCCTGCCCGTGGGTCTCTACTGCCAGGGCGCTGCCGGGAACGCGCTCGCGGCCGCCCTCGAAGCGGTCCGCGCCGGCGCAGATCTGGTCTCGTGTGCGCTGTATCCGATTGCGCTCACCCTGCACCGGGTCTCCGGCGAGGTGCTCGCCACGTCTCTTGCAGGGCTCGGCCAGGACGCCGGAGTCGATGTCGACGCGCTCTGGCGAGCTTCGGAGCTCGTCGACGAGCACATCGGCGACGAGCCCGTGACGCCGGTTGCGCCCCGCATCGCCGTCCGCGCCGCCGAGCACCGGGTGCCGCCCGGCCTGGTCGCAGCACTCGACGCGCACCTCCGTGCGCAGGCCGCGGGCGACAGACTCGACGACGTGATCGCTGAGCTGCAGCGCGTCCGAGAGGAGGTCGGCTGGCCGCCGCTTGCGGCACCGGTCGGCCAGATCCTTGGGTCGCAGGCGCTCTTGAACGTGCTCTCCGGCGCGCGCTACCAGACGATGATCGACGAGCTTCGCGGGCTCGTCGCCGGCAGCTATGGCTCGCCGCCGGGGTCGATCGATGCCACCGTTCGACGCGCGGCCGAGCTACTCGGCGACGGTGTTCCCGAAGTCGAGCCAGTCGATCTCGAGCGGCTCAGCGCCGAGGCCGACGGGCTGGCCGCAAGCGACGAAGAACTGCTGCTGCTGGCGCTCTTCGGCGACGAGGCGCGCCCGCTGCTAGAGGCGATTCGCGGCCGGCATACCGGCACCGACTCGCTCGGCGCGAGCGGTGTCGACCAGGCGCGCGCCGAGCGGATTCGCGAGGTCGTCCGCATCGTCCAGGAGTCGGGCGTGGGCGAGATTACGATCGACGAGGATGGGATGCGCGTCTCGGTGCGCCGGACGCCGGACCCGATCGAGCCCGTACTCGCCGCGGCAGGAGAGGCCACGGAGACGGAGGGCGAGGAACCATTCGCGCCGGTGGAACCGCCGGCGGGCGACGGAGTCGTCCGCGTCGAGGCGCCGATGGTCGGCACCTTCTACCGCGCGCCGCAACCTGGTGCGCCGCCGTTCGTCGAGGAAGGCGACGCCGTGGGTCCGGGTCAGACCCTCTGCATCCTCGAGGCGATGAAGCTGATGAACGAGGTGAAGGCGGACGTCGAAGCCGTCGTCCGCGCGATCCACGTCGGCAACGCCGAGCCTGTCGAATTTGGACAACTGCTGTTCGAGCTCGAACCAATTAACGGAAGGCCATTGGGACTATGAATGTGGGTAAGACGGTCGCACCGGCAAAGCCGGTGCGACCTCCAGACGGCATCGCAAGCGATGCCTCAGTCGAACTCGAACCAATCAACGGGCGCCCGCTGGGCCTGTAGCCGTGTTCTCTCGCGTCCTGGTGGCCAACCGTGGCGAGATCGCCGTCCGCGTGATCCGCGCGCTGCACGAGCTCGAGATCGAGGCGGTTGCGATCTACTCGACCGCCGACAAGGAGTCAATGCACGTGCGGCTCGCAGACCGTGCTGTTGCAGTCGGGCCGCCGCCCGCCTCGCAGAGCTATCTGAACATTCCCTCCGTGATCGCGGCGGCCACGACGACCGGCTGCGAGGCGATCCATCCCGGCTATGGATTCCTCGCCGAGCACCCGGCTTTCGTCGCCGCCTGCGAGGACAACGACCTTGTCTTTGTGGGCCCGACCGCCGAGGTCATGGCTCGGATGGGCGACAAGGTGCAGGCGAAGGCGGAGTTGAGGGCCGTCGGCGTTCCACTCGTCCCGGGCAGCGACGGGGTCGTTGCGCCCACGGAAGCTCGTTCGCTCGCGTCTGAGCTCGGTTACCCGATTCTGCTGAAGGCGGCCGCTGGGGGCGGAGGCAAGGGGATGCGGATCGTCGACGCCGAAACGGACCTCGAGGGAGCGTTCCAGACCGCCGCCGCCGAGGCCCAGGCGTCCTTTGGCGACGGCAGCCTGTACGTGGAGAAGCTCGTTCGCCCGGCGCGTCACGTTGAGATCCAGGTGCTCGCCGACGGACGGGGCGGCGTGCTCACGCTCGGCGAGCGCGAGTGCTCGATTCAACGCCGGCACCAGAAGCTGATCGAGGAGTCGCCCTCGCCCGGGCTCTCATCGGGAACGCGGGAAAAGATGGAGGCCGCCGCTGAACGTGCCGCCGGGGAGATCGGTTACCGCAACGCCGGCACCTTCGAGTTTCTCGTCGGGCCCGACCAGAGCTTCTACTTCATCGAGCTGAACGCCCGGTTGCAGGTCGAGCACCCGGTCTCGGAGCTTGTGACGGGCATCGATCTCGTGCGCGAGCAGTTGCGGATCGCGGCGGGCGAGCCTCTCGTTGCGACCGGCCGCGCCGAGCGGCGTGGCCACGCGATCGAGATCCGGATCAATGCGGAGGATCCCTCCAGGCAGTTCGCGCCGGCGCCGGGTCGCATCACAGCCTTCCGGACTCCCCTCGGTCCGGGCGTGCGGCTGGACACCTTCGTCGAGTCCGGAACGATCGTGCCGCCCTTCTACGACTCGATGCTCGGCAAGCTCGTGGTTTGGGACGACGCTCGCCCAGCGGCGATCTCGCGGGCGCTGCGAGCGCTCGGAGAGCTCTCGGTTGCAGGCATCCCGACGACCCGCGAGCTGGCGATCCAGATCTTGCGCAGCGAGCAGTTCGCAAGCGGTCACTACTCCACGTCGTTCCTGGAGGAGTCGGGCGAACGGCTGGCC
>Ga0126382_10000521_pt1 | contig 14997 bp, 13 predicted proteins | sample PanSoiMetPlot_30_FD_92548 | JGI IMG/M metagenome (GOLD analysis project Ga0126382, IMG submission 92548) | Tropical forest soil microbial communities from Panama - MetaG Plot_30 | ecosystem: Environmental > Terrestrial > Soil > Tropical forest > Bulk soil | place: Panama | collected 2016-02-17
GCGGCGGCCGGGCTGCTGGCCGGTCTCGGCATCGCCGCGCTCGGCATCGCGGCGGCCGCCGGGCTGGTCGCGCTCATGGCCGGCGCGCTGGCCTTCCGCATCCGGGTGCGCGACACGATCCCATGGCTGCTCGGCGACGCGGCGGTCCTGGTGCTGGCCGCCGTCACGGCCACGCTTCGCGCCCTGACCGCGTGACCAGCGCCGCCGGGGTCCCCTCACCACTTGCCCCGGCTCACGCATACCGGTCTCAACGATGAGATGCGCGGCTAGCGCCCTGGTGTGCACACGGAGGACAGGAAACTAATGAAGATCTGCGTTCATGTGTCCAGCTACACCTGGCCAGGCGGCCCGCAGAGACTGGCGCAAGACCTCACACGGATCGCGCAAGCCGCTGAACACTACGGCTTCGACAAGCTGAGCGTGATGGACCACCTGTGGCAGATCACCCACAACGGCCCGCCCGAGAACGAGATGCTCGAGGCCTACACGACGCTCGGCTACCTCGCCGCCCGAACCGCGCGAATCCAGCTGCTGGCACTGGTGACCGCCGCCATCTACCGGGAGCCGGGCCTGCTGGCCAAGGCGGTCACCACCCTCGACGTGCTCTCCGAAGGCCGGGCCTGGCTAGGCATCGGCGCGGCCTCGGCCGAGCAGGAAGCCCGCGGCCTCGGGCTGACGTTCCCCCCAGCCGGGCAGCGGTTCGAGCGACTCGAAGAGGCGCTGCAGATCTGCCTGCAGATGTGGGGCGACAACGACGGCCCGTGCGTCGGCAAGCACTACCGGCTGGCGCGCACGCTCAACTCGCCGCAACTGCTGACGCGCCCGCACCCGCCCATCCTCATCGGCGGAGGCGGCGAAAAGAAGACCTTGCGGCTCGTCGCCCAGTACGCCCAGGCGTGCAACCTGTTCGCCGGGCCGGACCTTCCGCGCAAGCTGTCCGTGCTGCGCGCGCACTGCGACGCGGCCGACCGCGACTACGACGAGATCGAGAAGACCGTCAGCGGCCCGCTCGACCCCGGACCCGGCGGGCAGAACGTGAACGCGCTCATCGGGCGGATGCGGGAACTAGCCAAGCTGGGCATCACCCACTACCAGGGGCCGGTGCCCAACGTCGCGTCCATCACGCCGCTCGAGGTGCTCGGCCGGCGAGTCATCCCCGTGGCAGCCGAGCTCTAGATCCCCGAACGACCAGCCTGCGCCCGGGATCGTGGCTGGCTTGCCCCGCCATTACGGCGGCCGACGGCCGAAACGCCCACGAGCACAAGGCCGAGCATCTGCGGTCTCAGACCGCCCGGTCCTGCGTCCGCGCCTCATCAGCGGAACAGGCCACCGGCCAGAGGAGAGAACAGGCCATGACTTACAAGACGTCCGACGAACTGCTGATGGAGGCCAGGGCCTTGCTACCGCGCCGCCCAACGCCCGCCCAGGCGCTCGCTGCGCAAGCGAATGGCGCCCTGCTCGTCGACATCCGCGGCGACGACCAGCGGCGGGCCAGCGGGCTGATCCCCGGCGCCATCCAGCTGCCCCGCAACACGCTGGAGTGGCGTTGCGATCCTGCAAGCCGATGGCGGCACCCCGCCATCACCGGGCGGGATCAGCACCTCATCCTGATCTGCCAGGAAGGATTCCAATCCAGCCTCGCAGCGGCCACCCTGCAGCGGCTCGGCCTCGCCCATGCCACCGATCTCGACGGCGGCTTCGACGCCTGGGCCGCGGCCGGACTCCCGGTGACGCCCGGCCGCTCCGGGCAAGCAAAGCAGTAGCAGTAGTGACCAGCTCCAAGCCACGGCTAAAGCCAGTGCCTTCCCCTGCTGGCCTCCGACACCCAGCACACTTCATCACATATTGATCGTTCGGGCGCGGGACTCACGCCCAGGCGGCCGACGATGCAGCCATACAGAACGAGGCGGCTCCGGGCGCGCCTCGGATCCGGCCGCCCGCCGGGCAGGGTAGCGTTCGGTGACAGGCTTGCTGCCGATGAGCGGTCCGGCGTGCCCGGGTCGCGGCGTGGCGGCGAGGCGCGGGATGGCGGCCCTGCGCGGGATAATGCCCTTGGCGGGCAGCATGTTCGCTGATGAGGTGTCCACGGTGCGAGAACGGGTGACCGCCTGGCTGTACCTGCTTGGCTGGATCGTGGTTTGCCGGATGCCCCGGCGGTGGGCGGAGTGGATGTTCGGGCAGATCGCCGACCAGCTGTGGCGGCGGCGGGGGCCGGGTGTCAGGCAGCTGGAGGCGAACCTGGCGCGGGTGATCGGCCCCGGCCCACCGGTGAGGGATCTGCGGCGGCTTTCGCGGGCGGGGATGCGTTCGTATCTGCGGTACTGGCTGGAGGCGTTCCGGCTGCCGGTGATCCCGCCGGCGGAGATCCTTGGCCGGATGCGGGCTGCTGGCGAGGAGCAGACCGCGTTGCGGCACCTGGCGGCGGGCCGCGCGGTGGTCTTCGCGCTGCCGCACATGGGCAACTGGGAGCAGGCGGGCGCCTGGATCGTGCTCCGCGGTGCCGGAAAGGTCACGACCGTGGCGGAGCGGCTGCGCCCGGAATCGCTGTATCACCGGTTCGTGGCGTTCCGGGAGGGCCTGGGGATGGAGGTGCTGCCGCACTCCGGTGGCGCGGGCAGGTTCGGGGTCTTGGCGCAGCGGCTGCGGGCCGGCGGCCTGGTCGGCCTGCTGTGCGAACGGGACCTGACCGGGTGCGGGATCGAGGTCGAGTTCTTCGGCGAGCCCGCCCGGATGATGGGCGGCCCGGCCGCGCTTGCCGAACAGACCGGGGCCGCGCTGATGCCGGTGACGCTGTGGTATGAGGGGGAGAACTGGGGCGCGCGCATTCACCAGGAGATTCCGGTGCCCCAGACGGGTACCCGGCCGGAGAAGATCGCCGCCATGACCCAGCAGCTGGCGAGGGTGCTGGAGGAGGGGATCGCCACGCACCCGCAGGACTGGCACATGCTGCAGAAGGTGTTCGTGGCCGATCTGCCCGCCGGCAGGCTGCGCCCCACTGGCCAGCAACCGCCGCCCGCCGGGTAACAGCGCCGCGAAGACAACCCGCCCGGTCACGCCTCGCCGACGGCAGTCCGTGCCCGGCCGCGGCAGCCGCCAGAGCGCGTCCTGCACAGTGTTCCCTCGTCACTGAGCATGAACACGAGACGTGACCGTGATTGAGCATGCCGGGGACCGAAACACTGGCGGGGCCGGCGACACGGTGGTGATCACGATGGGCGTTGCCCTCACGGCTCTGCCTAGCCTGCGGCTGCTGACCCGATCATGCACGGTGGCCCACCCGAGGTCGGCAGCCTGCCGGGAAGCTGGCCCTGGCCGGCCGCCCCCGGCGTAGCCGGGTTGAATGGCAGTGGGTTCGGCGGCCCGGTGGGCGTGCCGGATGGGGTGAGGAACGCGAAGTTAACATGCCCGGCCCCGGCAAGGATCTCGCCCTGGCACGCCGGGTTCAAGGTGGGTGCCGACGGCCGGGTCCTCAGGCATGCAGCCGATGGCCCGCGCCGCGCATCGGTCATGGGCATCGCGGCTCTGACCGTTGCACCGCTTCGCCCAGCCGGGCGGGCAGACCTGCAGTTCGGTGACGGCCGTTCCCCGGCCGCCCTAGCGACGATCACCGATCTGGCGTCTGGTGGTGCCTGTCCTGGGCTGAATGGGCCCGGCGCGGGGTTGCCTCCCGGCCCCCCGGGCCCGTCGGCTCGCCGGCCCAGCCCTGGTGCGGCGGGGATAGGTGTCCTCGCGCGGGGCCCAGATGCGGCGATCCCGGGACGGGCTGCGGTTCGTGGATCTGCGCCGGCCTGCGGCCTCATTTGGAGAACAGGTGGAGGCCGAGCCACGCCCACCAGGCGACCACCGCGATCCGGCCGGTGCGGCTGTGCATGATCCGGCCGGCCACGGCGCCGATGGCCGGTATCCGGGACCCACGGCGATGCGCCAGCGCGTCCAGCCCGAGCCCGGCCACCAGGAACGCCAGGTAGCCCGCGAGGGTGATGACGTGGCTGCTCATCGCCGGGCCAGGTACCAGCCGGCGGCGAGCCAGCCGAACAGCACCGCCGATCTGCCCGGCACGGAGGCGAGAACCGGGTTCGCCAGGTAGGTCAGCGTCGGGTGGGCGGAGGAGTCAGTGCCGAGATTGCGCTGCAGGTACAGCGCGGCCAGCTCCCAGGCTGAGGCTCCGGCCCAGACGAGTGCCCACGCCGCCACCCCGGCCCGGCTGAGCCGCTCGGGCTCGCTTTGCGATCCCGCCGAGACCCGCCAGGCGCCCAGGACCCCGGCCGCTGCGGGGATGGCGACCGCGATCGTGGCCGGCCACGAATAGCGCTGGAACCCCCCCACGATCACCGCGTACCCGGCACCCGCGAGCACGGCGGGGATCAGCAGCCGCCCCATCGCGGCCCGGCGGCGCTCCGCTGATTCGCGCGAGAACACCGGTATCCGGCCGGGACGGCCAGGCCGGCCCGATTCCGCCGCACCGGACGAGCGAAGGGCCCGGCGGCGGGCGTGGTCCCACGCCAGCGCGAGCCCGGCCGCCAGCAGGTATGCCGCCCCGGTAGTTTCGCCGGAAACGTAGGAGAAATAGGCCGCGATCGCGAACGTCAAGACCACCGGATGGGCCACCGCCCGGGGGGACCGCCGCAGGGCCGCCGCAAAGGACTCCCGCCGCGCGCGGTGCTGTTACCGCCATGGCCGGACGCTACCCCTCACCGCGCAAATGTTCACATCCGCGCCATGCAGCAAGGCATCTGCGAGGCCATCCGGCGGTGACGCCGATGAGAAGCAGCGCACCGCCGGGTCTAACCCGAGGAGCCGAAGGCAGTGAAGGAGAGGGCCCTGAACGCAGTCAGCACAGCGGATGGCACCAAGATCGCATACGACAAGCGGGGTGACAGGCCGGCCTGATCTTGGCCGACAGCGCCCTGTGCAGCCGCGAGTCGGGCTCCAAGCCGGACGCTGGCCCGGCTGCTGTCGGGCACACTTCACCGTCTACAGCTCCGACCGCTCGATGGAGCCTGGCGTCAGCGGTGCTGCTCGCGCACCTGGCGCTTGATCCGGGCCAGCATCGCGGCCATGCCGCGCAGCCGGAGCGGGCTCACCACGTCGTTGAGCCCCAGCTGGCCGGCGAACTCGCCCGGTGTGGCCAGGACATCATCGGCGTTGAGCCCATCAAGGGCCGCGTGGAGGATGCCGGCGAAACTGCGGGTGGTCGGGGACTCCGGCGGGGCATCGAAGAACAGGTGAACCGTGCCGCCGCCGTCCACCTCGATGGCCAAAAACAGCGGCGTCTGGCACTCGGGCACCCGCTCCAGCAGGTCGCGGTGCGCGGCGTAACGGGCGGGCAGGGCCGGCAGTTCCTCGGAGAACTCCAGCAGCAACTGCAGCCGTTCGCTGCCCAGGACCGCGCCGAAGTCCTCGATGATCTCCCGCAGGCGCGGGCTGAGCGTGCCGGCCGTCACGGGTTCTCCCCCCGGGTGATCGGCACCCGGACGGTGTTACCCCACTCGGTCCACGACCCGTCATAGTTGCGCACCCGCGGGTAGCCGAGCAGGTGGTGCAGGACGAACCAGGTGTGGCTGGAGCGTTCCCCGATCCGGCAGTAGACCACCACGTCATCGTCGGGGCGCAGCCCCGCCTCACCCTGGTAGATCGCCTCAAGCTCATCGCGGGAGCGGAAGGTGGCGTCCTCGGCGGCCGCGCGCGACCAGGGCACGCTGTTGGCGCCGGGGATGTGCCCGCCGCGCACGGCACCTTCCTGCGGGTAGTCGGGCATGTGCAGCAGTTCGCCGGTGTACTCGCCGGGCGAGCGCACGTCGATCAGCGGCTTGCCGAGGTGGGCCAGCACCTGGTCCCTGAACGCGCGGATCTGGGTGTCGTCGCGCTCGATGACCGGGTAGTCCGCCCCGGCCCGCTGCGGCACGTCCGTGGTGACCGGGCGGCCCTCGGCGATCCACTTGGCCCGGCCGCCGTCGACCAGCCGCAGGTCCGGGTGCCCGAACAGGCTGGCGACCCACAGCGCGTACGCCGCCCACCAGTTGTTCTTATCGCCGTACACCACCAGCGCGGTGTCACGGGTGATGCCCTTGCCGGACATCAGCCGCGCGAAGCCCGCGCCGTCGACGTAGTCGCGGGTGACCGGGTCGTTCAGTTCGGTATGCCAGTCCAGCTTGACCGCGCCGGGAATGTGGCCGGTCTCATACAGCAGCACGTCCTCGTCCGACTCGGCCACGACCACGCCGGGGCCGCCGAGGTGCTCGGCCACCCACTCGGTCGTGACGAGCATCCCCGGGTGCGCATACTGCTCGAACTTGGGCACGGAGTCAGGTGGCACTGCCATCGTTACGCTCACCTCCGCCCGCTATCCGCCAGTAACATCAACAACCGGCGGGGCGGTTACCTTCAGCCTTCCACCCACCTGCTCGGCGGCATCCACCGGGTCACCCACAGCTGGCCACCCGGTTCGCCGGCCACTTCCGGGCGCCGGTCCCTCATGGACCGCATGGCCCACACGCCCAGCCGTGTCACCCAGGGCCCGGACAAGGGGACCGGTACCTGGCCGGCTTATCTGAGCACGTGATCCAGCTCACCGGACGCCACGCGAATCGGTGCAGGCGGTGGGACTGGTCACACCCACGCCTGCCAGCGCCGGCGGGGTCATCGCACGGCGGGCGCGGTATTTCACCGGTCCGGCCTGGCGCGGCTTCGACATCCGCACCCTCCCTGGCGGCCTGGCCCGGCTTGCCGGTCAGCTGCAACAACGACGCCAACCCGGCCCCGCTGTATGCACATCACGTTCACCTCGGCGCCGCCGCGATGCACCACTCCCCGGCGTCCCTGATCGTGGGGACCCGGCCCGGCGCGGATGCGATCGAATCCGTTCGCGGTGCGGACGCGGGACTGCCCACCGGGCGTCCACCTCCTGACGGCCGCCCGGCCCGTCCAGGGCGACAACCGCCGAGAAACATCCCCGGCTGAGCCTGCTAATCCTGACCTCAATGACACGGGGAGTTGCTGGCCTCAAGGACGCGGGCTGCCATCTGGCAGGTCAGCGGGCGCGGAGTCTCCAGCAAGTTGAGGGTCGGGGCAAGCGCGGCTGCCTCGACGGGCCCCGCCCGGATGGGGAGCAGGCGCGGCTCACGCCGATAGCAAGCCGTCAGCAAGGCGTCCAGCCAGCGGACGTGAACAGTCAGAACGGCTGCTACCCCCGACATCGGCCAGTCACGATCGGATCGGCTGCCGAACCCAAGAGCCAACTTGCAGCCCGGGGGCACCCACGCCAAGCCAAGCGGTGCAACGGAACAACCTGTTCTGAGCGCCGCACGCCGTTCAGCACAGGGCAGCCGCCAGCGTACAGATCGGCGGTTACACGCGCGGTTGGCAGGGGTGATGCGGTCGCAGCCTGTTATCGGCCTTGGTCAAATCGCCTTGTGCAGGGTGCGGCACGGCCACGGGTCACTCCTTCTGGCAGGCAGGCCTCGCGCAGGATTGCTGGGGGCACGTCCTTGGCAGCCAAGGGACTGTGTCCGCGGTCACCGCATAACTGCAGCACAAGGGCAGGAGCAACGGTCTGCCGTCGCCGAACGGCCCGGAGACCGTGAATGCGAGCTGCCGCTGAGCAGGAGAAGTCGCGGATCAGGCAGTGGAATCCGGGCACGCATTGGACACCTGGTCTGGGGCAGCTCCGCGTTGTCGCAGGTCACAGGCCTGGCGTCGGCTTGGCTCAAGATTGTCAAAGTGTTCGAATTTATGCCTTTGACCAGTGCCCCAGGCCATTGTCAAGTAGTCCGCACCGCGCCATTATCGTGCGAGATCATCCGCCGCACCTGCCAGCCGCGAAGTCGGCCATCCTGTCGGTGGGCGGTGACAGGATGGCCGCATGTCCGACGAGGAGACGCCCGAGGAGTTGGCCGGCCAGCCGGTGATCTCGTTCGCCACTGTGCCCGATTGCGAGGCATGGTTCGCCGAGCACTACGCCGACCACCGCGGCTTCTGGCTCAAGATCGGGAAGATGGGCGCGGCGGAGACGGTCAACTACGCCGAGGCGCTCGACGTCGCCCTCTGCCACGGCTGGATCGACGGGCAGAAGCGGGGATATGACGAGACCTATTGGTTGCAGCGCTTCACCCCGCGCGGGCCGCGGAGCAAATGGTCGCAGATCAACCGGGACAAGGCCGAGACGCTGATCAAGGCCGGTCGCATGTGCCCGGCCGGGCAGGCGCAGGTCGACGCGGCGAAGGCCGACGGCCGGTGGGCGGCGGCCTATGCCGGCCAGAAGAGCGCGACCGTCCCCGACGACTTGGCCGCCGCGCTCGCGGCCGACCCGCAGGCCAAGGCGTTCTTCGAGACACTCAGGGGCACCAACCGCTATGCGATCCTCTACCGCGTCCACGATGCGAAGAAGCCGGAGACCCGGGCCGCGCGCATCGCGAAGTTCGTCGAGATGTGCCGCAACCACGAGACCGTCCACTGACTGGTAGCCAGCTTCGGCGATGTCGCGGATCGGCCGGTACGAGGCCGCCCCACGGATGCACATCACCTCCGGACGTCGGCCGCTCGACGCTGCCCAGCAAAAGGACCAGGGGACGACGGCTCTTACGTCGACGCGTGTTGCACCGTGAAACGTCCGGACATCGGCATTATGTGGGTGATCTTCGATCACCTGCGCCCTTCGGGCCACATAATGCCTGATCTGCATCCGATCAAGCAGGCCGTCGATCACCGGCCGGGTCGACCAGAACGGTTACACGCGCCTTGGCGCCAACCGGCGCTAATTACCGAGCGTCACCCGGTTCCCGATTCGACTTCGCGCGGATCGCCGAATATGAATCCCTACTAAATAAATAGCTATTCCTTGATGACGTCGCGCAGAATGTCAGTTCGGCACGAGTGGCAGCGGCGCCTGCGCGACGCCTGCTCATCGTGCATTGGGACTTCGTGCCATCTTTCCCGGACGCCACTGGAGATGGTCGCTAATTGTCTTGAGGCAAGGATGCCAACATGAGCCGCTGAAGCGGCAAGACGATGCCCGAGTCTGAGGAGATGAAGGGGCGGGGTAGCCCGCCCCTTCGATGCAGGCGTCTGGGCCGTGCCGGCTAGCTTGCCCCGAGTGCGGTGCACAGGTCGGCTACCGCGGTGGTGTTGCCGTTGTAGAAGTAGTCGCCGAGCCCATGCGGTCCGGCGACGAATTCCAGGGTGCCGTCGGCGCCGAACACCGTCCGGCCCGTGTTCAGCAAGACGGCTCCCAGGTGCGGGACCGTGAAGGTGACATGCCCGGTGGTCGTCTCGGTGGCGGAGGGCTCGCCGGGGATGGCGAAGACGTCGGTGGTGGTGTTGTGCTGCGTGTAGGGCACCGCCGCGCCGGTGAGCGGATTGGTGAACTGGGAGAAGTACTGGTCGTAGACGACACGTTTGGTCAGGTCGCCTGCGGCGTTGTAGAAGCGGATCGCGTGTTTGTTGTGGGTGCCCTGGTCGAACATGTCGAAGGCGCCCGCGCCGCTGCCGCAGGCGATTTCGGTGTCGTCCGGGCCGTAGGCCTCGGTGAGGGCGCCGTCGCAGATGAACCCGTTCCCGACGGTCTTGCAGGTGTAAAACGACGGTGGCGGGGGCGTGAGGGCCTGCGTGACGGGCTGCCCGGCCGCGGCCGGGGCCGCGCTGGCGAGGGTGAACGCAGCCAGGACGCTTGCGATGATGGCTGGGCCGCTGGCGAGCCCGATGATGGTTCTGAACCGCGGAATTCTCATTTTCCTTTGTTCCTTTCGAGGGGTTCACTGAATTGACGTCTTGACTGCGCGGCATTGGCATGCTTGGGCAGCGGCCGGCGCTGACCACGTTGCGCCGGGCATCAGTGTCGGGTCCGCCCTGGCACGCCGCGCCGCGCTCACCGGCGCGCATGTGTCACGGGGTCGCTTTTATGGCAGCCACGCGAGGCCCTGGCCGCTCCCGTATCCGGCTGGCTGGTGGGTCACCTGGTACAGGTGTGAGCCGTCGGCGTTGATCGACCAGATGTTGGTGAGGTTCGGGTTGCTGGTCCCGCGGTGGAACAGGAGCTGGCTGCTGTCGGGGGACCATGTCGGGTGCAGGGAGAACAAGCCGCGGGTGCTCGAGGTGAGCTGCCGCACTCCGGTGCCGTCGGGGTGCATCAGGTAGAGCTCGAACAGGCCGCCGGTTGCCTGGGAGGCCATCGAGAAGGCGATCCACCGCCCGTCCGGGGACCAGACCGCATCCCAGATGTCGCCCAAGGGGCCCACGCGTTTGAAGCTTGATCCGTCTGCGCTCGCGATGTACACGGAGTGGGTGGTGGTGTGCCAGAAAGGCCCGTGCGCCGCGGCCACCGCGACCTGGGTCCCGTCGGGGGACCAACTGACGGAGTCGTAGGAGAAGACCACGGCCGTGGTCGTGCCCGGCGGGGTGAGCCTGGTCAAGCCGCTGCCGTCCGCCCCGACGACGAACAGGTCCTGGGGCGCGCTGTCGCTGGTCTGGTTCTTCGCATCGGGTTGGAAGTACAGGAGCTTGGAACCGTCGGGCGAGGACTGGATCGGGTAGTCCGCACGCGTCCCGGCATCGGTCAGCCGGATCAGGCCGCCACCGTCAGCGGACCGCCGCGAGTACAGGCCCGCGCGGGCGGGATTGTTGGGGTCGGCTCCAAACGAGGCGATCCTGGAGTCGCCCGCCGACCATGTGCCGCCGAACAGTTCGAGTGTCGGATCGGGGATCGGCAGCACCCGGTACCCCGATCCGTCCACGTTGAAGATGCAGGCGCTTCCCCGGCCGTCCGGCGCGAGAGCGAAATCGGTGACTTGAGTGCCATCGGGCGACATGAGCGCGTAGTCGAGCACCCTCGGTCGGATCAGCTGCTCAGCGGTTCCCCCGGCGTCGATCCGGTACACATCTCCCTGGCTGGCTCCCGGCAGGAAGCGGGTGAAGACGATGGCGTGGCGGAGGGGTGACACGGTGTGGGCCGGATGGGCTGCGCCGGCCGCCGCGGCAGTCCCCGACCAGGGGGCAACCAGGGCCAACGCGAGTGCGGATGCCCACGCCCAGCCCCTTCGCGAAAATGCTGCCCGGTGGGGTGTCGCCGTCTCGCTTCCATCTGCTGGACCGGCGAAGTCATCCGGCCGGCTAGGCGTTGGTCGTCGCATTGGATACTCCTTCCGACTGTCCTGGGGCGGTCGCCGCTTCCTCCTGTCATCGCGGCAGGCACGGGTAGTGGTGAGGACCGACGCTAGAAGGTTGAGTGGGTGGCCAGAAGGGGGTCTGCCCTCGTCTTGAGGTGGGGGTGACCCTGCAATACGCGAGCCCGGGTTAGGGGTAACCCTTATGACTCAGGCGCGCAGGAAGGCCAGCACGGCGAGGACGCGGCGGTGATAGTCCGGGGTATCATCCAGGCCGAGCTTGGACATGATCCGGCCGACGTGGGCCTCGACCGTCTTGGGGCTCAGCACCAGGAGCTTGGCGATGCCGTGGTTGGACCGGCCTTCGGCGATGAGGGTGAGCACCTGACGTTCGCGGTCGGTCAGTTCGTCGAGGGGTCCGTGGTGGCGGGGCCGCTTGATCAGGCGGGCCACGATCGTGGGGTCGAGCACGCATTCGCCCTCGGAGATGCGCCGGATGGCGTCAGCCAGGACGGCGATGTCTGATACGCGTTCTTTGAGCAGGTAGCCGCGCGCCTCGGGGTGATGCTCGAGCAGGCGGGTGGCGTATCGCGGCTCCAGGTACTGGGAGAGGACCAGCACACCCACGTCAGGGTAGGAGCGCCGGATCTGCTCCGCGGCGACCAGGCCCTCGTCGGTGTGGGTGGGCGGCATCTTGATGTCGATGATCGCCACGTCAGGGTGTTCCTGGGCCACGATCTGGAGCAGTTTCTGGGCGTCGCCGGCCTTGCCGGCGACCTCCACGCCGGCGTCTTGGAGGAGACGGGCCGTGCCCTCCCGGATCAGCATGGCGTCGTCGGCGATCACGACCCGCATGGCATCTCCGCTCGTATGGTGATCTTTCCGCCGGCAGCGTGCTCGGCCTGCAGCTGGCCGCCCAGCGCACCAACCCGGTCGGCCAGGCCGGTGAGGCTGGCTTCCAGCTCGTGATCAGGTTGGCCTGTTCCGTTCTGGGTGACGTCGACCACGAGGCGGTTGCCGTGGCGCCTGACATCTAGTGTCGCGCCGCTGGATGCGGCCAGCGTCGCCAGGTAGCCGGTGGTTTCGGCGATGACGAAGTAGGCGGTGGCCTCCACGGGGCCGGGGAGCCGCTGCTGCGGCATGTGAATGATCGTGAGGGGAATGGAGGCGTGCTCAGCGAGTGCCTCCACGGCCGCGGCTAGCCCGTCATCGGCCAGGGCCGCGGGATAGATCCCGTGGGCTAGCTCGCGGAGCTCGCCGATGGCGGCCCGCAGTCGCCCGTCTGCCTGGTCGAGCAACGCGGTAAGGTTCGGGTCGGCACCTGCGCCGGACTGGGCGCGGGCCAGGCGCAGCGCGAGGGAGATGCCGACGAGGCGCTGCTGGGCGCCATCGTGCAGGTCCCGTTCGAGCCGCCGCCGCTCGGCGTCGCCGGTAGTGACAATGCGGGCCCGGGAGGCCCGCAGCGCCTGCAGCTGGGCGAGGACTTCTGCCTGGAGCCGTTCGTTGTCGACAGCCAGCCGGGTGGCGGCGATGACCTCATCGACGATGGCTGGGTCGTCCAGCAGCCCCGGGCGGTGGGAGAGCAGCGCCACCGTCTGCCCCCGGCGGGTGAGCGGGGTCACGGCACGGCCCTGTCGTTTCGCTGGGTCAACAGCGGTGCCGGTGGCATCGACCAGCCGTTCGGGATCAGCTAGCGGATAGGCCACTTCCAGGCCCGGATCGCCCAGGGACCGCGCCAGCATCTCGCGCAGCCCTCCAGCGGGAGGTGACTGACCCAGCTCGACCACCAGCGCGGCCATCGCTGACCGGGCCCGCCGTCCCCGCAGCCATGACCATGCCACGCCCAGGCCGATCGCGCACAGCGCAGCGGCCTGGCCCAGCCACAGGCGATACTCGAACTGGTCGGTGCCGAGCAGGCCCCGCGGCAGGCTGTGGGCGAAGTCGGACCAGACCAGCAGCAGGTAGACGGCCCCGCTGACGAGGACCGGGGCGGCCGCCCGGCGCAGCGGGGCGCCCGGCCGCGCAAGGCGCCACGCGCACAGCGCGGCGATCGCGACCGCCCATGCCAGGCCCAGCCGGATGCCCCACCGGTTCAAGGACTCGAACAGGCCCGGCCGGTCATTGGCGAGCAGCAGGTTCGGCGGGCATAGGCTGCACCCTTGCCCCGGTGGGCTGAAGAACAGTGCCGGGAGCAAACCCAGGACCAGGGCCGCGTCCGCGTACGCGACGGTGATGGCCAGGCGCTGGAGCGGGGACGCCAGCCGGCCGGACGGGTAGGTCAGGACCGCGTGGGCCACCACCGCTGGCGCCAGGGCGTAGGTGACCAGGCCGAAGGTGAATGCCGCCCCGGTCCCGACTCCCGGGTTGTCCCATTCGGGGAAGAACCAGGCCACCCCGGCGGCGGCCAGAAGCAGCCCGGCCCGCGTCTCCCGCCGCCGCCAGACGTAGAGGCCCGCGCCGATCACCGCCCATCCCGCGCCCAGTTCGGCAAGACCCGCCGTCCACGACGTCCCGCCGAACGTCGCTCCGGGGTGCGACCGTGCGATGAGGAGCGACAGCAGCCCGAAACCGAACGCGGCGGGCCAGATCGCGAGCGGAGCCAAGCGGGCCAGCTGGCTGGAACGAGAAACTGCCGGGCCCATGGCCGAATCCTGGCACCGGGCGGCCCCGATTCCCAGCAGGGGGACTGCCCCTAATCCAGGGCGCACAATGAGGGGCATGCCCCGATGCGCTGGCAGGCGGTAACCGGCGAGGCTACACCAAGCTGGGAAGGAGCCTGACATGAGAAAAAGACGTCGCGTCCGCCGAGCCGGTGTCACGGTTCTGGTGGCCCTGGCCCTGGCCCTGGCTGGGTGCGGTGCGCAGGCAGGCAGCAAGGCCGGGGGCCCCGGCACGCCGGTCGTGCTGCGGATGGCCACGAGGCACGGGCAGCCCGGGTATATGCCCCAGGTCGACCCCTACCTCCCCAACCGGGCGGCGAAGCTATCCGCAGGAAACGTCCAGATCAACATGGTCTACCACGTCGGCGAGAACGCGCCGGACGGCGAACAGCAGATCGTCCGCGACGTCGCCGCAGGCAGGTACGATCTCGGTGTCGTCGGCACCCGGGTCTTCGACACCCTGGGTGTCGACAGCTTCCAGGCGCTCACCGCCCCCCTGCTGATCGACAGCTATCCCCTGGAACAGGCCGTCATCGACAGCGGCATCCCCGCCCGGATGATGCCGGCGCTGGACAAGGTGGGCGTGAAGGGCCTGGGCGTCCTCGCCGACGGGCTGCGCAAGCCGATCGCGGTCCGCAAGCCCCTGCTGGGCCCTGCAGACTGGCGTGGCGTCACCTTCGCGGCCTTCCGTTCGAGTGAGTCATCCGAGGCGATCCGGGCGCTCGGGGCCACGCCGAGCAATCTGGTTGCGGTCCCGCTGGACCAGGCGCTGGACAGCAAGACGGTCGAGGGCTTCGAGTCGAATCTCCGCTACTACGGCATAAGGGACGATTCGTGGAGGCGAGCTCGGTTCGTGACGGCCAACGTCAACCTGTGGCCCCAGACCCTTGCCGTCATCGCCAATCCCGGCCGGATCGCCAGGCTCACACCCCAGCAGCGCGCCTGGCTCACCCAGGCCGTCCGGGACACCGCGGCCCGCTCCACCGGGCTCGCAGGCGGCGATGCGCGCCTGCTGCCCCGCCTGTGCGCCAGCGGCACCCGCTTCGCGGACGCCTCCCACGCCGACCTCGCGGCCCTCCGGAACGCCTTCGCTCCGGTGTATGCGCAGGTGGAGCGGGATCCGCAGACCAGGCAATTCATCGCCGAGATCAACCGCCTCAAGCAACACACCCCGCCCGGCCCGCCACTGGTGATCCCCGGCGGCTGCACCGGGCCCGCGCCCGGCCCGGCGCCAGGCAACC
>Ga0126382_10000524_pt1 | contig 14972 bp, 12 predicted proteins | sample PanSoiMetPlot_30_FD_92548 | JGI IMG/M metagenome (GOLD analysis project Ga0126382, IMG submission 92548) | Tropical forest soil microbial communities from Panama - MetaG Plot_30 | ecosystem: Environmental > Terrestrial > Soil > Tropical forest > Bulk soil | place: Panama | collected 2016-02-17
CCCCATGAACCTTGAGAATCTGCTGGCCGCTCAGCCGAAGCTGCACGTCGATGAGGTCGGGCAGACCTATTCATTCCAACTGCTCCCTCGCGCCCTCGCCTTTATCGACACGCATGTGCATGAGGGTTCCCACACGCTGGAGGTCGGCGCGGGTGTGAGCACGGTGCTCTTTGCTCTCAAGGGAGCGACCCACATCTGTATTGTCCCCGACATGAATCAGGAGGTGCACAACATCGTTGAGTTTTGCCGGAGCCATGAGATTTCTCTGGACCGCGTGACCTTCGACATAGGGCAGTCGGATCAATGTTTGCCCAGGCTGACCCACAGCGGGTTCGATCTCGTCCTGCTTGACGGCGCCCATGGTTTCCCCACGCCGTTCCTCGACTTCCACTACACGGCGGAGCGCTTGAAGGTCGGAGGGCTGCTGATCGTGGACGACACCCAGCTCTGGACGGGGCACACGCTCAAGCGGTTTCTCTTGCAGGAGCCCGAGTGGCGAGTGGAAGTGGACTGGGCCCCGCGGTGCGTGGTGTTTCGGAAGACTAGCGATTACACGGCCGGAAAGAACGAGACCTTTCAGCCGTACGTGATGGCGCAGAGCCGGGCGCTTGAGATTCGGCGGCGCACCCGGGCGGCGCTCGGAGGATTGGTTCCCCGGCGCATCAGCCCTGCCGTCAAGAGGCTCGCCCGGAGGGTAGTACCTTGGTTTGATTTTGGCTAACCCCGCCCGAAGAGGAACAGGTACGAGGAAGGTTCTCGAACCGGTCAAACGCCCTATCGCAATACCACCGCGCCGATGGCGTTCAGTCAAGCAGTCCCTCGGCCACGTCGCGGTTCGCCTCCTCGAGATCGGGGAGGCGGCCGATGTCCAGCCAGTACTCGCGGATGAGATGAGCCGCAACAACACGACCACTATCGAGAGCGCCCGGATCATGTCCGTGGCATCGAAGTACTCGCCGGGCCTATGGCCTAGAGAGGGAACAATAACGACGAGGGCTGCCTCGCTGCTCATCGGGCTATGGCTCCTCGCCGCCGGCACCTCGGCCTCCGCCCAGTGCGCGTGGTGTGTCTCCAATCTTGGCACGAACGCGAGGCGCCTACGGCTTGAGACCGCCTAGAGAGGTCTTTTTTGGGCGTCCGGCCTCTAGCCATAGGAACCGTCGAACGTGCCCAGGCATCTCCTGCCTGCCCCACGTCCCCTGGTGTCACTCCCGGTGCGACTCACCCGTCGCTTTCGGGAGCAGCCGGTCAACGTTGGTCCCGGAGGGGGTCCGCTGACTTCGCCTACTCGGATGCTCGGTTAGCTGCTACCGAACACGATGGAGTGCGACAGAGCGATATGGGGCCCGAGATGCTCCAGACGGCTTCGTAATCAATAGGTCGCGGGTTCAACTCCCGCCCCCGGCTCCTCCCTTTTCGAGTACTTCCAGTTCACGCCGATTTCCACGCGTCGTCCGATGCGAAGTCACGGTGCTCCTGAGCTCTCGGCTGCTCGTGCGTCCTCACGTTTCGTCGCCTGATTCACGAGTCGCTCGATAGCCTGGCTTCGGTGCGAAGGGGATAGGTGAGCGTAGCGGGAAACCATGGAGAGCGAGCGCCAGCCGCCCCGAGCTCCTTGATCGCCAGGAGATCGACGCCCGCCATCGCGATCCGAGACGTGAAGTGTGCAGTGGTCGTGCAGCCGGAAATCTTCGGGCCTGGCGCGTCTGGCGGCCTCTGGCTGTTCGGGAAAGCCAGGGCCGCGCTCTCCAGAGATCGTGGTTGACGAGCGAGGACCTCTCGGACCGAGGAAGTCATGGGCATCTGGCGACGATCACCATTCCTGGACCGAGGAATGGTCCAGACACCCGACCCCGCCTCTCTCGAAGTGTCCGCATTCCCTGACCGTGGGGCGGAGGTGACATCAGTGAAGGCACGCTATGGCTGAGCGCGGAGCGGCACCGGCTTGTACACGAAAGAGGTGCTATCGCTCGCGTTGACAAGGGCGACGTAGATGTCCTGGCTCGCCACATAGAAAAACCGCCCATACATATGCTCGCCGGTGTTAGCCAGCGCGGGCGGCGTGGCTCCGCTCGTCGGGGTGATGTCCGTTGCCACCAGGGTATCGGGGTTGATGGTGATGAGCTTGCGGGTTCCGTCGAAGGGCGAGAACACGAAGATGTCTCGCACGGGATCGTAGAGAATGCCCAGACCCTGCCCGTAAGGAAAGCTGTAACCAGTGATGCTGAAGGTGCGGACGGTTGGCCTCGTGGGGCCTCCTGAGAAATCATAGTAGCGCTGACTGGTGCCGCCCCAGAGCCAGAGTCGCTTGCGCTTGCTGTCCCAGATGGCCCTGTTCTCATCGTTTGCCGATGCGAAGGCGCCCGCGATGAGCGTGACGCGCTTTCCCGTCGCCGCGGCAGGATTGTAGGAGTAGATGCTGTTCCAGTCGTTGAACAGTACCCGGTTATAGGTGCTGTCCCATGTCGCACCACCCTGGAAGCCCGAGCACCCCTTGGCCGTCCCGCCGAACGTGCCAAACTCCTCATCTTGGGCCTGCCACTTCTTCGTCACGGTGTCGTACTCGAAGATGATCGAGTTTGCGAAATTCGGGGACCAATTCGAAACGCCCCCGCAGACCCACAGTTTGTGGTAGGGGCTCGGGATGTAGGTGATCCCCCCGTAGGTCTGCGACGTGTTGGGGTACAGGTTCAACTTCGAACCAGTCGCCGGGGAGACGTTTGCGGGATAGCGATTGTTCACGTCAACGAGGGCCAGCGGCCCTTCAAGGTGAACGCCGCCATAGGCGATACTCGACGGCCAGGGTACATTTTGGGGAGAGAACAACTCGACGGTCGGGTCCATCTGCCGAACCCAATTTCCCGTGGACGCGACGAATTCGTTGACTTCGTTGCTGCCCCCCCCGGCGTGGCCCGAGGATACCGTCCCGATCCACCGCTCTCGGTCAGTATCGTACGTCCCGCCCTCACCGTACCCCCAGAGGGCGTTGGAGCCGCCCCTGGCGAGCGTGGCGTCTCGGATGGTCTGGCCAGCCGTCACGTTGACGCCGTTCGCCATCGTCTTGTACGGGGCCACGGGCGAGCTGGCGGCCCGCCAGAGCGAGAGATCATGTGCTGTTCCGTAAGCGCTCCACTGCCCCACCGTGAACCCACTAGCGGGTGCGGCCGTTGCGACCCCGATGATCTCAACATTGCTGAGGTTCGCATCCGGCTTGATGTCATCCTTGAGCAGCCACATGAATCTCAACACTGCAAAAACGAGGAGCGCGTAGACGACCGTGGCGAGCCTGTGCCACCAACGACTAGATAGGTCTCCGTCATCTCGGAAGCCGAACATGAGTCTCCAGGCACTCCTTGTCATATTAGGAAGTGGGGACCGGGACGAACGGTCAAGGCTCTTATTCAGCGATCGGTGTCCGGGCACGGAGCTACAACGAATACACCAGCGATCTCACCAGATGCAAGGAGAGAATGATCGAGTGCGCGAGCAGCAACACCTGACCTTGGCGGGTTACTACGCCACTACAGACGCTGGACAGCACGCGACGTCACGATCCACCGATATGCGTCGGACCGACAGGCGGGGAGTGTGGCGATGCGGACAACGCCAATCATGGGAGCGGCAGCGGTGCGGTCGGAAGACGCGATTCTCCCGGCCGCACCGGAGCCGCCGAATGGACAGCTGCGCGCCGACCGAGACTAGGGCTTGATCTGGCCGCGAATCTCGCCGTTCGGGTTGGCAGCGCTGTGCACGTTGACGTAGAGGTTCCCGTCTTTGAACGCCTGGAAGTGAGCGTCCTGGAGCTTGCCGCCCGGTCCTACCGCCCAGCCATTTTCACCATCCTTCGTGAGGGGCAGGATGACCGGGCCATTTGTCCCCGGCGCGGCCACGTGGATGTGGGCGGCCGTGCCTTTGACGCCGGTGGTCGTGATCTTGCCGCTGATCGACTGGTCGGCCGCGACGGTGATTGTCCCGCTCCCGGTGGCGCTGGTCGTCACGGGGGGAACTTCCTGGCCGCCGCTGAGCGTCACCTTGGCGTCAACGGCCGAGGCCACGCCAACTCCCGTCGCCACAAGGGTCACCATCACGCCAAGCATTGTCCAAAGCGCACGCCTCATCGTGTGCCTCCTTTCCATACCGGCTGAGGATACTCCGTCAAGCGCCCACCACAGTTTCCCAAGCCCAACCTCGCACGAGTGAAGGTAGCACCGCGGGGGCTCGGCGCAAAGAGGTCTCGGCAAGGTGATGAGAATTCGCCGTTGCTGTCGCTCATAAGCTTGAGGGATACCGCTCGCTTCCGCGCAGGAACGTCTCTAGTTCGTCATCAAGAGCCCGCAATCGAGGCAGCGCACGATGTCCAGGTGGCGGGCCAGCGCGCGCGTCGATGAATAGTACCGGGCGGGTTCGTCGTTTGGATCGTGGATGGTGACTGGATACTTCAGCTGGAATCGCCGTCCCCCGCACGCGCCGCCGGCCACGGTGATCAGCCTCATGCGCCCCGACAATCCTCGAGGCAGAAGCTGGCCGCCTTGCGGCCCTGGACGATGGCCGCGCTGATGGTGCGGTCTTCGGGATAGAACTGCGTGGAGTCCGTCACGTAGAGCCCGCGAATGGGGGTGCGATGCTCGGGTCGCAAGCGGGCGAAGTTCGTCGTGCACAACGCCTGCGCGTAGGCCGTGCGCGCGACGAAGACCTCATCGATCCACGACTCATCGAACTGCGGGTTGACGAGCCGTAGCATGGGCAGGTACTCGTCGTATACCTGCTGGTTGGTGTACCGGTACCGCGGCTCGGTCGTGGGGAGGTAGTACGGCACATAGAGGAGGTTCAGGCCGGCCTCCCGCAGGTTCGCATTGAGATTGGTCTGCTCGATGACGCCGTTGAAGCTGATGCGCGGGTCGTTGATGTTCATCCAGAAGCTCGTCGAGAACGGGCGCCGCAAGCTGAAGAGCGCGCAGACCACTCCGATGTACTGGACCTGGCGCGCGCGCTCGAAGTAGTCGGTGGTTTGGCCGGGGACGAGGCGATCGAGGGCCGGCAGGGCGACGGTGGAGATGACAGACTGGCACGCGATGGTCTCGCCTTCGAGGCGGACGCCCGTGACCGCGGCCTCCCGCACGTCGACCCCCGTGACGCGGACACTCGTTCTCACCGACACGTTCGGCTGCGCCTCCAGCCAGTCGAGCAAGGCGCGCACCACCGTGTCCGACCCGTGGGTGAGGTAGCCAAATACGCTGCGTCCGAAGCGGCCCTGTCGTGAGCGGGCAACTCGCCAGATGCGGTGCCACACCCACGCTGCGGAAATTTTGTCATAGGCCTCGCCGAACTTGACGCGCAGGAGCGGGTGCCAGATGACGTTGTAGGCCTCCTCGCCGATGTTCTCGATGAGCCAGGCGCGAGCGGGGAGCTCGTCCAGCCACCGCCACTTGGAGCGCAGGCTCGACCTCGTCACGTGCCAGCCGAAGCGCAGCCGCTGCATGACGGGCACCGGACTGAAGCGCAGGAGATCAATGGGCGTGCCGAACCCGTACAGCCGACCGTCGTGGAAGAACGACGTGCGCACGTGCCGCCAGTGAAGGTGGGCGCCGATGCCCAGCTCGTTCACCATCTCGAGGAGGGCGTCGTCTCCGCGGCAGATGAAATGATAGAAGTGCTCGACGCTCTCGCCCTTGAGGCGGAGGGAGGAGGCGAGGCCTCCCGCCACGGGAGCCGATTCCAGCAAGGTTACCTGCTGGCCCGCGAGGGCGAGATCGCGGGCCGCGGCTAGCCCAGACAGCCCGCCGCCGATGATGACCGTCTTTCGCGGTGCGGGATTCATGCGAACGAAGCGTCGCTCGCCGACGCCGCGCTAGGAGGCATGAGAACGGGCTGCAGGATCGTGTAGCGCATCCCGCGTTCCGCATGATGCGTGATGATGAAGTCATCGAGCTCATGCACGTCGTTCGAGGAGGCGGCAAAGGCGACCGAGCCGACCACGGGCAGATACCGAGGAGAAAGAGGCAGAGCACCGGCCAGAGCGGCAATGCGGCGACAGAGCGACCACACGATCACACCCAATGTCGCGAGCCAGGCCACGTGCGCGAGCTGTAATGCGAGCAAATCCTACCCGAAGATGGCGAAGAGAAGGGCGACGACGTCGTACTGCGCCGGGGCGAGGACGATGAAGGTGAGCAGCCATACCGCTCTGCCGTCGCGAAGCTCACCCGTGGAACTCCATTGGAAAGATGTGAAGGTCCGAGTCACCCGTAGCAGGGGTACGACCGTGCTCGGACGTGGGGGGCTTGTCCGAGCCTCACCCAGCACGGATGAACCCACCGATCTCGTGCGCGCCATGGTGCCAGACCACGTCGCGGAGATCAAACGAGACAAGGGCCGACCCTCCAGTCAGGGCAGCGCAACGTGCTTCGGGCCGTGGGAGCCGCCGCCGACGTCGCGGCGCCCGGAAGGATCTCGTTGAAGAACGCGGCCGCAGCGGCTAGGGGCGATGGTCGGCCGCGGCGCCCGGTGGCTTCACCGGGCGTCGCGTTGCCCGCAGGCGGAAGAGCTTACCGCGTCAGACCGACCGCGCTCCTTCGCGCGTGGTGAGACCACTTCTGCAAGATCACGCCCTTCAGAGGGGCGCCGCGGCTCTCCACCATGGCACTTGCCTTGCTCGAACCGTAGATCCGATCGAGATGTGCGGATGCTCCACCGGGGAGGACCTGCCATGATGACCATCGTGACCACCGTTCGACTCAAGGAAGGCGCTCAACAGGAGTGGGACACCGTGATGCGCGAGCGGCTCGCCGCGGCGAGGAAGCAGGCGGGTTGGGTCGGAGGACAGCTTCTCCAGCCCGAGAACCAGAACGAAACCCGCATCATCGTGGGGACCTGGCGTACCAAGGGGGACTGGGAGAGGTGGCACGAAGATCCCGAGTTCGCCGAGACTCGCCAGCGCCTCGATGGCCTCTCGAGCGAGGAGGTCCAGCATTCCTGGCACGAAGTGGTCGACGACGTGCGACGGCCCGGCCCGACGTCGCGCCGCACCGCAGGTTCATCGCGGGGGGCTCGGGCACGCGGTGAGACCTCATCATCGTGAGGAGCCATGCATGAGAGCGATCTGGACGGGTTCCATCGCCTTCGGTCTCGTCAATATCCCTATCGAGCTGCACCGGGCCATTCGCGAGACGCGGCCGCACTTCCGGCTCCTGCACGCCAAGGACAAATCGCCCGTGCGCTTCGACCGGGTGTGCGAGCGTGAGGATCGGTCGGTGGCCTGGAGCGAGGTGGTCAAGGGCTACGAGTACACGAAGGGAAAATTCGTGGTCCTGACCCAGGAGGACCTGAAGCGGGCGGCCCTCGAGAAGACGCGCACCTTCGACATCCTACACTTCGTTTCCGGCACCGCTGTCGACGATCGCTTCTTCGAGACGCCCTACTACTCCGTCCCGACCCGGGGCGGGGAGCGGGCCTATGTCGTTCTTCGCGAGGCGCTTCGACAGGCCGAGAAGATGGCGGTGGGCAAGATCATGCTGCGCGAGACTCAGCACCTGGCGGCTCTCGAGGCCATCGGGGACGCACTCGTGCTGACCATGATGCGCTTTCCCGACGAGCTCGCCGACCTGTCGGATTTCCGGTTTCCGTCCGCCGGCGGACAGCGCCCCAAGGAAGTGCAGATGGCCAAAGCGCTCATCGATCAGCTGAGCGCCAAGTGGTCGCCCGCGGATTACAAGGATGACTATCAGGCCAACCTCATGCGGCTGATCCGCGCCAAGCTCAAGGGTACCGCGCCGCGACTCAAGGAGGAGGCCCCCGCCCACGAAGGCAAGGTAGTGGACCTGATGGAACGCCTGCAGCAGAGCCTGGCGGGCAAGCGTGGCGGCACGACGGCTCAGGCGCGGCGCGAACCGCGTCGGCAGGCGAAACCGGCTCGAAAGAGCGGATCGAGGAAGATCGCCTGACGCTGGCCAGCCGCGGCTCGCTTGGGATAGGCTATGGCGCGATGGCGACGACCAGACAGCCATCGTTCCGCGCGGCGCTCCAGATCGGCAAACGCGTCTACCTGCGGCGCCCCACCGCGCGCGACGAAGACGAGTACCTAGCCCTCCGTCGCCGGAGCGCGGCGTTCCTCCGTCGCTGGGAGCCGGCGGCTCCGCGGGGCAAGACTCCCGACCGGCTCTACGCGGATTGGCTAGAGAGCGGCCGGGGCGGCCGGCACGAGAAGCTCCTGATCTGCCGGAAGGGCGACGGTGCGATCCTGGGGGCGATCAACCTGAACGAGATCATCCGCGGGCCAGCCCAGAGCGCCTTCCTCGGTTACTGGATCGGCGCCGCCCACGCCCGGCAGGGCTACATGACGGAAGCGCTCACGCTCGCGCTCCGCCACGCCTTCGGGCCGCTTCGTCTCCATCGCGTCGAGGCCAACATCCTGCCCGTGAATGTTCCCTCCCTCGCGCTGGTACGACGGGCGGGCTTTCATTACGAGGGCTACTCGCCAGGCTATCTCGAGATCGACGGCCGCTGGGAAGACCACGAGCGCTGGGCTATAGTGGCGGATCGTTGGCAACGGGGACGTGAGAAGATACGCCGCAGAGTCACGAGATCCCACACGCGAGCCATCAGGAGCCAGCCATGAGCGTGAGCGAGTCGGTTCGGGGACACGCCGTCGTCGTGCAGCCTGGGGAGGGCCCATCCTACTGGCAGCCCGTTCCCGCCAACGGCCATGCCGATCCCGCGCTCTATCCGGCGCGGACGGGCTTCGATGGCCTCTCCATGGGCTTCCAGAGCGTGGCGCCCGGCGGGCGTATCCGCGAGCACTCGCACGGCGAGCAGGTGGAGCTGCAGATCTGCTTCCGCGGCCGCGGGCGGGTCATGGTCGATGGCGTCGAGCACCGGCTCGTGCCCGGCACCGCCTGTTTCCTCGGCTATGACGTCAAGCACGAGATCATCAACGAGGGCCCGGACGATCTCGTGATGCTGTGGATTGTTTCTCCGCCGGGCCTCGAGAAGTTCTTCGAGGCTATCGGCCGGTCTCGGGAAGCGGGGGCGCCCGCGCCGGCACCGTTCGAGCGGCCGCTCGACGTAGTCGAGATCGAGCGCCGGCTCGGGATGAATGATACCGTCCGCTGAGCGAGCCCGTCCGGCTTTCTCACTTTTCGAGCCGCCTGCTAGAGGCGCGCGAGGGCCGCGCCCATCCGCTCCAGGCCCTGCGTCAGCAGCGAGCGCGGGCATCCGAAGTTGAGCCGCACGAAGCCCTCGCCCCCTCGGCCGAAGGTGACGCCGTCGTTGAAGGCGACGCGCCCGGAGTCGAGGAAGAAGGTGAACGGATCGTTGTTGGGTATCCCCGCCTTCCGGCAGTCGAGCCAGGCGAGATAGGTTCCCTCGGGCACGCCCATCTCCACGCCGGGGAACCGGCTCCTCACGTACTGCACGAGGAAGTCGCGATTGCTCTCCAGGTATCGCAGGAGCTCGTCGAGCCAGGGCTGCCCGTCCCGGTACGCGGCGAGCATCGCCGTGTAGCCCAGGACGTTGACGGACTGCACCATGTCCGCGCGCGCCGCGACGAACCTGTCGCGGAGGGCGCGATTGGGGATCACGGCCAGCGAGCACTTGAGCCCGGCCAGATTGTAGGTCTTGCTCGGCGCCAGGAGCGTCACCGTGCGCGCCTCGATTTCCGGATCGAGCGAGGCGAAGGGGACGTGGCTGTGGCCGGAGTAGACGAGGTCTCCGTGCACCTCGTCCGCGCAGATGATGAGATCGTGACGGAGACAGATCTCCGCCATCCGCGTCAGCTCTTCCTTCGTGAAGACTCGGCCGACGGGATTGTGCGGATTGCAGAGGAGGAAGAGTCGCGTGCGCGGGGTGATGGCGCGCTCGAAGGCCTCGAAGTCGATGGTGTAGCGCCCGTCGGTACTTCGCACCAGGCTCGCGCCGTCGCGCGACATACCCACGTTGTCGGGGAGTCGGAGGATGGGGGGATACACGGGCAGACACATCAGTACGCCGTCGCCCTGACCTCCGAAGGCGCGGCAGGCCGTGTTGAAGCCGGGGATGACGCCCGGCAGGAGCACCATGGCTTCGGGCTCGACCGACCATCCAAAGCGCTTCTTGAAGCGGTCCTGAATCACCTGGTGGAATTCCGGCTGCTCGACGCCGTAGCCGAACACGCCGTGCTCCACCCGCTCGCGGAGCGCGCGCACCACGGGCTCGGGCGAAGAGAAGTCCATGTCGGCGACCCAGAGGGGCAGGACGTCCACTGGATACTTGTGCCACTTGTTGCTTTCCGTGTGCCGGCGCTCGATGATCCGGTCGAAGTCGTAGGTCATGGTCAGGAAGATAGACGACCGGACCCGCCGCGGGCAAGCACGCGCGGAACGCTTGACTCGCGCGGGAAAGATGGGCATAAGTGAGGGGTTGCCGCGGCGCGGCGTCGTCGATATCCCCACTGGTCTAGGAGATTTGCTCATGAGCGGAATCCACGAAACGCACCGGCGCGCCGTCTGGGTCCTCCCGGCGCTCCTTGCCTTGGTCCTCATGGCAGCTCTCGCCGGGTCGGCGCTCGACGTCGCCTGGGCGCAGAGCGCAGCCCCGGCTCCGCAGCATCAAGGGGGCGGTGAGGCCAATCTCAAGATTCCCGATCTCGCCCAGGTGAGCTTCGGGGGCGTGACCGGTCGCGCGCTCCTCCAGTGGGGTCTCCTCGTCACGCTTCTCGGCGGGGCCTTCGGCATGGTGATCTATCGCCAGCTCAAGGGCCTGCCCGTGCACCAGTCGATGCGTGACATCTCCGAGCTGATCTACGAGACATGCAAGACATACCTGGTGACCCAGGGTAAGTTCCTCATGCTCCTCTGGATCTTCATCGCGGTCATCGTGACCTTCTACTTCTGGTTCCTCCAGCACTTCTCGGGTCAGCAGGTCGCCATCATCTTGTTCTTCAGCCTGGTGGGCATTGCGGGCAGCTACGGGGTGGCGTGGTTCGGCATGCGCATCAACACCTTCGCCAACTCGCGCACGGCCTTCGCGAGCCTGCAGGGGCGGCCCTTCCCCGTGTACGCTATTCCCCTGCGCGCGGGCATGAGCGTGGGCATGCTCCTCATCAGCGTGGAGCTCCTCATCATGCTGTGCATCCTGCTCTACGTGCCGCGCGACTACGCAGGGCCCTGCTTCATCGGCTTCGCCATCGGCGAGTCGCTGGGCGCCTCCGCCCTCCGCATCGCGGGCGGCATCTTCACCAAGATCGCCGACATCGGCTCCGACCTCATGAAGATCGTGTTCAACATCAAGGAGGACGACGCGCGGAATCCCGGGGTCATCGCGGACTGCACCGGCGACAACGCGGGCGACTCCGTGGGCCCGAGCGCCGACGGCTTCGAGACCTACGGGGTGACGGGGGTCGCCCTTATCTCCTTCATCCTCCTCGCTGTGCCCAAGGAAGCAATCCAGGTCCAGCTCCTCGTGTGGATCTTCGTCATGCGCGTCATGATGATCGTGGCGAGCGGGGCGTCGTATTTCATCAACGACGTCTTCGCGCGCGGCCGCTACGCCCAGGCCGCGAAGATGAACTTCGAGCAGCCCCTCACCAGCCTGGTATGGATCACCTCCATCGTGTCGGTGGTGCTGACCTACATCGTCTCCTGGTGGCTCATTCCCACGCTGGGCGACGGCTCCCTGTGGTGGAAGCTCGCCACCGTCATCACGTGCGGCACCCTGGCCGGCGCCATCATTCCCGAGTTCGTCAAGGTCTTCACCTCCACGGAGTCGGCGCACGTGCGCGAGGTGGTCACCTCGGCGCGTGAAGGGGGCGCCTCCCTCGACATCCTCTCCGGGCTGGTGGCGGGCAACTTCAGCGCCTACTGGCTCGGCATCGTGGTGGTGGGCCTCATGGGCGCCGCCTACTTGGTCAGCCGCCAAGGCCTCGACGCGCTCATGGTCGCTCCCGCCGTGTTCGCCTTCGGACTGGTCGCCTTCGGGTTCCTCGGCATGGGCCCGGTGACCATCGCCGTCGACTCGTACGGACCCGTCACCGACAACGCGCAGTCGGTCTTCGAGCTCTCCGTCATCGAGACGATTCCCGGCATCAAGGGGCAGCTGAAGAAGGACTTCGGCTTCGACGTGAACTTCGAGTCGGCCAAGCACATGCTGGAGGAGAACGACGGCGCGGGCAACACCTTCAAGGCTACCGCCAAGCCCGTGCTCATCGGCACCGCGGTGGTGGGCGCCACCACCATGATCTTCTCCATCATCGTGGTGCTGACCCAGGGCTTGACCCAGAACGTCGAGAAGCTCTCCCTCCTCTATCCGCCCTTCCTGCTCGGGCTCATCACGGGCGGGGCCATGATCTACTGGTTCACGGGCGCGTCGACCCAGGCGGTGAGCACGGGCGCCTACCGCGCCGTGGAGTTCATCAAGGCCAACATCCGGCTGGAGGGCGTGACCAAGGCCTCCGTGACGGACAGCAAGAAGGTGGTGGAGATCTGCACGCAATACGCCCAGAAGGGCATGTTCAACATCTTCCTCGCCGTCTTCTTCGCCACCCTCGCCTTCGCCTTCCTCGAGCCCTATTTCTTCATCGGCTATCTCATCTCCATCGCGCTCTTCGGCCTCTTCCAGGCCGTGTTCATGGCCAACGCGGGCGGGGCGTGGGACAACGCCAAGAAGGTGGTCGAGGTCGACCTGAAGGAGAAGGGCACGCCGCTGCACGCGGCGGCGGTGGTGGGCGACACGGTGGGCGATCCCTTCAAGGACACCTCGTCGGTGGCTATGAACCCCATCATCAAGTTCACCACGCTCTTCGGGCTCCTCGCCGTGGAGCTGGCGGTGAGCCTGACCCTGGAGCGCGGGGCGGCCCTCAGCCGGTCCCTCGCCATGGTGTTCTTCGTGGTCTCCGCCATCTTCGTGTGGCGCTCCTTCTACAGCATGCGTATCAAAGTGAGCGGCGCCTGAGGCGACGGCCGTGAATATCGTCGAGCGCTTCGCCAAGGCCTTCAACGGGCGTGATGTGGATGCCCTGCTGACGTGCTTCACGGCGGACGCTACCTATCGCGATCTCTTCTATGGGCCGCACGCGGGGCAGGTGGCCCTGCGCGGAATGTTCGAGCGCATGTTCCACGAGGGCCAGGACTATCACTGGAGCATGGACGCGATCGTTGTGGACGAGGGGCGAGCCGCCGCGGAGTGGACGTTCGGCTACACCGCCTCCGCCGCCGTGCCCCGCAGCGAGGGCCGGCGCGTGCGTTTCTCCGGCATGAGCATCTTCGAGCTGGAGGATGGGCGCATCCACGCCTATCGCGAGTACGCCAATACAGGAGCCGCTCTCCTCCAGCTCGGCTTTGCTCCCGAGAGCATCGCCAAGGTGTTGCGCCGCGGCCTGGAGACGGGCTGACCCCTCGCCTCCCGTGCTCCTGAGCGTTCTCGACCAGTCGCCCCTCCGCGCGGGAGGCACCGCCGTGGACGCTGTGGCCGAGGCCGTGGAGATCGCCCAGGCCTGCCCGATCGTATCAGCTGCTCGCCGAGGTTTTCAGTCTCACCGCGTCTCGCACGGGATCGCCGGGATCGCAGTGATACGATGCGCGGAGGAATGACGCCATCATGACCGAGTCGATCGTGCCCGCGCCCTCGCTCGACCCCGCCGACGTGGACGGCGTGATCCAGGCGGTGCGCTTCGAGCTCTACCGCGAGAACATCTACGGCGCCCTCGAGATCCTGGATGCCGCCCAGGCCGCCCGCCCACATGCGCGCTACATGGAGCAGGCCGCGCGCATCCGATCCTGGCTGGGCCATCTGAGGAGCCGCGAGGCGTACGTGGCCGCGCAGGAGCAGCAGTACCGTGGACTGCGCTGGAAGATGGGGCTCAAGCTCTTGGAAAAGCAGTTGCGCATGCTCTCGGGCAGGAAGACGCGCAAGATGATCGAGCGGCGCGGCCGCGATCCGGAATTCCAGGAGCTCGAGCGCGAGGTGGCGGCGGTCAAGCCTCAGCGCGTGCTCGACGCAGGCAGCGGCGAAGGCGGGGTGGCCATGGCGCTCTGTGCGCGGCATCCAGAGCTCACCGTGGACGGCGTCGAGGTCTCGTGGACGAACGTGAAGATCGCCCGGCGGCTCAATCGCTGGCCCTCCGCGACATTTCGTCAAGGCCTGGCGGAAGAGGTGCATGAGTACTTCGAGCCAAGCCGTTTCGACCTCGCCTATTCCTTCGCCGTCCTCGAGCACGTGCGCGACGTGGACGCCACCGTGCGCTCCATCGTGACGGTGCTGCGCTCCGGCGGCCGCTTCTGCTTCGTCGTGCCCATGCACGAATTCCGGGTCACAGGTCCGATCCCGGACTACACGCCCGTCCACGGCTACGCCGATCACTGCCGCGTGTTCAGTGAGGCCGATCTCCACAAGCGCTGGGGCAATGCGCCAGGGTTCCGGGTGGTGAAGATACCGGGAGCGTGGAAGCACGGCGAGATCCCGGACTGTTTCGAGCCTGTGGAGTTCGGCTCCTTCTTCGTCTCGTTCGCCAAGGCCTAACTCGAATACGAACCCGCGGACCGCGAGGCCCGTCGGGGCGCCTCGCCGGTGCCAGTTTTCGTCGTCGCCGACGCCGGCGTTCGTCCGTCGGCTCCCGGACGGACGGCGGAGGACCTGAATGATTTCAGCCTCCTGGGTGGTGGCACAGTTGTTGAAGCCCGCTCAGGTATGGCTCTGGAGCCCGACGTCTTTCCGGGTCTTCGCACCGCTGCCGCGGTCGAGAGGGGAACTCTCGGGAGCCAGTGGTTCAGGCGCAAGATCTCGCTGGCGCTGACTCTCAGCGCCCTCGTTCCCCTGCTGCTCCTTGGCTACTCGACCTTTGGTGCCCTCATGTCGTGGCTCGGTCACGACTCGCTGTTTGAGCGTGACGCGTTGTGGGGGCAGACGCTTCTCGTGTTCACGGGCCTCCTGATGTCCGCGGGCGGCCTCGTCATTTGGGATCTCGCCTCCATCGTCCGCAGGACGGCGGAGACCGTGGCGGCCAC
>Ga0126382_10000526_pt1 | contig 14943 bp, 10 predicted proteins | sample PanSoiMetPlot_30_FD_92548 | JGI IMG/M metagenome (GOLD analysis project Ga0126382, IMG submission 92548) | Tropical forest soil microbial communities from Panama - MetaG Plot_30 | ecosystem: Environmental > Terrestrial > Soil > Tropical forest > Bulk soil | place: Panama | collected 2016-02-17
CAGCGACTCGAGCTGCCTCCGCTTTCGAGCGCCGTTCGTCCGCCTCGATTTCCTGTTCGAGCGTGTTCTGCAGTTCGTTCGTCGCCTTCTTGAACTCGGCAATGCCTCGTCCAAGCGACCGCCCCAATTCGGGCAACTTGCGTGGGCCGAAGACGATGAGTGCAATGACGAAAATGACGATGAGTTCCGGCATACCGAGGGAACCGAACATGATGTGCTCCTGAAATGGACGTGACTAAGGCCATCATCACACAATGGCGTGTGGAGAGGCGTAAAGAGTCACGAAACGCGCTGAAGCACGTCGTCCCGTACAGGCGCAGCGATCTACCGCACGGTGTCCGGAATGAGCGTGACTCGGACGTAACGCGCCGGATCGAGGTAGCGGACGGCGGCCTGCGCCACCGCATCCGCAGTAAGGGCTTTGATCTGCGCCGTCCGAAGGGTGCGCAGGGCCGACAGCTAGCAGGGTGGCTTACTAAAGAACAAGCTTTTGCGCTACTGGCCGCGGCAATCGAATTTAACATGGAATTTGGCGTGCTTTGCACCATCCTGCTGTATACCGGATGCCGATTGAGCGAGGCGCTGAAGGTCCGTTGCGCTGACGTAAACTTGTCCGGCGCCGAGATGTTTGTGCGGACGACCAAGAACGGCGAGCCGCGCCGTGTATTCCTGCCGGTTACTGCCGTGACCGCCCTAGCCAATCATCCGCGCGGGCTTGACCGGGGGACTGATCGGGTTTTCCGCTTCACGAAGTCGGGTGCGCTCTATGGCATGTTGCGCAGAGCCGCCAAGACCGCTGGCGTTGCTTTGCCAGCCCGCGAGGCGTTCCACATTTTTTGCCACACATACGCCACTTGGTGTCGTCGTTACGCTGACGCCGATCTTGATACCCTTGTCGCAACGGGCCGCTGGAAATCGCGGCAATCCGCGCAGCGCTACATGCACATGGTCGTAAGCGAAGAATCGCAACGTGCGGAGCTATTGCCCGCGCTCAGTTTGAACTATTGTTGAACAATGTCGCAAGTATTTGAAATCACAAGTGCTGCCCTCCCCTTGGTAAGGGGGAGGTCGAGTGTTCAATCCACTCCGGCAGCACCACTAAAATCAATTATAGCTAACTCTGCTAGTCGGCGTCATGCCCGAACGCTCGACCGTTTTGATGTGGCGATGTGCTATTTTTGCTGCTCACCATGATAGACCGGCACTTGCGTTGAGCGAGCTGTCAGTCACGCTTCCCGCAAGACTTTTCCTCGGGTGGCTTCACGTGCCGGAACGAAAATAGCAGCGCCAGGTCATAGGCAATCTTCAGCACTCCGCACACCACCAGCGGAAGTCCTGAAAACGGCGTTGCCAGCAGGATGCCGGCCAGAGCCGGGCTGATCGACGATGCAAGACTACGAGGAACGGCCGTAATGCTGGCTGCGGCCGTGCGCTCGCCGGGCGTCACGACGGCCATGACGTAAGACGTGCGCGTAGGGACATCCATTTGCGACAGCCCAGCCCTCACTAGCAGCAACGCGAGAGCCAGGATCAAGTTCGGCGAGAGCGCTGCGGCGATCAGAAAAATACTGGATGGGATGTGGGTTAAAACCATCGTATTGACGAGGCCAAAGCGCTTAGAGAGCCACGCGGCGACTGGATAGGAAAATGCGCTCAGCGTGCTCGTCCAGAAGAAAAATACACTTGCAGCTGAGAGCGACATGTCGAAGCGAATGAAGAGCCACAGCGCCAACAGCGATTGGACTACGAAGCCGCCGGCGAACGCATCGAGGCTGAACAGCGCGGCCAGCTTGTACACAACTCTTCGCGAAGGTCCCAGAGGAGCACTGGAGCGCGTCTCACCCATGCGCGCATGCGGCAGGCGCCAATAGAGCGCAGCACATAGAAGGCCGAGCACGGCATAGACGTAGAACATGATCTTGAAGGCGTTTACTTTGCCGATACCGGCTGAGCTCATGAAATCAGGCAGCGCCGCGGCCAACGACCCGGTAGCCATAGCGAGCGCGCCGATCAGGCTATATCGCGCGAAGGTGCGTGTTCGCTCGTGATCGGGCACGGCCTGCGCCAGCATGGCGTGCTCCAGCGGCACCAGCACACCCAAGTCACCCGTTGACGGGTTTATGGTCCCAACAAATGCGACGATTGCGATGATGGCGAATAGATCAACACCGGGGAATGCAATGCCAGTGCACGCCATCAAAGCCGCGCCACCAAGCAGGAAATTGCGGAGGTCGTGCCTTGGCGCAATGAACCCGACGCTCAAAGTAAGCAACGCCGTCCCAAGCAATGATGCGCTGACAATGACCCCGATTTGACCCGAACTGAAGCCGATCGCGGACAGGTATGCAGGCAAAATAATGCTGGCAAAGCCATCGCCCAGTCCTCGCACGCCGCGAGCAATGTTGAGCAACGCGATGTTGATGCGCGTCGCGCGGGTCGTGTCAATCGACATTCGCTTCCTTCGCCGTCAGCCGGTCGACAAATCTACGGGGACCTTCGGATTACCGCACCGCGAGTTATTTGAAGTCTCCATCTGGCTTTCCCGCCTGCACCATCTTTTTGCAATAAGCATAGAGCACATCGTAGACGATCCACTCGGCCGCGTTTACTTCGTGATCGTTTTTGTAGCCGAGGTGCCGGAAGCCTTCGGCAATTGCCTTAAGTCCGGGCCCTTCCGGTTGATAATAGAGCATGTTGTCGGTATCCGCGGCATTGACGATTTTTCCGAGATGGACTAGCGCGGGATCATTCATAAGCTTGTACTTCTTCAAGATGGCCTCAAACGAGCACTCTTTGCCGTGATGGCCTAGTTCGACATTCTTGACATCGTAGGGGATTGCATCGAGGCGTTTTGCTTCTTCCATCACCTTCACCAAGATCGATGAGGTGCGTGCTGGACTAACCGTAGGCTTTTCTCTTCGACTATTGGGCGGACCAATCCGGAAATGTTTTGTCTCAAATAGATGCGACCCATGTTTGCTTTAGCCTTGCCAGTTGCGATATTCGCCGAAATGGCTCAAGGCTCGACGCATGACTTTCGGACGCGTTGGCCCATAATGACGTTTGCCAATTTTGTAGATCAGTTCTGTGGTCGCGTTAAATTCCGAAACCGCTTACGGTTAATCGGCATTAGTGCTAAGGCCCGCGCGAGCATGCGCTCGATAAGCGCAAGTTTGGGCTCTTCAGTGGTCAGCGCGGTTTAAGGAACGCAAAATCGCAGCCTTGATCGGCACCGAGTATTTCCTGGGCATAGAGGTGCGCGTAGCCGCGCGTTGACGACCGAACCGCAGGTTTGGATGCCGCTTTGCGGCGTTTAAGCTCGGCATCATCCAACATGAGATCAATACGGCGTTGCTTCACCGAGAGCCGGATGCGGTCGCCGGTTCGCGCGAGGCCAAGGGGGCCCCCCGAGGCACTGTCCGGCGTCACATGCAACACGATTGTCCCAAATGCGGTGCCGCTCATACGAGCATCCGAAATACGCACCATGTCTTTGACGCCTTTGATCGCGAGTTTCTTCGGAATCGGCAGGTAACCGGCCTCGGGCATGGCCGAGGTCGAATGTGGACCGGCATTTTGCAAAACCAGAATATCCTTGGCGTCGACTTCGAGATTCTGATCGTCGATACGAGCGGCGAGATCTTCCAAAGATGAAAATACCACAGCCCGACCGTCATGCTCGAACAGATTGGCGTCGGCGGCCGAGCGCTTGAGGATCGCGCCTTGCGGCGCCAGATTTCCAAATAAAGCGACTAAGCCGCCTTCCGCTTCCAGCGGCTTGCTGCGCCCGGCGATAATGGTGCGGTCAACCCATCCGTCATCCTCGTGTGCAAGGCGCTCGCCGAGCGTCTCACCCGTCACTGTGATGCAATCGAGGTGTAAAAGGAGCCTTAGTTCGCGCAGAAGCGCACCCATGCCTCCGGCGGCATAGAAATCCTCCATGTAGCCATTTCCGACTGGCTTCAGGTTCACCAGCACTGGCGTCGCATCGGACAATTCGTTGAGGCGCTCTAGCGACATCGGGATTCCAGCGCGGCCGGCAATTGCGGTCAAATGTATGATGGCATTGGTGGACCCCCCGATCGCAAGCAAAACTCTCAATGCGTTCTCGACCGATTTTCGGCTAATGATGCGCTCGGGTGTCAACTGCGACCCAATCAATTTGACCGCAGCAGCCCCAGTGGCCTCCGCTGCGCGCAGGCGATCGGCGTGTACAGCCGGAATGGCAGCCGTGCCGGGAAGAATCATCCCGAGTGCTTCCGCAATACAGGCCATGGTTGAAGCGGTGCCCATCACAGCACAAGTGCCCGCGGTGGTAGCAAGCTTGCCTTCGACGTCGGAAATTTCCTGGTCGTCGATCTTGCCCGCCCGGTATTCTGCCCAGAAGCGGCGGCAATCGGTGCACGCGCCCAGCCGTTCGCCGCGGTGGCGCCCCGTCATCATGGGGCCGGCTACCAGCATGATGGAGGGTTTTCCGGCCGACACCGCGCCCATCAGCTGGGCAGGCACTGTCTTGTCGCAACCGCCCATCAGCACAACCGCATCCATGGGCTGCGCTCGCACCATCTCTTCAGTATCGATCGACATCAGATTCCGAAATTTGAGACTGGTCGGGTTAAGGAAGACCTCGCCCAGTGAGATGGTTGGAAACTCGATCGGTAACGCGCCGGCCGTCAGCACGCCGCGCTTCACGGCTTCCAGCATTTGTGGAAAATGTCGATGGCAATTGTTAAAGCCAGATGGCGTGTATGCGATGCCGACCACTGGCTTCGCGAGCATCGCGCGGGAATAACCCATCGATTGAGCGAAAGAACGCCGCAGGTAGAGAGAGAAGTCGCGGTCGCCATAGTTCGTGAGACCATTGGCGATGCCGGTCGATTTGTCGTTCATGGTGCTACTTTTTGCAGCCGGTTGAGCCAGGATGCAAGCCGCGACCAGAGATGCCCGGCAGCTCGAGGATTTCGGTGGTGTATAACAGCGCCATGACATGTTGCGTCAACGCCGAAGGCCGCAGCGATGGGTCAAACGTACGTCCCCGTATGTTAGCGCCCCGCCGCTTGCCGCTATGCGCGGATATCTCGACCCTTCGATAGGATTCGCGGCATCAACCTCGCTCAACGCGCGATTTGCAGCGCGACGAATCTCGCCTCGACAAGTACCCTGGAACCCTTCTAAAAGGTGAGCCGAGGGGCGGGAACGAAAGACCATGGATTACAAGAGTTATTTTGCGTCTGCCCTTGACCAGTTGCGGAATGAACGGCGGTACCGGGTATTTGCCGACCTCGAACGCATTGCTGGGCGCTTCCCACACGCCGTCTGGCACTCGCCGCAAGGTCCGCGCGACGTCGTGATCTGGTGCTCAAACGACTATCTCGGGATGGCGCAGCACCCAAAGGTAATAGGTGCCATGGTCGATGTTGCGGCCCGCATGGGCACAGGTGCCGGCGGCACGCGAAATATTGCCGGCACAAACCATCCGTTGGTCGAGTTGGAGCGCGAAATTGCCGACCTGCACGACAAATCAGCGGCGCTGGTCTTCACCTCGGGATACGTGTCGAATGAGACTGGAATCTCGACGATCGCCAAGTTGTTGCCGAATTGTCTGCTCTTGTCCGATGCACTCAATCACAATTCAATGATCGAAGGCGTGCGGCAGTCCGGCTGCGAAAAGCAGATCTGGCGTCACAATGATCTCGGTCATCTTGAAGAATTGCTCAAAGCTGCAGAGCCGGCACGTCCAAAACTGATCGTGTTCGAAACCCTCTATTCCATGGACGGTGATATTGCGCCGGTACACGCAATCTGCGACCTCGCCGAGCGTTACGGCGCCATGACCTACTGCGATGAAGTGCACGCGGTCGGCATGTACGGACCGCGGGGCGGCGGCATTTGCGATCGCGACAAGGCCACCACCCGCGTTGACGTGATCGAGGGCACGCTGGCTAAAGCGTTCGGCTGTCTCGGGGGTTATATCGCAGCAAACGAGGAGCTGGTGGATGCCGTGCGCTCCTATGCTCCGGGTTTCATTTTCACTACTGCGCTGCCGCCGGCAATCTGTGCTGCAGCCACGGCCGCCATCCGCCACCTGAAAACGTCGAGTTGGGAGCGCGAGCGGCACCAGGAACGGGCAGCGCGCGTCAAAGCCATTCTCGATTCGGCGGGTTTGCCGGTGATGCCGAGCGCGACTCATATCGTGCCAGTGCTCGTTGGCGATCCAGAGAACTGCAAGGCAGCGAGCGATTTGTTGCTCTCCGAGCATGGCATCTACATTCAGCCCATCAATTATCCGACCGTGCCGCGCGGCATGGAAAGATTGCGCGTCACGCCGTCGCCTTATCATGACGATGCGTTAGTGGATGCGCTGGCTGAAGCTCTCCTGGACGTCTGGGAGCGCCTCCGCCTCCCGCTGCGATCGCGGGCCGCTGCGGCTGAATAGCTGCACGTTCAATTCGGTCAATCCTGAAACGGCGGCTGCTTGAGTGGCGGCTTGGCCGGCTCGCTTCTGATTTTGAGAGAACGCGCAGTTCGTCGCGCTGCAAGCGGCATTGTCAATGACACAAAGAAGATGCGCGTGAGATGATGCGCTCCGACATAGACCGGGTCGAGGTTGAGCGCCAGTGCCAGCAACATCATCGCATCAACCGAGCCAGGGGCAAAAGCGATCATCACTTCGGCTGCGCGCAATGATAATACGCTGATCAGCAGAGTCGCAAAGAGGGCGCTTATCGCTACTGCAACCGCGAACGAGCCGAATGCGGCGCCAATAAAATTCAACAACAACCTTGGTGGCGTATTGGCGAAGCGCGAGCCGGTAATCGCGCCCATTGCAATCATTGCGGCGTTCGCAACCCACCATGGCATAACAGTATGGATCAGCCCACTTCCATGCAGCACCGCAGAGGTCAGCATGGCGCCGAAGAGCAACCCGCCGGGAAAGCGGAAACGGTAGGCAATGATCGCGACGACACTCGAAACCATTATTAGAATCGCAAGCTCATCGAGTACTGCAACACTCAACACGGCGGTGACTCTCGGCGGAGCATGACCAACAAGGCCAAGCACTGCCAATCCGGCCGGCAGACCGACAGCTATGACGACCACGCGTATGCTTTGCACAATCGCTATAGCGCGCAGGTCAGCTCCAAGTTCGGCACCTAGTACCAGCACCTGTGACATGCCGCCGGGCGCCGCTGCTAGATACGCGTCCACCCTCCCCCAGTAATGCACAAGGCGCAGATAGCCGGCGCCGCCAACGGAAATGACAATCATCGCCAGCAGCAGCACGGCTATGCTAAGAGGATAGTTAGCCATGCCGTGCAATGTCTCGGGCGTGACCACGGCGCCGAGCGATATACCTATTAGTATATAGATTGCGCGCATCAATAGCGTGGGAACAAGCATTGGCCGGCCGGCGATCGATGCGCCCGCAACCGCCAGGATAGAGCCCGATAGCCAACCGGCGGGCGCTCCGGCGAGGCCCAAGGCGGCACCACCAGCTGCCGCGATCCCCAGCGTCTCAGTGAGATGGCGCAGGACGACGAGTCGGTCTTTGGTGGGAGGTGCGGCCAATGCTTGGGGCTTCCAGACAGCCGAGCAACCTGAGCCGCGGCTTACCGGGCGTGATCAATGCCGCGAGTGCGCGCCCTCGTCAAACGCAGACTGTTGTACTGACAGATTTCAAGTCGCCCTTCGGGCGTTGACGATTCGCGTCCCTTGCGCCGCTAAGTACGATACGCACAAGCTCAGCAGCGTCTCGGGCGTGCGAATATTCTCCATGATGTGGATGCGATGAACTTCCACAGTACGCGGGAGGAAAACACGAAGGCACCTCGCGCATCATCGTATCGTCATCGACGATGAAGAGATCGCGGCTTAGCAAGATTTCCGAAGCCATGATCGCTTCCCTTGGAAGGCGGCGTCAGTTCGCACACGCATTTTGCAATAAATTGCGCAGGATGAAGTCAAAAGCGCTAGTGTTACAATAGCTTAATATGATTGGATGGGGGACCGGCACGTCTTGCGGTTGGCTTGGCCGATAGACCCCGCTGGTGTTCTGTGGTGATTTAGTTCGGAAAAATCCTGGCCAAGTCCAGGCCCGGTCCCGATCTGGAGAGTTCATGCTACAGGGTTGGGTCGTTATCGCTGTTGCGCTGGCGTACATCGGGTTGCTGTTCCTGATTGCGAGCTACGGCGATCGCTCTCGTAGTCTCGGTCGCGAGGGTCGCGCACGCCTGCTAATCTATCCATTGTCGCTCGCGATTTATTGCACATCGTGGACTTTCTTCGGGTCGGTTGGTCTTGCTTCACGCACGGGATTCGATTTCCTAACCATTTATATTGGGCCGGCTCTTATGATCGGCCTATGCGGCCCGCTGCTGATTCGAGTCGTACGGCTCGCCAAGACGCAAAACATTACCTCGATCGCCGACTTCATCGCCGCACGGTACGGCAAGGGCCAAGCGGTTGCCGCTACCGTCGCCCTGATCGCCATTATTGGCACCATCCCCTACATCGCATTGCAGCTCAAAGCGGTGTCATCGTCGCTCGAGACTATTCTTGCCCACGTCACCTCAAGCACCGAGGTCACTCGCCCGCTGCTCGGAGACATTGCCCTTTTCGTGGCGCTCTCAATGGCAACCTTCGCGGTGCTGTTCGGCACTCGTCATATTGACGCCACCGAGCACCAGCACGGGTTGATGTTGGCAATCGCGACCGAATCGATCGTCAAGCTCCTTGCGTTCCTCGCCGTCGGGATTTTCGTCACCTTTTGGATGTTCGATGGTCCGTTAGGGCTGTTCAACGAAGCTATGCAGCGGCCCTCGACCGCGGCAATCTTCAGTCGACAACCACGCATCGACACCCTGCTCGCTATGACGCTGCTCTCGTTTGTGGCGTTTATCCTGTTGCCGAGGCAATTTCATGTGGCCGTGGTCGAAAACAACAATGAAAGCGAGATCAAGCGTGCTGTCTGGCTATACCCTCTCTATCTTGCACTGATTAATCTGTTTGTAGTGCCGATCGCACTTGCGGGCCTTTTGACCTTTCCAACCGGAAAGGTTGACAGCGACATGTTCGTGCTGGCGTTGCCGCTCGAAAGCGGCTCCATCCTCTTTGCCATCGTGGCCTTTGTCGGCGGCCTATCGGCAGCTACCGCTATGGTGATTGTTGAATCGGTCGCGATCTCGATCATGGTGTCGAATGATCTGATCATGCCGTTCGTGCTGCAACGACGCGAGGCACTGATCCGGGGCCGCGAAAACATTGGCTCATTGCTGCTTGCCGTGCGGCGACTGGCGATCTTTGCGATTCTGCTCCTCGCCTACATGTACTACCGCTCGGCGGGCGAGGCACACCTCGCTTCGATCGGTCTGCTCTCGTTCGCAGCCATCTCGCAGCTGGCGCCCGCCTTCTTTGGTGGGCTGCTGTGGCGACGCGGGACAGCGGCCGGGGCGATTGCCGGCATGACCGCCGGTTTTCTGGTGTGGGCTTATACGCTGCTGCTTCCAACACTATCCGATATCGGGGTGATCGGCGAGCGCATCCTCACTGACGGGCCTGCAGGTCTGAGTATATTGCGTCCGCAGCACCTGTTTGGACTTGAATTGCCTCCGTTGGTGCACGGCGTAGCCTGGAGTCTACTGCTTAATGTTCTTTGCTATATCGGCTTCTCGCTTCACCGAGAACCTTCTTCGATCGAACGGCTGCAGGCCAATACCTTCGTCCCGTCGGATTTAACCCCTATTGCGCCGAGTTTCCGGCTGTGGCGTTCCTCGGTGACGGTGGAAGAGCTCACAACCACCGTGGCGCGCTACCTTGGCGAGGAACGCACTCGTTCGGTCTTTGAGAGCTTCGCTGGCACACAGCGCATCAGCCTTGAGCCAAAAGATGACGCCGACTTCCGATTGATACGCTATGCCGAGCACATTCTCGCGTCGGCGATCGGCGGCGCTTCCTCGAGGTTGGTATTGTCGCTGCTTTTGCGCAAGCGTACGGTTTCGACCAAGGCCGCATTAAAGCTGCTTGACGATGCCAATGCTGCAATCCAGTACAACCGCGAAATCCTGCAAACCGCGCTTGACCACGTGCGTCAAGGCATCGCGGTGTTCGATAAGGAATTACAGCTGATCTGCTGGAACCGGCAGTTCGGTGAAATTCTCGACCTGCCCCCTAGCCTGACACGCGTCGGCATTGGCCTCGCCGATATCCTGCGTTTTAACGGCAAGCGCGGCGACCTTGCCCCCGAAGGTGTCGAAAAATTCGTTGGCGAGCAAATCGAGCGCTATGTCTCGGGCAGCGAACCGTTTCTGGAACGCTTTGCGCAGGGCATGGTGATCGAGGTGCGCTCCAACCGCATGCCGGATGGAGGCATCGTTACCACCTTCACCGATATCACAGCCAGCGTGGAAGCAGCGGAGGCTCTAGAGCGGGCCAACGAAACGTTGGAGCGACGCGTGGATGAACGCACTGAGGAACTGACCCGGCTCAATGCTGCGCTCGAGCAAGCCAAAGGCGAGGCCGACGCCGCCAACATTTCAAAAACTAAATTTCTGGCGGCCGCGAGCCACGACATCTTGCAGCCACTCAACGCGGCTCGGCTGTACGTTACCAGCCTGATCGAACGCGGCGGACGCGAAGACCGACGGCTGGTCGACAATATCGACGCCTCACTCGAGGCGGTCGAGGAAATTTTTGGCGCCCTGCTCGATATGTCGCGTCTTGATACTGGTGCCTTGCGTCCTGAATTTGCCAACTTTCGCATCGATGAACTGATGCGTCAGATCGAACTCGAGTTCGCCCCGCTGGCCACCGCTAAGGGGCTGGACCTTACCTTTGTGCCATGCGGGCTGGCGGTGCGCTCTGATCGCCGCCTGCTGCGACGTCTGGTCCAGAACCTCGTCTCCAATGCCATCAAATATACAGCAAGAGGGCGTGTGCTTGTCGGCTGCCGGCGGCGCGGCGACTTTCTGCGTATCGCCGTTTACGACACCGGCGTCGGCATTCCGCAATCTAGATGGCGAGACATATTCGTTGAATTCCATCGCCTTGATCAGGGCGCCAAGATTGCGCGCGGATTGGGACTCGGCCTGTCAATAGTCGAGCGCCTAGCGCGCGTGCTTGATTGCACGATCGAGCTCGAGTCGGAAGTAGGCCGCGGGTCGAATTTCACGGTCACCGTCGCGCGCACGAAGGCAGCGCAAGTCGAGCTGCCCGCCCACGAGGAAACTCGCATCGACCCGGGACAACTTGCGGGCATTACCGCGCTTTGCATTGACAACGAGCCGTCAGTGCTCGACGGCATGGAAACGCTGCTTCGCAGCTGGGGGTGCGAAGTAATCAAGGCGCCAGATCTAGGGACGGCGTTGGGGTCAATCTCCCAGAGCCCGCTGATGCCGAACGGTCTCCTGGTCGACTACCATCTCGACAACGGCAATGGCATCGAGGTGATTTTTGAACTTCGCCGCCGCTATGGCGATCTGCCGGCAATTCTAATCACAGCCGATCGCTCGCCCTCGGTGCGCGAACAGGCGCGCGTGGAAGGCATTCAGGTCTTGCACAAGCCGATAAAGCCAGCGGCGCTGCGTGCGCTGTTGGCGCAATGGCGCCTGATAATGGCGACCGCAGCGGCAGAGTAGCGTAATCAACCTTTGGCAGCGATGCCTTGCGGCCACTGACCGGCTTCTATCTTGGCGGCGGCGATGACGGCCTGGGTCCGGCTCTCGACGCCGAGTTTCTGTAGAATTGCAGAAACGTGGGCTTTGACCGTCGCTTCCGATACACCAAGCTGATAGGCGATCTGCTTATTGAGGAGTCCCTCCGACAGCATCATCAGCACGCGAACCTGTTGCGGCGTCAGCGTCGCCATTCGCGCCATCAACTCGGCTGCCGCGGCATCCGAGCCGCCAGCAAGGTCGACGTCCGGTGGCGTCCACACGTCACCGCCCAGAATGCACGAGATCGCGGTGCGCATTGCATCAACGCCCAGCGTTTTGGGAATGAATCCGGAAGCGCCGAATTCCATGCTGCGGCGGATCGCCGCGGGATCGTCGTTGGCGGACACCACGATCACCGGCACACCCGGATATTGGGCGCGCATGTACATCAGGCCGGAAAACCCACGAACGCCGGGCATGGCGAGATCGAGCATTACAAGATCGACATCGCTGTTGCGTTCGAGCAACTCGACAAGTTCGTCATAAGTGCCGGCTTCGGCTATATCCACCTGCTCCAGTAGGCCTGCGATCGCTTCACGCAATGCGCCGCGAAACAAAGGATGGTCGTCGGCAATTACAAGCCGATACTGCAAATGCAATGCTTCATTCAACGTCCGCAACTCCTCGACGTCGCCCGGCACAGCCATGCCAATTCTACAACAGGCTATTTGTCGGCGTCGCGCAAGCGTTCACGGTATGGAACCGGCCCCGTTAGGCCCAATATCGCGCCGCAGCAGATTTCGGTTGCATGGCAATAGAAATGTTGGACGAAATAATGCCGACATTCCAATGGCTGGTGAACCGCCTTTACGTCGAAAGTCGTATAAGGCCTAAGTGCGCGGCGATGTACAGTTTTCTTTCTTCGCATCGGCCTGCAAGGCCCGGGCAAGTAGTTGAGGGGGCGTTTCGTTGGGGGGTGGCACAACAACTGCGCCCTGCGAAACTGCGAAGCCCTGCATAATGGGAGGACGACATGGCTGCGCAAATTCCTAAGGACTTCAGGCGCGTGATCATCGCCGCGTCAGTGGGAAACGTCATCGAGTGGTATGACTTCTATATCTTTGGCAGCTTGGCCGCGATCTTGTCGGTCAAGTTCTTCGAAAAATCGCATCCGGTCGCGGCGTTGCTCAGCACCATCGCGCTGTTTACAGCGGGCTTCCTCATCCGCCCGCTTGGCGCCTTCCTCTTCGGGTGGATGGGCGACCGCGTCGGCCGCAAATACACCTTCCTTGTAACGTTGACCGGCATGGGCATCGGCACCGGCTGCATCGGCCTGATCCCAACCTTCGATCAAATCGGTGTGACTGCAGCGTTCCTTCTGTTCGGCTTGCGCATGATCCAGGGCCTGTGCCTTGGCGGCGAATACGGCGGCGCCATCACTTACGTTGCCGAACACGTCTCGGACGAACGGCGCGGCTATTACACAGGCTGGCTGCAGACTTCGCCAACGCTGGGAATTGTCGTGTCGCTCGCAGTGATCATCGCGGCGCGCACTTATTTCGGCAACGCCGCATTTGACGCATGGGCGTGGCGCGTGCCGTTCTTGGTGTCCTTCCTGCTGGTTGCCATCGCGATCTACATCCGGCTCCAGCTGCAAGAGACCCCGATCTTCCAGGAGATTCGTGCCAAGGGTCTAATGACCAAGAACCCCTGGAAGGAAGCCTTCCTGAGCGCCAACATCAAATTCGTGCTGATCGCCAGCATCGTTGTGATTGGCGAAGGCGTGGTTTGGTACAGCGGTCAGTTCTGGGCCTTGTACTTCTTGCAGCAGGTATCAAAGGTCGATCCGCTCACAACGGCGTACATTGTTGGCGCGGCACTGCTGATTGGAACGCCGACATTGATCTTTTACGGCTGGCTGTCCGACCATATCGGGCGCAAGCCGGTGATCCTGGGTGGCTTCCTGCTCGCGGCGGTGACTTATTATCCGCTGTATTTGTACCTCGGCGCGATCACACAGCCGGGCAACATCAACTACGTCATGGCCGTGATCGTGATCGGGATCCTGGTCTCGTACGTGGGCATGGTCTACGGACCAATCGGCGCTTTCCTGGCGGAGTACTTCCCAAGCCGGATTCGATACACGTCGGTGTCGGTGCCGTATCACATCGGCAACGGCTGGGGTGGTGGCTTGGTGCCGCTCGTCACCACCGCAGCCTTCCAGGCCACTGGCAGCATCGGGTACGCGCTGCTCTATCCGATCTTGGTGCCTGCCGTGTGCTTCGTGCTCAGCCTATTCCTGATGCCGGAGACCCGGCACATCAGCATCTGGAAAGAAGTCAGAGAGGCCAGAGCAACAGCTTAAGTTTGATACGACCAAGTACGGGGCCGATTGGCCCCGTACAATTCTTTCAGAAAACGCCCTGCTTGCCGCAGGGCGTTTTGTTTCGATGAACGAAACGGCGACAACACTCAAGCTAATTTCCGGCTGCCGATGAACTGCAAGACAACTTCGCGGCTATGCGGCGTGCGCCGGTGCTCCACCAGATAGATGCCCTGCCATGTGCCGAGTGCAAGCTTGCCGTCGGCAACCGGTACATGCAGCGACACACCGCTGAGCATTGCCTTCACATGCGCCGGCATATCGTCCGGCCCTTCCACATCATGTATCCATGGCGCGTTTTCGGGTGCAAGCCGATCGAGTGCAGCAATCAGGTCCGATTGCACATCGGGATCGGCGTTTTCCTGGATCGCCAGTGAAGCCGAGGTATGGCGTAAATAGATCAGCAATATCCCGTCGCCGGCGTTCATTTGGTCGATGAAGCTTGCCGCATTGCCTGTTATGTCGATAAAGCCTGCCCCTGCCGTTTCAATGCGCAAGGTTGTTGAGGCGATCAGCTCCGGTTTGGCCTCGATGATTGGATACATACGACCCGGCATAGAGTCAGACTGAAACTGCGGTTCAGTTCTTGCGCATGAGGTCTTTTTGCGTCGTAACGACCATCTCGACGAGACGGCGCCAGACCCCTTCAATGTAATCACGCACACGCGCGATTTCGTCGGCGGTCGGCAGTTTAATCGTCGCATCAGGGCCCTTATCGGAAGGCGGTGTCAGGTCCGTGGGCGGTCGCAATGGCAATGGTGCTTTCAGGACGGCAATTTCCTTTTTCAGCGATGTGATTTCTTCCTGCAAGCGAGCAATTTCAGTTTTTAGATCCTTCAGTAATGGATCATTCCCCGCACTTTCGCGGTCGATCGGGACCGTTTTACAAGTCCAGCCGACGGTCTGGGC
>Ga0126382_10000528_pt1 | contig 14931 bp, 15 predicted proteins | sample PanSoiMetPlot_30_FD_92548 | JGI IMG/M metagenome (GOLD analysis project Ga0126382, IMG submission 92548) | Tropical forest soil microbial communities from Panama - MetaG Plot_30 | ecosystem: Environmental > Terrestrial > Soil > Tropical forest > Bulk soil | place: Panama | collected 2016-02-17
CCGGTGTTCGTGGACGGCGCGGCGGTGAAAGAAAACATCAAGCAAGATAAAGACGTCAATCTCAAAATATTTCCCTGGGTGCGCTGGCATGAGAAGGACGGCGGCCCATACATGTGCGCGACCTCAACCGTGACTCGCGATCCGGAAAGCGGTTACGTCAATGTCGGTTCGTATCGATTCAAGTTGATCGATGAGACGACTTGCGTCGGCCACCTGGCGTCGGGACATCATGGCGACATCATCAGCAAAAAATACTGGGCGAATGGCAAGAGTTGTCCAGTGGCGATCTCCCTGGGACAGGAGCCGACGATTCTCATTGCTGCCGGCGACAACGCCGCCTGGGGCCATTGTGAATATGATTACGCGGGTTGGTTGCGCGGTGCGCCCGTGGAAGTAACCAAAGGCGTTTATACCGACCTTCCGATTCCCGCAACCGCGGAGGCGGTGCTTGAAGGTGAGATTCTTCCGCCCAAAGTCGGCGTCGCCATCGAAGGGCCGTTCGGCGAGATGGGTGGCTATTACGGTGATGCAAGTCCATCATCGTTGATAAAAATCCATGCCGTTCTTCATCGCGACGATCCCATCGTCATGGGCTCGCCCCCTTTTCCGAACACGGCGCGAAATTTATTCGGTGCGCGCGGTTTGCGTGTTCGAGCGGAGCTTGAGGCATTGGGCATCCCCGGCATCAAGGGTGTTCGGTATGGCGGCGGCATTGTCGTGCTCTCCATCGAGCAATCTTTTCCCGGACACGCGATGCGCGCAGCCCTGGGCGCGCTCGGCGGCACCGGCGGATACCATACGCGGTTCGTGATCGTGGTCGACGAAGACGTGAATCCGCACGATTTAAACGAAGTATTCGAAGCGATGGGAAGCCGATGCGACCCAGCCACGTCGCTCGACGTCAATCGGCGCATCTGGAGCTCGCGTGTCGACCCGCGACTAGAGCCGGAAAAGGTCGAAAAAGGCGACTACACTGCTTCCTGCGCGATTATCGATGCTACGCGCCCCTACCATTGGAAAGATCACTTTCCGGAGAAGGTTGGCATCTCTTCGGAATTGCGCAAGGCAATGACAGAAAAGTGGCGAGATTTGTTGGACGGGGAAAAATAATTTCGATTAGCCATGCAGAGTTGCATCATCGTAAACAGCATTGGCTATACAGTATCTCCTTTTCCGGGTCGTTCCTTCCCCCTCGACGCGGGAAGAGCCTGCCCTGAGCCTGCCGAAGGGTTAGGATGGGGGTGTAAGAAGGATTGCGCAACACCCCCACCTTTGTGCTCCCCAGTCGAGGAGGAGGAAATCGGAAGCCAAATTAAAGCTAACCGACCGGTCTTTATTAGCGCAGTTATTTTCTTTTTCCTAATCGTTCTTTCATCTCTTGCCGGCAAAGCTAATGCCCAACTTCGAAAAGTTAGACTCTGTGCGCCGGGCGTCGGTTCGGGCATCATGCACACTTACGTCGCGAAAGAGCGCGGCTATTTCGCGCAGGAGGGATTGGATCTCGACGTGCTCGTGGCGCGTGGCCAGGTTTGTACTATGGCTTTGCTCAACGGGCAGATGGAGCTGTCGAGTAACCCCAACATCTTTGACGCCATGGTCGCGGGACGGTTTAAAGGAAAAGTGATTTATGTGTCAGCCAAAACTTTGGGCCATCGCTTCATCGTCGCGCCGGAGATCAAAAACTTCGATGGTTTGAGGCAAAAAAATATCGCCGTCAGCACCTTCGGCGGTCTGACAGATATGCTCACCCGAGAGATTCTTGAACAGCACGGCATCAAGAAGGATGTAGTGTTGCTCCAGATTGGCACACCGGATGTGCGATACGCCGCACTGAAGGCCGGAAAGGTTAAAGCCGCTCTGCTCGCATCCACCCAAGGGTTACAAGCGGTCCAAGAAGGATTCCGGGAACTACCGTACCAACAGCCGCCTTGGCTTTCTTCTCCGGTTGTGGCCAGCGACGATCTTTTATCACGCGAGCGTCCGATGCTGCGCTCGCTTTTGCGAGCGATTGAGAAAGGCCACCTCTATTATGGGCAGAACCCTGGGGCAGCCATCGAACTCATCCGCAAAGTGCAGCGCATCGAAAACCGAGCCGTCGCCAGGCAAATCTATGATGACGACATGCTGCGGCATAATCCTGGCGGTGGTTTAGAAGAAGCGAGCATGAAGCGTGTAGTGGAAAGAGCCAGAGAGATGCTAAAGGTGCAAAAAAATGTCGACCCCAGAGAAGTCTTCGATCTGAGCCTGGCAAAGGAAGTCGAAACGGAAATCAGAAAGACCAAGTAGGAACCATGAGCGATGAGTGACCGCAAAGAACACAAAATGGCCAGACGGAACCGGCTGTAGCAAGAGTGGGCAAGGAGCTTCACATGAAACCGCGCTTAGCGAGTCTGGTCATAACAATGCTACTGGGTTTCGGGTTCTTCTCCTCGAATATTGAAGCCCAAAACCGGCAGATAAAAATTTGTGTGCCGGATTATTCGGTGGGAGTCATGCCTTTGTTTGCGGCAAAGCAGAATGGCTATTACGCGCAGGAACAGTTAGATGTCGATGTCATCGCGGGCCGTGGAAATCTCTGCACCATGGGACTCATCGCGGGTTCTTTTCAGTTCACTTACTCGCCCAGCACCTTTGATGCGCTGGTCGCCGGCGACATCAAAGGCAAAGTAATATACGTTGCGGAAAAGTTCTTGCTTCATCGATTGATCGTAGCGCCACAGGTCAAAAAGGTTTGAGGATCTCAAGGGCAAGAAAATCGCCATCAGCGCCTTCGGCACACTCACCGACTTGTTGACCAGAGAAATTCTTCTGGACCACGGCTTGAAGCCGATGCAGGACGTTATGCTGCTACAAACGGGCGGGACTCAGGTGAGATTCGCGGCTTTGATGTCGGGCAATGTGCAAGCAGCGCTTCTGCCTTCCCAGCAAGCTTTGGCGGCGCTGCAGGAGGGTTATCGGAACCTGGAGTACGATCCTCCGCCGTATCTATCCCATCCGTTAATCACAAAGAATGAATTGCTCAATAACGACAGATCCCTCGCGTACTCGTTACTGCGGGCCACCTTGAAGGGGCATCTGTTCTACGGGCAAAAGGCGGAGGAGACCCTTAACATCATCCAGAAGGTTCTGCGCATCGATAACCGTAAGACGGCGCGAGAAACCTATGAAGACGAAATGCGCAGGTACAATCCCGGAGGCCAGTTCGAGCAGAGCAACATGAGAAAAGTTATCGATCGCGTGCGGGACACGAGAAAAATGGAGCGCAGAGTCGAAATCCAAGAGGTCTTCGACCTGAGCATGGCTGCAGAAGCCGACGCAGCGCTCAAAAAGGCGGGATGGAAGCCGTAACCAAAGCAGGGAACAACGGACAACGAGCAGGATAGGATGCTTTGCTCTTAGCGGATTAGACCACTATGCAATTTTATTGCTTTCATTTGATGCCATGGGCTTATTTGCCGGAGGATTTTTTCCAATCGCATAAGAGCGCCTGGGTGGTTTGTCCCAACACGTTCTACGATCCCGAGTTGGGCCATCCACTCTACAACCGCTATCTCGATGAGTTGGAACTCGCTGATCAGCTCAGCTTCGACGGTGTTTGCGTCAACGAGCACCACCAAACCGCCTATGGCGGGATGCCGTCGCCAAACATCATGGCGGCCTGCCTGGCGCGGCGAACGAAACAAGCCAAGTTGGTGATTCTCGGCAACGTCTTGCCGCTCTACGATCATCCGCAACGGGTGGCGGAAGAAATCGCGATGCTCGATGTCATTACCAAGGGCAGAGTGATCTCTGGCATGGTTGTCGGCACCGGCATGGAATATTTTTCATACAAAATTAATCCGACCTATGCACGCGAGCGATTTCACGAAGCGCACGATCTGATCATCAAGAGCTGGACAACCGACGGCCCGTTCAGCTGGGATGGCAAGCACTACCGCTTTCGCTACATCAACGTCTGGCCGAGAACCTATCAGAAACCCCATCCGCCGATATGGATTCCTGGATCAGGCAGTTCTGAAACCATGGAGTGGGTGGCCGAGAAGAAATACACCTATATGGTGCTCCCGACTCTGGCGCCGTTTGAGTTGCGGCGTCAAGCCGCCGAGTATTTTTCCGTGTGCTGTGAAAAAGCCGGCTACACGGTGCGACACTCCCAGATCGGATGGGGTATCGGTATCTATGTTGGCGAAACTGACGAAGAGGCGAGACGTGAGTACGAACCGCACTACTGGTACTACGCGCGTAACTTGTTAAAAACTACGCCGCAGCAGGCCTTGCCGCCCGGCCACACGTCTATGGCAAGCGTCATGGGTATGATGCAGAGGCGGCTGCAGTCGCGTCCGGGTAACCTCTCCACCTGGGAAGAGGTGGATAAGGCAGGTTACGTTGTAGTCGGAAGTCCGGAGACTGTCCGGCAGCGGCTGGAGGAGTATGCCAAGAAAGTTGGTTTTGGTTTGCTGATCGCAAATTTTTCAGTCGGTAACGCACCGCGTGAATACACGGAGAAAAGCATGAGACTTTTCGCTGAAAAGGTTATGCCCAAACTCAGACACATCAATGTTGATGCGACATCCGCCGATACATCGTGAACGGGAATGATGGAGTCTGTCATGCCCGCGAACGCGAGCATCCAGCTTCTATTGGCTGATTTAACGGAAAAGCCTGGATTCCCGTTTGCACGGGGGTGACGAAACACTGAGACAGCTCTTGGCGGTCGGAGTTAATAACTCCTGCTTGAGAGGCGTTCGCGATGACCAGTCATAAAGAAGAAACCATCAAGATTCAGGGAAGAAGCGTCCGCCTTTTTCGCGGCGGCGACGGACCACCTCTACTATTTCTCCACGATACGTTTTGTCTATCTTGGCTGCCCATCCACGAAAGTCTTTCGGCCAATTACGAGGTTTTCGTTCCGATTCATCCAGGTTGCGCCGGGTCGGAGAGCGACTTCGAACAATTCGCAGAAATAGAGGACATAGTCTTTCATTACCTTGATTTATGCGAATCGCTTCATCTCCAGCGTCCGGTAGTTGTTGGAGCGTCGTTTGGCGGATGGATCGCGGTCGAATGGGCGATGCGCTACAGCAGAATGTTGAGAGGCTTGGTTCTCGTCGACGCGTTGGGATTGCGTGTCCCCAAGGCGCCGGCGGCGGACATCCTCAGCCTCGATCCGGCAGCCGCTCGCCAAGTGATCTTCGCCGACCCGTCTTCGGCTCTGGCACTAGGGATCATTCCAGATGCGCCGAAACCAGAGGACGTCGTGAGTGTGCTCTTGGTCCGGCAAACTTTGGCGCGCTTCGCATGGCAATTCCCCGATAACCCTGGGTTGCATCGATACCTTTATCGTGTGAAAGTTCCGACGCTGGTTATTTGGGGCGAGGACGATGGTTTTGTACCGATAGCGCATGGACAAGCCTATCACGAAGGCATTGCCAAGGCAGAACTTGTTGTATTGCCGGATTGCGGTCATCTTCCGCACGTCGAACAGCCAGCTCTCTGTCAGAAAATTGTCTTGGATTTTCTCCGGAAGTCTGAGAGCGAACCCGCATGAAGATGCGGATTGGGAACGCGTGTTGGCACGCGGGTCCCGTCACGGCCGCCTTTGCCGGAGATCCTAATGTTCAGTCGACTATGACTGATGATCCACGTCACGGCCACGACGGAGCACCTTTAAAGATCGGGACTCGACAGTGACTTTGTCTCCAGCCTTATAGAGGCGCTCCTTATCCGGATTCGCGCGGATGGGCTCATTGGTATCTAGGACAACCGTCCACGGTTCGCCCCATTCTTTCTTCGGCAGCACAAATGGAAGCGGTTCATAATGGGCATTGAACAGGACATAAAAACTGTCATCGACGACGCGTTCGCCGCGAGCATCGGGGTCGTCGATTCCCTCACCGTTCAGAAAAACCCCCAGCGCCTTAGCAAATCCCTCACCCCATTGATCCTCTGCCATCTGAATGCCGTCCGGCGTAAACCATCCGATATCGGTAATTTTCTCTCCGTGGATGGGACGGCCCTGAAACCAGCGGCGACGGCGGAAAACCGGATGTTCTTTGCGCAGCTGAATAAGCCGGCGGGTGAATTCCAGCAAATCCTTATCAGCGGATTCCCAGTTGAACCACGAAATTTCATTGTCCTGACAGTAAGCGTTGTTGTTTCCCTTTTGGGTGCGGCCGATCTCGTCGCCTCCCAGCATCATCGGGATACCTTGAGACAAAAATAAGGTCGCCAGAAAATTCCGCTTCTGACGCTCCCGTAGTTTGTTCACTTTCGGGTCGTCGGTGGGCCCCTCTACTCCACAATTCCACGAACGATTATGGCTTTCGCCATCGCGATTTTCTTCACCGTTGGCTTCGTTATGTTTGTCATTATATGAGATCAAATCGTGCAGGGTGAAACCATCATGGGCGGTAATGAAATTGACACTGGCGTAGGGTCTCCTTCCGGTGGCTTCATAGAGGTCGGAGCTGCCGGTGAAGCGATACGCAAACTCGCCGAGGGTCTGATCCTGGCCGCGCCAGTAGTCACGCACGCAATCCCGATATTTTCCGTTCCACTCCAACCACAGAGGCGGAAACTTTCCCACCTGATAACCGCCCTCGCCGATATCCCAGGGTTCTGCGATGAGTTTCACTTGGCTGATCACAGGATCCTGCTGGATGATGTCGAAGAAAGCCGAGAGGCGATCCACGTCGTGAAGCTCCCGCGCCAAGGTAGATGCGAGGTCGAAGCGAAATCCGTCCACGTGCATATCGAGGACCCAGTAGCGCAGCGAATCCATGATTAGTTGCAGCACGTGGGGATGGCGCATGTTGAGGCTGTTCCCGGTGCCGGTGTAATCCATATAAGAGCGGCGGTCATCTCCGACCAACCGGTAATAGGCGGCATTGTCGATGCCTTTAAACGAAAGCGTCGGCCCGAGATGATTGCCTTCAGCCGTGTGGTTGTAGACGACGTCGAGAATGACCTCGATGCTCGCTTCGTGCAGAGCCTTGACCATTTGTTTGAATTCTTGCACTTGCTGGCCGTTTTGCCCGCCGGCTGAATACTTGTTGTGCGGCGCGAGATAGGCGATGGAATTGTAGCCCCAGTAATTTCGCAACCCGCGCTGTAATACGTGCGCGTCTTGGATGAACTGATGCACGGGCATGAGTTCGATGGCGGTAACTCCGAGTTTGGTAAAATATTCGATGGCTTTGGGGTGAGCTAAAGCCGCATAGGTGCCACGCAGCTCTTCAGGAATTTCCGGCAAGTTCTTAGAGAAACCCTTGACGTGAACTTCGTAAATGATTGTTTCGTGCCAGCGAGTACGCGGATGGCGATCGTTGCTCCAATCAAAATACGGATTGATGACCACCGACTTCGGCATGAAAGGAGCGCTGTCCGCTTCATTCGGCGGCCCGTCGGGATTATCGAAGGAATATGTGAAAACCGCCTGGTCCCACTTCACCTCGCCTTCAACGGCGCGAGAATAGGGATCCAAAAGTAGCTTTGATGGATGGCAGCGCTGGCCTTCCTTGGGATTCCACGGCCCGTGGACGCGAAAGCCAAAGCGCTGTCCCGGGCCGACATTCGGCAAATAACCGTGCCAGCAGAAGCTGGTCACTTCGGGTAGGGGAATCTTGGTTTCATTTCCCTGTTCGTCGAAGAGACAAAGATCGACGGCCTCAGCGACCTCGGAAAAAATGGAAAAATTGGTCCCCGCACCGTCATAAAAAGCACCCAATGGGTAGTTATTTCCGGGCCAGATTTTGGCCATCTGTTGTTCGCTCCGAGCGTAGCATCGCGACGCTTAGACTAGTGTATATTAATTTTTTGCACACTAAAGGGCTTTTAAAGGAAGCCCCGCTAGCGTCCACCGGGAAATGTTTTGGACGGGTAATAAGTGATACGGCAATCTATACGGCGGGTATATCTCAAGTGCACCCGCGCACCAAGAAGAGAATGAAGAGCACTGGAATTGGCACCCCGAGGGCCCATAAAAGTATCCATCCGATCTTGCCGCTTTGGTTCTTCAAAACATTCATAACTCCTCCTTGAGATTTTGCTCCATACAGTTTCCCAAGGGTAACGCAAATCGCAGACCAGTCTTTTACAACGCTCATTACTGTTTTTTCACACAGCAATTGTCTCAGAAGCGAGACGTTGAATTGGTTGCCGTCCTACAAATAAGAGGAGTTCTGGGTTCGACGGAGCGATGGGGAAGATCTGATAAGTCGAAGCTGGCCGAGGAGCAAGCGCAAGCGGACTAGACTGGCCCGTATCTTTGAAGTGAAAGGTAGCCAGTCCCCAAAGCTTACTCTGCAGCTTTCTTAATACGCACCAAACCTAGTCTCCATTTTCTGACAGTAGCGGGCTTGTGGCGGCGATTGCACTCCATCACGCGTGGCGTTACTATTCGCTGTGGTCAAGACGTTCAGGTGCCCGGACACGCGGGCCCTGGCCAAGGGTGACCGTGTCGCGCGGTTTGTGAACATCGCGTCGGTGGCGCGACGCAAGATAAGACAGCTGGAAATCGCAAGCCGGTTGGAAGACCTGCGAGTACCACCCGCGAATCGACTGGAATCTCTCAAAGGCAACCGGGCGGGACAATACAGCATTCGGATAAACGATCAATTTCGTCTGTGCTTTCGATGGACGGAAACTGGGGCTGAAGATGTGGAAATCGTGGATTATCACTAAGGGATGGAATCATGCGTAAACTCAAACCGATAACGCCGGGTGAACTACTGCTAGAAGAATTTTTGATACCAATGGGAATCAGCCGTTATCGTCTCGCAAAGGAAATAGCCGTACCAGCACAGCGCATCGGAGACATTGTCGCCGGCAAACGCGCCATTACTGCTGATACCGATCTCCGTCTGTGCCGGTTTTTCGGTCTTTCTAACGGCTATTGGCTGCGTGCCCAGGCCGCCTATGATACCGAAGTTGCCGAACGCGCGTTAGGATCTAAGCTGGCGAAAATCAAACCCTGGTCAGGCCACGAGGCTCATGGGTCCCAAACCCAAAGTCATCGGTGAATAGTGGTGGCTTTCGTAAAGCAATGTATCAGCCCAGATTAATGGGCGAAACTTTACGAGTCTGACAAGGTATCGGCGCTAACAACGTTCTTTCCGAGATGTTGTAATTTTGTCATTTTCGCAATTGCGAAAATGTGAAAGGTTACCTCAGCACGGTTAGTGCCCTCGTTGATGGGAGCCTGTAAGCTACTCAAATCCGCCTCGAACTCGCCCAGAATTTTCCGGGACCTGATCCGTGCGCTTTTTTAGTAGACCTACAAGAGTGACACGCGTTTCCCTGTTAGAATTTGAACTCACCCTTTAGGCGAACTGGCTTTAGCTCATCCTTGCGACCGCCCTCAATCAATTTTATCGCTGGGGAGTTTCCAAAGAACCGGAGGGCTGCAGCGTATCCTAAATAGAACCACCCCATCTCTCTGATTGAACACTGCTCGACCCAGTTGTCCGAATAACTGTTGAGAGCTCGTTTCTCTTCCTCGGTTTTAACGGCATTCTCCAGGATGTGAAAAAGTTTAAAGCGTTCTTTCTCTAGGTTAGAGTAATGCGGGTCGATGGCCGAATACAGTCTTTCGGTATCTGTAGGGTAGTCTAGGTGTTCACTGATAAGTCCATACAAGTCGCCAAGGTCGAATGACTTCATCAGCTCCCGTGCAACGCGTGTGGCTCTCGCTTGGTTTGGTGACCTATTACTCTTCATAACGTCAAATCTCCCTGAGCTGCGAGTGGTTAATTTGAATCAGCAACCTTATTTGGCTCATAAGCTCACCGAGGCTTCCGTCTTATTCCTATGAATAACGCAAGATCCGTGCACAAAGCATATCCGTTGTCATTGACAATTCATTTCTGCTGCCTGGAGAATAAACACTCGCCGAGTTGATGTCTTGACATTAGATGACAGTTGATTGACTGCTAGAGCGGAAGAGGAAAAGGAACCGGCCGGTTCAGCTAGTCCACTTAGTTAACAGCGCCGGTTTGTCTATCTAGTCGCCAGTGTCGCTAACGGCAACGCTGTTGACTAGCTGGACAAACTACCAGTGTCTGGTTCAGCTAGTCCGCTTAGTCAACGCCGTCGTGTTTTCCCTGTACGTAACTTCGCGATACACGGCTTTGAACCCGAGATCACTTTTTACGTTCTCGAGAAACGTCAAGCTACCGACCTCGATTGCGTCCGACCAACGTTCGTCTCGGTTCGGTAGCTGTCGAGAGTCGATTTCATTTGGTTTCACTTATTTACTTTTCGAGGCAAAGAAACGCTTCGGCCTCTCGGTGCTCGATTAACGGTTTAAGTTCATTTCTGCTGCCTGTCATTGTGATAAGTTGCTATGTCAGACGCACTGCACTAGGGTTTTCGAAAACTAAAGAACGGAAAGGAGAAAGCAGATGCCGGAAGAAATGGAGGCCCAAACTGAGAGCGTACACGAGACAGTTAATGAGTCAGTTGAACGGAAAGATGACTGGTTGCTAAAGGCGATCGCTCTAACGACAGCATTACTTGCCATCCTCGCGACCATTGCTGCGCTTCGAGCGGCTGCGACTGTAAACGAAGCATTGATGCTGAAGGCGGAAGCCACCCGGCATCAAGCTGAAGCCTCGGACCAGTGGGCATACTATCAAGCGAAAGGGGTAAAGGCCGCAGTTCAGGAAGCGTCTCGCACGGCGTGGCTCGCGATTGGAAAAAAGCCGCCAGCGGATTTTAAGGAAGCTGTGAAACGATATGCGGACGAGCAGCAGCAGATAGAGAAGATGGCACGCCAAAAGGAACACGACCGAGATGCAAAGTCAGCCGAGGCGGATCAGTTATTCGATCAGCATCACCGGTATGCTATTAGCGTGGCAATTTTCCAAGTGGCGATCGCATTGGGAGCGGTGGCGGCTCTTACCCGGATGCGGCCACTGTGGATTGGCTCACTGCTCCTTGGAATTTCCGGCACAGCGCTGCTGCTCGCCGTGTGGTTGCGGTGAGAAACTTCCGTAGCGATTTCGGATGCCCGCGCGCCTGTGCGGATGGGCTTGCTCGTTGGTCTGTCCGGCTAATGGGAGGTTGGCTGACCTGGTCTATGAAATCAGAAAAAGAGGTCCTGCTTGCTCGTTGTCAGCGCTTGTTCCATCTCCGAACAATGGACCTGATGTCTATAGCGCATCTAGAGTCCCCGATCCAAACTTCGGAGCCGGCGAGGTCCGCGATCGTCCGGCTGACTTTGAGCAGGCGGCTGTAGGCGCGGGCGCTGAGTCCGAGTTTGTTGATGGCGGCTTCCAAGGGATTATCGGCTTCTTCTTTAACAACGCAGTAGCGCTTGATGTCTCTGGTGCCCATTTGCGCACTCACTGATTATTCGTCCGGCTTTTTCCCTCGCGGGTGCTTCATAGCTAAATTTGGGATCGAAAACTAACTACTGATTGACAGGATGAATTCGGTTCAGTAATGTTTCGTAACGGTGTCTTAGTATATGAGACAGGTAAAAAGACCTATCGTGGTGGGCTCAAATGTGGTGCTTCAACGGACATCCAACGCTCCCTCTGAGAGGTACCGGATTCAAGTGATTGACCGGGCCGCGCAGATTTTGGATTGTTTCGGATTCGATCATCAAGAGTTAAGTGTGAGCGAAATCGGCGCCAAGACTTCGCTACACCGGAGCACGGCCCATCGAATCCTGATGGCTTTGGAATACAACGACCTGATCCAACAGAATCCCGCTACCGGAAAATACCGCCTGGGAATCAAGCTGTTTAGGCTTGGCCATCAGGCGGTGTCGCATCTGGACCTGAGAGAAATTTGCCGGCCGTTCTTGACTCGCATCATGAACGAGACTAAAGAAACGGTCCATCTTGCGGTGTTGGATGACAATCAAGTGCTCTACTTGGATAAAGTCGAAGGGCCCCACGCATTGCGGATGCCTTCTCGCGTCGGTAGACATATTCCGACGTATTGCACCTCTCTCGGTAAAGCGATGCTTTCTTGCCTCGACGAACAAGAAGTGAAGAGAATTCTAGGCAAGCAAGCTTTTACAGCGTATACCGCAAACACCATCAAGAATGTCGAACAACTGCTGGCCGATGTGCGCGTGGTGCGCAAACGCGGCTACGCCGTTGACAACGAAGAGATCGAAATCGGCTTGCGCTGCGTCGGCGCGCCGATCAAAGACTACACGGGCGCCATGGTCGGCGCGATCAGCGTGGCCGCCCCGTCGGCTCGTCTGTCGAGTCAAAAAATTTCCGCGGTCGGCAGGCTCGTGGTCACGACGGCCGAAGAAATTTCTGAAAAGCTCGGTTACGAAAAGCCCATCAAAGCAAAGGCACTGTAAGAACGGAGTTCTAACGTGGAAGGACTGACTCAGGAACAAATTCGTCAAGAAGCGCGCCAACTGTATCAAGCGGAAAAAGACAAAAGCGTGCTCCGTCCCTTTACGGAGAAATATCCGAAGATCGCTCCCGAGGAGTCATACCGGATCCAACTCGCGCTGATCGAAATGAAAAAAGCCGACGGCGCCAAGGTCGTGGGAAAGAAGATCGGCCTCACCAGCAAAGCCATGCAGAAAATGCTCAACGTCGATCAACCGGATTACGGCCATATTTTGGACAACATGGTGCTGCAAGATGCGGCGGTTTTCCGCCTCAATGAGTTGATTCAACCCAAGATTGAACCGGAGATCGCCTTCATTCTCGATCGCGACCTGAAAGGACCGGGAGTTACTCCTACTGCGGTACTTGCCGCGACCCGGTTTGTCGTCCCCGCATTGGAGATCATCGATAGCCGGATCGAAGCTTGGAAAATCAAGCTCTGCGACACAATCGCCGACAATGCGTCGTCGGCGCGCGTCGTGCTCGGCAACTCGCCCAGGCGTGTTGATGAGTTCGACCTCAAGCTCGTTGGCATGGTGCTGGAAAAAAACGGCGACATTGTTCAGACCGGCGCCGGCGGCGCCGTATTGGGTCATCCCGCGGTTGCGGTTGCATGGCTGGCCAATGCGGTAGGTCAATTCGGCGTGAGTCTCGGCGCCGGAGAAATTGTCATGCCGGGAGCTCTGTGCGCGGCCACAGACGTGAGCCCCGGCGATTTGCTGCAAGCATCTTTTGCCGGATTGGGGTCAGTATCTGTTAGATTTGTCTAGCAGGCCTCTGAAAAAGAGGTTCGGAATGCTTCGAGAGCCTCAGCATGAACGGAAAATCATCAATGATACCAGACGGCGTCCGCTTGTCCTGAGCCACGTCGAAGGACTCCGAAAGAGTTTTTCGGAAGCCGGTTAGAATAGGAGGCAACCTGTGGGATCTTTAGTTGCGGCCGTAGCTTCTTCTCATGCGTTCGCGGTTACGCCACCGGAAAAGTGGGACGAGCTGCGGGAGCGAAACCGCAATGTCTATGCGCAGCGGCAACAGGTCGCGGTGCCGCCGCCCCATCCGCGCATGAACGCCGAAAGCATGGAAGATGTGCAAACGCGTTACGCTCGGGTGCGCAACGGCTTGTTCGAGCTCAAGCGAATCATCAAGGAATCGAAGCCCGACGCGTTGATCGTCATCGGCGACGACCAGAACGAAAACTTTACGGCGCAGAATGTTCCTCAGTTTGCGATCTATACCGGCGCGGAGGCGGTTTTTTTCGACCGGCTCTTGAAAGAAGAACGGACCTACCGCTGCGACGCTGAGATCGCGCGTGTCATTCTCGATGGGGCAGTGGATCGTGGTTTCGACTTGTCGTTCTCAGAGAATTTCCCGGACAAACGCCTGATTTCTCACGCCCACGTTGAACCGCTGATGCGCATATTGCTGCCCAATGCTGACTTGTCGATCGTGCCGATCTATGTGAATGCAATCCACCCGCCCGGTCCGGTACCGGCCCGCTGTTATGCCCTCGGCGAGATGCTTGGAGATATTATCCGCAACCAGCTCGCTGACAAGCGCATCGCCATTTATGCATCCGTAGGGCTGTCTCACTTTACTGCGGGTTATCCGTGGCGCTATTATCGAGGGCGCTTCGGTTATGGTTGCATCAGCGAAGACTTCGACCGCAAAGTTCTCCAATGGATCGCAGACGGACAGTCGAGTAAGCTCGCCGAGCTTTCGTCGGCCGAGCTTATGGACCACGGCGAAATCGAGCTCAGGAGCTGGATTGTTTTGGCAGGCGCTGTCGGCGCAGTGCCTGGGCGAGTGCTTGCGTACGAGCCGCTCTACCGTGGTCTCATGGGCATGGCCGTAGCCGAGTGGCCACTGAAGGCCACGGTATGAAAGCGGAAATTCGAAGCACGAAACCCGAAACTCGAAACAAATTTAAAAACCCAACTACTATAATGTTTCAAACTCGATCAATGAAATCCGGAGTTTTGGATCTTTCGATTTTGATATATTTTGGCTCCCATTTGTTTCGGATTTCGAGATTCGGATTTCGAATTTTACATAATAGTGTGCTTGGCGCGAGATAATTTCCTGAAGTGCTTGTGTTGAACTTTTACAACGTAAACATGGGGCAGGGACTAGTATGGAGAAAACAGCGGTAGCTATTCTGGGCTCCGGCAATATCGGCACGGATCTCATGTACAAGCTCAAGCGGAGCAGTCTTCTGCGTCCCGTGCTCATGGCCGGCATCATTCCGGACTCGGAAGGGTTGGCGCGGGCACGGCAAGACGGCTTGGCAACGACGACCGAAGGTATCGACGGTTTACTCAAACAAAGAGAGAATTTTGAAATCGTCTTCGATGCCACCACAGCGAGCGCGCATAAAAAGCACGCGCCGCTGTTGCACGATGCAAAAAAAATCGCCATAGACTTAACCCCTGCGGCCGTCGGGCCTTACGTCATCCCGCTAGTCAATCTCGATGAGCATATCGGCGCGAGCAACGTCAACCTCGTGAGCTGCGGCGGCCAGGCCACCGTGCCGCTGGTGAGCGCTCTCCATGAGGTCGCGCCGGTGGAGTACGCC
>Ga0126382_10000529_pt1 | contig 14926 bp, 12 predicted proteins | sample PanSoiMetPlot_30_FD_92548 | JGI IMG/M metagenome (GOLD analysis project Ga0126382, IMG submission 92548) | Tropical forest soil microbial communities from Panama - MetaG Plot_30 | ecosystem: Environmental > Terrestrial > Soil > Tropical forest > Bulk soil | place: Panama | collected 2016-02-17
AAGATCGTGCGATGACAGCGAGCGCGCGTCCTGTGCCTGGCGCAGGCCCTGGACCAGCACGATCACCCCGAGGCCGAGCAGGACCCAGCACAGCAGCCGCGGCACGTAGCCGGTGCCCATGCGTAGCGCCGTGCCGATCGGATAGTCGCGCGACAGCCACAGGCCGAACAGCGCCACGCCGACGAACATCAGGCCCGACAGCACGTCCTTGCGCGCGAGCACGTGCCAGAACGCGCCGCGCGAGGATTGCTGTTGTTCGCCGAGCGTCATTGTCGTCCCGACCTTGATGTCACCGGAATACTCTAGAGCGGGAGCATGATCTTTTCCGAAAACCGGTATCCACTTTTGGGGATCATGCTCTAGGCCGCCGGAATGACCGGCAGCAGCAGATAGGACTCCTTGTCGCCGCCGGCATGGATCGTGTTGCTGCCGGTATTGTAGTCGGCATGATAGTGCATATACGAGGCGCTGCCGACGCCGTCGCGCGGCTGCACGTCGAGCCGGATGCGATGGCCCTTCTTGAAGACCATCGAGGTCGGCCAGATCTCCACCTGCACCTGCACGATTTCGCCCGGCGTCAGGTAGAGCCGCCGCACGTGGCGATGATAGGGGCGATAGGGCAGCGACAGTTCCGGATCAAGCTCGCGGTGGGATACCCGCAGCCATCCCTTCGCCACCGGCACCGGTGTGCCCTGCTGGCCGGTCTCGAGCACTTCGTTGCCGTCGGCGTCGAAGTTGCGGATGGTGAGAAACAGATCCATGTCCTCGGTTGAGCTCGATACCCACAGCACCGCAACGACCGGTCCAGTGACCTCGACGTCGGCCGGCAGCGGCGGCGTCTCGAGCGCAACCCCCATGCCAGGCTTGATGCCGCCGCCCATCACCTGCGATGAGGCCGCCGAGGTCGAGCCCATCGAGCCGAGGCTGGTGGCGGGATAGCTACGCGAGCTCTCCGTCTCCGGATTGACCGAGACGAGGCCGGCGGCGTTGGTGGCCATGCCGGGCGCCGGCGGCGACAGATCGAAATAGAGCTTCGTCCACCTGGTGCGCGCCAGCGGCCATTCCCGCTCGTGCCGCCACTCGATCTCATCGTGGCCCTTGCGGATCGCGAGCTTCACTGGCGGCTCATCCATGACACCGTTGTCGATGCCCTTGAGCCAATAGTCGAAGAAGCGCAGCTGATCGCGCCGCCCCTCCTCCGTGTAGAAGGGATGCACGTGGGTGCCGGCCTGGATGCGCAGCTTCTTGTGCTTCGATGCTGCGCGCATGAAGGCCTCGGTATTGCCGCGCAGGTGCAGCGCCATGCCGGACCAGTTGCCGACGCTGAGCAACGGCACGGTAATCTTGTCCCATTGCGCCTGCGCGCCGCGGAAGGCGCCGCTGTCGAGGTTGTTGCTGAGCCAGAAATGCAGCGTGTTGGTCTGCCATGCATTCGGATGGTGCCGGGACGCGCGTCCGACCACGTGATGCATCAGGTGCGCCACGTACCAGTTCGGCATGAACAGGCTGAGGATGCCGCCGTGAAACATCGCGTCACGGTAGAGATCGGCGAAGCCCTCCCACGGAATGATCGCCTTCAACGACGGCGGCTGGTGATTGGCGACGAACCATTGGTTGATGGCGAAATAGGATATGCCGGAGAGCCCGACATTGCCGTTGCACCAGGGCTGCGCCGCCGCCCATTCGATCGCGTCATAGAAATCGATCGACTCCGCGAGCGACCACGGCTCGCACTGTCCCGGCGATTTTCCGCTGCCGCGCCCGTCGACCCGCACCGCGGCGTAGCCCTGCGGCACCCACCATTCCGGGTTGACGGTCTCCCAGTTCATCAGCGGGTTCGGCTTTTCCTCCAGCGTATCCGGCGGGACCCAGAGCTTGTCCTTCTGGTAGGGGCCGAGATTGAGGATGGCGGGAAACTTGCCCGCGGCAGCCGGCCGGAAGACGTCGGCCTTGAGCTGCGCGCCGTCGCGCATGGGCACGTCGACGTCCTTCTCGACGACCATGCCGTAGACCGGCACGGCCGGCGCCGGCTCCATCTTCATCGCTGCTCTCCCCCGCTCCGCGCCCCGACAAGCCTACTGCGTTTGACGGGCCTTGTGCCTTTCAGTCCGGCAGCTCGACCTTCACCTCGTCGGTGACCTTTTTCCAGTGCTCGGTTTCGGCGGCATTCCAGGCACGGGCATCGTCGATCGACGCGTTGGGCACGGACTTGATCATCTGCTTCTTGAACGCGGTCTGTACCGGCTCCGAGTTGAGCGCCTGCACCGCCGCCTTTTGCAAGGTGTCGAGCGTCTCGCGCGGCGTGGCCGCGGGCGCATACAAGGCCGACCACAATCCCTTGCCGGCGGTATAGCCGAGCTCCTTGAGCGTCGGAACGTCCGGATATTCCGGCACGCGCTCGTCCGCCATCACGGCGAGCGCACGCACCTGCCCGCCCCTGATCACGCCGCCGGAGCTCGCGGCGTTGACCAGCGCGACATGGGCGTCTCCGGTGACGAGGTCGTTGGTGATGGCGGCGCCGCCCCCCTTGTTCGGCAGATGGAGAAGCTCGATGCCGGCCCATTTCGCGAACGCCTCGGTGTCGTAGTGATTGTTGCTGCCGATGCCGACGCTGGCGTAACGCACCCTGCCGGGATTGGCCTTCGCATAGGCGATGAATTCGGCATAGGTCTTCGGCCCGAAGTCCTTGGTGGTGGCGGCGAGCACCAGCGGGACCTCGCCCAGCCGCGTCACCATCAGCACGTCCTTGTCGTAGTCCAGCTTGAGCTTCTTCTTGTAGATGATCGGGGTCAGCACGTTGGTGCCGGGATTGCCGACCTGCAGCGTGTAGCCGTCGGGCCGCGCCCGCACCATCTCCTCGATCGCGATGATGCCGCCGGCACCCGGCTTGTTCTCGACCACCACCTGCTGGCCGAGGATCGGCCGCATGTGCTCGCCGACGATGCGCATGACGATGTCGGTGGCGCTGCCAGGGCCGAACGGCACCAGCACCTTGACCGGTTTCGACGGAAACTTGTCCTGCGCGGCGGCCTCGAGACCGCCGGCGGCGAGGAGAACGACAGGCAAGAGGAGAAAGGCGAAGCGCTTCATGCTGGTCTCCGCGTTAGGCGATAGGAGCGGTCGATTGACGCTTCAGTCCGTCAGATCGATCTTCACCTCGGCAACGGTCTTTCGCCATCCGGCGATCTCGCCGTTGAGCCAGGACTGCGCCTCCTCCAGCGACGTGTTCGGCTTGACGCTGACCAGCTGCTTGGCAAAGGCCTCCTGCAGCGGCGGCGCTTTCGACGCCTCCACGATCGCCTTGTACAGCGTGGCCAGCACCTCTTTCGGCGTATTGGCGGGCGCCAGCATGCTCTGCCAGTGCAAGGTGCCGACGCCGGGATAGCCGGCCTCGGCCAGCGTGGGAACGTCGGGATAGTCGGACAGGCGCTGCTCCGCGAGCACCGCGATCGGCCGCAGCTTGCCGGCCTTGATCATCGCCGCCGAGCTCGCGGCGTTGATGAACGCGGTCTGCGCGTCGCCGACCACGAGATCGTTGATCATGCCGGCGGCGCCGGTCTTGTTGGGGATGTGGAGCATCTCGACGCCCGCGCGCTTGGCAAAGACCTCAACATCGAAATGCGGGAAGCTGCCGACGCCGGCGCTGGTATAGCGGACCTTGCCGGGATTCTTCTTGGCGTAGGCCACCAGCTCCGCCACCGACTTCGGCTCGAAATTCTGCGCAGTCGTGGTGACGAGGAAGGACGGATAGATCGCGAGCCGCGACACCGACACCACGCTCTTCTCGAAATCGATCGAGAATTTCTTCTGGAACAGGACCGGCGTAATGGCATTAGTCGAGACGTTGCCGACCATCAAGGTGTAGCCGTCCGGCTTCGAGCGCGCCATTTCCTCGATGGCGAGAATGCCGAACGCACCGGGCTTGCTTTCAACGATGAACTGCTGTCCCAGGATTTGCCGCATCTGCTCGCCGAACAGGCGCGAGGTGATGTCGGTCGCGCCGCCCGGGGCGTAAGGCACGACGATCTTCACCGGCTTCGAGGGATATTTGTCCTGCGCCGACGCGGTGACCGCACCGACTGCGAGACCCAGCAGCGCCAAACCCGTGAGCGACACGCCCAATCGCTTCATCGCATCCTCCCTGCAAAACTCTTATTGGCCGCCCACCACGGATGGGCGTTTTCCCACCGATTGTAGCCCAGCCGAGGTGGCCGAAACAGGCAATCCGCCGCGCGATCTTGTCGCCCCACCCGAGCTCGGGCTTGCCCGCGCTCGGAACTCGCTGCCTGCCCGGAAGGCGCTCAGGCTGCCTTGATTCCGTGCAGGCTGTGCGAGGCGTCCTTGCAGGTGAAGAACACCACGTCGGCGTCGGGCGTCGCCTTGCCGGAATGCACGGCGTTCGAGGGGATGTAGATCACCGAGCCGGGCTTGGCTTCGATTTCCTGGTCGCCGATCTTCGCCCGGAAGGTGCCTTCGAGGATGTAGATCCACTGCTCGTTCGGATGCGAATGCGGTTCCGCGCCGGTACCGGCCGGCATCCGCATCAGCCCTACGATCATGCGGTCGCCCTCGACGCAGGCGCCGTTGGCGGTGGAATAATCGGGGCCGCCCAGGATGTGGTTCACCTTGGCGAGATCGAACACATATTCGCCGTTGCCGGCGCGCGTGGCGCCAGGCGTTCGCGCAACAGCTGCTTGAGCCATTTGTTTTCCTCCGATCTTCTGTGACTTCCCGATTGCTCAGGCGATCGCCCGCGCCGCCGCCTGGCCGCCTGCCACGCCGAGCAGCGCTTTGGCCCGCTCGCCGAGAATGGCGCCCTGCTCTGCCGCCGGGATCGACAGGTTGCGCACCTGCATCACGCCGTCGGGCGTGCCCATGTCGAATGGATAGTCGCTGCCGAGCAGCACGCGGTCGGCGCCCACGTTACCCACGAGGAACTGCAGAACCTCCTTCGAGTGCACGATCGTGTCGAAATAGAATCGATCGATCGATTCGGTCGGCGGCTTCGGCAGCTTCTTCTTCGGCTCGGTGCGCACGTGCCAGCCATGCAGGAAGCGCCCGGCCTGGTAGGGCACGAACCCGCCGCCATGGGCGAGGCAAATCTTCAGCGTGGGGTAGCGCTCGAGCACGCCGCTGAACACCAGGCAGGCGGCGGCAATGGTGGTGTCGAGCGGATTGCCGATCAGGTTGTTGAGATAGTACGAGCCGAGGCGATCCATCCCGGCCACGTTGATCGGGTGCACCAGGATGAAAGCGCCGAGCTCGGCGGCCGTCGCCCAGACCGGCTCGAGCTCGGGATCGTCGAGATTCTTGCCGGCGATGTTGGAGCCGATCTGCGCGCCGCGCAGCCCGAGTCCGTTCATGGCATGGCGCAGCTCGTCGGCCGCGGCCTTCGGCGCCTGCATGGGCAGCGTGGCGATGCCGAGAAAGCGGTCCGGCCGCGCCTTGGCGAGCTTTGCGAGCTGCTCGTTCTGGACGCGCGCGAACGCCGCCGCCACCGCCGGCGGCTGCGCGTAGAGGAAGGTCTGCGGACAGACCGACAGCACCTGCACGTCCACCTTGGATGCCGCCATGTCCTTGAGGCGCCGGTCCAGGTCCCAGCCGCCGCGCGGAAAGTGCCGGTAGACGCTGCCGGCGACGTCAAGGGTCCCGAACTGGTCGTCGATGTCAGTGAGCTTCGGCGCCACCTTGGGCGCCTCGCTCTGCAGGAGCCGGATCGTCTCTTCCGTCAGGATATGCGCGTGAACGTCGATCGTCTGCTGGGCCATGGGATCCGATGCTCATGAAGGTGGAACTAAGGGCGAGGGCCAAAGAGTAATGCATTCACCACGCCAGATCGAGGGCTAGCGCCACTAGCTGGCGGCCCGGCGGGATCGTGCTAGATTCAGGCGGAACCACGCCGAAAGCCCACATGCTCGATCAACCGAAGACCTCGCAACAGGCCCGATCGCAGGAACGCCCCCGGCTCGATTTCCAGGACCATCTTGCCGACCTCGAGGCGCAGGGCCTCCTGGTACGGATCGACCGCCCCATCAACAAGGATACCGAGCTGCATCCGCTGGTGCGTTGGCAGTTCCTGGGCGGGGTGCCGGAGACGAAGAGACGCGCTTTTCTTTTCACCCATGTGACGGATGCCAAGGGCCGGCGCTACGACATTCCGGTCGTGGTCGGCGCCATGGCGGCCTCGCCCGAGATCTATGCCATCGGCATGGGCCAGCCGGTCGACACCATCGGCGACGCCTGGATGCGCGCCATCGCCAACCCGATCGCGCCGGTTTCCGTGCGCGCGCCGCGCTGCCAGGAGGTGGTGCGCAAGGGCGATGACCTGGAGGCGCCCGGCGGGCTGCTGCAGCTGCCGGTGCCGGTCTCTACTCCCGGATTCGATTCCGCGCCCTACCTGACCGCGACGCTCTGCGTCACCCGCGATCCCGACAGCGGTATCCAGAACATGGGCACTTATCGGGCGGCCCTGAAGGCCACCGATCGACTCGTGGTGCGCATGGTCGCGCGCGAGGCGAGCGGCGCCGGCGGCTATCTGCACTGGCTCAAGTATCGCAAGCGGCGCGAGCCGATGCCGATCGCGATCGTGATCGGCTGTGCGCCCGTCGTCATGTTCACCGGGCCGCAGAAGCTCGCCATCGACATGGACGAGCTCGGCGTCGCCGGCGCGCTCGCCGGCGCCGCGATCGAGATGGCGAAGGCGGTCACCGTCGATCTCGACGTGCCGGCGTCGTCGGAGATCGTGATCGAGGGGCTGATCGATCCGGAGAAGCTCGAGCCGGAAGCGCCGTTCGGCGAGAGCAACGGTTATGTCGCGCTCGAAGCCTACAACATGCCGATGCGCGTCACCGCCATCACCCACAAGCGCAAGCCGGTCTTCGCCTCCATCATCAGTCAGGTGACGCCGAGCGAATCGAGCGTCATCAAGAAAGTGGCCTACGAGCCGCTTTTCTTGAGCCATTTGCGCGACCACCTGGGGATCAAGGGCGTTCGCCGCGTGGCGATGCATGAGCGGCTGACCAACCTGCGCCCGGTCATCTTCGTACAGCTCGCGGACGGCACGCCGCGCAGCGAGGTCTGGCGGGCGCTGCACGGGGCCGCGACCCTGCAGTCCAACTGCGGCAAGATCGTCATCGCGATCAGCGAGGACATCGACCCGCTGAGCATGGACGCGGTGTTGTGGTCGCTCGCCTACCGCACCAATCCGATCGAGGATGTGCACCTCGTGCCGCACCGCGGCGGGGTTCAGGGCGCGCAATACGGACCGAAGACGTCGGATTCCGGCATGCTGGTCGACGCCACCCGCAAATATCCGATGGCGCCACTCGCCTTACCGACGCGCGAATACATGGAGCATGCGCGCGCGCTATGGGAGGAACTCGACCTCAACCCGCTCAATGTGCAGTCGCCCTGGCACGGCTACGGCCTCGGCGACTGGACCGACCGCTGGGAGACGTTTGCCCGCAGGGCGGCCACCGGCGACTGGGAGCTGTCCGGACAGGACACGCTCGCGCGCCAGCGCGGCGGGCTCACGCCGGAGTCCCCGGCACGATTCGACGACAAGCCGACCAAACCTCCGAAGTCCGACTGACGACGGCGCCGAAGAGAATTCGACCGGCGCGCAGGATGGCGCAGGCAGTGTGGCAGCAGGTTGTCACCGCAGGCGCGGTGGTGCCGTTTGTGCCCTCTCCCCTTGCGGGAGAGGGCGGCTCGGTGCTGACACGAATTCTGATGGGTGAGGGGTCTGCTCTGCAAGAGAGCTACCCCTCACTCCGTCTGATTCGTTTCGCCGCCATACATGTCCTCTCCCGCAAGGGAGAGGGCGCTGTAACCAGCAGCGCGGCGCGCGGCGACGCGACCCGTTGCGACATTTCCCGTCTTCACTTGTCAAACAGCCGTAGTCGTTCCCGCGGCGCATTTGCGCCCGAGTTTTGAAACCGAGTCCCACCACCGAGGGGTGGGCGGAGCGCCGACAGGCGCCCGGGTGCAGCGGCACCCGGTTGGCCCGCACAAGGCGGGCCGGGCGTCTGCGAAACGCCCTGCGTCTCTCGTCGGAGAGACGCGCGCCTCTCGGCGCTCCACCGTGGCGGTTTTCGGCTCCCGGTTCCGCGCTTCCGTCTGCGGCATTGCCTCCGCAGCGCGTGCAGCGATGCTCCTCGCGGCACAGGTCGTAGTGCCTGGCGGGCGGATTCCGTGCCTCCCGAGCCTGCGGTTGCGAGCCCACAGCCGCGGGACGCCACACCTCACTCCGCCAACGGGACCGCCTCCGGAGACGCCCCTCGATGAGCAAGGCAGGGCGAGCCTTATCTTAGATACGTAATGAAGTCAATATATATATTCGTATTGCAGACAGCTGGACGCACGGTTTTCTTGCACGTAGCTTTGCCGGCTTGAGTTGACCGCAAGCGAGACCGGAGCCTCCTTTACATGGCACGTTTGCCCTATCTCGACCGTTCGGACCTTGCACCCGAACACCAGGATATCCTGAAGCGCAATATCAATCTGCATCGCCTGTTGGTGCACAGCCCGAACGGGGCGCGCGCCTTCAACGCGGTCGGCAACTTCATCCGCCACGGCAGCCGGCTCGATCCACGCCTGCGCGAGCTCGCGATCCTGCAGGTCGGCTATCTCGAGCGTTCGCCCTACGAGTATTCCCATCACGTGAAGATCGGTCGCGATTTCGGCGTCAGCGATGACGACATCCGCGCCATCACCGACGAGACCGAGGGACGGCCGAGCAGCCTCGAACCGCTGGCCAAGGCGGTACTGCGTGCGGCGCGCGAGATGACGACCGATCTGGCGATCTCGGACAAGACCTTCGCCGAGCTGCGGCAAGGTCTCGACAACGAATGCCTGACCGACCTGGTGCTGACCATCTCCTTCTACAACGCGGTGGTGCGCGTGCTCGCGACTCTGCAGATCGACGTCGAGCCCGACTATCTGCAGTATCTCGAGGAATTTCCGCTGCCCCCGTAGGGCAAAATGAACGAAGCATCGCCCGGCCCTGTCTCGATTGCCGCGCTGCGCGACGCCGTCCTGAGAGGACGCGAGCCGCCGCCGGCGCAGGCCGTCGCGCGCCTGCGCTCCTACTGGTGGATCGTGGTCGCGACCGTGTGCATCGGCTCCTTCATGGGGCAAGTCGATTCCAGCATCGCGCAGATGCTGCTGCCGACACTCGAGCACGCGTTCGGCGCGCGGCTCAGCACCGTGAGCTGGGTCGCGGTCGCCTATCTCCTGGCGATGGCGGCGTTCCTGCCGATCTTCGGACGTCTGGCCGACATGGTCGGGCGCAAGCTCCTCTACACCGCGGGCTTTCTCCTGTTCGTGCTCGGCTCCGGGCTGTGCGGCTTCGCGCCCGACCTGCCGGTGCTCATCGCATTCCGCGTGCTGCAGGCGATCGGCGCCGCGCTGCTCTCCTCGAACAGCGTCGCCATCATCGTCATGACCGCCAGCCCGGAACGGCGCGGCCGCGCGCTCGGCATTCAGTCGGCGGCGCAGGCGGTGGGGCTCGGCGCCGGCCCGGCGATCGGCGGCCTGGTGATGGACACGCTCGGCTGGCAATGGGTGTTCTGGATCAACGTCCCGGTCGGGCTTGTCGGTGCGATCCTGGGGTGGCTCCTGATTCCGCAGACCAAGGACCTGCCGTCCGACAGCCGCTTCGACTGGCAGGGCGCGGTGCTGATCGTCCCCGTCCTCACCGCTGTCATGACCGCGCTGAACGAAGCGCACGCCTGGGGACCGACGTCGTCGGCCTTGCTCGGCTGCGTGCTCGCGGCGGTCATTTTGCTGGTTGCGTTCGTACGCGCGGAGCGGCGCGCGGCCATCCCGCTGGTCGACCTCTCCCTGTTCCGCCGCGGTGCCTTCACCGCCGGCAACATCGCCGGCTTCATGTCGTATGCGGCTTTGTTCGGAATCTTCTTCCTGATGCCCTTCGTCTTTGCACGGGTCTACGACGATTCGGCGCTCGCGGCCGGGCTGCGGCTGTCGATCGTGCCGGTCATGCTCGGCGTAGTCGCCCCGGCTGGCGGCGCGCTCTCCGACCGTCTCGGCTCCCGTATCGTGACCGTCACCGGCATGCTCGTGTGCGTCGCCGCGCTGGCCGTGCTCGCGGTCGCGATGAACGGCGAGCGCGGCGACCTGCCGCCGGTGATACTCGCGCTCGCTGCTTTCGGGGCGGGCCAGGGGCTGTTCATCTCGCCCAACAACAGCGCGATCATGGCGTCAGCGCCTGACAGCCTCACCGGCGAAGCCGGAGGTCTCCTGAACGTAACGCGCTGCCTCGGCATCAGCGTCGGCATCGCCGCCGCCTCGGCGTTGCTGGAGTGGCGATTGGAAGCGCTGACCGGCCTTGCCGGTACCGTCCACGCCGCAGCGCCTGCGCTGCTGGCGGCAAGCCGCGACGTGATCCTGCTGCTCGCGGCCTTCGCCTTGGTCGCAGGCGCCATGTCGCTGAAAGATGCCGAGCGCCTGCCGCCCTACTCCACCTGAATCCCGGCGGTCTTGATCACCGTCGTCCACTTGGCGCGTTCCTTGGCGAGAAACGCCGCGAACTCCTCCGGCGAGGAAATCTTCGCGTCGACGCTGAGCTTGGTGAGGGTGCCGGCGACCTCGGGTGACTTCAGGCTTTCGTTGACGGCGGCGTTGAGCCGGTTGACGATCGCCGCGGGCGTACCACCGGGAGCGACCACCGCGGTGAAGGAGACCGAGCTGAAATCCGCAATGCCGGTCTCGATCATGGTCGGCAGGTCCGGCAGCTGCGGGAGGCGGGCCTCGCTGGTCACGGCCAGCGCCCTGACATTACCCGCCTGCACCAGCGGCAGCGACGGCGCGGGATTCTCGAACGAGAACTGAGTTTCGCCCGCTACGACCGCTTGCACCGACGGGCCGCCGCCCTTGTACGGCACGTGCACGATGTCGAGCGCGAGCCGCTGCTTGAACATCTCGCCGATCAGGTGCGGCGGCGTTCCGATCCCGGCCGAGGAGTAGTTGAGCTTGCCCGGGCTCTTTCGGGCGAGCGCAATGACGTCCTGCACCGACGTTGCCGGCAGAGCGGGATTGACGATCATCAGGTTGGAGGTGGTCCCGAGCGAGGCGACCGGCGCAAAGCCCTTCACCGGATCGTAGTTCACGTTCTTGTAGATCAGCGGGCTGATGACCAGCGTGCTGGTATTGCCGAGCAGCAGCGTGTAGCCGTCCGGCTCGGATTCGGCGACGGCGCGCGCGCCGATCGTGCCTCCCGCCCCCGGCCTGTTATCGACCACGACCGGCTGCCCGAGGATGGCACTCATCCGTTGACCAACGAGCCGCGCCATCACGTCGGCCGGGCCGCCTGCCGCGAAGCCGACCACGATGCGGATCGGTTTGCTGGGATAGGTCTGCGGCGATGCCGGCGCGGCGAATGCACACACAGCCGCTGCAATAGCGTAAAGCAGCGCTCGCTTGCTCGACACGGCCGTGCTCCCTGCAATGACTTTTCGGCCTAACACGTAAACATCCGCTTACCGCTCGTCCACCACGCGGCTGCGCAGGGTACCGATGCCGGAAATCTCGACCTCGAGCACGTCGCCGGGCCTCATCCACAGCGGCGGACTGCGCCGGTGGCCGACGCCTTCGGGCGTGCCGGTCGCGATCACGTCACCGGGCGCGAGTGCGGTGAAGTCCGAGCAGAAGGCGATGATCTGCGGCACCGAATAGATCAGGAGATCGGTGCCGGAGTGCTGCATCTCCTTGCCGTTGAGGCGCGTGGCAAGCGTGAGCGTGGTCGGATCGGCAAGCTCGTCCGACGTGACGATCCAGGGTCCGAGCGGACCGGTGCCGGGAAAATTCTTGCCCGAGGTCACGGAGAATTTCTGGTAGTCGCGCACGCTGCCGTCGACGAAGCAGGTATAGCCCGCGACATGCTCGAGCGCGCGCTCGACCGGGATATGGCGGCCGGCGCGGCCGATGACGAGCGCCAGCTCGCCCTCGAAGTCGAAGTGCTCCGAGACCGAAGGGCGGATCAGCTCGCCCTCATGGCCGACCAAGGTGTTGGCGAAACGGATGAACATGCTGGGCTGCTTCGGCAGCTCGCGGCCGGTCTCGGCGGCGTGGGAGCGGTAGTTGATGCCGGCGCAGAGGATCTTGTCCGGATTGGGTATCGCCGGGAGCCATCGGATGTCGGCGGGGGCGTGGTCCGCCTTCGCCCCATCGGCGGCCTTCTTCATATCGCCGAGCGCGCCGGCGGCGAGCGCATCGCGCAGGCTGCCATAGCGGCCGCCGAGCCGCTGGTTGAGCGTGATCACGCCGTCGGCGGCCACCGCGCCGAAGCAATCCTTGCCGTCGGCAACATAGCTCGCGAGTTTCATTCAGGGCTCCCCTCACTGCCCGTAGATGGGCACGAACAGTTCATCGACCGGGATCGGCGCCTTGATCAGCGATTGCTCCACCATGTAGCGCACCAGCGCCTCGAGCGTGGGGCGGTTGGGCTCGACCCCGTACGGCCACGGATCGCCAGCAAAGACGTCGTCGATCTCGTCGAGCTCGGCGGGCAGACCGGGCAGCATGTAGCGCAGCGCGCCGACGTGGCGCATCTTCGCGAGCGCGATGTCCTTGGCCTCGTTCATCGCCTTGTAGAGGCTAGTGGCGATGAACGGATGCTTCTCGTAGACGTCGCGGCGGATGGCGACGAGATGCATGATCGGGAAGATGCGGGTGCGCCGGTAGTAGTCGAGCTCGAGGGCGTGGAAATCCGGAAACAGCCGCTGCACGTCGGGATTGGTGCGCAACGCTTTCGGCAGACCGCTGCCGATGATCGCCTGGATGTCGCCCCGCTCCAGCAGCTGGCTCAGGGAATACCCGGACCGGTTCTGCTCGATCGAGACCGGCTTGAGCAGCGGCGGGGCCGCCGCATTGCCGTGCGACTCCGCGCTGTCGGTCGCGCCCTGCACCCAGTGCACGCCGGAGAGATCGACGCCGTATTCGTCCTTGAGCAGACCGCGGATGAACAACGCCGCGGTCTGGGTGTAGAGCGGCACGCCGATGTGCTTGCCTTCGAGGTCCTTCGGGGTCTTCACCGCCTTGCGGTTGACGGTGATGAAGCCGTGCCGGAACACGCGCGACGGAAACACCGGCAGCGCCACCATCTCGCGGCGACCGGCGGCGTAGCGGCTGAACACCTCCGAGCTCGACATCTCACAGGCATCGAACTCCAGATTCCTGCCCATGCGGTCGAAAATCTGCCGGGGGTCGTCGATGGCGAGAAAATTGAGGTCGATGCCCTCCGGTTTCACCTCGCCGGTATGGAGCGCCAGCATGCGGTCATAGAGGCCGCAGGCGAACGTGATCGAAACTTCGGGCATGCCACTCCCTCCCGCAAATCCAATCCTGGGCCCACCCCCGAGGACGAATTCTTCGTGCGCATATCGGCTATAGCCGACATGCGACGGGTGCCTTATCGCAATAACACCGCAGCGCAGATGTTCTGACGTTCCCCGCGTCAACTATAATGCGCCATCCCGCGCCAGCCGGAAAGGACCTTACATGCCAGGCCGCGTGTCCCGTCGTGAACTCCGCAACATGCTCACTCCCGGCGCCGCCGTGCTGCTGCCCGGTGTCGCCAACGCGCTCGCGGCACGGGTGGTCGCCGACCTCGGCTTTCCTGTCGCCTACGTGACCGGCGCCGGCATCGCCAACACGTTCCTCGGCGTGCCCGATATAGGTTTGGTGTCGGTGACCGAACTCGCCGAGCACGTGGCGGCAATCCGCGACGCCTTTCCCGGTCCGCTGGTAGTCGATGCCGATACCGGCTTCGGCAATGCCATAAATCTGGTGCGCACCGTGCAGCTTCTGGAGCGCGCGGGCGCCGATGCGCTGCAGATCGAGGACCAGGTCTTTCCCAAGCGCTGCGGACATTTCACCGGCAAGCACGTGATCCCGACCGCCGAGATGGTGACCAAGATCAAGGCCGCGGTCGACACCCGCCGCGACGGCGATCTCCTGATCATCGCCCGCACCGACGCCATCGCGCCGGAAGGCTTCGAGGAGGCGATCGCGCGCGCCGCCGCCTATCACGAGGCGGGCGCGGACGTGACCTTCGTCGAAGCGCCCACCAGCATGGAGCAGATCGCCGACATCCCCCGCCTGCTGCCGTGGCCGCAATTGCTCAACATCGTGATCGGCGGGCGCACGCCCGAACTGCCGAACGAGAAGGTGAAGGAGCTGGGCTATGCCGGCGTCATCTACGCCAATGTCGCGCTGCAATCCGCGTTGCTCGGCATGCAGGCGGCCCTGGGCGAGCTGCGGCGCAACGGCTCCATGCGCGACGCGGCCAAGCTGGTGATGGATTTTTCCGAACGGCAGCGGCTGGTGCGCAAGGACGAGTTCGACGCGCTGGAACGGGAATATGCCGAGCAGCTTTGAAAAAGCCCTTACGCTCGTATTTCGGTTCCGACGTTCGTATCCCCTTTGCAGCACGCACTTTTACGAACGTCGGAGCCAAAAGGGGATTGGGCACGTCTGATGTCCGCTTGTCCCCCCAATAGGGGATGTCGGGAGGTCCGAGAAGTGCCATAACCAGCTATGAGCAACTGCAATAAACTCTCGGACGCTGTGTCGCCCCTGGCTCTCCCCCTGGCTCTCCCCCTGGCTCTCCCCCTAGCTCAATCTCGGGAATGATTCTCGCTTGCGCGGGAATGAGCGGGTGACAAGCCCGAACGACATCGATGGCCGGTAAAATGCGGCGCGACGATGTAAAATAGGAATGGGGAGGGAGGCCATGCTTCTGAAACCGTTTGTGGCAGTCGCCGCCGTCCTCGTCTGCGCACAAGCCGCGCTCGCGCAGCCGATGCCGATCACCCAGCGGCACGCTTACGAAGGCCAGCGGCGCCCGGCAGCGCAGCTCGCCACCGTCTTCGGCAAGATCCTGACCATGCCGCTGGCTAGTCCGCTG
>Ga0126382_10000532_pt1 | contig 14897 bp, 9 predicted proteins | sample PanSoiMetPlot_30_FD_92548 | JGI IMG/M metagenome (GOLD analysis project Ga0126382, IMG submission 92548) | Tropical forest soil microbial communities from Panama - MetaG Plot_30 | ecosystem: Environmental > Terrestrial > Soil > Tropical forest > Bulk soil | place: Panama | collected 2016-02-17
GTTATCTCGCACTACCGCATCGTGTCAAAACTCGGCGCGGGTGGGATGGGTGAAGTCTACCTCGCGCAGGATACATCGGAATTGGGTCGCACTGTGGCGCTCAAAGTTCTATCGACTGAAGTTGCCAAAGATCAAGATCGCCTACAACGCTTCACTCTGGAAGCACGAACTGTTTCAAATCTCAATCATCCCAACATCCTTACCGTTTATGAATTTGGGCAGACGGATGCCACTTCTTTCATTGCAACGGAATATATAGATGGGGTCACGCTCCGAGAATATCTGTTCAGCCGCCGGTTGAAATTAATCGACATTTTGGATGTCGTCATCCAGGTTGTTGCTGCATTGAATGCAGCACACGAAGCGGGTGTTACCCGTCGCGACCTCAAGCCTGAAAATGTGATGATTCGCCGCGATCAGATCGTAAAGGTGCTCGACTTCGGTCTCGCCAAGTTATCGGAGCCGTCTCGCTCAGCCTCTGGTATGGGGGAAAGCGATAGCAGCGAAGCTGCTGCCACTAAAGTTATGGTCAACACACAGCCCGGGCTGATCCTGGGCACCGTCAGCTATATGTCGCCCGAACAATCACTCGGGAAAGGCGTCGACCAACGGGCTGATATCTGGAGTCTGGGCGTCGTCCTCTATGAAATGATCGGCGGAAGCCTGCCATTCCAGGGAAAGGACATTCATCGACAAATCATTGCAATCCAGGAAGTGGATCCGGTGCCTCTGTCACAACAGGTGGAGGGCGTGCCGGAAAGACTGGAAGAGATTGTTAACAAATGCCTGGCGAAAGACAAAAATGAGCGCTACCAAACCGCCAAAGATCTTCTGATCGATTTGCGAAACCTGAGACGCAAGCTTGACGTGGATGCCGAGATTGAGAGAACTATCGCTCCGGCTTCGAGGAGCACCAGCGGCGGCGCATCGAACAAACAAGGATCGCAATTGAATGCGGCGACCGTCGCGCCACAGGTACGCACGACATCAAGCGCCGAGTACATTGTCACTGGAATCAAACAGCACAAACTGGCATCAGGTATCGTGGTTCTGCTGCTTGTTGTCGCAGGCGTAGGTTACGGCTTCTACTTGCATGCGGTTAACACCGAAGTCGCAATTGAATCCATTGCCGTGCTGCCCTTCGAGAATCGAAGTAACGACTCGGATACGGATTATCTGTCCGACGGTTTGGCGGAGTCGCTGATTTATCGCCTATCTCAGCTTCCCAACCTGAAAGTAAGCCCGACGAGTTCGGTCATGCGTTACAAAGGAAAAGAGACTGATGTCAAGCGAATCGCCGATGCACTGGGCGTGAATGCAGTGATGACGGGGCGACTGGTGAAACGCGGCGACAATCTGACTATCAGCGCCGAGCTGATCGATGCTCGTTACAACAAGCTGCTCTGGGGCGAACAGTATGAGCGCAAGATGTCTGATCTGTTGGCGACGCAACGCGACATAGCCGCCGCTATTACGCAAAAGCTACAAGTAAAACTGACAGGGCTTGACACCCAGAGAGTGACCAGACGCTACGGTGAGAACAACGAAGCTTATCAACTTTACCTTAAAGGTCGGTTTCATTTTGGACGGCGCACAGAAGAGGACCTTCGCCGCAGCATAGAACTTTTTCAGCAGGCCATAAGACTCGATCCGAACTTCGCGTTAGGTTATGTCGGCATAGCGGAATCGTATGCGGTGATGCCGTCATACCCTTACATGTCTCCCAGGGAGGCATTCCCGCAAGCTAAGGCGGCGATCGGGCGAGCGCTCGAGCTTGATCCGGAATCACCCGAAGCCCATACGGTTTCCGGAGTCATAGCGTCCACCTACGACTGGGATTGGGATAAGGCTGAAAGGGAGTTCAAACGGGCACTGGAGTTGGACCCGAATGTGGCGCTCACACATTATCGCTATGGATGGGTATATCTTAGCCCGATGGGCCGTCACGAGCAGGCAATCGCAGAACTTAAGCGAGCGATGGAGCTTGAACCTCTTTCACTTGTGCAGGGTGCTAATTTTGCCGCGGTCCTTATGTACGCTCGTCAGTTTGACCTGGCAGTCGATCAGGCAAAAAAGACTTATGACCTCGATCCGGCCTTTGTCACCGCCCAGAATTGGCTTTGCCGGTCTTATAACGCCAAAGGAATGTACGCGGAATCTATCGCTATTGCGGAACCAAAGCTGCCGTCTGATGCGGGTCTTGTACGTTCTGATCTGGCGGTTGCTTACGTGAAAACCGGACGACGCTCGGAAGCCGAGAGGGTGATAGATGGTTGGCAGGAAATCGAGCGGAAGAGATACATAATCCACTACTATGTAGCGATCGATTATGCTGTTATCGGTGAGAAAGAAAAGGCGTTCGCCGAACTTGAAAAGGCTTATCAGGCACGCGATTGGTTTCTGCCGCGAATAAAGACAGAGCCGTTCTTGGATCCCTTACGAGACGATCCGCGCTTTTCCGACCTGATGAAGCGAATAGGCTTGCCACAGTAGAGTTAGAACCAGATGGATAGACTGCTACCAGCAAACTGCACACTTTCGCATTACCGTATCATTTCACGAATTGGGGCCGGCGGCATGGGAGAGGTCTATCTTGCAGAGGACACCAGACTGGGTCGAAAGGTCGCATTGAAGCTTCTGTTATCCGACTTTACCACCAATCCAGATCGCCTTCGGCGATTTGAGTTGGAGGCCAGAGCCGCTGCCACTCTCAGTCATCCCAACATTGCACACATCTACGAAATCGGTGAGTCGGATGGGACTCACTATATTGCGATGGAGTTCGTCGAAGGCGAAACGCTTACGGCAAAATTCAGACGTGAGCCCATCGGGCTCTTGCTCAAACATCTCTCGCAGGTTGCTGAGGGTCTTTCAAAGGCTCACTCCGCAGGAATAGTTCATCGCGACCTCAAGCCAGATAACATCATGATTACTCGCGACTGCTACGCGAAAATCCTGGACTTCGGGCTCGCCAAACTAATTGAGGCTCAAAGCTCATCGATCACCAGTGAAGACGCTGCGACGGCGGTGATGGCTCAACAACCGTTGTCGGTCGCTGGAACGGTGATGGGAACAGTAGGCTACATGTCGCCCGAACAGGCCCAGGGCAAGTCCGTCGATCAGCGCGCCGATATCTTCTCGTTCGGATGCATTCTGTATGAAGCCGCAACCGGGAACCGGGCGTTTGAGGGAGACTCGGCGATCGATACGTTACATAAGATAATCTATTCAACACCCACTCCAGTTACGGATTTGAATCCGGGATTGCCGGCTGATCTTCAGCGTATCATTCGGCGCTGTCTCGCAAAGGAACCCGATAAGCGCTATCAAACAATTCGTGATGTAGTGAACGATCTTGAAGACCTTCGGCGAGAGGTCAACTTCGATTCAGAGATCGGTCGAAGCATTCCACCGCAAACTGTGTCAGCTCCGGGAACTCCTGTATCCCAGGCCACAAGCAGCCAGCGCTTTACCGGCACCAGTGACGTGCAGACGCCCTCAATGTCAAGCGCGGAGTACCTGATCGGCAAGGTCAAGAGTCACCGGCTAGGCGCAACACTAATCTCGGCAGCAATTCTGGTTGTGTTAGCCGCTGGCGGTTACTTGGCGTTCTCTGAGCGCAGACAATCAACTTCTATTGAGTCAATCGCAGTGATGCCGTTTGTGAATGCCGGAGGCGCTGCTGATGTTGAATATCTTTCGGATGGCATGACTGAATCACTCATAAGCAGCTTGTCACAATTACCGAAGCTGACAGTTAAAGCTCGTTCGTCGGTATTTCGCTACAAAGGCAAAGAAACAAGCCCGCAGACGATTGGCAAGGAGTTGAACGTCCAGGCGATTTTGAACGGTCGGGTAGTTCAACTCGGGGATCAACTGACACTGAGTCTTGAGTTGATCGAGGCGCGCACGGAAAACGTAATTTGGGGTGAGCAATACAATCGCAAACGAACCGACCTGGTGACGCTGCAAAGTGAGATCGCCAGAGATGTGTCCAGCAAGCTCAGGACTAAGTTGTCCGGCGCGGACGAACAGCGGCTGGCAAAGACCTACACGGCAAACCCCGAAGCATACCAGCATTACCTGCAGGGACGTTTCTATTGGAACAGACGAACCGCCCAGAACATTAAGAGAGCAATCGAAGAGTTCAAAGCTGCGTCGGACAAGGATCCAACGTTCGCGCTGGCTTATGCGGGTCTCGCGGATTGTTATGTTGTATCACCGGTCTATACCAGTCAACGTTCCAGCGAAACGTTGCCACAGGCAAGAATCAACGCGTCCCGTGCAGTTGAACTCGATGCTAGCCTGGCAGAGCCGCACGCATCGCTCGGCATGACCAACTGGTTCGATTGGCGAATTAACGAGGCGGAATCGGAATTCAAGCGCGCAATCGAGCTGAACCCCAAATATCCAACCGCTCACCACTGGTATTCCCGCGTGCTTCGCGTTCTCGGTCGTTCTGATGAAGCGTGGGCAGAGATTAAGAAGGCCGAAGAGCTTGATCCCATGTCACTGGTGATTATCAACAACGTCGCTGAACAATATGTTGAGCGTGGCGATCTAACGTCTGCGGAGAAAGAATGTCGCAGATTGATCGATCTTGACCCAAACTTCTGGTCTGCCCATCAAACGCTGTCAATCGTGCTGGTTAAACAGAATCGCAATACCGAGGCGCTGGTCGAAGCGCAGAAGAGTATTGAGCTGTCGAACAGGTCGAACGCTTCCCTTGCCTTTCTTGGACATGTGTACGGGCGGCTCGGACAAAAAAATGAGGCGCAGTCGGTGATCAAGGAGCTCGAAGATCGACATGCCAAAGAGCAAGCGGATGGTCGTGACCTTGCGGTCGCCTATTCCGGTCTTGGCGACAAAGATCATGCTTTTGCATGGCTTGAGAAGGCCTTTCAATACCACAGCTCGTCTTTATCAGCTCTGAGATTAGAGCCAGCACTAGACTCGCTTCGCGACGACCCGCGTTGGGATGATTTGCAGCGGCGAGTGCGTGCTAGTTCTTGAGGCGATCAAAAGGTTCAGCCTCTTCAGATTTCAGCGTTAAAAACGTTCAACGTTCAGTGTTCAGCGTTACAGTTTTGCGGGCTTTGCGGTACTTTGCGTCTCAGCGCGAACCATTAATTTGAAGGTGAGAAGTTTTATGATTAGCAGCAGACATTCATTTGTTCGCTGTTTTTATTGCGCTCCTGTTTGAAAAACCGCGCGACTCCAACTAGAGTGTGACGACGTTTAATCAGGTTGTTTAATTGGACCAACGTACTATCTCTCACTATTCAATCATAAAAAAGCTCGGAGCGGGCGGTATGGGAGAGGTCTACCTCGCCCAGGACACAAAGCTCGATCGCAAAGTAGCAGTCAAGGTTTTGCCTGCCGACGTAGCTTCAAACGCCGATCGAATGAGTCGTTTTGTTCGTGAGGCGAAAGCTGCCGCCGCACTCAATCATCCGAACATCGCCCACATCTACGAAATTGGTGAAGCCGAAGGCACTCATTACATATCGATGGAATTTGTTGAAGGCGTTACTCTGCGCGACAAGATCCATTACGAACGCGCTGGACTCGGCAAGCTGCTTCGATACCTGCAGCACACTGCCGAGGGACTGGCGAAAGCTCATGGTGCGGGAATCGTCCATCGCGATCTGAAACCCGACAACATCATGATCTCGAATGACGGTCACGCAAAGATTCTCGATTTCGGGCTCGCGAAACTAGTCGAAGCGCAGCTCCCGGAGTCCGGCGATGCCAGCAGCGTTGAAGAAGTGGCAACTGCCATTTTGCATCAGCAGTCGACGCCGGGAATGGTAATGGGAACAGTCGGATACATGTCGCCCGAGCAGGCACAGGGTAACACAAACAAAATCGACCAGCGGTCAGATATCTTTTCTTTTGGATGCATTCTGTTCGAGGCAGCGACAAGCCACAAACCTTTTGAGGGCGAGTCAGTGATCCAGTCGTTGCACAAACTGATTTACGAACAGGCTCCTCTCGTAAAAGACTTCAACCCTACCGCACCAGCAGACCTGCAACGCATTATTCGTCGTTGCCTTGCGAAAGACCCGGAGGAGCGCTACCAGTCGATCAAAGAAGTCGCTATCGAATTGAAAGACTTGCGTCACGAACTCGAGAGCGGTTCCGACTTCGACATCACTGTTCCTCCACCAACCAGTAGCGAAAGAGCAACCAGTACCAACAGTGGCAGCGATCCGTCCGTAGCAGCGATTAAGACTATTGCTGTCTTGCCGCTGCAAAACCTGTCGGGTGATCCCGAGCAGGAGTTCTTTGCGGACGGTGTCACCGAAGAAATCATCAACGCTCTTGCGCAGATTCCAGGTCTTCGCGTAGCTGGCCGTAGTTCGGCATTTTCATTCAAAGGTCGCCACGAGGATCTCCGCTCGGTTGGTTCGAAACTCAATGTAGCCAACATTCTCGAGGGCACGCTTCGCCGCGCCGGGAACCGCATCAGGATAACTGCTCAACTCATCGACGCTTCGAGCGGTTATCAGCTCTGGTCAGAGAGATATGACCGCGTAATGGAAGATGTCTTTGCAGTCCAAGACGAAATTGCTGGCACTATTGCCGGACGGCTCCAGTTGTCATTGACCGGACAGGGTGATGTCCAGCAAGCGGCGCCGCCGACGCGCCACATTGATGCATACGAGTTGTATCTAAAGGGACGCGGCTTGCTGTATCAGCGCGGGCTCAGCATTCAAAAGGCGATTGACTGCTTCACCAAGGCAGTTGAAGTAGATAGCGAATATGCACAGGCCTGGGCAGGTTTGGCCGATGGATATTCAACCTATGCGTACTCGGGATATGGACCAGCGAATGAATTTATGCCTCGCGCGTTGGAAGCTGCACGACGAGCTCTGGAGCTGGATCGTGACCTTGCAGAGGCGCACAGCGCTCTCGCATGCGCCGCGTTGTTATACGATTTGAATTTCGATCTGGCGGAGAGCGAATTCAAGAGGGCTCTGGAGCTCAATCCCAACTATCCTCAAGCGCGGGCGTGGTACGGCCTTTTCTTTCTCCAATGGGTATCCGGCCGTGAAGAGGAAGGTCGCAAAGAGCTATTGCGTCTCCTTCAGGTCGACCCCTTGTCGCCTTATGCCAATGTCATTTTCTCGTTTTCCGCTGTTTCCAGCGATCGCTTGTCAGAAGCGGTGGAGTATAGTCAACGCGGGGTCGAGCTGGACGCCAACTCTTACCTTGCTCTATGGAGTTCCGCCGTTGCTCTGGAGTACACGGGTCAATATGAGAAGGCGGCTGCAACTGCTGAGAGGGCACTCGCGATATCGGGACGACAGAGCTGGTCGATGATGACCCTCGCGTCGACATACGCCGCATGGGGCAAACCCGACAAAGCGCGCGCAGTATATCGTGAGTTGGAAGCACGAAGCGCCCGCGAGCATATTCAGCCGTCAACATTAGCTATCGCCGCTGCTGCCGCCGGGGAAATGGATCTCGCGATCCGGTTCTCCCAACAAGCAGTCGAGGACAAAGATCCGTTGTTTGTGATGATGGCGCGAACTTGGCCAGACTTTGAGCCTCTGCGAAAGGATCGACGCTTCCGCGAAATAGTCGGTCGCCTGGGTTTTCCGGGATGGAAGATTGAGGAAGCTACGACGTAGGCTCCGCAGCGTTGCGAGAGGCTAAAACTAACTATCTGAGTAGCGCATTGCCGTTTGTTAGCTCGAACCTGAAACTCCATAGGCTAAAGGCAAATGGTATCTTTATTACTCTTTATGCTCTGACAAGCTCGGTGAAGCTTTCGTTTGTATCACGGCATTTGTAGCATCTGACCTCTCATCGCCCGCACAAGTAGGTTGTCATTGGATAAGACGACTATCTCTCATTATTCAATTATCAAGAAGCTCGGCGCGGGCGGAATGGGTGAGGTCTACCTGGCCGAGGACACTAGCCTCAATCGCAAGGTTGCCATCAAGCTGGTATCAACCCATTCAGGCGCTGACGAGAACGCGAGACGCCGGCTTATCCGGGAGGCCAGAGCCGCCGCGAGCATCGATCATCCCAACATCTGCACGATTCACGAAGTCGGAGAAGACCAGGGACGTGCGTTCATCGTGATGCAATTCGTCGAGGGGAAAACGCTCGCCGACCGACTTGCGCGAAGACCTATTGATCTGCAGGAGTCGCTTAACATCGCAACACAGATTGCGGATGCACTTGTGGCAGCTCATTCAAAGGCGATAATTCATCGCGACCTCAAGCCCCAGAATATCATGTTGACTGAGCGCGGACAGGTGAAGGTACTGGACTTCGGGCTCGCAAAAACCGTAGCCAGCAGAAGCATTTTAGAGAGCCAAGCGCAAACTCAGAGTATGTTGACGGAAACCGGGCTAATGATAGGAACAGTTCCTTATATGTCTCCAGAGCAGGTAAAGGGAGAGTCGCTTGACGCTCGAAGCGACACCTTCAGCCTTGGGACCGTGCTGTATGAAATGTTCAGCGGGCACCACCCTTTTGCCACGAAGACCCCTGCCGAAACAATTTCGGCAATACTCGTGTCTAACGTGAAACCGTTGTCGATTGATACAAACAGTGGGATTCAGCAGCTTGATAGAATTGTACGCAAGTGTCTTGAGAAGGACCGAGAGAAACGTTATCAGGATGTCGTGGCTGTCGCAGACGATTTGGAGGCGGCGCGCCGTGATTTTGAAAACGGAAGGTTTCAAGCTCCAAAGTTATATTCGAGTACGGCGGCTACGAAGGTAGTGCCAATCGTCTCGAGTGGCAGACAGAACTGGCTCCGGATGCCCTTGTTTCTAAAGACGGCGCGGAGGCAAGCATTAGCGGCGATAGTTCTGATATCCGTGATCGTAAGCGCGTATGGGCTTTTTGGCGGCTGGTTACGAAAACCCGCAACGACGAATGATTCAACCAATTCCGCCTACGACAATTATCTTCGCGGCAAAGTGATCGCGGGTAGCCAAAACCGAAAGGACAATGAGACAGCAATCGAACTTTTGGAACAGGCTGTCGAGGCCGATCGCAATTTTGCGCCGGCCCGGGCTGAACTTGCACGCGCTTACACTATTAAGGCTTTCTACTTCGTGCCTGAGGCGGAAAGCAAACACTGGATTTTGGAAGCTGAAGTAGCCGTGCAGCATGCCCTGGCGCTTGATCCGAATCTGGCGGAAGGCCATGCCGCACGCGCCTTCGTCCTGTGGACACACCCGAAAGGGTTTCCGCACAAGGAGGCGATTCAAGAGTACCAGCGAGCGTTGGAGCTAAACTGGAATTTGGAGGAAGCGCACCATCAACTTGCTACGATCTACTTTCACATTGGTCTGTTCGACAAAGCGTGGGCCAAGGTTGAAGATGGTATGAAAATTAATCCGACCAACACTCTAATGCGATTTCGCTATGGGGTAATCAATATCTATAGGACGAAATACGAAGATGCCTTGTCTGTTTTTAACAGCATTCCGGCCGACGCAAATCCATCTATAGTGATACGCAACATCGCCACCGCGCTTTTTCAGCTTGGCAGAACAGATGAAGCGTCCGAAGCCGTCGAAAAATACCTGAAGAGTTATCCGGAGGACGAAGGCGGAGCGATGACCAGCGTAAAAGCTATGCTACTGGCCAAAGCAGGAAAGGAGAAAGAAACGGAGGCAATGATCCGGCGTGCGAATGATATCGGAAGAGGCTTCGGACACTTTCACCACACCGCTTACAACATTGCGTCGGCTTATGCGCTGCTCAACAACCGCAGCGAGGCGATCAAGTGGTTGCAGGAAGCCGCCAATGACGGCTTTCCTTGTTATCCATGGTTTGATAAAGATGCCAACCTGAATAGCTTGCGGAAAGATGATAGCTTCGTCGCATTTATGACGACGCTGCGCAAGCAGTGGGAGACCTACAACAAGACGTTTTGAAGCGACCACTGCCGACACAGAGTCGGTGGAGGCTTATTTTCCGGACCGGTCGGATCGACCTAGGGTCGGTGCAGGATTGCTCGTCCAAATGATAAAGGAGCTGTCTGCAAATACGACTCTGTCCCACTACCGCATTGTGTCCAAAATTGGTGCCGGCGGGATGGGTGAGGTGTACCTTGCGGAAGACCTTTGGCTTGATCGCCGAGTCGCTATCAAGTTATTACCCGCAGAATCGGCGGCTGACGAGCAAGCCAACAAGCGACTCATCCGTGAAGCAAAAGCCGCAGCAAAGCTCGATCACCCGAACATCTGCTCAGTCTACGAGGTCGGCGAAGCGGACGGCCGCTCTTTCATTGCAATGCAATATGTCGAAGGTGAAACACTCTATTCCAGGCTCAAGCGCAAGCCGATCGAGCTTAGAGAGTCACTTGATATTGCCATCCAGATAGCGGACGCTCTTGCCGAAGCTCACTCCAGCGGAATCATTCATCGTGACATTAAGCCTCAAAACATAATCATCACTTCGCGCGGCCAATCGAAGGTGATGGACTTCGGGTTGGCAAAAGTTCTCGAGTCCAAATCGCTGACCGAAAGTACTGCAGAAACCGAGAGCTTGCTGACTGATCCAGGGACGATTCTAGGTACGGTTCCTTATATGTCACCAGAGCAGGTGCGTGGACAGTCGCTTGATGCTCGTAGCGACATCTTCAGCTTCGGAGCGGTGCTTTATGAAATGATCAGCGGTCGACAGCCGTTCGCAGCCGAAAGCGCCGCAGCAACTCTCTCGGCGATTCTTACACAAGAACCGTCGCCGGTGGCACGCTATTCCACTCAGGCGCCGGAAGAATTGCAGCGAATTCTTCGAAAGTGTCTAGAGAAAGATCGCGAACGTCGTTACCAGACAGTACGTGACCTGGCAATCGATCTGGAGAATTTGCGCCAGACAAGTGGGAATCTAAAAGAGTCTTCCGTAGCCCGTTCGGCAAGCGAACGCGAAACAATTCAAGGAAGTACGTCAGCGGATTGCGCAAATCGACTCTCTCTTGGCGCACACTGGCTCTGGTAGGCTGAATATTATTTCTAATCGCTATTGGGCTCGTCTATGCTGCATGGTTTCGAGCCGCACCAACAACGGACCACCCCAACATCAAATCGATTGCGGTCCTGCCCCTCAAATCACTGAATAATGGTGCGCAGGATGATTACCTTGGTTTAGGAATCGCCGATACGATCATCACCAAGATCAGTCAGATTGGCGAGCTCACTGTCCGACCGACGAGTGCTGTGCTCAAGTATGTACATGAGGAAACGAGTTCGCTGGATGCTGCGCGTCAATTGCAGGTCGACGCCGTGCTCGATGGCAGCGTGCAGCGGGCCGGGGACTCTCTGCGCGTCAACGTCAATCTTCTGCGCGAAAAGGATGGCGCCTCATTGTGGGCGGAGAGCTTTGACATGAAGCAAAGCGATATCTTTACCATTCAAGACAGACTGTCGAAAGAGATCGCAACTCGACTTAAATTCAAGTTGAGCCCGACTCAAGTCGCGCGCCTAGACAAACGCTACACCACTAACGCGGAGGCTTATGAATACTTCGTGAAGGGCAAGGCCAACTTTGAGCGAGTCAATACGATCGGCGACCGTCCGGGGCCCATTGAAATCATCGCCTACCACATGAACGCAACCATTGCTTCCTTTAAGAAGGCTGTCGAACTCGATCCGAAATATGCTTTGGCCTATGCCCATCTGGGCACCGCCTATATGTCGATGGCGAATCATAGTGATCCGGACAATTCGGTTTGGGTGGGATTAGCGCAGGAAGCATTGTCGAAAGCTGAGTCGCTCGATCCACAGCTAGCCGAGATTCATGCAGCCCGCTTTGAATTCTATTTCAGCAAGTATGGGAGTTGGGACTTGGCGCAGGCAGCTCGCGAAGCTCGTCAGGCACTGGCGCTCAATCCGAGCGTTGGCCATTTTTCCCTCGGTACAATTTACGACCACCTGGGATTAGATGAGGAAACCGGGTTGCGGGAATTTCAACGTGAATTGGACGTTGACCCGACAAACACTTCCTCTCAAAGTCGTCTCATTATGTCTTACTACTTTTACGGAAGGTTCGATGACGCGATTGAGTTGCAACGACGTTTCTTCGGTACGACTGGCCCAGATTATTCACTCGTACGGAAGGGCCGGCTTGATGAAGCACAGCCATTGATAGAAGAAGCGATCAAGAAAAATTCAGGTGACATATTATCGAGGAGAGCCAGATTGGCATTAGTCATGTCTTTGAGAGGTAAGTTCAAAGAAGCAGAGGCCTCAATCCCGCCGATCCTGGAGCAGGCGCGAAACAACCGTTCGTATCACCACATTCTTTACGATATTGCTTGTGTCTATGCTCTGAACGATAAGACCGCTGAAGCCGTGAAGTCGCTCCGGACGGTCGCCGATACGGGCATGCCCAACTATCCGTTATTCGCACGCGACCGATACTTCGACCGGATCCGCCAGGAACCCGCCTTCGTCCAATTCATGAATGAGCTTAAACCGCGTTGGGAAGGCTACAGACGCGAGTTTGAATAAGATTGGTTTCTGGTTTTGGTTTGTGGTTTCTCGTTAACACCTTCTCCTTTGTCGTCTTCTGTGGACTCTCAAAATTGACTCGCCTGGTTCATCCGCAGATCACGCAGATTAACGCACAACCACAAACCAGAAACTAGAAACCAGAAACCTTAATCCTTATTACGTTTTCTTGACTTGCTCTCCAACTGAGTGTATAAGCCGCCCTAACTCATCCTGTGACACCTAGCGCTCGCGTGTCGGAAGACGCCTTCCGAGATTGGAGGTCCATATGATTCGCCGCTACTCACCGATTCTGTTCACCCTTATCGCCGCTCTGGTGTGCTCTGTCTCAATCGTTGTTGGTCAACAGAAGTCCGATCGACTCACGCCAATGGACATTTTCGACATGGAAACCGCCGCTGATCCGCAGATCTCTCCCGACGGTGAAAAGGTCATCTATGTCCGGCAATTCAGCGATGTAATGACCGACAAGCGCTATTCCAATCTTTGGATTGTCAACTTCGACGGCTCCAATAACCGGCCTTTGACCACCGGGAATTTCAGCGACGGTTCCCCGGTTCAGGAGTCGATGCTGCGATCGCCAGGCTCGGAAACATAGATACTGATAACCTGTTCGTGACCGGCGGCAGCGGAGGCGGCGTGCTGACCTGTTGGGTAATCGGTCGTACAACAAGGTTCCGCGCAGCGGTGACCGTTTATCCCGTAATCAACTGGTACAGCTTTGTGCTGACCAGTGACATTCCGATTCTGGTCAGCCGGTACTGGTTTCCAGGGCTGCCCTGGGACAACGTGGAGCATTATGAGAAAAGGTCATTGCTTTCGGTCGTGAAGAACGTAAAGACCCCGACGATGGTTCTTACTGGTGAAGAAGATTACCGAACTCCGATTTCCGAGTCAGAGCAATACTACACTGCGTTGAAACTGTTGAAGGTTGAGACGGTACTGGTGAGGGTTCCGGGAGAACCGCATGGGATTCAGCGCCGGCCGAGTCATCACGCGGCAAAGATAAGTTACATAATAAACTGGTTTGACCAACACCGCGCGAAATCATCGCCGGTAGTCAGCGGTCAGTAGGCAGAAGGCAGAATGCAGAAGGCAGAAGCTCTTAGTGGGAAGGCATTGGTTACCCCGAAAAGTGGCACGACATTGGTTACACCGAGAAGTGCCAAGACATTGGTTACACCGAGAAGTGCCAAGACATTGGTTACACCTAAAAATGTCTTGGCACTTATCAACTACTGACTACGGACTACTGACTACGGACCACTTAGCACTGACTACGGACTGTTGACTAAAAACATCCGTTTCTGGCGCGGCAGCGACGGAGCGCGTGGTTGAACACGAAGCGGCCGACCTGGCGGCCCAGCCGCGCCCCAACCTCATCCGAGTTGCGGAAGTGGATTCCCGAATAGACTCGCGCGTCGATTACTTCCTCGACAGCCTCGCTAAAGCTGGCGCACTGGGTTTTGGGGCACACTTACGCGGCCAGTGGGAGACTGGCGGAAGCGATTCCGACATCAGAAAGGGCGGTTGCAATATCGAGGACGCCGGGAGCCCTCGGATTTCTTGGGATGAATTATGGTCTCGCCGGACGCACGGCTGAAGCCAATCGGATATTGAGCGAGTTGCTGGAACTAAACCGTCAGGGTTACGTAACCCCGCCGGCATTCGTAAATGTTTATTTTGGGACTTGGGAATAAGGATCAAGCGTTCTTCTGGTTGGAGAAGGCATACCAGGAACGGTCAAACTACATGGCTTACTTAAAGGTGTTTCCAGGCGTTGACTCCCTCCGTTCAGATCCGCGATTGGATGACCTGCTGCGCCGAATGGGTCTGGCTTCCTAGACTTAAGAAGGAGTGCTCTCAGTTAAGCGCTAACACTAAATGCCGAACATTTAGCGTTCAGCGTTCAGACGTTTCTTTTCAGCCTTCTATGAGGGTCTTTATCAGTTCATCCATTCTCGCGAAGTCCACCGGCTTTGTTAGGTATCCATCAAAACCTACATCGTGGGCGGCTTGCAAAAACCCGGAAGTAGAGAAAGCTGATATTGCGACCAATGGAATGCGGGGGGACGGCGCAAGCTCGCGTATTTTTCTCGCGGCTGCGAGACCGTCGAGCACCGGCATCGCCAGATCCATGAGAATCAGATTGGGGCGACTCATAATGGCGACCTGGATAGCCTCCTCACCATCTTTAGCCATAACAACCTGAAAGCCGGTTTGTTGAAGATGCAAGCTGATTGGGACCGCGCTGTCAGGCGAATCTTCGGCCACGAGGATTAACTTCTGCTGGCTGCTTTCTTCAGGATTCAAGTCTTCGGTGGTTGGCAGCCGAGTGGTCTCAAACGGATTCTCCATTAGTCACTGCTCCGAGGGGTCATGGTCGACACCCTCCGATTCTACCACGAATAA
>Ga0126382_10000533_pt1 | contig 14883 bp, 22 predicted proteins | sample PanSoiMetPlot_30_FD_92548 | JGI IMG/M metagenome (GOLD analysis project Ga0126382, IMG submission 92548) | Tropical forest soil microbial communities from Panama - MetaG Plot_30 | ecosystem: Environmental > Terrestrial > Soil > Tropical forest > Bulk soil | place: Panama | collected 2016-02-17
CCTGCAGGGAAGGCTGCCGCTTCACACCCTGCGGGCGGACATAGACTACGGCTTTGCCCAGGCGCACACCACCTTCGGAGTTATCGGCGTGAAAGTATGGATCTACCGCGGCGATGAAATGACCGTTAGGCGGGCGGCCCAGGGAAGAAGACAATAGTATTTGTCAGTCGTCCGTGGTCAGTAGTCAGTAGACGAACCACGGACTACTGACCATGGACCACGGACTACTGACCACGGACTAAGTAATGGCTGAATATAAGATTCCTAAACGAATGAAGTACCGCAAGCAGCAGCGGGGACGGATGGCTGGCATTGCTACACGCGGCGCGGAGATCTCCTTTGGCGAGTACGGGCTGAAGGCCTTGGAGCCTGCCTGGATAACCGGCAAACAGATCGAAGCGTCCCGAGTTGCGATGACGCGTTTCGTCAAACGCGGTGGAAAGATCTGGATTCGCGTCTTTCCTGACAAGCCAATTACCAAGAAGCCTGCTGAAACGCGTATGGGTAAGGGGAAGGGAGCTCCCGAAGGCTGGGTGGCAGTTATTAAACCCGGCCGCGTCCTCTTTGAAATGGAGGGTGTTGACGAGAAAACCGCGTCGGAAGCGATGAGACTGGCAGCGCAGAAATTGCCGATCAAGACGAAGTTCGTCTCGCGCAAGGATCAGGAAGGAGGCGGGCTTGTATGAAAGCTGAGGAGTTGAGAGATCTGTCTGATGACGACTTGCGCGCCAGAGTGAACGAGCTCAAAGAGTCGCTTTTCCGAATGCGATTCAAGCTGTCGCTGGGAAATACCGATGTCGTGAAGCAGCTTAGAGAGTCACGTAAAGATCTCGCGAGAGTCAAGACGCTATTGCGTGAGCGCGTCAGTGAGTCGGCGCAAAAATAGGAACTTATAAAGTAGGAATTTATAAGGAAGGCTATGGAAGAGAATATAGAGAAGAACGAGAGCGCGAACGGTTCCGAAAACGCGAGCTCCGATGTCGCCAACGAGTCCGGCAAAGTGCTGGCCGAAGCGTCCTCTGACGCCGAGGGTAGCGGCGCTGGAGCACCGCCAAGACATCGTCGACAAGAAAAGATCGGGTTGGTAACCAGTGACAAAATGCAAAAGACGGTCGTCGTGCGAGTTGAACGACAGGTTCGCCACCGGAAGTACAAACGCTATATACGACGCCGAACCAAATTCATGGCGCATGATGAAGTTGGAGCGCACACCGGAGATATCGTACGAATTGTAGAGACGCGTCCGTTATCGGCGCGAAAGCGCTGGCGAGTGGTCGAAATCGTTCAGAAGGCGAGATGAGGTTGACACGTAATGCGTGACACGTAATGAACGGCAATTGTCTATTACGTTTCAAGCGTCATTAGTCGAGGGGAACAGCAATGGTTCAAATGAGATCAATCCTTGAGGTCGCGGACAACTCCGGGGCCAAGCGCATCTCCATGATCCTGCCTGTTGGCGGACATACGGGATCGCGTGCCGGGCTGGGAGATGTCATCACCGCCGCGGTCAAAGAAGCTTCACCGGACGGGGCGGTCAAGAAAGGACAGGTGGTGCGTGCTGTTGTCGTCCGCACCCGCAAGGAGACTCGCCGCAAAGACGGTACGTATATCCGTTTCGATCAGAACGCGGCCGTAATAATAAAGCCTGATAATGAACCAGTTGGCACTCGCGTATTCGGTCCAATTGCCCGAGAGTTGCGTGACCGGCGGTTTATGAAGATCGTGAGCCTCGCACCGGAAGTGATTTGAGAACTGTCATCAATGTTTGCCAGAGCGTAATAGCAGGCAACAGAAATGACAAAGGATTAAGCTGATGAACTTAGAGATCAATGTACGAAAGAACGATCGAGTAGTCGTGCTGTCGGGCAAAGATAAAGGCAAGAAGGGCCGAGTCATCGAAGTTCTTCCTTCGAAGCGAAGGGTGATAATCGAAGGAGTGAACATGGTGAAGCGGCACAACAAGGCAAACACCAGGAGAGGAATCCAGGGCGGCATACTCGAACGAGAGTCGCCAATAGATGTGTCCAATGTAATGGTGCTCTGCCCGCATTGCGGCGAGCCCACCAGGTCCGGTCATCAGATACTCGAGGACGGCAAGCGTCATCGGGCCTGCAAGAAATGCGGAGCGGCGATTGAGAAGCAGTAGCGCAAAGTAAACGCACAGCGCGTTTGAAAATGCTGAAGGCGAATCGAATCGCATCAGCTGAGGGAGTGAAGATGGCAGCAAGACTGAAGGAACGCTATAAAGGGCAGATTGTGGCGTCGCTAATGAAGGAGTTCAGCTACAAAAACAATATGGCTGTGCCGCGGCTGGAAAAAGTAGTTCTGAATATGGGCGTCGGGCGTGAGGCGCAGAACAACCCTAAGGTCTTTGACCAGGCAGCGATGGAGCTTTCAACCATCAGCGGACAAAAACCGGTTATCACTAAGGCTAAGAAATCGATTGCCGCCTTCAAGTTGAGAACCGGAATGCCGGTTGGCGTGTCGGTGACCCTGCGAGGCGACCGTATGTACGAGTTTCTGGATAGATTTATAAACGCGGTGCTGCCTCGAGTTAGAGACTTTCGAGGCGTAAGTCCGCGAGCATTCGATGGTCGCGGGAACTATACAATCGGAATCAAAGACCAGTTGATCTTCCCCGAGATCGATTTTAACAAGGTTGATCGGACGAGGGGATTGAACGTGTCGATCGTGACGACGGCTCGAACAGACGAGGAAGGCAGGGCCTTGCTAAGAGAGTTCGGCATGCCGTTTACAAAATAGCGGGATCGTGAGTCGGGCTACTTGCGATACGAAACGGATGGAATATGGCAAGAATTTCTTCGACGCATAAAGCCAACGAGCTTAAGCGGGCGCTGGCAAATGCAAAGCAGCGAGTCAAGCAACAGCAAGGCAAAGCAAACAAGAAAGCGGTGAAGCGAGCCAAGGCGGCAGGGATGAACCTCAACGTTTTCACCGCCCGGGTACACAATCGATGCCGGCGATGCGGTCGCGGCCGCGGCTATCTGCGTAAGTTCGCGCTTTGCCGGATTTGCTTCCGCGAGCTGGCGCTCGAAGGACACATACCAGGAGTAACGAAGTCTAGTTGGTAAGGAAGTGATTCGTGATGAGTGATTCGTGAACTGCTTCACGCATCGCTCGATCAGGAATTGCGAAATCAGGAGACGTATGACAGATCCGATAGCCGATATGCTCACCCGCGTTCGAAACGCGTATGCAGCCAAGCATCAGAAAGTGGATGTCCCGGTTTCGAAGCTCAAGCTCGAGATCGCTCGGATATTGAAGGACGAGGGCTTTATTAACAACTACAAAATCATCGGTGAAGGTGCGCGCCGCAATATGCGGATCTACCTGAGGTATGGCCCAAAAGGTGAGCAGGTAATGTCGAAGATCGAGCGAGTTTCGAGACCGGGCTGCCGGGTGTACGTCAACAGCAGCTCCGTGCCCAAAGTGCTTGGGGGAATGGGTATCAACATTCTGTCGACCTCACGAGGTTTGATGACCGATCGACGCGCGCGTCGTGAGAAGGTAGGCGGGGAGTTACTCTGTAGAGTCTATTAAAATTTATTCTGCACCGGCGACCCGGCGCGATCTGGGTCAGGTCAGCGGAGTTTGGTTATGTCTAGAATAGGTAGAAAACCGATAGCGATACCAAAGGGCGTAAAGCTAAAGATTGAAGACGGCACTGTGGAGGTGACCGGACCGAAGGGAGCTCTGACGGTTCCGTTGCCTGATGGCATTAAGTGTCGGCTGGATGGCGAGGAATTGGTCGCCGAGCGCACCTCAGACGACCGCGCTGCGGTGCACGGGCTGGCTCGCGCGCTGGTGCAGAATGCGGTGACCGGGGTTACTGAAGGGTTCACACGACAACTTGATATTGTCGGCGTTGGTTACAAAGCCGAACGGCAGAAAGATCGCGTTATTTTCAACCTTGGCTACTCGCACCAAATCGAGTTTCCGCTGCCAAAAGGGATCGACGTTAAAGTCGAGCGCGTGAACAAACCGATTCAACAATATCAGACCACTCTTACAATAACCGGTACCGATCGTCAGCAGGTTGGACAAGTTGCTGCTGACATGCGAAGCCTTCGCCGACCCGATCCTTATAAGGGAAAGGGCGTACGCTATGCAGATGAGACATTGAAGTTAAAGCCTGGCAAGACCGGGAAATAGTCGCACCAACTGGACGGACCTCGCTCAAGCGAGTCGGGCCTTTTCGCTCAGCATCAGATGAGGGTAAGTAAATGGCAAGAAAGACAAGCCAGGACATTAGGCAGGCGGTTCACAAAAGGATTCGAAACAAGATTGCGGGTTCGGCAGAGCGTCCGCGTCTCGCGGTTTACCGAAGCGTAAACCACATCTACGCTCAAATCATCGATGACGCTCAACACACCACGCTTGTGTCGGCGTCAACCACCGAGTCGTCGTGGAAAGGTCGCACCGGCGGAAACACCGCGGCAGCCAAAGAAATCGGTAAAGTGATCGCCGACCGCGCAAAAGAGAAAGGCATAAAAAGTGTCGTGTTTGATCGCGGCGGATACATTTACCACGGTCGCGTTCGCAGTCTCGCCGAGGCTGCACGTGAAGCTGGTCTCGAATTTTAGGTTTTGAGTTCGGATTGAGGATTCAAATCCGAATCAATCTATCTGAGGAAATATGGAAAGAATAGAAGCATCAGGGCTCGATCTAAAGGATCAGGTCATTTCTATCAACCGCGTCACCAAGGTAGTGAAGGGTGGAAAGAACCTGTCGTTTGCGGCGTTGGTGGTGGTCGGCAACGAGAATGGCATTGTGGGATTTGGTTCCGGGAAAGCTCGTGAGGTGCCATTGGCAATAAAGAAGGGAATTGAGGCGGCGAAGAAAAACCTGGTTCGTGTTCCGCTTTCGGGTTCGACCATTCCACACCAGACGCTGGGTATTTTCGGAGCTGGTCGCGTGCTTCTAAAGCCGGCGCCGGAAGGCAAAGGAGTTATCGCTGGAGGCCCGGTACGAGCTGTTATGCAGTTGGTTGGAGTTCGAGACGTTGTAACCAAATCGATCGGCTCGTCAAATCCACACAACGTGGTGCGGGCGACTTTTGAAGGCCTGAGAAGCCTCAAGGATCCTGCTGCAGTCGCGCGACTTCGACGGCAACTGGCTGAAGACGCTCAAACAGCATAGCAACAGAAAGCTCGAGTGCGTGTTAAGGAGTTCAAGATGGCGAAGGCGAAAAGCAATACTGGGCGCGGCAACGCTAAGATAAAGATTCAATGGTATCGATCGACTATTGCAACACCGAAGTCTCACAAAGAAGTGGTGCGCAGCCTTGGATTAACCAAACTCAATCAGATTGTTGAGCGTCCCGACACCGCGTCGATGCGGGGAATGGTCAAGAAAGTTCCGCATCTGTTGAGAATTGTTGACTAGCCAACAGAGACCCTGGGAGTTGGCCGGAGCAAAACATGGCAATAGGAATACACAACATTGGAGCGCCGGAAGGTGCGAATAAGAACAAGAAGCGAGTGGGACGCGGCCCGGGTTCGGGACACGGCAAGACTTCCGCGCGTGGGCACAAAGGTCAAAAATCACGATCCGGCTACTCCGGAAGAGCGGGTTTTGAAGGCGGTCAGATGCCGCTACAAAGAAGGTTGCCGAAGCGTGGATTTACAAACATCTTCAAGAAGGAATGGATTGAGATAAATCTTCCAGACCTGGACCAGCGCTTCGAGGCCTCCGAGGAGATAACTCCGGACCTGATGGCTGAGCGTGGTATGATCAAAAAGGGCAAACTCGCTCGCTACAAAGGCATAGTGGTGCTGGGTAATGGTAAGCTGACAAAGGCTCTCAAGATAACTGCTCACCGCTTTAGCAAGTCGGCTCGGGAAAAAATTGAAGCTGCCGGCGGAGTGGCGACAGTAGTTGTTCCTCCTGCTGGTAATGAATCGGGGTCAGTTGAGTAGCCGCCTCGGCGGATAGCCCGAGAGGTCAGGGGTTATGATCGAGAATTTCATAAACAGCGTCCGCAACATCTTCGCCGTACCTGATCTGCGCAAACGCGTTTTCTTCACGCTGGCGCTATTGGCGGTATACAGAATTGGTTCACACGTCCGCACTCCGGGTATTGATCCCGACGCACTGGCCGCGCTATGGAATACGGGCGACCTGCAGCGCAGTCTTGCCGGGGTTATGGACTTATTCTCCGGCGGGAACTTCAAAGTAGTATCAATATTCGCCCTCTCCATCACGCCTTATATAACCGCGTCGATCATACTTCAGTTGATGACTGTCGTGAGCCCGCGACTGAAGGCGTTACAGGAAGAAGGGGATCTCGGCCGAAGAAAAATAACCCAATATACGCGTTATCTGACGGTGGTGCTTTGTTCAGTGCAATCGTTCGGTATCGCATACTGGCTTCAGAATCAGGTTACCGCAAGCGGTTCGCTGGTGCGGAACCCTGGTGTTGGCTTTATTGCAATGACGATGCTCACGCTCGCTACCGGAACCACATTCATAATGTGGCTGGGCGAGCAGATAACCGAGCGCGGCGTCGGTAACGGCATCAGCTTGATCATTTTTGCGGGAATCGTGCTGAGATTGCCTTCGGCGGCCCAGACAATTTATGAGAAGCTGACCGGTGGTGGAACAGGAACTGCGCTTGGGGTCATCGCCCTCTTGCTGGCAATGGTGTTTGTGATCGCCGGAATCGTTTTCGTCGAGCGTGGTTTCAGAAAGGTCCCAATCAATCATGCCCGCAGAATGGTTGGTCGACAGTCGATACCGCAGCAGCAGACCCACATGCCTCTGAAGGTAAATATGGGCGGTGTGATTCCGGTGATCTTTGCGTCGTCGATACTCGCATTCCCGCAGACCATTTTAGGTTTCATTGGAACGGATCCGACACAAACAAGCGGGTGGCGTGCGTGGCTGTCCAGGTTCGCGGTTGAGATTGGGGGCCAGGGGCATCCCTTGCACTACCTGGTTTATTCGGCTGCGATCATATTCTTTACGTTCTTCTACGTTTCTATCATTTTCAACACCGACGAGGTCGCAAATAATCTTCGCAAGAACGGCGCATTTATTCCTGGCATACGCCCGGGCAAGCGAACGGCGGATCATTTGAATGAAATTCTGACGCGCCTGACAACAGTCGGTGCGACATACCTTGCGCTAGTGGCCCTGCTGCCGCAGTTTCTGTTGCAAGGGTTTCAGTTTCAGTACCTTCCGCTGATCGGACCGCCGATTGATAATCTTCTTCGCTCAAACCCGTTGACGTCGTGGTTAACCACAGGGATTGGCGTGAATTTCTTTTTCGGTGGGACAAGCTTGCTGATTGTTATAGGCGTAGCGATGGACACGATGAATCAGATCGAATCTCAGCTCATCATGCGGCACTACGATGGGTTCCTCGGTCCGCGCGGCCGGCGGTTGCGCGGCCGCCGCAGCTACTAAAACCGATATGCCTGAAATCATCGTCTTGATGGGACCGCAGGGCGCTGGAAAGGGTACTCAGGCGCATCTGCTGGCGGAAAGGCTTAAGCTGCCTCTGGTTGCTACAGGAGACATCCTGCGCGAAATGGCGCTGAGTGATGGTCCGCTGGGCCTCCAGGTGCGGCAGGTGCAGGCGGCAGGGCAACTTGTCTCGGATGACATTCTTGCGGAAATTGTAAAGACTCGGCTAAGCCGGGGAGATTGTGAAAATGGCTGCGTGTTGGACGGCTTCCCCAGGACGCTTCCACAAGCGCGACTGCTCGAGGACATCGCCGACCACCTTAGTCATCGCATAATGGTCATATTTATCGATTTGCCGCGCGAGCTGCTGTTCAAAAGGATGGCCGGCCGCCGCACATGCAGCTCTTGCGGAACCACATACAACGTCTACTACAAACCGAGTAAGGTCGAAGGGGTTTGTGATCTGGATGGCCAGCCATTGTTCACCAGATCAGATGACAACGAAGAAGCGATCGCTCAGCGTCTTGCCCTGTACGATGAAAAGACCCGGCCGTTGGTTGATTACTACGACCAAAGCGGGCGATTGTACAAGGTTGACGGCACCGGGACGCCGGAAGATGTATTCGCCCGAATAGTCAGCGTTCTCAGCAGTCAGGCAGTCGTTGATGCAACCTGATTTCTGGTTTGCGCTCGATGGTAGCTCTATGATCATTCGAAAATCGAAATCTGAAATCGAAAGAATGCGAGCATCGGGGCTCATTGTCGCGCAGGTCTTGAAGCGCCTGCGGGCAATGGTCGAGCCGGGCATAACGACTCGGGATCTGGATCAGGAGGCGGAGCGAATGATTGTGGGTGCTGGTGCCTATCCCACCTTCAAAGGCTATCACGGATATCCGAGCTCGATTTGCGCCTCGATAAATGATGAGGTCGTGCATGGGATCCCCAGCAAGAGGAAGCTGCGCGAAGGCGATATCGTGGGTATCGATTGCGGCGCGACCTACATGGGATACGTGGGAGACGCTGCGGTGACTGTTCCGGTCGGCAAGGTTGGTGAACCGGTGCAACGGCTGCTTGAAGCGACGGAGCAGTCCCTTCACCGAGCGATCGAAAAATGCCACGTCGGAAACAGGCTTGGGGATGTCTGCAACGCGGTGCAGTCGTATGTCGAGCCACTTGGCTTCTCGGTTGTAAAGAACTACTGCGGCCACGGCATTGGCCGTGCCATGCACGAAGAGCCTCAGGTACCAAATTACGGCAAACCGGGTACTGGACCGATCCTGCGAGAGGGTTTGGTGATTGCGATCGAGCCAATGATAAATCTGGGACACGAAGACGTTAAGGTGCTTTCCGATGGATGGACAGTGATAACCCTCGACGGACAGCCCTCGGCTCACTTTGAGCATACAGTGGCAATCACGGAAGACGGTCCGCAGATTCTTACAGTGCTAGAGAACTCGGTTAAGGCAGTGGAGGTTGCTTAACCGTTAAACAGCCACGGTCCGGGCTTGGATGGGTTGCCCGCATTCGCAACACAGTGGTAGAATCAAAGTTTGTCATTCATGACATTTTTCCGGCAGGGAAGCTGCATCAACGCAAGGAAGAGCAAGAATGAAAGTCAGGGCGTCGGTCAAGAAAATGTGCGACAACTGCAAGATCATTCACCGCCGTGGGGTGGTGAGGGTCATCTGTACCAATCCAAAGCACAAGCAGCGGCAAGGCTAAGCAAGGCTGGCGAGCTTCGCGCTATTTCGAAGCAATCGGAGGAAGAATGGCACGCATAGCAGGTGTGGACCTACCAGCTAACAAAAGATCTGAGATTGGGCTTACATATATCTACGGTATTGGCCGCTCTCGTGCGAATAAGATCCTTGGTGAAGCGGGAATAAACGTCGACAAGCGCATCCGCGAGTTGACTGAAGAGGAAGTCAATAGGATTCGAAATGTCATTGACCAGCAAGGCGGGGTCGAAGGAGATCTTCGCAAGCAGGTTCAGATGGACATTAAACGATTGATGGACATCGGTTGCTACCGCGGATTGCGACACCGAAGAGGCCTTCCGGTCCGCGGTCAAAGAACGCACACAAATGCCCGCACCCGCAAAGGACCGCGCCGAATGACCGTGGCCAAAAAGAAAATTGCAGGGAAGAAATAGGAAGTGACGAGTTATGCGTGATTCGTGATACGTGCTATCAAATTCCAGATCACGTATCACGCGTCACGATTAGGCAAGAGATATGGCAAAAGCTCAAACTAAAACCGGCAAAAAGAAAACATTCAAGCGCAAAGAGCGGCGGTTGGTTCCGCAGGGCATCGTTCACATTCAGGCCAGCTTCAACAACACCCTGGTATCAATTACTGACCTGGAAGGCAATCTGATAAGCCAATCTTCATCAGGTGCTCTTGGTTTTCACGGGTCAAGGAAAGGTACTCCGTTCGCAGCGCAACAAGCCGGGATCCGCGCGGCACAGGCCGCGAGAGAGCTGGGCATGCAGACCTGCGAAGTACGGGTGAAAGGGCCAGGCTCCGGTCGTGAATCTGCTGTGCGCGCCATTCAGTCGGCGGGCATCGAGGTGCGGCTGATTCGAGACGTGACGCCGATTCCTCACAACGGTTGTAGACCGCCCAAGAGGCGGAGAGTCTGATTTGTTCTGCTTGTAGAGGGCCTCAACCTGAGTCCCTCGTTGGTTCAGACGCAGCGGGCTAATTCCACGGATTGGGTCCGCAGGTGATGGTCAAAGCGGTCACCGCGTCTTAAAGGAAGAAGGGCAACCCAGAAGGTTTCAGTTCGGCGAGTTTGGGTCTCTCGAACGGAGACGCAAAGGAAACCTCTGACGCCTGTAAACTTTTGCTTTTCGAATAGACGACTGACTGGTGTTACCGGCTATTCGACAGTAGATGGAGGTAGAAATTGGCAAGATATCGTGGACCGGTGTGCAGATTGTGTCGCCGGGAAGGAATGAAGCTGTTTTTAAAGGGTGAGCGGTGCTATAAGCCTACCTGCCCTATTGAGAAGCGCGGCACTCAGCCACCTGGCCAGCATGGCCGCAACGTCCGCCGCGCAAAACTTATCGGCTACGGCGAGCAGCTACGCGAAAAGCAGAAAGTCAAACGCATCTACGGTATGTTGGAGAGGCAGTTTCGACTGTATTTTCAGCGGGCGATGCGAATGAAGGGTGTGACGGGCGAAAACCTGCTGTCGTTGTTAGAGCGCCGTTTGGATAACGTTGTTTACCGCTTCGGGTATGCTACATCTCGAGCGCAAGCTCGCCAGTTCGTAACTCACGGACACGTGCTGGTCAATGGGCGCAAAGTCGATATCCCAAGTTTTCAGGTGAAGGTTGGAGACGAGATCGCGGTGCGCGAAGGCAGCCGCACCAATATCCACATCCAGAGCGCGTTTCAAACTGCATCTGGTCGGGGACGGCCAACCTGGCTCGAGGTGGTCTCTCCTGACGAGATGCGCGGCCGCGTTATTGCTCTCCCACGCCGCGAAGATATCGGTCAGAACATTAACGAACAGCTTATCGTCGAACTTTATTCGAAATAAGAAGCTGGATCTGAGAGGCCGCGCCGCGACGGTTCTGCGCGTCAAGAGCCGGCTATTAAACTCGGACTTCATTGAGAGGAAGCGATGGACGGAACAGAAACTCAATTCATGATTGGCTTCCAGAGACCAAAGCGTCTCGCGTGCGAAACTGAAACAGCAACGGGGCGCTACGCCAAGTTCTTTGCTCAACCATTTGAACGAGGATTTGGGACAACAATCGGAAATTGCCTGAGACGAGCGTTACTCTCGTCGATTGAAGGCGCCGCCATAACCGCTGTCAAAATAGAGGGCGTACTGCACGAGTTTTCCTCTATACCGGGGGTTGTCGAAGACGCCACCGATATTATCCTCAACCTGAAACGAATCCCTTTCAAGCTTCACGGACCTGGGCCAAAGACGCTTCGTGTTGAACGAACAGTGCCCGGTGAGATGCTTTCTGGCGAAATCGAAACTGACGCCGAGGTTGAGATCCTTGATCCAAACGTGCACATTGCGACGATATCCGAGGGCGGCTCTTTGGTCGTGGAGATGCGTCTCAAACGAGGTCGAGGCTACGTTTCAGCTGAACGTAATTTCGACGAAGACCTCGCCGTTGGATACATTCCGATTGACTCGGTTCACTCGCCGGTCAAGAAGGTAAATTACACCGTCGAATCTGCTCGCCTGGGGCAGGATACAGATTACGATAAGCTAACGATCGAGGTCTGGACCAACGGCTCAGTAAAACCCGAAAACGCCGTTGGACTCGCAGCGAAGTTGATCAAGGATCATATGCAGATCTTTATCAGCTTCGAGGAAGAGCCTGAGCTTGCCGAAGCTGATAGCGAAGAAGCTGCACGAATTACCTTCAATGAAAACCTTGATCGATCGGTCGACGAACTCGAATTGTCAGTACGTTCTTACAACTGTTTGAAGAACGCCGACATCCGCACTATCCGCGAGCTCGTGCAGAAATCCGAGCCCGATATGCTCAAGACCAAGAACTTCGGCCGCAAGTCCCTGAATGAGATCAAAGAGATTCTGTCTTCAATGGGATTGCACCTGGGAATGAAATTTGACGAACAGGGAAGGCTTGTCGACGAGGCGGGCGCATAAAGCGTTTTCGAAATGTTCGTTGCGGACCGTCGACCGCTCATAATCAGGCGATTTATTTTTTAGGGATTTGATATGCGACATAGAGTTGCTCATAGAAAACTTGGACGCAAGACGGAGCATCGGCTGTCCCTGCTGCGTAACCTTTGTACTTCGCTCATAACTCACGAGCGGCTGATTACCACGCTGCCAAAAGCGAAAGAGCTCAGGCCTTTTGCGGAACGCGCAATCACTCTCGGAAAGCGGGCGCTCGCTGCCGATGCTCCTGAGGGTGCACTCCACAACCGCAGGTTGGCGGCCTCTTACTTCTTCGGTGGGAATACCAGTCGCGTTCCCGACGGGGGTTACAAGCGGCCGCAGGCTCCGCGTACCGCAGGTGTCGCCGCGCTCGATAAGTTGTTCGACGAGGTTGCATCTCGATTTGCTGAAAGGCCGGGCGGTTATACGCGGATCCTGAAACTGGGTACGCGTAGAGGCGATGGCGCAGAGATGGCGCTTATTGAACTTCTTGGTAGCGAAGCCAAAGCAGTACACGATGACGAGAAAAAGGAAGAGAAAAAAAAGTCGCGTCGTTTCTTTGGCCGAGGCAAAAAGAAAGATGAGCCTGAGGCAAAGAGCGCCGGCGAGGAGAAGCCGGCCAAGAAGACCGCCAAATCGGCCGGCAAAGCTGCTGGAGAGTCGAAGAAAAAGGCGAGCGGGCAAACCGGCTCTACCACACGAACGCGCCGAAGCAAGAAAGAAGCCAGCGAGTAATATATCCATCTGAATCTCGAACGAAAGCCTCAGCCCACGTTGGTTGAGGCTTTCGCGCATATTGAGATTGGCGGCGACGATTCTGATTTGAGTATTTCTCGCCCCAAAAGTGTTCCGGAAGGAAGTAACGCTCAGGTTGCTTAAGATTTCGAGTGAATTTCTATATCCTAAGTGCACCGACCATCCTTTGGTGGTAGTCCTGATCAAGGAGAAAAGGAATGAATCTAAAGGAAATCAAAGAACTCATCGAACTCGTCAACGATAAGGGATTTGCTGAGTTCGAGATTGAACGACAGGGCTTTCGCCTTCGCATCAGCCGCTTTAGAGATTCCAATTCTCAGATCATTCAGCCTGCCAGCCCGCCGATCATCATCTCCTCGCCGGTTCCAGCCACATCCGGGGCGCTTCCAGCCGTAACGCCGGGGGGCTTCACCGAACCTGATGAGTATCCCGCAGCCGCGAGCAAGCCTCCTGCGCGAGTCGGGGAGAAGAATGAGGTAACGACGGAACCCGAGCTGCACATAATCAAATCGCCCATCGTAGGGACTTTCTACAGCGCGCCTTCACCGGATTCGGAGGCTTTTGTGCGGATGGGCGATCACATTCGTCACGATACGGTAGTGTGCATCATCGAGGCTATGAAGTTGATGAATGAGATTCAAGCAGAAGTTAACGGCGAGGTCGCGAGGATCTTTGTGGAAAACGGCCAGCCAGTCGAATACGGCCAGGCGTTATTCGGAATCAAAACCGCGTAGCGATCACCGCCTATGTTCAAGAAGATTTTGATAGCCAACCGGGGTGAGATCGCCACTAGAATCATATGGGCGTGCCGGGAGCTCGGTATCCGAACGGTTGCGATTCATTCTGAAGCTGATCGGCACTCGCTTCACGTGAGATTTGCTGATGAAGCAATCTGCATCGGACCCCCACCGTCCGCAAAGAGCTACCTCAATATACCCGCGGTTATCTCGGCCGCGGAGATAACCAACGTCGATGCTATCCACCCCGGTTACGGGTTCTTAGCCGAGAACGCCTACTTCGCTGAGGTTTGTGAAGCCTGCAACATAAAATTCATTGGGCCCCGAGCCGATTCGATCCAACTTATGGGTGACAAGTCCGAAGCTCGCGCCGCCATGAAGGCTGCCGGCGTTCCGATAACCCCGGGTTTCGATGGAGTGATCGAAGACGAAGAGCAGGCTGCGCGAGTTGCCGCTGATATCGGTTACCCGGTGATCATCAAGGCGTCAGCCGGAGGTGGTGGACGCGGGATGCGGATAGTCCAGGATCAAGATGGGCTTCTAAACTCACTCTCGGCAGCCCAACAAGAGGCACAATTAGCGTTCGGTAATCCTGCGGTTTATATTGAAAAGTATATCGAAACCGCAAGGCACATCGAGATCCAGGTTCTCGGGGATCAATATGGCAACGTTGTGCATCTCGGTGAACGCGAATGTTCAATTCAAAGACGCCATCAAAAACTCATAGAAGAGTCGCCTTCACCGGCGCTTACTCGCAAAATGCGACAGGAAATGGGTGAGCTTGCGGTCAGGGCATGCCGAGAGATTGGTTATGTCAATGCAGGGACAATGGAGTTCCTGCTGGATCAGGACAATAACTTTTATTTCATGGAGATGAATACCCGGATCCAGGTAGAACATCCGGTCACCGAGTTCGTGACAAACACAGACCTGGTACGCGAGCAGATACTGATCGCGGCCGGAGAGCGCCTCGAGTTTGATCAGGACGATATCGTATTTAGCGGACATGCGATCGAATGTAGAATCAATGCTGAGTCTCCCGATACGCATATTCCTTCTCCCGGCTTAATAACCGCGATGAACCTTCCCGGCGGCCCTGGAGTGCGAGTTGATACCGCGGCGTACCCTGGTTGGGTTGTGCCCCCTCACTATGATTCGCTTATAGCCAAGCTCATCGTTCATCATAGGAATCGGGATATGGCTATTGCGAGAATGCGTCGAGCTCTTGAGGCTTATATAGTGGAAGGGATTGAAACATCTGTTGGGTTACATCAGCGTATTCTCGCGGAACCTGATTTTGTCGCG
>Ga0126382_10000535_pt1 | contig 14873 bp, 14 predicted proteins | sample PanSoiMetPlot_30_FD_92548 | JGI IMG/M metagenome (GOLD analysis project Ga0126382, IMG submission 92548) | Tropical forest soil microbial communities from Panama - MetaG Plot_30 | ecosystem: Environmental > Terrestrial > Soil > Tropical forest > Bulk soil | place: Panama | collected 2016-02-17
CTCACCACCGTGCACAAGGGCGGCCTGTTCGGCACCGATTACCGGATGCTGTTTCCCGGCGACGGCATCGATGGCATCAAACGGTTCTATCTCGACACCCTGATCGGGTTCGGCAAGCGCGGGCTCGCCTGCCAGCCGGCGATCGTCGGCGTCGGCCTCGGCGGCTCGAAGGATACGTCCGTCGTGCTGGGCAAGCAGGCATCGTGCCTGCGCGTGGTCGGATCGCGCAATCCCGATCCCAAGATCGCGGCGTTGGAAGACGAGCTCAAGGAGCTCGGAAACAACATCGGCATGGGCGCCATGGGCTTCATGGGGACATCGATGGTGGTCGATTGCCACATCGAGGTCGGCTATTGCCACACCGGCGGCATGCCGATGTCGGTGCACATGTTTTGTTTGTCCTCACGCCGCGCCTGCGCGCGCATTTCCGCCGACGGCCGCGCCGAATTCCGGACCGACCCGGTGTGGTTCACGGACTACATGCGGCGGTCCACCGTCGAATGGGGCGAGCAAGCGGTACAGGCGGCGGAGTAGGCGATGAGCGCGCTCAAGACCATCCACCTCGATCTTCCCGCGCGGACCGACGACCTGCGCAAGCTGGAGATCGGCTCGGTCGCCTATCTCACTGGGCGCATCTTCACCGCGCGCGAAGGCGTGTACCAGCGCGCCATCGGAGAGGGCGCCGGCATGCCGGCGTCAAAGGAGGCACTCGGGCTTGCCAATTTCCACTGCTCGCCGGCGGCGTCGGTCAATCCCGACGGCAGCTATACTGTCGGCGCTGTCACCGCGACAGCGTCGTTCCGGTTCGCCAAATGGCTCGACGGCTGGTTCAAGGTGTCGGGCTGCAACGTCATCATCGGCAAGGGCGGCATGACGTCGGAGGTCTATCGCCAGTCGTTCGTTCCCAACAACGCGGTCTATCTCACGACCGTCGGCTACGGCACCGGCGCGCTGCTGGGCCGCGGCATCAAGCGGGTCGCCGGAGTCTATTGGCTGGAGGAGCTGGGTCTGGCGCAGGCGGTGTGGGTGCTCGACGTGGAGAAGTTTGGGCCGTTCCTGGTCGAGAGCGATCTTGACGGCAGCAGCCTGTTCGAGCGCGAGAACGCCAAGATCGCGCCGGGCCTGGCGAAGCTCTACGCCGGCACCAGGCCCGCCACGCTGCGCCGCTACGGCGAGACCGACGACAAGACCGAAGAAGTGATTTGAACCCACTCACACGATGCGGATGAACGGTCGCTCGCCGGTCGGATCGACTTCTACCGTCGCGCCGTTCGGAATCGCCCGCGTCACGTCGACGTCAAAACCCGAGATCATGGTGAAGTCGGCAAGCGCCGCTCCTTGCACCATGATCGGATTGACGGCGTTGAGCACCAGCGCTGCCGGGACGATGCCACGCGCCGTCATCTCGTGCAGCATCCAGGCCGTGGCGACGCCGCCCTTGGCCGCGTCGAGCACCAGCACGCGACCGACATAGCTCTCGCCCGCGAGCTTGTGCTCGGGCCGCACGAAGACGCCGCGCCGGCGGTCGAGGTCATAGCGCGCGGAGAAGCCGTCCTTGGCAACCAGCGCCTGGCCCATGACTTTCCGGCCCATGCCGGCGGTGGCATAAAAAACCGTCGCGCTCATTGGCCGATCCTGCCGCCCGCGCAGGCGGCCTCGATACAAGCCTCCATGGAGAGGAGCGCGGGCTTGTAGCCGTAGCCGCCGAGGATGTTGACGAGCTTGGCCGAGTTCGTCGCCAGCCGCTTCCAGCCGTTTGCCTCCGCCATCTCGCGCGCGTAGCTCTGGTAGAAGCACATGCCGGAGAGCACCATGCCGCCGGCTGCTTCGATGCGCGCGGTCAGGCCCATGCGGTCGGCATCCGGCTTGACCTGCGGGCTGGTCACCGCGAGCAGCGGGATCGACGCGTGGCGGCCGTCGAGCAGGCCGGCCAGCTGCCGCATTTCGACCAGGCTCAGCTGCGGCGCCGAGAAAACGACCACGTCGACGGCATCGATCTCGCGCGCGCAGCTCGTCTGGAATGCGCGGATGTCGGCTTCGCCGATCTCGTGGGTCGGCAATGTTTCGCCCGGATTGACGACATCGGCGATGCGCTGTGCTTCCGGCGTGATGCCGATCATGTGAAACAGTGCCACCGAGCCATAGCTCGCGAGCGCGGCGCCGAAATGCTTCATCTCGTCGGAACTCGGCACGCGGTCGATTCCCACGAGGGCCGGGACCTGCCAGTAGTCGCCGGCCAGGCGGCCCACGATGCCGCCGAGTGCGCCCCATTCGTCGAGTGCGCGTGGCGTGAAGCCGACATCGATCACCAGCGTGGCCGCCCGCCGCTCGTCGAGGTGATAGCCATAGCGCGGCGTGCGGCCGGTGAGCCCGGCGCTCAGCGCCGAAGGCCCGCCCTCGAAGTTCGAGCGCGCGCCGCACACGCTGTTCGAATAGATCACCACACCGGTGTCGCCATAGGCGACATGCTCGCCCAGCACCGGCGGCATGATGGTCTGGTAGTTGATGCAGGTATTGGTCATCAGCACGCCGAGCGCTTCGAACGCGGCAATGGCGCGGCGTTCGAGGTCGAGCATCCATGGCTGCTGCTTGAGCCGGTGCGCGGCGGCGAAGTCGGTGCCGCGCGGGTCGGTGATGGTTGGTATCCGGACTTGTAGCTGCGCGATTGGCAAGCCGGCCATGCGCTCCAGCCATTCGACCCCGGACACGCCCAGCGATTCGGTGTCGGCCATGATGTGGGCCTGCGTCACCGGCACCATGTCGACGGCGCCGAGATATTCTCCGACCTTGATCTGATGCTCGATCGCCCACTGCGCCGCAGGGCCGAGCTCGCCCGCCCGCATCGCGTCTTCTTCGTCGGTCAGCTTCATCTAGTTGGCTTTGATATTCAGTTCCATCACCAACCGCCGGTACTTCGCGAATTCTTCGTGGACGAAGTGTGAGAACTGTTTGGCGCTGCCGCCAACCGGCTCCTGTGCCGATTGCAGGAAGCTCTCCCGGATTGCCGCTTCGCCGAGCGCCTTGCCGATCTCGGCATTGAGACGCGCCGCGATCGCCGGTGGCGTCCCCGCGGGCACGAACACGCCAAGCCACTGGTCGAGCACCAGCCCTTTGCCGCCCGCTTCCTGATAGGTGGGTACATCCGGCAGGCTGGGTGAACGCTCCGCCATGGACTGCGCCAGCAGGCGCAGCGTGCCGGCCTTGTAATGCGGGATCAGCGGCGTAGACCCGAGCGATCCTAGCTTCATGTGGCCGGCTATGAGATCGTTGATCGCCTGCGCGCCGCCGCGGTAGGGGACCTGCTCGAGCTTGATACCGGCGATCTCTGCAAACCATTGCACGACAATGTGCTGGGGCGACCCGACGCCGCTTCCGGTCGCGTAGCGCAGGCCGGGCTGCTGCTTGGCAAGAGCAACGAGCTCGGCAAGCGAGCTCACGCCGAGCGCGGGATGCGCCGCCAGCACCATGGGTTGGCGGGAAAGCTGGATGATCGGCACCAATTCTTTCAAGGGATCGATGTTCATCTTGTAGACATGGGGATTGCTGCTGATGGAATCGGTGGCCACGAGGATCGTGTAGCCGTCGGCGGCGCTCTTGGCCGCGGTCTCCATGCCGATGTTGCCGTTGGCGCCGGTTCGGTTCTCGACCACGATTTGCTGACCCAACGTCCGCGACAAGTGCTCGCCGACAAGGCGTGCCGCGACATCGGTCGAGCCGCCCGGCGGGAAGGGCACGATGAAGCGAATCGGCCGGCTCGGCCATTCCTGCGCCTGCGCCATCGTCGGCATCACAACGACCAGGGCGAGGAGTGCAATGAACCCGCGCAATCTCTTCATCGGAAAAGCTCCTGCCTTTCGTTGCCGCATCGACTATCGTATCGGTCCTTCACCTGCCCGGCTAGCAGCCGCGCCGCAATCGAGGCGTTTCCACCATGCCGTATTCCACCTACCTCCCCGAGCACATGGGCTCGATCAGCCTCTCGCCGCCCGGGCCTTTTGTCGCGGGCTCGCATGCCGAGCTGACGCTCGTCTACACCGCGGGCACGTTCGGCATCGACGATACCGGGATGGTGAAGGTCTCCTGGCGGACGACCTCCGACATGAGCAAGCCGCAATTCGACAAGCCCGCGGCGCCCAACTTCACCACGGTCGAGGCGAGCAACGGCGCCAAGCTCGAAGTCTGGTTCGATCGGCTCAATATCCGACCCTATGCCAACACGCTGCTCATTCGCGTCGGCCGTGGCTATTTGCGCGCCGGCGACACGCTGACGATCCGTCTCGGCGACCGCCGGCAGGGCTCGCCCGGCTATCGCCTGCAGACCAATGTCGAGGCGCACGTCGAGCTCAAGACCTCAATCGATGCCTTCGCCACCTATGAGTTCTGCGAGCTGCCCGAGCAGCCCTGGTTCGACCTGGTGGCTGGCCCGGCAGCGAGCTGGAAGGCGATCTGGCCATCGCTCGCAGTGGTCGGTGAGCCGTTTAGGCTTGCTATCGTCGCCGAGGACATGTGGGGCAACCCGACGACGGACGCCAATCGGGACCTCACGCTCATCCCGTCGCGGCCGTTGCGCGGACTGCCGGGGCAGGTCGCAATCAGGCACGGCGACGGCCCGCGCGTCATTGAGAATATCGTCGCCGATGACGCTGGCGATCTGGACCTTCGCGTCGTGGCGAACGGCGAGGAGCTTGCGCGCGCCAATCCCATGCGCGTGGTGAAGTCTGCGCCGGTCCGGCGCTATTGGGGCGACCTGCACGGCCAGAGCGGCGAGACCATCGGCATGGGTTCGGTGGAGAGCTATTTCCATTACGCGCGCGATTTGGCCTTCATCGATATCACCGGTCACCAGGGTAACGATTTCCAGATCGCCGATGCGTTCTGGGCGAAGCTCAACCGGTTGACCGCCGAGTTCGACGAGCCCGGCCGCTTCGTCTGCCTGCCCGGCTACGAGTGGTCCGGCAACACCGGCATGGGTGGCGACCGCAACGTCTTCTTCCGCCGCGAGGGCCGTCCCATCCGCCGCTCGTCGCATATTCTGGTGGAGGGCCAGACCTCGACCGATGCCATCTACACCGCCGATGAGCTGTTCCGCGCGCTCGCAGGGGAGGACGCCGTGGTCATTGCCCATGTCGGCGGACGCTACGCGGACCTCAAATACGCCCACGACGGACGGCTCGAGCGCGCCGTCGAAGTGCATTCGACCTGGGGCACCTTCGAGTGGCTGCTGCACGACGCCTTCGAGATGGGCTACCGCGTCGGGGTCGTCTGCCACAGCGACGATCACAAAGGCCGGCAAGGCGCCACCCGCCCCGGCGCCTCGACATTCGGCGCGATCGGCGGGCTCACCTGCTACTTCATGCCCGAGCTCACCCGCGATGCGCTGTTCGAGGCGCTGCGCAAACGGCGACACTACGGCACCACCGGCACGCGGCTGCTCCTCGATCTGCGCGCGACGTTCGACCGCGACGTCACGGCATTCTCGGAAGACCCGCAGCTCGCGAGCGGGGAGGCGTTCTCGGTGCGCGAAGCCGCGATGGGCGACATCATCCGCCCGGGCTCCGTGCCGATGCGCCTAGCCGCAGAGGCAATCGGCACTGCGCCGATCGAGCGCCTCGACGTGCTGCACGGCACGAAGGTGGTGCAAACGGTCCGCCCGTTTGCCGCCGCTGACCTCGGCTGCCGCGTGCGCGTGCTGTGGCAAGGCGCGGAATATCGCGGCCGCGGCCGCGAGACCATGTGGCAGGGCAAGCTGGCGCTGTCGGGCAACCGGCTCACGCGCTACGCGCCAGTGAACTTCCTCAATCCGGAACGCAAGGTGCAGGAGATCGCGCCGGGCACCGCGCTCGCCTGGAGCTCGGTGACGACCGGCAATCTCGCCGGCATCGACCTCTGGCTCGAGGAGGCGCGCCGCGGCACGCTCGCGCTCGAGACCAGCGTCGTCTCGGGCGAGGTCGATCTGGCATCGCTCGCTGATGACACTGTTGTCTTCGACGGCGGCGGCCTGGGCCGCAAGATCAGCGTCTATCGCCTGCCCGAGCAGGACTGGAGCCGGCGCGTGACACTAGATCACAACGTGACGTTTCCGGGCGGCGCCGATCTTCCGGTCTATCTGCGGGTGACGCAGAGCGACGGGCATCAGGCCTGGACGAGCCCGATCTATCTGATCGATTGATGCGCTTAGTTGGCCGCCGGCATCGATCGCAGCAGCTCTTTCCACTTCGCCGATTCGTCGGCCAGCATGCGCGCGAAGCTGAGACTGCGCAGCATCATGCGCTCCCTGTCGTGCCGGCCGCTTTGGCATCCTGGATCGTCTGCCAGATCTTGTAGGGTGTCGCCGGCATCTTGATGTCGCGCACGCCGTAATCGCGCAGCGCGTCGACGATCGCGCTGACCACGACGGCAGGCGCCGCCGTGGTGCCGCCTTCGCCGCCGGCCTTGATGCCGAGCGGATTGGTCGGCGACAGCACCTCGGCGATCTCGGTGGTGAACGGCGGCACCGCGTCGGCGCGCGGCAGGCCGTAGTCCATCAGCGAGCCGATCAGCGGCTGACCGGAATCGGGCTCGACGTAGCATTGCTCCCACAGCGCCTGGCCGATGCCCTGCACGATGGCGCCGTGGGTCTGGCCATGCACGATCAGCGGATTGATGCAGCGGCCGACGTCGTCCACCGAGGCATAGCGCGTGATGCGGATCGCGCCGGTGTCGGGGTCGATCTCGACCTCGCAGATCGCGCAGCCGTTGGGAAACACCGGGTCGTGCATCTCGTTGTCGGTCACCACCGCGATGCCGCCCTTGAGATCGTCGGGCAGGTCGTGGCGCACGGCCTCCTTGGCGAGCTCGAGGAAATCGAAGGTGAGGTTGGTGTCGCGGGCGCTGAAGCGTCCGTCGCTGAATTCGATCTGCTCGGGCGTCGATCCGAGAACGATCGCGGCGATGCGCTTTGCTTTGGCGACGAGGTCGGGGACCGCTTTGGAGAACACGGTGGCGGCGTGGCGCATGGAGCGGCCGGAATGCGAGCCGCCGCCGACCTTCACCACGTCGGTGTCGCCGAGGATGATCTTCACGCATTCGACCGGCACGTGCAGCAGATCCGAAACGACCTGCGCGAAGCTCGTCTCGTGCCCCTGGCCGGCCGGCTGCGTGCCGATGACGACGTCGACGCGGCCCTCCGGCCGCACCGTGATGCGCGCCTGCTCGTTGGGCGCGCCGATCGACGATTCGACGTAGTTCGCGAGCCCGCGGCCGAGCAGCTTGCCGCGCTTGGCGGCTTCGCGCTTGCGCGCGTCGAAGCCGTTCCAGTCGGCGATGTCCATCGCCCAGTCCATGTTCTCTTCGTAACGGCCGCTGTCGTAGTTCATGCCGACGGCGTTGCGGTAGGGCATGGCATCGGGACTGACCAGGTTCATGCGCCGCAGCGCGATGCGGTCGATGCCGAGCTGTGACGCGGCGCTGTCGATCAGCCGCTCGATCGCGAACGTGACCTCGGGCCGGCCCGAGCTGCGATAGGCCTGGGTCGGCATGGTGTTGGTGTAGACGGCCATCGCGCGCAGCGTGGCGGCGGGAATGGCGTAGGAGCCCGGGATTAGGCCCGCGCCCTTGGACAGCGGCGAAAGCGAGACGCAGCGCGCGCCGACATTGCTGATATTGGTCGCCCGCATGGCGAGGAAGCGGCCATCCTTGCGCAGGGCAAGCTCGACCTTGGTGACGAGGTCGCGGCCCTGGTAGTCGGTGAGGAAGGCTTCCGACCGCGTCGCCGTGAACTTGACCGGCCGGCCGAGCTTGCGCGCCGCCCACAGCACCAGCCCGTATTCGACGAAGACGCGGTTGCGGGTGCCGAAATTGCCGCCGACGTCGTAGGAGAGGACGCGCAGGCTCTCGGGCGCGATGCCGAGCACCGAGGCAAGCTCGCGCTTCTGCCGCACCGCGCCGCCCGAGCCGGCATGCAGCGTGTAGCGGCCGCTTTGTGCATCGTATTCGCCGAGCGCGGCGCGCGGCTCGAGGGGCACGCCGGTCACGCGGTCGATGTGAAAATCCATCGTCACGACGTGATCGGCCGCAGCGAATGCCTTGTCCGTCGTCTCGGCGTCGCCGAACAGGGTGTCGACCGCGATATTGTCCGCTACCTCGTCCCAGACCACGGGCGCGCCCGGCCGTATCGCGTCCTCGGAATGATAGACACCGGGCAGCACGTCATACTCGACCTCGACCGCCTCGGCGGCGTCGAGCGCCTGCGCCACCGTCCCGGCGACCACCATGGCCACCGCCTCGCCCACGTGGCGCGTCTTGTCGGTCGGCAACAGCAGGTGAGGGCCGATGAAGATCGTTCCGCCACGCGGACCGGCGAGCTTCATGTCGTATTTGGTCTTCGGTACTGGATCGTGCGGGATCGGACCGAGCCCGTCGGCCAGGCAGTCAGCGCCGGTGAACACCCCGAGCACGCCCGGCATCGCTTTCGCACGCTCCACGCTCACGCCCAGGATGCGGGCGTGCGGATGCGGGGAACGCACCATGACGGCACGGGCTTGGCCGGCGACGCTGAAGTCGTCACTGAAGCGGCCGTGGCCGGTGGTGAGCCGCTCGTCCTCCTTGCGGACGACAGGTTTGCCGATGAAGCGGAAGCTCGTTTCTGCGGGATGTGTCTGTTGTTTGGTGTCCGTCATCGGCGGCGAGCTGACCTTCTACCATGTGCGACAATGCCAGCCGGGCTGGCGGCGGAGGAAGCTCCTTCTTTTCACGCTTAAATGCAAATATACGAATTAATCCAGCTTCTCACGACCGCCCGGAGATTGTGATGCCGTACCAGGACTTTCGCCAATTCCTTGACGTGTTGCGGCAGCACGGCGAGCTCATCGACGTCAACCGGCCGGTGGCCTTGAACGACGTCGGCAAGGCGATGAAGCAGAGCTACGTGCGGCAGGGCCCCGCCATCATGTTCAACCAGAATGGCACCGATTACCCGCTGGTGGCCGGCGTCTATTCCACGCGCAGCAAGGCGCTGCTCGCGTTCGAGGCGGACGAGGACACGATCTTCGACAAGGTTCTCAGCGGGCTCGACCATCCGATTGCCCCGGCCATAATCTCCGGCCAGGCGCTGTGCCAGGACGAGGTCATCACTGGCGACGACATCGACATCCGGCGCTGGCCGATCCCGACCTACAGCCCGAAGGATGGCGGCCCCTACATCACGCCGGGCATCGTGGTGTCGGAAGACCCTGAGACCGGCGTGCCCGACATCGGCCACTACCGCTTCCTGGTGCTCGGCAAGGACACGTTCTCGTTCTCGGCGCAGCCGTTCCACCGCTTCGGCAAGCATCTTGCGAAGCATAAACGTCTTGGCACCGTGCCCAAGGCGGCGCTGGTGATCGGGGTCGATCCGATCCTCGCCTATACCTGCCAGGTCCAGGTGCCCGACGACACCAACGACTGGGGCGTGGCCGGCGGCCTGCGCGGAGCGCCGGTGGAGCTGACGCAATGCGTGACCTGCGAGCTCGCGGTGCCCGCGACCTCGGAGGTCGTCATCGAGTTCGAGGTGAACTTGAACGAGACGGTGCTGGAGGGGCCGCTCGGCGAATACACCGGCTACTACACCCGGCCGTCGCAGAAGCCGGTGGCGCGCATCACCGCGATCACCCACCGCAGGAAACCGATCTTCCAGGGCCTGCTCACGGGCAAGCCGATCACCGAGAACCACATCCTCAAGCAGGTGCCGTTCGAGGCATCGTTCTTCCGCAGCCTCAAGCGGCAGTTTCCCACCATCAAGCAGGTGTCGGTGCGGGCGTCGGCCGGCGTGTCGTTCTATGTCGTCATCGCCATGCAGCCGCGCTACGCGGGGGAGGCGAGGCAGGCGATCCTGGCGGCAATGGCGAGCAACATCCGCCCGAAATGGACCATCATCGTCGATCCCGATATCGACGTGCACTCATCGACCGAAGTGGAGTGGGCGATGGCGTTCCGCGTGCAGCCGCAGCGCGACGTGATCGTGATCGAGAACACGCCGGCGGGACCGTCCGATCCGTCCGTCGATCTCAGCAAGGACCGCACCATGCGGATCTCGTCGTGCATCGGCATCGATGCCACGCGCCCGTTCGGCGAGCCGTTCTACGACGTCGCCGACGTGCCGGGCTGGCAGGATTTCGAGATGCCGGAATTGGATTGATCGTCGGCAACGGCCATCCGATCGCACCTCTCAAAACCGAGCTAAAGCTCTGAGGTAGCGCGCTTTCCATGCGCCTGAAAACATCGCTTGACATCAATACGTACGTACGTATTATTTTCGTATGCCAAAGCCCTCGCTGCGCGAAAAGCTTCTCGACGCCGGATTTCATCTGATGTGGAAGACCGGCTATGCCGCCACCGGCGTGCGCGACATCGTTGCGGAAGCCGGCAGCCCGCAGGGCTCCTTCACCAACCATTTCCGCTCGAAAGAGGATTTCGCGTGCGAGGTCCTCGACCGCTACTTCGCCTATCTCAGCGGCGTGGTCGCGGATGCGCTCGGCGACGCCACCCTGCGGCCGATCGATCGCCTGCGGCGCTATCTCGACATCATCACTCGGAAGCTCGATGACGCCGATTGGTCGCGCGGCTGCATGATCGGCAACTTCTCTTTGGAGACGACGGCGCAGAACGAGCGCTTGCGCGCGAAGCTGTCGGAGATCTTCACGCAGTGGCGCGCGCCATTCGCGGCCTGCATCGCCGAAGGCCAAAAGGCCGGCGAGATTTCATCCGCGTTCGGCCCCGAGGAACTCGCGGATTTCCTGCTCTCCTCGTGGCAGGGCGCCATGCTTCGCATGAAGGTGGATCGCAGTCCTGACCCGCTGGAGCGCTTCAAGAAAATCGTGTTTGCAACTGTGTTCGGAAAGGAATGAGTGATGACCATCTCCACCAGCTCTGCACGCCGTGAAATCCCGGTCCTCGATTCCACCATGTCCTATGTCGAGGCCGGATCGGGAGGGCCGACCGCGCTGTTCCTCCACGGCAACCCGACCTCGTCCTACATCTGGCGCAACATCATCCCGCATGTTGCACCGAGCGCGCGGTGCATCGCCCCGGATCTGATCGGCTTCGGCCGGTCCGGAAAGCCGGAGATCGAATACCGGTTTGTCGACCATGTCGGCTATCTCGACGCCTTCATCGCGGCTCTCGATCTCGACGAGATCGTGCTCGTTGCGCAGGACTGGGGAACCGCGCTCGCATTCCACCTCGCCGCGCGTCGGCCCCAGGCGGTCGCGGGACTCGCGTTCATGGAATTCATCCAGCCGACGCCGACCTGGGAGGAGTTTCATCAGCGGCCGCAGGCGCGCGAGCTGTTCAAGGCCTTCAGAACGCCGGGGCAGGGCGAGCATCTGATCCTGGAGCAGAACGCGTTCATCGAACGCGTCGTACCTAACGCGGCCGTGCGCAAGCTGAACGAGGAGGAGATGGCGGCCTACCGCGCGCCGTTTCCGACGCCCGCGTCCCGCAAGCCGATCCTGCAGTTTCCGCGGGAGCTGCCGATCGCCGGCGAGCCGCAGGACGTTTACGCGATGATCGAGCGGGATCACGCCGCGCTGCGGGCGTCCGCATATCCCAAGCTGATGTTCTGCGGCGATCCCGGCGCCCTGATCTCACCGGCTGCGGCGGAAGCCTATGCGGCGCGCTTGCGCAACTGCCGCCTGATCAAGCTCGGCGCCGGCGTGCACTATCTGCAGGAAGATCACCCTGATGCGATCGGACGGGCGCTGAGCGCGTGGATCGCGGAGATCGCGGTGGGTGCTCCACCACGAGCGATGGCAAGTTAGATGCCTTACTCCGCCGCGCGTGGCATCTTCCGCACCCGCCCGCGCGGCGCCTTGGGGCTTTTGGTCGGGCGCATTTTCTGCGGAAAACCGGTGTCCACTTTTCCGGAAAATGCTGCAGCGCGCAGCGCCTTGAAATTTTCGATGACCTGCCCGGCGAGCGCGAACAGCTGAGCGACCTCCGCCTTGCTCAGCCCCTTGCTGGCGCGCTTGTTGGCGTCGGCGGCGCAGGCCATCAGCGGCGTCTCCAGCGCGGCGCCGGCCGCGGTCAGAAACACGTTGATCTTGCGCCGGTCGGCGGCGTTGCGAACCCGCGTGATGAGCGCAGCGGATTCGAGCGAGTCGAGAATCGCGGTCGAGGACGCCATCTCGATGCCGATGCGGCGCGACAATTCGGCTTGCGTCAGGCCGTCCTCCACCCACAGGTTCCGCAGGTGTTGGAACTGCCCGAACGTGACGCGGTGCGCGGCGAGCCGCGCCGTCAGATACCGGTTGAACGCAATGTCGGCGTCGCGCAGCAGCATGCCGATGCCGGTCTTCGGCGGGCGCACCGGGGCCTTGCGCTGGCTTGCTGATCCGCTGCGCCGTTCCGCCGCCACGCCGCTCCTCCTGTCCGCCGCGCCCGTCGTCCGACATTGACGACTCTAAGGTACCATATGATATGGTATCATAGAATATGTCCATGAGGAGCGAGGCCGATGGGAGAGGTGCTGGTCTGCCGGGACGGCGAGATCGCGGACGGCGGGGTGCGGATCGTGCACGCCGGCAAGCTCGAGATCGGCGTCATCCGGCACGGCGGAAAGTACTACGCCTACCGCAACTATTGCCCGCACCAGGGCGGCCCCGCCTGCGAGGGCCTGCGCATGCCGCAGGTGAAGGAGCTGATCGACGCGAATGGGGTCTATCACGGCAAGACCTTCGACGAGGGCGACATGCACATCGTCTGCCCCTGGCATGGCTACGAGTTTCACCTCTCCGACGGTGTGCATGTGGCCGACAAGCGCATCAGGCTGCAGAAGTTCAACGTCATCGAGCGCAACGGAGAGGTCTATGTCGCAGTCTGAGCAAGCCGCCGCCTTCGCCGCGCTCGCCAGCGACATCTCCGCGCGCTGCGCCGATGCGATCGAGACGGATCGGCTCGACGACGTTCCCGACGACTCGCTCGGCCAGGTCTTCGCCAGCGTGGTGAGGCTGTTCGCCGCCAAGGCGCAGGCCGGTCCGGCGCCGCGGCCATTCGGCCGCAACAGCGGGGTCACGCCGACCGACGTCGTGATCGGCTGCAGCGCCATGCTCGACGCCGCCAACCTGGCGGTGTTCGAGCTCGGCGCCTGGCAGGCGATGTCGCAGGTGGGCCGGCAGCCGAACCCGCGCGGTTGACGGAGACGGTTTGTACGAAGACGAAAGGATTTTCCGATGAACGTCCACGCCGCCAATTTCCGCGACCTCGCCGCGGCCGAATTCGACACCACCACGCTGCTGGCACACGCCGCCGAGCAGGCGATCGAGCGCTGCTACGAGGATTTCTGCATCGTCGACGTCGACTGCCATCACTACGAGACCGAGGCCTTCAACGAGATCCTGCTTTACATGGAGGATCCGGTGCTGCGCCACGAAGCCAAGTATCAAGGCACGGCGCGCGGCGGCATCGCGTCGGCCGACGGCTCCTATCAGGAGCTGGGCGGACGCATCACCCGCTATCCCGGACGCCGGATCGAGAAGGTGCCGCCGACGCCGCACCGCGACATCACCTTGATGCGGCGCTGGATGGACGCCATGGGCGTCGACATCGCCTGCATGTTCCCGACCCCGATGCTCAATCTCGCCGCTTGTCCGCGCGTCGAGGTCGAGGTGGGAATGGCGCAGGCCTACAATCGCTGGCTCTGCGAGCGCATCCTCGGCGAGGAGTCGCGCTTCAAGTCGATGCTCTATCTGCCGTTCAACGATCCCGAGGCCTGTTACAAGACCGTGCTGGAATTCGCCGACCGCAAGGGCGTCATCGGCTTCATGGTGACGGCGACGCATTATCGCGGCGTCTACGACAACGCCTATGCCAAGACCTACGCGGCGTTGCAGGAGCGCGGCCTGCCGCTCGCCTTCCATGCCGCCTTCAACTGGGCGGATTCCGGCCTGTCGATGACCAACCGCTTCATCGCCGTGCACGCGCTCGGCTTCGCCTGGCACAACATGCTGCACCTCACCAATTGGGTGGTGAACGGCATGCCGGAGCGCTTCCCGCGCCTCAAGACAGTCTGGATCGAATCCGGGCTCGCCTGGATTCCGTTCCTGATGCAGCGGCTCGACAACGAATACATGATGCGCACGTCGGACTGCGCGCTGCTGAAGAAGAAGCCGAGCGACTACATGCGCGACATGTATTTCACCTCCCAGCCGATGGAAATGGTGGACAACCGCAAGGCGCTCGAGCTCACCTTCGAGATGATCAACGCGGAGACGCAGCTTCTCTATTCCTCCGACTATCCCCACTGGGACATGGACCTGCCGAGCACGATCCACGACCTGCCGTTCCTGAGCGTCGAGGCCAAGCGCAACATTCTGGGCGGTAATGCCCGTCGGCTGTTCAATCTCGAGCCGGTGCTGTCGGAGGTGAAGCAGCGGCGCTTGGCGGCGCGCGCGCAAGCGGGCATCGACAAGGTCGTTGCGGCGGAATGAGCCGGCTGCAACTCGCGGCCCTGGTCACGAGCGCGGCCGCACTTTACCCTGGGTATTAGAAGCTGCGGCGTGCAACCCGCAGCGCTGTGCCGTGGGGTAAGCCATGCAGCGCCTTGTCGGACATGCTGTTTCTATTTGCATATTCGCGCCTCTCGTCATCGCCTCGCTGGCGGTCGCCCAAAGCGTGATGTCGCCGAGCGCACCGGCGGAGTGCATTCAGAACGCCGGCAACGGCGAATTGGCCTGCGGCCTGGGCGCGACCGCAAATCCCGGCACCGGCGCTACTGCCGTTGGCATCAATGCGAAGGCCACGGACCAAGGCGCCGTCGCGTTCGGCTCCAACGCCAATGCAAGCTCGCTCTCCGCGATGGCCTTCGGCCACAACACTACCGCGAGCAATCAGGGCAGCGTGGCGGTCGGGCAGGGTGCGAC
>Ga0126382_10000539_pt1 | contig 14842 bp, 13 predicted proteins | sample PanSoiMetPlot_30_FD_92548 | JGI IMG/M metagenome (GOLD analysis project Ga0126382, IMG submission 92548) | Tropical forest soil microbial communities from Panama - MetaG Plot_30 | ecosystem: Environmental > Terrestrial > Soil > Tropical forest > Bulk soil | place: Panama | collected 2016-02-17
CATCTTCCTGGACGGCACGCCCATCGTGATCGACGGCGCCATCGTGGAGCCTACGATCCGGCGCGCGGGAACGTAGTGTCTAAACACACTGGGGCTCGACGTGAATGAAATCGGATACTCCGGGTCAGCGGAGAAGCCCTTTCGCGCATTGGCCTCGCGGAGCGTCGGGATGTAGGCTCGCGGGGCTACCTTGCCCGCAATCTCAGCCAACCAGAACATCCGCGTGAGCGCAGCGAGCTCACGGTTGACTGGGCATCTTCCCGCGGTCCCTAGAATGTCACTCGGAGGGTCTGGAGCCCTCGTAGCGTGGACGACTCTCGCCAATGCAGCGTACCCTCCGTCTGGAGAGCCAGGTCGGGCATTCGACGGAGGAGCGTACCCAAGGCGATCTGACCTTCCACGCGAGCAAGGGGCGCCCCGAGGCAGAAGTGAATGCCGAATCCAAACGACACATGGCGATTGTCGGCACGGGCGATGTCGAGGCGGTCTGGAGCGGGAAAATGATGGGGATCCCGATTGGCCGCGCCGATGGCGGCGATGACCATGCTTCCGCTCGGGATCTTGCGTCCGCCGATCTCGACGTCGGCGTTGGTGATTCGGGCCGTCCACTGGACCGGGCTGTCGTAGCGCAAGAGCTCCTCGATGGCAGACGCGATGAGGGCCGGATCGTCTCGAAGCTTTGCCATCTGGTCGGGATGCTCGAGCAGGGCAAGCGTGCCATTGCCGATCAAATTCACCGTGGTCTCGTGACCGGCAATGAACAGGAGCAAGCACATGGCCAGCAGCTCGCCCTCATTCAGCTTGTCACCTTGCTCTTCGACGGCGATCAAGAGACTGAGGAGGTCCGCCTTCGGGTGCTTACGGCGTTCCGGGAGCAGACGACGGAAGTACTCGGTGAGATTCCGACGGGCCGCCACGCCTCGCGCCACGATCTCCGGGTCCGCCAGGAGGCCGATGGCATCGAGGCTTCGGGCGATAGCGGACGACCAGCCTCGGATCGCCTCGTGGTCGTCGAGGGGGACGCCCAGCATCTCGCAGATCACCGTGACGGGCAGCGGATACGCCAGATCGTCGATGACGTCCATTGACCGGGCGTCCTGTACCTTGTCGAGGAGTCGTTCCACGATCGCCTGAATGTGCGCGCGCATCCCCTCGATCACGCGAGGCGTGAATGCCTTGTTCACGAGCGCGCGCAAGCGCGTGTGGTCGGGCGGATCTCGCATGAGCATCGAGCGCGGGAGATTGCCTTCCGCGGTCTCCGGCCCATAGACGGCTTCGATCAATGGTGCAAAGCCATCGCGGCCATAGCGTGGATCGCGCAAGCTCGTGACGACATCGTCGTAGCGCGTGAGGACCCAGAAGCCCATGGGGCTCTGGTGGACGGGATCCTTCTCGCGCAACGCCTGGTAGAACGGGTATGGATTCGCGTGGAATTCGGGTAGGCGCGGATTGAAGACCGGCTCAACGATCGGCATGAAAGTTCTTCCTCTGGCTCGGCAACGTGCCCGTGCTACTTCGGCCCCAATATGACGCCGAGCTGACTCTGCATCTTGGCCACGTCCCGCCAGATCCAGTCGTGGGTGTGTGTGCCGTTCACGAGCTCTGAGACGCTGCACTCGTGCGTGATGCTCCTCCCGTTTATGTGGGGGGAATGCCCATCAGAAGGCCTCGATGGATCCTGGTTGCCGTCCATCGAGCCATGACGAAATCACCGTTCGCAAGCATCTGACCGATGCGGCGTGGCAACGTGCGCACTGCATCCCGAGTCCTCCCGAGCTTCCGACCCGGGAATGGTCGGACAGGTGGCGGGATCGTATGCGGGTGACCGGGCAGAGTCAAGGACATTGGGACAAGGATCGCCCTTCGTTCTGGGTAGACGAAGGGAATGAGCGGTGCCTGCTCTGTCGGTCGGTCACTTGCGGAATCTTGTGCCGATCCCCTATGCTGCCCCCTCACAAAGCCAGGATGCCGGACAAGGATGTCCGAGCCAGTGACATCAGGAGCCGTAGACCGACATGCGATGGCAGGATCAGACGTGGCCCGAGCCCTTCTGGTATAAGGGCAAGGTCGCTCGCCGGCGCTTCATCGGTCTGAGCGCTGCCGCGGGAGTCATCGGGGCCCAGATGCTCGTGCCCGCGCCATGGCGCGGAGTCTTCGGCCAGACCAGACCGTACAAGCTGGGGACGCTCCAATCGCTGACGGGCCCTGCGGCACCCGAGGGGCGCATGTCCCTGATCGGCACGGAACTGGCCGTGCGTCGCATCAACGCATCGGGAGGCATCAACGGGCGTCCCGTCGAATTGATCGTCGAGGACGACCAGTCCAGCCCCAAGATCGCCCTGCTCAAGGCCGAGAAGCTCGTGACGTCGGACGGGATCGATGCTCACCAGGGCGGATTTCTGTCGGACGTTTGCCTGCAGTGCATGTCGTTGTGGGAGCGGCACACGATCGTCAACATCATCGGCGGTTGTCTCGACACGAGGATCACGACGACGAGGTGCAGCCGATACTCCTTCCGGCCCTTCGACTACTCGCCCGCTCAAGCGGTTGCCTTTGCCCCATCACTCACGAAGATGGGGAAACTGTGGCACATCGTCTACACCGACTACACGTGGGGACAGGCGACGCGCGATGCGTACGCGAACGAGATCAAGGAACTCGGCGGCGGGATTGTCGGAACCACCGGCGTTCCGGTGGGCACGGCCGACATGAGGCCGCTGTTGTCGCGCATCGGCGGCCGATTTGACGGGCTTCTCGGATCTTCTTTGGCCGGGACTCGATCACCTTCGCGACTCAGGCGTACGAACTCGGCCTGACCAGGAAGTACCGCTGGGCCGGCGACGGCGACGGCAACGGCAACGAATCTGCCAGCGCTCGCCCGCCCGCGATGGATCACGCCTTTGAAAGGCTGGTCGCCTTGGTGCTCGTCTTGCTCGGTAGCCATGTCCTGTTGCGAGCGATGGCGGCAGTCGCGCTACCGGGTCAGCGACATATGCACGGCGCGGAGCCGCCGCATCCTCACATGCATCTCTCTGTCGGCGGCAGCGGGGCGCATCGCCCTTGGTATCTTTTCCGAGCCGGCCGCCGCCCCTTCGTAGTCGGCATGCTGCACGGCATGGCGGGGAGCGCGGCGCTCATGCTGATCGTCCTAGCCGCGATTCCCAGTCCCCTGGGGGGACTCCTCTATATCGCCGTGTTCGGCCTTGGGTCGACGGTCGGGATGCTGACCCTGAGCGGGCTCATCGCCCTGCCGTTCGTGCTCACCGCCCAGTGGTCGCAGCGGGCGAACACCGTGATCCGAGTGACCGCGGCTCTCGCCAGTATGGCCCTCGGTGCCTGGCTCGAGTACTCCCAGCGATAGCAACAAGAACACCCCGGCTTTCGTTCGGCGCGCGAATGACTATCGATACCTTGATCAGCTCCAACCTCTCCATCCCGCGTCTGGACGCGGAAGCGATCGTCGCGTCGGGCTTGCAAACGCTGATGGTTGCCGCCGACGGCGCGACGCAGGCGCCCTATGAACGCTACCGTCGCGGCGGAACATCGAATTGAGGAGCGGCTCGTGACTGTTGCAAAAGTGGCCGATGAACGCCGTTGCGCCAACGTCGTCGATGAAGCGTGTAAATATGTCGTGCTTCATCGTCGCCATCGGGATCGGCTTATAAATACGTCGCACGTACTCTGTGTTGGAGGAGTTCTGGCACGTCGGACACCCGAGCTGACAAGCATTGAACGGGTCGAGCATGAATCCAATTGGCTTCGCGAACTTCTTGATTCGGCGATGTTGATATTCGTATTTCGTGATCAACAGGTTCGTAATCTTCACGAGCAGAATTGCCGCCTCGCGTTGTTCTTCGATCTGGGAGCGGTGTCGCGCGAGAATCTGACCTTTCGTTCGGTTCAGCGCCCTCACGAACTCCTGCATCGGCAGCGCCATCGATTCCTGGGCGACGCCGTTGAGCAGAGTGACCAGGTCCAGAAACGAATACGGTGTCTTGGCGGATGGGAAGACACGCCTCGAAAGCGGGCTGGCCTCCCATACGCGCGACCACAAGGATCTCGCCGCAGACCCCGCGATTTCAGTCGTCATAGGTTCGGCTCTTCTCCCGAGGATGTCATGGTGGCGCCGGGGCGCAAGACAAAGATGGGCAAGGGAAGTGCCGATGAGGGAGCAGGTTAACACACGGGCGCCGGCGCCCAACATAACAGGCAGTGCCGAGTCCAGGCGGAACGGCGGCAACTTCGACGTGAAGCAGCTCAGCAAGGGCGCCAAGCTTCTTCTGCCCGTGAGCCTGGACGGCACGCTTTTCTCGACGGGCGACGGCCACTTCGCTCAGGGCGACGGCGAGGTATGCGTCACCGCGGCGGAGATGGGCGCCATCTGCGTCGTGCGCTTCCGCGTGCACGAGGGCGAGGCCGAGCGCAAAACATCCGCTGGCTTCGGTTCGAGCGCAGCGACTACTTCATCGAGCCGCGCTGGGCGGCGCCCCAGCGATTCATCGCGACTATGGGGATGCCCGTCGACGAGCGGGGCGTCAACCAGGGGGAAAACCTCACCCTGGCCTGCCGGAGCGCGCTGCTGAACATGATCGCCCTGCTCCAGGAGCGCGGCTTCACGCGGGAGCAAGCCTACGTCATCTGCAGCGTGGCCGTCGACCTGCGGGTCAGCAACGTGCTGGACGTGCCGAACTACGTGGTGTCCGCCCTGCTCCCCGAGGATATCTTCCAGGGCTGATCGGACGCGCGCTCAGCCTCCCGGCCCACCACGAAGGGCAGGGCCATGATGGTCCACGCGATCATCACCACTTCCGAGTCGCCGAAGTTGTACTCGGTCAATCCAGCCACGAGGAAGCCCGTGACGGCGGCCACGCTCCCCGCGACGAGAGCCCGATCGCGCGTGGCGGCGGGGAGCCGGCGGAGCAGCCCGAGGGCGGTCACGTAGAACGCGCCCCAGATCCACAGCCACGCGACCAGCCCGATCACCCCGCGCTCGATGAGGATCTGGAGCGGCGTGTTGTGGACATGCCCCGTGCGCTGCTTGATGGCCTCGGGCTTCGCGAAGCGGTGATACTCGCGCTTGACGCCGCCGGGCCCGAAGCCAAGCCACGGGCGCTCCTTCCACATGACCATGGCGCTCTCCCACATGTACACACGCTCCTTGACGGTCGGGTCCTGGCGATCGCCCACGGTGAGGAAGCGCAGGCGCAGGTGCTGCGGGCCGACGAGCACGCCGACCAGCATCAGGACGAGCAGGCCGATCAGGAGCCAGCGCGCCCGGCGCATCAGCGGCACCAGGGCCAACACCCCGGCCGTGAAGCCGAGCCACGCTCCACGCGTAAAGGTTGCGGCCAGCCCGAGGAGCGTCACGATCCACGCGGGAACCGCCAGTCCCCACAGGCGTGGCCCAACGAGCCGCTGCGGCAGGGTCGCCAGGAGCAGCAGGTTCAGGACTCCCGCCAGTGTCATGTAGATGCTGAACGAGCCGCGGGCCCGGTCGCAGCGACGAAAGAACCACCGGCGGAGGCCAGCGTCGGGCTCGGGGACCGGACAGAATCCTACCTGCGCGAGGCCCATCAGCGCCGCCGCGGCCACCACTAGGCTGAGCGCCCAGAGAAAACGGTCGGCAGACTCGGACGTGGTGAGCAGGTCGACGACCACGTACAGCGCGGCGACCAACAGCAGCCCCTTGGCCGCCATGAGGCTCGTCCGCGCGTGCCCGGACGTGAGCGCCGACAGCAGGCTCGCGGCGATGAAGGCGAGCATGGGTGCCCACAGCGGCCAGATCGTGGTCCGCCGCTCCTCGGGGTCCCGGAGGTGCCAGAGCCAGAGCAGGGTGAGGACGAGGAGCGCTCCCTGCGACAGCGTGATCGAGAACCCGAGACCGAGGATGAAGGCGGCGACGGCGATGCGGCGGAGAGGGCGAAGACTAGGTCCGGGCATGAAAGAAGAGCGCACCACCGAGGCCGAAGAAGATGATGTTGGCCGTCCACGCGGCCAGGGCCGCGGGCAGCAGATCCGCCCGCCCGAAGGACAGAGCGATCGAATGCACCACCCAGTACGACACGGCGATGGCAATGGCCAGGCCAAAGCCGACGGCCCGGCCGCTGTCCCGCGGCGAGACGAGGGCGAACGGGATGGCCACGAGGGCCATGATGACGTGCACGAGCGGGAAGGAAAGCTTCGCGTAGAGATCGACCAGGTAGCCGCCAACGGGATGGCCGCTGTCCCGGAGCTGCTTCACGTAGGAGCGCAAGTCGAGGAAGCTCATGCTCTCCGGTCGCCTCTGGACCTGGGTCAGGTCATGGATCTGCTCGGGCATGTCGACGATGCGCTGCTCGAATCGCTCAGAGCGAACGCGGCCCGCGGTGTCCACGGAGCGCACAAACCCCTGCTTGAGCCGCCACCCCTTGTCGGTCCACTGCGCTGCGCTGGAATCCAACCGATCCAGTAGGCGAAAGTTCCGGTCGATGTTCAGCACGAGCAGGCCGTCGAGGGATTGCTCGGCCGGATCGAGCAGCGCGATGTGAATGAACCGGGTGTCCGACAGGTGATACCAGATCTGGCCCTGCTGCTGGAGGTGACGGGGCCGCAGGCCCCGGATCTTGACCCGATCCACCTCTTCGCCCTTGGCCGCGATGCCCGGCAACAGCGCCTCCTGGAAGATCAGCGCGCCCAGGCTGATGCACATGGCGAGGGCGAGGACGGGCGCACTGATCCGGTAGAGGCTCACACCGGAGGCTTTGAGCCCGTCGATCTCCCGCTGGCGCGACAGGGTCAGGAACAGGAAAACCGTCGACACCAGTACGATGATGGGTAGAGCCTGATAGAGCTCGCGTGGCACTAGGTAGAGGAAATGCTGGGCGATGTAGGTCAGCGGCGGCTTGAGTCGAAGTATCCGGTCCAGGCTCTGGAGGATGTCCACGACGAGGATCAGGACCATGCCCACGAAGCAGCCGATGCCGAGGAAGAATAGATACTGGCGCAGCAGGTAGCGATCGATGATGTAGCCGGAGGCCCGCGGGCCGCGGGGACGGCCAGCCCGCGAGGCCCATTGCGGCCACACGATCCAGCCCGGCCGTCCGCGAGGCAGCTTGGTCATGAGTCTTGCGAGGCGATCCCACGCCGAAGTGATGCCGATAGTTGTCATCCGCATCAGGCCGACGCCCACACCCAGGAAAACCAAGTTGGGCAGCCAGATGGCCAGACCGATGGGCAGCCGGCGATTGAGGGCCAGTCCCTCGAGGGAGTTGATCAGGATGTAGTAGGTCGCCATGATCGCGAAGCTTGCCGTGAAGGCCACCGCCCGACCCGCCCGATGGGAGCGGACGCCCAGCGCGAAGCCGACCACCACGAATACCAGCGCGGCCATGGGCAGGGCCAGGCGCTTGTGCAGCTCGACCCAGTACGGCGCCGCGGCCTTGGGATCTTCGATCGCGCCGGCCCTCTCGATCAGGTTCCGGACCGAGAGAGACTTCTCGGGCTTCTCAGGCTCGGCCGCGCGCGACAGCGAGGACTCCAGCGGGAGGGTCATGTCGTAGAGGCTGAATCCGGTGTACCGGAACCGCTTGGGATCGGCGGTATCCGTCTCGTTGATGGACCCGTCGATGAAACGGAGAGTGACCCGCCGGAGCACCTCGTCGGTGAGGAGCCGCCCCTCCCGCGCCAGGATGATGCGTGACAGCGCCGGATCGCGCTCGTCCGCCACCAGCACCCCGGTGAGCGCGAGCTGCGAAGGGCTCACCTCCTCCACGTAGATGACGAGGCCCCCAAAGCTGGCGGAGAAGGTGCGCTCCTGTATGCCGCTGGAGGCCCGTGTCTTCAGGATCTGGAGCATCTGGCTCTCGATGGCCGTGATGGAGTGCGGCGCGGCGACGAGGGTGAGCCAGGCGATGGCCAGCGTCACCACCACGCCCGCCGCGAGGAAGGGACGCAGGAGCCGCAGAGAGCTCACGCCCGACGAATTGAGCGCGATCACCTCCAAATCGCCCGACAATCGCCCGCACGCCAGGAGCACCGCGAGCAGGAGCGCCATGGGTACGGTGAGGGCCAGGAATGCCGGAAACATGTACATGAGGAGGAACAGCACGAGCCGGAATGGGACCCTCTTGGCGATCACGAGGTCGGTGAGCTGGTACATCCGGCCGATGAAGAGAAAGAAGGTGAACACCCCCACGCCGATGGCGAAGGGTCCGAGCAGCTCTTTCAGGAGGTAACGATCGATGATCCGGAACATAGGGCGTCGCGCCTCAGCCACTCACTCTGCGCATGATCGCCACCGGCTCGTTGGTCTGTACGAAGGCCGGATCCGGGCCGCAGTGACGGCCGACGAAATCCTGGCCGACTGCCCGTCGGAGTGACCGACGAGGGTGGACAGGATCGTAGCCATGCCCGAGACTACGACGATGGCCATCGAGAAGGGCTGGTGAAGCATGTCGATCATTGTATCGCGCGTGCTCCGTTCGCCGTGAACGCCGGCTCGACAAGGACGCCTCATGCACGATGCTGACAATCCCAAAGAGTTTGCCCACGCCATCATCCGGGTGAACGGCCTCTATGTCCTGCAGCTCCGGGATGACATCCCCGGCATCGCGTACCCGGGCCAGTGGTCGCTCTTCGGAGGCGCGCTGGACCCGCAGGAGGAGCCCGAAGCGGGCGTGCGGCGCGAAATCACGGAAGAGCTCGATATACGACCTGCCGGATGGCGCTTCCTTTGGCGAGTGGACCAATACTCCGAGTTCTGGCAGAGGGAGGCCCGCCACTGGTTCTTCGAGGTGGACGCCACGTTGGAGTGGCCCTCCCATACGGTGCAGGAGGGCCAAGGCGCCGGCCTGTTCCGGAGCGACGAATTGCCGGGGGACCTCGTTCCATTGGCCCGGGTGGCGATCGAGCGGCACGCCCGCTAAACTCGCCAAGGGCAATCAGAATTCCTTGACGCCTTCCCTGGTGTAGGCTAGCTTCATCGCCGAGGGGCGTCACCCTCACACCCGCGGAGGAATCAGGAGCCATTCGGCTTCGAATCGCAGTCCTAGGCAGGCGTCCCTCGTCGCCGTTGGCGGCCGGCGTGGGACTGTGGCCGTGAAGGTCGTGATCCTGGCCGGAGGGCTTGGGACCCGTCTCGCGGAGGAGACGGTGGTGGTACCCAAGCCGATGGTGGAAATCGGCGGCTGGCCCATCCTGTGGCACATCATGAGGATCTACGCCGAGCAGCAGTTCGACGAGTTCGTGATCGCGCTTGGCTACAAGGGCGAGGCAATCAAGCGGTACTTCTTCGACTACCAGGCGCTGCGAGGAAGCCTGACCATAGACCTTGCCACGCGCCATGTCACCCCGCATGACCGGCAGCCGGACAGCTGGAAGATCCATCTGGTGGAAACCGGCGCCGACACGAATACCGGCGGCCGTGTCCTCCGGCTCCGGGCTTTCCTGCAGGACGAGACCTTCATGCTGACCTATGGCGACGGGGTGGCTGACGTCGATCTCAGGGCAGTTCTTGCTTTCCACCACGGCCACGGCAAGCTCGCCACCGTGACCGCGGTGCGGCCTCCGGCCCGCTTTGGGGGCCTTACCATCGATGACTCCAGCGCCGTGAAGACCTTCAGCGAGAAGCCACAGATCGGTGAAGGGTGGATCAATGGCGGCTTCATGGTTCTGGAGCCAGGGATCTTCAAGTACCTGGCGGAGGACGACAGCAGCCTGGAAGCCGATGCCCTCGAATCCATCGCCGCCGATGGCCAGTTGATGGCCTACCGCCACCCCGGCTTCTGGCAATGCATGGACACGCTGCGCGACAAGCGCCAGCTCGAGCATTTGTGGACGAGCGGCAGCGCACCCTGGAAGCTCTGGGCGTGACCGGACACGGTGAGGCTGTTGCGCTACACCGTTGATCTCGGCCAGCGAACCATCGAGGTCGAGACGGACGGGACGCGCGAAACCGTCGAGTTGTACTCGCCGCGGGGCTTCGAGGTCCTTTCGCATACCTGGCTGAGCGTTGGCTGGTCGATGAAGTACTCGTATCAGTTCACGTGGCTGGGGCGGCCGATCATCCAGATGCCCGAGGACATGGTGCGGCTGCAGGAGCTCATCTATCGGGAGAAGCCCGATGTCATCGTGGAGACCGGCGTGGCGCACGGGGGAAATCAGGTGTTCCTCGCGTCGCTCTGTCGGCTCATGGGCCGCGGCCGCGTGATCGGGATAGACATCGAGATTCGACCGCACAATCGCGCGGCCCTCGAGAGCCACGAGCTGTATCCACTGATCACCCTGATCGAGGGCTCGTCAACCGATCCGGCCGTGGTCGAGTTGGTCCGAGCGACCATGGGCACACCCGAGAGGGTCGTAATCTTGCTCGACGCGAACCATACCAAGGACCATGTCCTCCAAGAGCTCGAGGCTTACTGCCCCTTGGTCGGGTCGGGCTCGTACATCATCGTGGCTGACGGCATCATGGATCAGCTCACGATGGTGCCGCGCGGGAAGCCCGAGTGGGGCTGGGACAATCCCCGGCGCGCCGTGGCCGAATTCCTCAGCCGTCACCCGGAGTTCGAGCCGATAGCCCTGCCCCGGCCGTTTGACGAGAGTCTGGTGCAGGAGCCCATCACCTACTGGCCCGAGGGATACCTCAGGCGAGTCGGGTGAACCGGCGCTCCACCCATGGCCAGCTTCTCCTTCCTGTTCACGCCCGCGCGCCCCGGCACTGACCCACGGCCCGCGACGGGACGCTGGCGCACCCTGCTGCCGCCATTCCGACTGCTGCTGGCGCACCGGCGCCTGATCTGGCAGCTCGCCCTGCACGAGCTCAGAGGGCGCTACGCGGCGACCCTGGTGGGATCTCTCTGGGCCATCGTCAATCCCCTCGTGGTGATCCTGGTCTTCTGGTTCGTCTCCGCGTACGGGCTCAAGATCACCTTCGCGAGTGGGCCGCCGTTCCATCTCGTGCTGTTCTGCGGGCTCGTGCCCTGGATGACCTTCGGGGAGGCGGTGAGCGGGGGCACCAGCGCGGTGCTGAACCACGCCTATCTCGTGAAGAAGATCGCCTTCCCCCTGGAGATCCTGCCCGTGGTCGGCGTGGTCTCCGCCGTCATCGTGCACGGCTTCCTCCTCGCCGTGCTGCTGAGCATTCTCCTTCTCTCGGGGGTGACCATCACCATTCACGCCCTCCAGGTCGCCTACTTCCTGTTCGCGCTGGTGGCTTTCACGATCGGGCTGGTCTGGGCCTCCTCGGCGCTGAACGTATTCAATCGCGACGTGGGTCAGGCACTGGGCGCGGTCATCACCATCTGGTTCTGGATGACGCCTGTGGTGTGGCCGGCCCAGAACCTGCCTCCACGCCTCCTTCACGTGATCGAGCTCAATCCTGTCTTCTATGTCGTCGAGGGGTACCGCAACGCGCTTCTGTACGGACGCCCGCTCTCTGCGCAGTGGCCGCTGGACCTCTATTTCTGGGCGGTGACTGCCGTTCTCCTCGTGCTGGGGAGCGGGGTATTCCGCCGCCTGAAGCCCCATTTCGCCGACGTGCTCTGAAGGCATGGCCGACACCATCGCCGTCCGCATTGAGCACCTCTCCAAGAAGTACCGGCTCTTCTCCTCCAAGAGCCATCGGCTGCTGGAGGCCCTCGACCCCCGGCGCCGCACCTATCACCGGGAGTTCTGGGCGCTGCGCGACGTCACGCTGGAGATCCCCCGCGGCACCACCGTGGGTATCCTGGGCCTGAACGGCTCGGGCAAGTCCACCCTGCTGCAGATCATCAGCTCCGTGCTGCAGCCCTCCGCGGGCACCGTCCAGGTGGAGGGCAGAGTCGCTGCCCTCCTCGAGCTCGGCGCCGGCTTCAATCCCGAGCTGACGGGCCGGGAGAACGTGGTCTTGAACGGCACCATCATGGGACTGCCCCGGGAGCAGATCAGGGAGCGGATGGACAGCATCGAGGACTTCGCCGACGTGGGCGAGTTCTTCGACCAGCCCATGCGCACGTTCTCGTCGGGGATGTTCATGCGCGTGGCCTTCGCCACCGCCATCCACGTCGATCCGGACGTCCTCGTCATCGACGAGGCGCTCTCCGTGGGCGACGCCAAGTTCCAGGAGAAGTGCTTCCGTCGCTTCCGGGCCTTCCAGGAGGCGGGCAAGACCATTCTCTTCGTCACCCACGACCGGTCCGCCGTGCCGCGCCTCTGCAACTACGGTGTGCTTCTCCATCAGGGCCAGCTGGTCGCCGCCGGCGATCCGGGCCACATCGTGGATCTTTACGCGGAGCTGCTCACATTCGGGGAGCTTCGGGGCGCGCATTCCGGTCGCGATGCCCGCCTCGCCGCCGTGGAAGCGTCAGAGAATACGGCGAGCGCTCTAGATTCACCGACCCCTGCTGCGACGCCCCGCGCCACCACCGATGACGTCTGCGCCGCCAACCCCCTCTACAACAGGTACGAGCATCGGAGCGGCAACCGGCACGCGGAGATCATCGATTTCGTGATCCGGGACGGCGCAACGGTCAATCCCACCACCATCCGCACGGGAGCCCGCCTCGAGATCGAGATGACGGTCCGCTTCGACGCCGACGTGGAGGCGCCCATTGTGGGCCTCGTGTTTACGAACCACGAAGGCATTGTCATTTACGGCATCAATACGGAGATGCTCAAGCGCCGCATCCTGAGCGCCCGAATCGGCGACGTCAGGAACTACCGCTTCGGTATCCGCGTCGTGATGTCGACCGGGAATTGGTTCCTCGATTTTGCCGTCGCGGAGTCTTCGACCGAGCTCTGCGACCAGCGGTGCGCCCTCGCGCACCTCTATGTGCTCGATGACGCGGCGCACGTCGGTCTCGCGCGCTTCGAAGCCGACTTCGCCGACGACTCAGCAGGATGACGTCCGAGACCTCCAACGTGCCGTGAGTAGTGACACGACGCGCGACGCGCTGAGGTTCCCGCAGGTCGAGGTATCGTTCTTCATACCCTGCTTCAACGAAGAGCCCAACGTCCGGGGCGCCAGCGCCCAGGACCTGATGCTGCTTGCCGCGAAGCTCTCCCCTCCCCTCTGACGGGCCCGGAACGCATCGCTCGCGGGTCGAGTTGTAGTTCCGCCCCGCTGTCGAAGATCTTGACAGAGCCGCACCGAGGGGTAGTGCGATGCATTCCAGCCCCTTAGAAGTGAAGAAGGTCTGCATGTGGCATCCGCGTTGCTCATCTGACAGGAGTCTTCCACGTGGTCAAGGCGCGCGTCTGTGCAGGTCCGCGTGGTGGCCGCCAACCCAACCCCGGGGGCGTCAGTGAACCAGTCAGGTTTCTGGCTCGGCGGTACCCGCGGGTGCACTCTATCGACGTCCAGGTGAGACGAAGTGCCCGCGCGATGAGCGACCGCCCGTGAACCGGCTCCTCCTCGTCCTGACCCTGGCCTTGAGCTTCATCGTGCCCGGCGCATCCTGGAACCCGGAGCCGGCTCATGCGCAGGCCCAGCCGCAGGACCCGACGGCGCTTCAGCGGATTCGCTCCACGATCCAGAACACGGGGCGCGCTCGGGTTATCGTCGAGCTGAGGCTGCCCGCTGGGCAGCACGTCCCGGAAGGGTTTCTCGGCAGCCAGGCCGCCGTCGGCGTCCAGCGACAGGACATCGCCAATGCCGGCGCCCGGATTCTCTCGAGGGTTCTGCCAACCGGCGCCCGGATGTTCCACAAGTACGACAGTCTGCCCTTCGTCGCCCTCGAGATCGACTCCGCGGGATTGGCGCAACTGCAGGCTTCAGGCCTCGACGTCAGCCGGATCCTCGTGGACGAGCCGCGGCGCCCGCTCCTCTTCCAGAGCGGTCCCCTCATTGAGGCGCCGCAGGCATGGGTCGCCGGCTTCGACGGCACGGGATGGGTGGTCGCCATCATCGACTCCGGCGTGGAGTCGTCACATCCGTTCCTCGCCGGCAAGGTCGTCTCCGAGGCGTGCTTCGTGTCCGGCGGGGGATGTCCGGGAGGCGTGAACTCCTCGAACGGAACCAATTCCGCGCTGCCCGCAAACAGCAACAAATACCACGGCACGCACGTGGCGGGCATCGCCGCTGGCAATGCGCCGAATGCCCTGCCTCCTCCGCCCGCGCCCATGTCGAATACCTCGTCGGGTATCGCCAAGGGCGCCCAGATCATTTCCATCAACGTCTTCGGCCCGTTTTCCACCGCGCAGACGTCCGACGTCATGGCTGCCCTCAACCGCGTCTTCTCACTTCGTTCGTCGTTCAACATCGCCGCCGCCAACCTGAGCCTCGGCAGCGACGGCGTGACGAACCTGAACTGCGACTCCGACCCCATGAAGTCGGTCATCGATCAGCTCCGCTCCGTCAAGATCGCCACCGTCGCCGCCTCGGGGAACGACTTCTCGATGGGCGGCATGACCTCGCCCGCCTGCATCTCGTCGGCCATCAGCGTGGGGGCCGTCGACAAGAACAACGTGGTGGCGTCGTATTCGAACGTGGGCGCCTTCATGTCGCTGTTCGCGCCGGGAGGCGCAGGCACCGGAGACGCTCGGGACATCTACGCGTCGCTGCTCAACGGCACCTACGGCGCGCTGGCCGGAACCTCCCGGTCCACGCCTCACGTGACCGGCGCCTGGGCCGTGCTCAAGCAGGCCGCCCCCTCGGCCAGCGTGACGGACATCCTCACCGCGCTCCAGAACGGCGGCCTTCCCGTCACGGACACGCGCTCGGGCGGCTCCTATACCAAGCCGAGTATCCGCATCGGTCAGGCGCTGGCGCTGCTCACCGGCGTCACTGGCAGTCCCACTCCCCTCATCTCCGGACTCTCCCCCGTCAGCGTCCCCGCGGGTAGTTCAGCCTTCGCCCTCACCGTCTATGGCGCCGGCTTCGGCCCCGGCA
>Ga0126382_10000540_pt1 | contig 14820 bp, 12 predicted proteins | sample PanSoiMetPlot_30_FD_92548 | JGI IMG/M metagenome (GOLD analysis project Ga0126382, IMG submission 92548) | Tropical forest soil microbial communities from Panama - MetaG Plot_30 | ecosystem: Environmental > Terrestrial > Soil > Tropical forest > Bulk soil | place: Panama | collected 2016-02-17
ACCGAATGCCGGCTGGCGCGGCCGGCGATGGCGTTACTCGACGACATCGACAAGGACACCGTCGATTTTCAGGACAACTATGACGGTAACGAGAAAGAGCCGGTGGTCCTGCCGGCGCGATTTCCGAATTTGCTGGTCAACGGCGCGGGCGGCATCGCCGTCGGCATGGCAACAAATATCCCCCCGCATAATCTCGGCGAGGTGATCGATGCCGCAATCGCGTTGATCGACAATCCGGCGCTCACCATCGACGAACTGATCAAGATCGTGCCTGGTCCTGATTTCCCCACCGGAGGCGTCATCCTTGGCCGCGACGGTATCCGTTCCGCATACAAGGAAGGGCGAGGCTCGATCGTGATGCGCGGCAAGGTCGAGACCGAGACCATCCGAAAGGAACGCGAGGCCTTCATCATTACGGAAGTTCCATACCAGGTGAACAAGGCGGCGATGGTCGAGCGCATCGCTGAGCTGGTGCGCGAGAAGAGGATCGACGGTGTGGCCGACCTGCGCGACGAGAGCGACCGACAGGGTTACCGCGTCGTGGTCGAGCTCAAGCGCGAGGCGGTACCGGACGTCGTGCTCAACCAGCTCTATCGCTTCACGCCGCTGCAATCGTCATTCGGTTGCAATATGGTGGCGCTTGATGGCGGCCGCCCGCTGGTGATGACGTTGAAGGACCTGCTCAATTCCTTCATCGTCTTTCGCGAGGAAGTAGTATCGAGGCGAACCAAGCATCTCCTCAGCAAAGCGCGCGACCGCGCCCATGTGCTGGTCGGTCTGGCCATCGCAGTGGCCAATATCGATGAGGTGATCAAGCTCATTCGTGCCGCCAAAGATCCGAACGAGGCTCGCGATGCCCTGATGAAACGCGATTGGCCGGCGAAGGACGTGGCTTCAATGGTGACGCTGATCGACGATCCACGTCACAAGGTCACCCCGAAGGGCACGACAAAGCTTTCCGCCGAGCAGGCGAAGGCAATTCTCGATCTGCGCCTGCAGCGGCTGACCGCACTAGGGCGTGATGAAATCAAGGAAGAACTCGACAAGCTCGCGGCCGAGATCGGCGACTATCTCAATATTTTACGTTCGCGCTCGCGCGTTCAAACGATCATCAAGAAAGAACTCACCGAGGCAAGGAAGGAATTCGCCACACCACGCCGCACAGTGATTGCGGAAGCGACCGGGCAGGTGGACGAAGAAGACCTGATCACGCGCGAGGACATGGTGGTCACGGTTTCACACCAGGGCTACATCAAGCGCGTGCCGCTCTCGACTTATCGCGCGCAGCGCCGCGGCGGCAAGGGCCGCGGCGGCATGCAGGTGCGCGAGGAAGATTTCGTGTCGCGGCTGTTCGTCGCGTCGACCCACGCCCCAGTCCTGTACTTCTCCTCGCGTGGCAAGGTCTACAAGGAAAAGGTCTGGCGGTTGCCGATCGCGGCGCCGCAGGCGCGTGGCAAGGCGCTGATCAATATTCTTCCGTTGCAGCAGGGCGAGACGGTCACGACCATCATGCCGCTGCCCGAGGATGAGGCGACCTGGGCGGAGCTCGACGTGATGTTCGCTACGACCAGCGGCACGGTCAGGCGCAATAAATTGTCCGATTTCGTCGAGGTGCGGCCGTCCGGCATCATTGCGATGAAACTCGGGAATGGCGAGGCGATCGTCGATGTGCAGATCTGTACTGAAAAGGACGACGTGCTGCTCACCGCCGATGGCGGCCAGTGTATCCGCTTCGCGGTACCTGAAGTACGCGTGTTCCAGGGCCGCACGTCGCGCGGCGTACGCGGCATAACGCTTGCCGAGAAAGATCACGTGATTTCCCTGTCGATCCTTCGGCACATTGACGTGACGGCGGAAGAACGGGCCGCCTATCACAAACGCGCCAGCGCAGTGCGGCGCGGAGGAAGCGAGGGGGACGCGGGCACTGATGCCGAGGAGGCGGTGGGTGCCATCGAGCTTGGCGAGAAACGCTATGTCGAGTTGTCAGCAGTCGAGCAATTCGTGCTCACCGTGTCCGAGCGCGGCTATGGCAAGCGTTCGTCATCGTACGAGTACCGCACGACCCGCCGCGGCGGCAAAGGCATCGTCGCCATGTCGCTCACAAAAAAAACCGGTCTCATCGTCGGCTCATTCCCCGTGGAGGAGGCCGACCAGGTCATGCTGGTCACCGATGCAGGCAAGCTTATCCGCACGCCGGTGTCCGGCATCCGCATCGCCGGGCGCTCGACGCAGGGGGTTATCGTCCTTAATACCGCCGAGGATGAACGCGTGGTTTCGCTCGAGCGCGTGAGCGAGGAGGAATAGGAAGACGAAGAGTAGCGCAAATCGTGCGCCTATGATCGTAGCGAGGCAGATGGGCTCACGGGGCGTGGCGGGCAGGGCTGCACTGGGACATGGGCTTTAGCTTGGTCACGCTCAATCTACCTTCAAATTTAGCGTCGCTACGATCGGTTTCCATCTCGCGACTTCACGCTGGATGTGATCCGCAAGGTCCTGTTGCGTACCGCCACGTGGTTGGGCGCCGAGTCTAGCGAGCGCATTTTTCATTGTGTCGCCATTGAGCGCAGCATTGCTCGCTACATTGAGCTTTGCGAGGATCGCCGGCGGCGTATCGCGCGGCGCCATCAAGGCCGTCCAGGCGCCGCTGCTGATCGACGGAAAACCAATCTCTGGCATTGCCGGTACATCCAGCAATTCCGGCGCGCGTTTCGGCCCTACGATCGCGAGCGCTCGCAGTTTGCCGTCCCGGATCAGTTGCAGCGAAGTGCTCACCGTGTCGAAGGTCATCTGCACTTCCCCGGCCACGACCGCCATAAGCGAAGGGCCGCCGCCTTTATACGGCACATGCAAGATGTTTGTGCCACTCACCGACTTAAACAATTCGGCATTAAGATGTGGCAGAGTTCCGATACCGCCGGTCGAATAATTGAGCCTGCCGGGATTTTCTTTAGCGTAAGCGACAAGTTCGGCGACCGATTTGAACGGCAGCTGCGGATTGACCACCAGCACCTGCGGCGTTTCGGCGATGAGCGCCACCGGCGCAAAACTCCACGCATCGTAGCCCGCGTTTTTGACGATCATCGGGCTCATGATCAGGCCGCTGGCGGCCGAAACCATGAGAGTGTGGCCGTCTGGGTCAGCGACGGCTGCCTGCCGCGAGCCAATCGTGTTGCCAGCGCCGGGCTTGTTTTCGACGAAAACGTTCTGTCCGAGCTGTGCAGGCAGCGCATTGGCGAGCACGCGCGCAATCACATCGACCGGCCCGCCGGCGGGGGTCGGCACGATGATGCGGATCGGCCGGTTCGGATAATCCTGCGCCGAGGCGGACGCTGCCCACACAAATGTTGCGATGGCGAGAACGGCCCGGCGCATATGCTCTCCTCGCAGCACTATTTTGACAGAGCCTAGCTGCCGTGCGTAGGGATAGCCACCAATTCCGTCGTCCGGGACGCGAGCCTTTGAGAGCGGCCCCGGAAATAACATGTGGGTTTAGTTGTGGACGGCACGATCGACACTGATCGGGTGAGCGCGCGAATTGCCGAATTCGGGTGCCGACGCAGTTGAGATAAGGGCAGGGACGCTGCCTCGGCGGTCGGTCTAGGCAAAAGGGCTCGCGACAAAGTCGCCAATGGGCGCTGAGATAATGGTGATTACGACGGTGACGAAAGCGGCGGCCACGATGGCAACTAATGTTTTCAACACGACAGTCCCCGTTGAGGCTTTGCCGTCGGAGGCAGTGACGCCCGAAAAAGCCCTCATCCGTCTCTGTGACTGGGGTCACAGAGACGCGTTTCAGAGTGCCTTCCCGGACGTTGATCGCGGCAGCCGGAGAAAAAGTTCAAGGCACAAAGGTGAGTCTTGCGGGGCATCCGGGGCCGGGTTAGACCCCAGTTTATGCCGAGAATCGCCCTTTATGCGGGGTCGTTTGACCCGGTCACCAATGGCCATCTCGACGTAGTGCAACATGCCGTTCGGCTCGCCGACCGGCTGATACTTGCAATCGGAGTTCATCCCGGCAAGGCACCCTTGTTTTCCGCCGACGAGCGGCTAGCGATGTTGCAGGAAAACTGCGGGCCTCTAGCACGCGAGGCCAAATGCGAGTTGTCGTGCATCACTTTCGCGGATTTGGTGGTGGAGACCGCGCGCAAGGCCGGTGCCTCCATGCTCATCCGCGGGGTGCGCGATGGTATCGATCTTGACTATGAAATGCAGATGGCAGGCATGAACGGGGCCATGGCGCCCGATGTAGTAACGGTATTTCTGCCGGCGTCGCCATTGGTGCGCCCGATCACCGCCACATTGGTACGTCAGATCGCCGGCATGGGCGGCGACGTTTCTGCTTTTGTACCGGGGTCTGTGGCCGCGCGGCTGAGGAAAAAATTCGCGCGGTGAATCGTGCCGCATCTTCAACGGGGAGAATAATGACCAGCTGCCGATTGATCCTCACGCTCGCCATGATCCTGGCCATGTTTGCAGCACCCGTGTTGGCGCAGTCGTCGCTCTCAAATCCGGCTTCGCTGCGCGAGCAGGCGCCGCCGACATACAAGGTGAAGTTCGACACCACCAAAGGCGTGTTTGTGGTGGAGGTCACGCGCGCCTGGGCCCCGAGGGGGGCTGATCGTTTCTACAATTTGGTGAAGAACGGCTTTTACGACAACGTGCGCTTCTTCCGCGTTATCTCCGGCTTCATGGCGCAGTTCGGCATCAACGGCGATCCAGCAATCATGGCGAATTGGCGCACGGCCCAAATTCCCGACGACCCTGTGACGCAGAGCAATACGCGCGGCATGATTACGTTCGCGACCGCCGGGGCTAATACCCGCACTAGCCAGGTGTTCATCAATTTCGCCGACAATGCGCGGCTCGACCAGTCAGGCTTCGCGCCATTCGGCAAGGTGGTGTCGGGCATGAATGTGGTGGACTCGCTCAATGCCGAATATGGCGAAGGCGCACCACGCGGTCGCGGCCCGGATCAGGGGCGTCTTCAAAATGAAGGCAATGCCTACCTGATGAAAGAGTTTCCGCGCATGGACTACATCAAGAAAGCGACGATCGAACACTAAGGCGCGCGGAGTTGTTTGTAACCGTGGTAGTGAAAGGGTGTGAGATGGCGAAGCCTGAAGATACGCTGACGCTGAAGACAACGAAAGGAAAAGTGGTGATCGAGATGCGGCCGGACCTTGCACCAGGGCACGTGGCACGGATCAAGGAGCTGGTGAAGGACGGATTTTACGACGGCATTGTATTTCACCGCGTGATCGATGGCTTCATGGCGCAGACCGGGTGCCCGCAGGGCACTGGCACCGGTGGATCGGGGCAGAAGCTCAAGGCCGAATTCAACCACGAGCCCCACGTGCGCGGTACTGTATCGATGGCACGCACCAGCAGCCCCGATTCCGGCGACAGCCAGTTCTTCATTTGCTTCGACGATGCGCGCTTCCTTGACAACCGGTACACGGTCTGGGGCAAGGTGATCGAAGGCATGGAGAACGTCGACAAGATCGAGCGCGGCGAACCAGTTAAGGACCCCGACAAGATCGTCAAGGCGACAATGGGGGCGTAGGAATTCGCGCAGAAATCGACCGCAAAATGAGCCCCGGTCATTTCGGGGCGCCGCACAACGGCTAGCCCGGAATCACCAAGTGCTGGGCCCGGCCCTTGGGGCCGTCCCGAATGTACTAAGCACTTAATGCGCACCGACCTTTTCGATTTCGAGCTTCCAGCCGACCGCGTCGCGCTGCGGCCAGCGGTTCCCCGAGATGCTGCCCGGCTTTTGGTAGTGAAACCGGGTGACGTGCAGGAGCTGGTCGATCGCGGCATTAGCGACCTGCCGGATCTGCTGCAGCCGGGCGATTGCCTCGTTATTAATGACAGCAAAGTTATTGCCGCTCGCCTCACTGGCCGCCGTATGGGGCGAGGGAATAGCGAGCCGGCAATTGAGGCGACGCTGCACAAGCGGTTGGATGGTTCACGCTGGCGGGCTTTTGTGAAGCCAGCCAAAAAGCTCGAAGTCGGGGATAGGCTGCGTTTCGGTACGGAAGGGAAGGTCTGTTTCCTGGGCGAACTCGATGCTCAAGTTTCACAAAAAGATGAGGGAGGCGAGCTAACTCTATCATTTTCCTTTCATGGTCCAGTTCTGGATCAAGCGATTGCGGAGCGCGGTGATATGCCGTTACCCCCCTATATCACCTCCCGGCGCGAGCCGGATGAGAAAGATCGGGCCGATTATCAGACCCTGTTTGCGCGCGAGGAAGGGTCCGTTGCGGCGCCGACCGCGGGGCTACATTTCACCGAACGCCTCTTAGAGCGCCTTAAGAAACGCGGAGTCAGCCTGCACCAGGTGACACTCCATGTCGGAGCGGGCACTTTCCTGCCGGTCAAGGCGGAGGACACCAAGGGCCACCGGATGCATGCGGAATTCGGCACCGTGTCAGCTGAGACCACGAGGGCCGTTAATGCCGCCCGGGCCAAGGGTGGACGGATCGTGGCGGTGGGGTCGACCGCGCTGCGGCTATTGGAAAGCGCGGTTGGTGAAAATGGCCGCGTACAAGCTTTTTCTGGGGAGACTGCGATCTTCATCACGCCAGGGTACAAATTTCACGTCGTCGATTTGATGCTGACAAATTTCCATTTGCCGCGCTCGACGTTGTTTATGCTGGTCGCGGCTTTCAGCGGCCTCGACACCATGAAGCGGGCTTATGCGCACGCAATCGGAGCCGGCTACCGCTTCTATTCCTACGGCGATGCTTGTCTGCTTTACCCTACCAAACATGATCGCGCCCTTTTCCTTTAGGCTTATTGTAAGCGATGCCGGCGCGCGCCTTGGCGAATTTGTCACTCGGCATGGCCGCGTGCGAACTCCCGCCTTCATGCCGGTCGGCACGCAAGGGACAGTGAAGGGGCTCTCGCCCGAAGACCTGCGCGAGACGGGCACGGAGATCGTGCTCGGCAATACCTATCACCTGATGCTGCGACCGGGCGCGGAGCGCATCGCCGCACTCGGCGGTTTGCATAAATTCATGAACTGGCCGTTGCCGATCCTCACAGATTCCGGCGGTTTTCAAGTAATGTCGCTCTCCGACCTGCGTAAGGTCGACGAGCGCGCGGTGACATTCCGTTCCCATCTCGACGGCGCCATGCTCGAGCTCACGCCCGAACACGCGATAGAGATCCAGACGCTGCTCGGCGCCGACGTTGCCATGCAACTCGACGAATGCCTGAAGTTGCCGGCAACGCATTCGGAAATTACGCGCGCAATGCAATTGTCGTTGCGGTGGGCTGAGCGCAGCAAACGCGCTTTCGAAACCAGGGAACGCGAGGGTTACGCGCTCTTCGGCATCGTGCAGGGTGGCGACGACCTGACGCTGCGCATAAACAGCGCCCGCGCGCTCACCACCATCGGCTTCCACGGCTATGCCATCGGCGGCCTTGCGGTCGGGGAGCCGTCAGAGTTGATGCTCAAGATTGTCGCCGAAACGACACCATTGCTTCCCGCCGAATGCCCGCGCTACCTAATGGGGGTTGGGACGCCGCACGACCTCATCGAGGCAGTCGCGCGAGGTATCGATATGTTCGACTGTGTGCTGCCGACGCGCAACGGCCGCCACGGCATGGCCTTCACCCGGTACGGTGCGATCAATCTCGCCAACGCACGCCACGCCAATGACTCGCGCCCGCTCGACGCAGAGAGCCCGCACCCTGCCGCGCGTACATACTCGCGCGCCTACCTGCATCACCTCACTAAGGCCAATGAGATACTGGGCGCGGTGTTGCTCTCAACGATCAACCTCGCTTACTACCAGGCGCTGATGGCCGGGATGCGCGAGGCAATAGCCGCCAGGCGATTCGCCGAGTTCTGCGAACATACCAGGACGCAATGGGAGCGCGGCGACCTGCCAGCGCCGTAGTTGCCCAGTTATTTCGGAACGCCTCGCAGGGCCGAGGGTTGTGCCGCGTGACGGGGCTTGGTTAAAGGCAGCCCATGAATGTGCGACCTGATTTTCTCGCTCATCGTCGCAAGCCGCGCTTCAAGTTGCCGCCGGGCAGCTGCGACGCGCATTGCCATGTGTTCGGGCCGGCGGCGAAATTTCCCTATGCGCCAAACCGGCGATACACGCCCGCCGATGCGCCGAAGGAAATGCTGGCAGCGCTGCATGCACATCTTGGCGTTGATCGCGCGGTGATCGTACAGGCGAGCTGCCACGGTACCGACAACGTCGCGATGCTCGATTGTATAACCTCCGATCCGAAGCGCTATCGCGGGATCGCAATTGTCGACGGTAGTTTTGGCGACAAAGACTTCGACGCGCTCGATCGCGGCGGTGTGCGCGGGGTGCGTTTCAATTTCGTCAAGCATCTCGGTGGTGCACCCGATGTGGCGATGTTTGCTCGAGTGATCGATCGTATCAAGGATCGTGGCTGGCACGTGGTGCTGCACGTGGACGCGCCGGACATCGTTCCGCTGTCGCAGATGATGCGGAAGCTGCCGCTGCCTTTCGTCATCGATCACCTGGGCCGGGTGCCCTCGGCGGCCGGCGTGGATCAGCCACCGCTGCGCGCGTTGATTGAGCTTGCACAGCTGGAAAACTGCTGGATCAAGGTCTGCGGGTCGGAGCGCATCTCCATGCCGCCTTATGAAGCGGCGGTGCCGATTGCACGTGCCTTGATCGAGGCTGCGCCCGCGCGCGTGTTATGGGGCACCGATTTTCCGCATCCCAACGCCACCCACGAAGCCGACGAGGCCGACCTGGTGGATCTGGTGCAGCATTTCGCACTTGAGCCGCTGGCGCAGAAGCGACTGCTGGTGGACAATCCAGCACGCCTTTATGGCTTCAACTAAACAACAATAAGAAGGCAAAAAACACGGAGGAAACGCACTATGGCGAAGGGGCTTTTTGAAATTATTGCGCGCCGAACCGCCCTGTTGGGATTGCCGGCGATTATCGTGGCGCTGACGCCGCAGGCGCAGGCTGCTTGGCCGGAAAAGCCGATCAAGCTTGTTTTGCCGTTCGGGGCTGGCGGTGTTGCTGACGTCACTGCACGGCTTCTGTCCGAAAAGCTCAGTCAGAAGCTCAACCAGCGCGTCGTGGTCGAGAATATGCCTGGTCCGGGCGGTATCGCAGCAGCGCGCGCAGTGACCACGGCACCTCCTGATGGTTACACCATGGCCTATGTCACCAACGGGACGGCCATCAGCGTGGCGGCGTTTAAGAGCCTGCCGTTCGATCCGGTGAAAGACTTCGACATGATTTCAATGGTCGGTACCTTCGACCTCGTGTTCGTGGCGAATAGTCAATCGGAGTACAAGACGCTTGGCGATTTCGTGAACGCGGCGAAGGCCAATCCCGGCAAGCTCAACATCGGCACCATTGCCGTTGGCGGCACGCAGAACCTGGGCGGAGAGTTGTTCAAGTCGGCAGCCAACCTCAACGTGCAAATTGTGCCATACAAGAACTCACCGGATATCGTGGTGGCCTTGCTGCGCAACGATGTGCAAATGATGGTTGATTTTCCGCCCGCGGTGCAGGGTCAGGTTGCAGACGGTCAGCTACGCATTCTTGCGACATCAAGTCCGAAATCGTCGCCGCTGTTGCCAAACGTGCCAACCGTCGATCAGGCGGGGGTGAAGGGATACGAGGTTGTTTCCTGGAACGGCATCGGAGTCCCCAAGGATACGCCCAAGCAGGTCATCGACACCATGAACGCTGCCATACGCGAAGTCCTCGCCATGCCGGACGTGAAAGAACAATTCGCCAGGGTCGGCGTCGTCGCTCAGGCGAGCACGCCGGCTGAGCTGATGGATCGTCTCAACTCCGACATCAAAAAATGGAACGATGTCATCGACAAGGCCGGTATTCCACGCAAGTAGTGAAGAACGTGTGAAATCTCTTGTCAAAAGCGAGCTCGGATCTCTGTTCGGGCCCGTTGCGTGAAATGTGGTCGACGCCGATTGATCTCTACTGTGAAAGGGTGACGCCTTTCTTTTGGGCGGAGCCGGCGAACGCGCTGAGCAATATCGCGTTTCTGATCGCCGCATTTGCCGCGCTCGACCGGTGGCGTCGCAAGGGTAAAGGCGATGGCGCTATACTTGCGCTTATCGTCGTTGTGGCAACTGTCGGGCTGGGCTCATTCGCTTTTCATACGGTAGCAACGCGCGCGGCCATGCTGCTCGACATCACGCCGATCGGTATTTTCATCTACGGGTATTTTTTGCTCGCTTTGCGTCGGTTTCTGGGGTTGTCGTGGCCCCCAGCGCTGATGCTGCTGATTGGTTTTATCGTGTTGTCGCTCGGTCTGGCGTCACTAGTACCGCGTCAGGTTTTAAACGGCTCTTCCGGATATCTCCCAGCACTTGCTGCGCTGACCATCCTCGGCTGGATTTTGCACGGGCATAAAGCGGGGCAGGCGATGATGGTTGGGGCGGGCCTTTTCGTCGTCTCGCTGACATTCCGCATCGTGGATCTCGATGTATGTGCAACGTGGCCGCTCGGAACACATTTCCTTTGGCATCTTTTCAATGCAGCCGTACTTTACACGGTACTGCGCGGTGCGATTGCAGAACGGCAGCACCCATTCAGTCAGGAGGTGCGATGAGCAAAAAGAAACTCTCGGTCGCCGTGGTCGGTGCAGGTATGGGGGGTTTGGCGGTGGCGGCGACGCTGCGGCGCGCTGGCATTGGCGTTCAAGTTTACGAGCAGACGGTGCGTTTCGCGCGCATCGGAGCCGGCATCCAGATGATGCCGAATTCGATGAAGGTTCTGCGTGGCATTGGGATCGAGCAACGGCTGCGCGAGACTTCGTTCGCGCCCTATTCGCATCTCAACCGAGATGGCTATACCGGCGAGGTTACGCGCGAGCTGCCGATGCCCGAGAGTCTCTACAATGCGCCTTATCTCTGCATGCATCGCGCCGACCTACACGACGCGCTCGCCTCCGCGGTGCCGGGGGATATCGTGCACCTCGGTAAGAAGTTGGACGGCCTCGATCAGGCCGGCGGGCAAGTCACTTTACACTTCGAGGACGGCACCAGCGCCTCAGCCGATGCGGTGGTCGGTGCGGACGGCGTGCACTCGATCGTACGCGAGATTGTAGTTGGGCCTGATGAACCGATCCACAAGGGTCGTATTGCCTATCGTGCTGTGTTTCCTGCCAGTTTGATGGGTGATTTCAATATCGGGCCATCGCGCACAAAGTGGTGGGGGACCGACCGTCACATCGTCATCTATTACACGACGAACACGAAGAGCGAGGTTTACTTCGTCACCAGCGTCCCGGAGCCAGCGGAGTGGTTCACGCGGGAGTCATGGTCGGCCAAAGGCGACGTGAAGGAACTGCGCAAAGCCTACGAAGTTTTCCATCGCGATGTACGCAACGTGCTGGAAGCGTGCCCGGATTGTCACAGATGGGCGATCCTGGAGCGAGAGCCGTTGCCGCGCTGGAGCGACGGGCGGGTGGTGCTGCTCGGCGATGCCGCACATCCGATGACGCCTTATATGGCGCAGGGCGCCGCCACCTCAATCGAAGACGCAGCCGTGCTAGCGCGCTGTCTCGAAGCCGTAAAAGGCGAGGACATCGAAGGCGCCTTCAAGCGCTACGAGGCGCATCGCAAGCCGCGCACCTCCATCGTGCAGGCGATTTCCAGCGCCAATACTTGGATGCGCGAAGGCGACGGCGACACCAGTTGGCTTTACGGTTACGACGCCTGGAATGCGAACCTAGATCTGCCCGCTGCACATCCGCGCCCGCAGGCAGCGTAGGTTTCTCGGTCAGTCCAGCACGCGCCGAAGGCGCGGCAGTACCACTTCCTGGCTGGCTGGACTCCGGGTTGTTTCGTCGCTCGACCCCCTTAATGGAGGCGTATTACGGGCCCCCGTAAAGCCATGCGATTCCGTCGTAACTTTGCTCCGGCGTTCGGGGCGACAGCGCAAGCTCCCGCAGTTCGGCGGCGACGCCGCGGGCGTGATAGAACTCGCCATAGACGCGTGCCATGATCTGTGTGCGCCCAGTGCGCAGATAGCGTTCCTGCTCATAGGCCGCGAAAGCCCTGGCCGGATCGTCGGGCGTAGCTGCCACTTTCTCTGCAAGCACCACCGCGTCTTCGGTCGCCATGCACGCACCCTGTGCGAGGTATTGGAGCATCGGGTGTGCGGCATCTCCCAAAAGCGTCACGCGGCCGGAGGACCAGTTTTTCACCGGCTCGCGATCGCATAGGACCCACATGCGCCAAGTTTCGATGCGCTCAAGCATGCGCAAGACCTGCGGCACCTGCATCTTGAAATGCTGCCACATGACATCCTTGCTGCCCTCCGCATTCCAGCCTTCCTCGTAATGATCCGAATGGAAGACCGCGACAAGATTGTAGAGTTCACCACGGCGCAACGGGTAATGCACGAAATGTGTGCGCGGGCCGGCCCATAGCACGACATCGGGACGCCAGAGATCCTTGGGCACATCCTCGCGTTTAAGGACCGCACGGTAGGCGATGTGGCCGGACACCCGCGGCTTGCCGTCGCCGATTACCCTCTCGCGGATATTCGACCACATACCGTCGCAACCGATCAACGCGCGGCCGTCGACAGTTTCTCCGTTATTGAGCGAAACCGAAACATGGTCGCCGTGGTCCTTGAAAGAATCGACACGGCAGCTGGTTTCCAGAGTAATCAGGTTGCTGCTCTGGCAGGCTTTCAGGAATGTCCCGTGGATATCGGCACGGTGAGTGACCCCGTAGGGCTGGCCGAACCTTTTCAAGAATGCCTCGCCAAGCGGAATGTTGGTGATCAGCTTGCCGGTCAGCGCGTCGCGCATTTCCTGCGCAGGAGGGCGATGGGCATCAGCCAAGACCTCATCCTTGAGACCGACTTTCTCGAGCACACGAAAAATATTGGGGCCGAGCTGGATGCCGGCTCCAACTTCGCGAAATTCCGGCGACTGCTCGAAAACTCGGGCGGGAAAGCCTTGATGGGCGAGCGCGTAGGCAGTAATAAGCCCGCCGATGCCGCCGCCGGAGATCAGAAAGGGGGCGGAGCCGCCATTCGTACGAGCCATTGAGGGAACCTCAGTATTACGCAGACCCAGAGATTTGTGACGACCATAAAACCTGGGCAGGCTCGACGCAAAGCACGATCTGGGCGAATGAAAAACTGGCATGGTGCCGTCGATGCCACAGTAATGTACGAAGTGCACCGCGCAATTGAACGCTTCGTGGATGGCCGAAACGCGATCTGGTTGCCCCAAAAATCAGGAACGGATACCGGCCGTAAGCCTGTTATTATCGTAATGTCAGGTGATTGAGCGGGGCAAGACGCATGACCACGCCACTTTCCCGCCTTGTAACTCTTGCGGCTTATAGCGCTCGCCAGCTTCCACGCGTAGCTTGGTATGTTGGGCACAGTCTTGCTCTGCGCCAACTCGCCGAGGCCACGCGTCGCCAAGAGGGCCATAAAGTGCGGCGTCGCCCCCGCACCGACTTGCCAGTCCCGGATCGCAACCGGATATACGCGGATATGGCTGCGCTTTTTCTGCAAGACCTCGCCAATGTCGAGGCCGGGATTTATCCGCTCCCTCTCGATCATGATGGATCCCCAGCTACGCTACTTCATCGGTCGCGACTTTTTTTTGAGGACCTTCCCGCCATCCATCGGAGACGCGAGCGGCGCGCCAACACGGAAGTCCTGACTGAAGAAACACGCAGAACGCGGCCCCGTTATTATCTTCAGAATTTCCATTTCCAATCGGGCGGCTGGATGACAGACGATTCGGCTGAGCGTTACGACACTCAAGTCGAAATCCTATTTAATGGCACAGCCAATGCCATTCGGCGGCAGGCACTGCCACAGCTGCGCGAAGTATTTACTGGACGCGATCAGCGCAAATTGAAGCTTCTTGATATCGGATGTGGCACTGGACGATTTCTTGATTCTGTTAAGCAGGTTTGGCCGCGGCTTCAGACATTCGGGTTGGATATGTCGGAAGCTTATATTCGACATGCGAAACGCCAACTAAAGCGCTGGTCGTGGATGCGGTTCATCGTTGGCAAGGCGGAATCAATTCCACTGTCCGACAGGAGCCACGACGCTGTGACTAGCATTTTCCTTTTTCACGAGCTGCCACCGAAAATACGGCGCCTGGTACTAAGCGAATGTGCCAGGGTCCTTAAGCCAAGTGGGCGGCTGATACTTCTTGACTCGCTCCAGCGCGGCGATCGGCCTGACTATGAAGGGCTCTTAGATCTTTTTCCGCAGAATTATTACGAGCCATATTATCAAAGTTACACTGACGAGAATTTTTGTGAGCTCGCCGCAGCTTGTGGTCTGACATATGTCCGAACCGTCAATGCCTTTGTTTCCAAGGTGATGGTCTTTGACAAACCGGCGGCGAACGCCAGTCAGGCTCATGCTTAAAACCATGTTCTCCACCGATGTCAGCGGCGAGGTCGAGACAGTGCGGCACCTCATGAACGTCGCTACTGCGGCGTTCGAAGCACTTGTATGGCGACTTCCGGCCGACCGGCCAAAGAGAATTGATCTGGGCGACCTGCTGTCGTTGTTACTTACCGCGCCCGATTCAGAAACCGGGCGACCGTATGAGCGACTACTTGTTCAAGCGATTAATTGCGCCCAAGGCAGCACAACGGCGCGTGCTATTCGAACTGGCACCATGGCCAATTTCTGCGTCTGAAATTTCCGTTTTTTGCCAACAGACACCACGACCGACCAACGAATGGCCAAGGCCTGCCGCCCAGACCGCTTCTATTTCTAAAACACTGAGGACAGCCGGTTTTATCCCCAGGGATTGCGTCGGCCCCAAGGTCCACCCGCCGAA
>Ga0126382_10000541_pt1 | contig 14791 bp, 16 predicted proteins | sample PanSoiMetPlot_30_FD_92548 | JGI IMG/M metagenome (GOLD analysis project Ga0126382, IMG submission 92548) | Tropical forest soil microbial communities from Panama - MetaG Plot_30 | ecosystem: Environmental > Terrestrial > Soil > Tropical forest > Bulk soil | place: Panama | collected 2016-02-17
ACATTACGCAGCACCAGGCCGGCCTGGGCGGCGACGTCGCGTACCAGCCGGTCGCTGGCCGGGGTCAGCGGCTCCCGCGGCGAGCAGATGATCCGCAACGCGCCCAGCCGCTCACCACGGTGCTCCACGGCGAAGACCCTGGTGCGGCCGTCAGGCGCGACGGCCACCGGCTCCGTCGCCGGTTCCGGCCCTTCAAGTGCGGTCGGCCAGGCTGCCTCCAGGCGCTCGGTTTTGCCGCTGCGCAGCCACACCTGTGCCTGTTCGGCGCCGGTGGCCTCGGTGAGCATCCGGGCCATCCGGGGCAGCACCTCATCGGTGGGGTACGCGCCGGAGATCCGGCCGGCGAACTCCGACAGCACCTCGTACGGCGGCGCGCGCCTGCCATAGACGAGCCGGTCAGCCAGTAGCCTGGCCCGGGCCCGGATGGGCTGCAAGGCCAGGGCTGCCAGCGCCGCCGCGGCGAAGGTCAGCGCGGCGTTGCCCGACTGCCCGGTCACCGCGACGGTCACCACAACGACCAGCGCGTAGATGGCGGTGAACGCGGCCGCTGCCAGGCCAGCCACCACCGTCTTCTTGACCACGACGTCGAGGTCGTACAGCCGGTACTTCAGGACCGCCACCGCGCACGCCAGCGGGATTCCCACGATCGGGGTCAGCAACAGAAGCACGAAGAACAAGTCGCCGAGCCGGCCGTTACCGCCGGTGACCAGGCCGTAAACGGCTCCCAGCACGAACCATACGGCGGTGAGGACGCCGACGTAGCCGAGCCATGCCAGCTGCTGGCGCCGCTCGGCACTGCCGCCGCGCCGCCGGACGAACACCGACGCCACCGCCAGCACGGCCGTTACCACCGCAAGCGCGACGAGCGCCGTGAGGAGCCCACTGAACCAGCCATGCCGGGGGAAGACACCCAGCGGGTTCGGGTAGGAAACCCCCGCCACCTCCAGCGCGTTGGTCATCCCACCGCTGATGGTCGTCCCGTCCTGCAACAGCTGCGCGACCGCGCCGGCGAAGATCACATACGTGGCCCACAGCACCGGACGCCAGCGCCGCGACGGCAGCCGGCCGTCAGGAAACAGCAGGACCAGCGCGACCGCCAGGGGCAGCGCAAGCGAGCCCGCAGCCGACGCGATCGCCCCGGCCGGCCGGGCAGCGGGCAGCGACCCGGGAGATGTGGCCAATCCCCGCAGCGCGTACTGCTCCCCGAACAAGCTGACCGCAAGCAACAGTCCAGCCAGCAACAGCAGCCAGCCGATGGCATTACCCGTGACACGCACGGTGATCAGCCTGCCGACCCAGGCATACACGACAACCGCGACAGCAATGATGCCGTAAGCGGCGATCCTGCCCGTGCTCATCACGCTGTCGTTAAGCGCAAGAAGCACCAGCGCCGCGATCAGCGCCGCCAGGATCAGCCCGGTCAATGACCAAGCAGCCACCCGAGTCTGGAATCGGGCGGACAACATAGCCATAGATCCGATTCTGGCGGGCACCAGAAAGCCGGACCAGGGTGCAGGCCGCACCGTCCCGTTCGTGCCACCATCCCAGAGACCAGGGCATCGCGTCGCTGTTCAGCGGGCGGATCACAGCGATCGGCTATTGCCGCGCCCGGCCCAGATGGTGTCCGGGTGTGGTCGATGGACTTGTTCCCGGCAGGTTCCGTTTAGCAGGAATGAAGCCCTGACCGCGCCGCGCCGGTGCGCAGGCGCTGCGTATCCTGGTGGCGCGATCACGGAGGGACCCCGATGGCCGACGCCGACGACGTGCGCCGTCTCGCGCTGGCCCTGCCTGGCGTGGTGGAGATCGACAGCGATGGCTTCGACTTCCGCGTGGCCAACAAGGGGTTCGTCTGGTCCTATCCCGAGCGCAGACCGGGCAAGCCGCGGCTCATCCGGACCGACATCGCGGTGCTGTTCGTCGGCGACGAGGCCGAGAAGCAGGCTCTGCTCCTTGGCGAGCCCGAGCTCTTCTTCACCGTGCCCGGTTACAACGGCTGGCCGCTGGTAATGCTGCGGCTGGCGAAGGTGGGCGTCGAGCGGCTGACGGAGCTCGTGACCGACGCGTGGCGGATGCGCGCGCCGGACGCGCTGGCCGCCGAGCTCGACGAGGCCGGCGGGCCGCCGAGCGCAGAACTAGGCTGAGCCAGGCTGATCAGCGGTCATGTGCCCGGCGTGGGGAGGAACTCGAGTACCTCTATGGAGCTGCCCGGCATCTGCAGGTGCGGGTGCGCGTCCAGGAGGCTGGTGAGCGCGTCCGCGGATTCGGCCTGAAGGATCGAGTACCCGGTGATCTGCACCTGCCCCGGGGACGCGGCCCCGGCCCCGATCTGGGCGGCGCCCTCCAGCGGAGCACCCAGATCCACGATGGCGTCCCCGGCCTTGCCGGCCCACGCCATCCACGCCTCCATGCCCGCCTTGGCCTGCTCCGGAGTTGCGCTGGCCATCTGGTCCCGGGCCGACAACGCCGAGCGGTACAACACCATGAACTTGGTCATACGTCACTGCCTTATCTGCGCGAAGACAGAACCCCTCCAGCACGAACGTACCAACCGGTACGGCCCGGCCCCCGGCTGCCCCGCCGCCTACCGCCGTCGCCCGGCGTAGGCGATGCGGTTGGCCTGGATTTCCCCGGCGTCGATCGCCGCCTGCTCGTCGTTTTCGCTGGTGCCGGCCAGGTCGGGGAAGAAATAGGGCCCGTAGGCGAGAAACTGGGGGTCGAATCGCTCGTCAAGCTCGCGCACGATGTCCTGGCCGGCATGCAGGCCCTCGTCCTGCGCCCAGGTCCGGCAGTAATCGCCCCAGGGCAGGCCCGACGCGCCCCACTGGTCACGGCGCTCCCGCAGCCAGCCGTGATGCTCCGAGGGTGGGGGTAGCCGGTCAAAGCACCACCGGGCGGTGGCCTCATCGAAGCGCTCCCGGGCCCATTCCACGACTATCAGCGACCCCTCGGCAGCCAGCGCCGCCGAGACAAGGTTCAGCACCTCACCCACGTCGGAGACATGGTGCAGCGACGTGCACGCCACGACCGCCTGGGCAGGCTCGGGCATCGAGTATCGCTCGAACTCGGTCCGGTGGTACCAGGGTCCTTCGGGTGCCTCGGGATCGACACCGGCCGCGCGATAGCCGGCCGCGCGCAGCATCGGGATGAACCCGCCCAGCGGGCCGCACCCGATCTCCACCACCGCGGCGGGCGGCGCCGGCAGCCAGGCGCGGACCAACGGCCACAACGAGGCAAGCCACCGTTCATCAGGCGTCACGCCGCCACAGCCTACGCCGTACCACCCCGGCCGGCCCGGACGGGAACCTGCGCGCCGGGCGGCCTCCGGGGCCGGAACGCCTCACGCGACAATGCCGCTATGACGTCGCAGCAACGGATTACCCACATCACCCGGCCCGAAGGCGTCGCCCCCGGCCCCGGCTACTCGCACGTCGTGACCGGCACCGGGCGGCTGGTCGCCGTGTCCGGGCAGGTCGCCACCGGCGAGGACGGCCAGCCCGTCGGCCCGGGCGACCCGTCCGCGCAGGCCCGCCAGGTGTTTGAGAACCTGCGGCGCTGCCTGGCGGCAGCGGGGCTGTCGTTCGCCGAGGTCATCAAGCTCACCTACTACCTCACCGACATGGCGCACCTGCCCGCGGTCCGGACCGTGCGCAATGAGTTCATCGACACCGCCAACCCGCCCGCGAGCACCGCGGTGCAGGTGGTGGCGCTGGCCCGCCCGGAGTTCTTGCTGGAGGTGGAGGCGTTCGCGCTAGCGGGGGACAGCAGGTGACGGCGAGCCGGTCCAGGCCGCCGCGCTGAGGGCGACCGGCGGTCAGCCCGCGTACTTCAGCACCAGGTCGCCGACGTGCGGGAGCGCCGCCTCGACGTGCTTTGCGGCGCTGCCGCGGACGGCGCGGTACGCCTTGATGATCGTCGGCCGGCCGGAGGCCGCGCAGCGGGCGTCGGTCACCGATAGCAGGTCCTCCGACACCTCCGCACCGTGCTTGGCCAGGTAGTCACCGAATCCGGAGCTGCCGGAGGCGTTGAAGTCGGCCCAGTACGGCTCAAGCTTGTCCACCATGTCTGGAAGCAGGGACTCCACCATGTGGCGGACGTGGCCCGGCATGAACTTGTTGACCGTCTTGTAGGCGAGCTTGACCGCCGTCCCCGAGGCCCCCGACTTGTCCGACATCTCCTGCTCGATCAGCAGGTAGCAGTCGGCGATCACTTTTGGCTGGGTGTCCGGCGCGAGCAGGATCTCCCGAAGCGTGGCTGCCATGGGTATGTTTCTTCTCCTTGTTCCCCCGGGCGCCGCCCAATGGTTTGCGCGCCTGCCGCGATTTGCGCCGCCCGTCAGTAGACGGCGAGCACCCGGCCATGGTTTACCGCTCCTCGCCTGACCGGACGGTGGCCACTGACCGGGCGGTGGCCACGATGCCGGCAGCGGCGATAATGCCGGGGTGACAGCTGCGGACGGGGTGCGCCGGATCGGGGTCAAGCTTGCTGCGCTGGCGCAAGACGGGCTGGCCTTCGCCGATGACGATTACGACCTGGACCGGTACCGGCAGGTGAGCCGGCTGGCGGCCGAATTGCTGTCGGTGGTCAGCGGCAGGTCGGCGGCCGAGCTCGCCGTCGAGCTCGGCCGCGATTCCGGCTACGCTACGCCGAAGATCGACGTGCGCGGCGCGATGTTCGACGATGACGAGCGCGTGCTGCTGATGCGCGAGAGGATCGACGGCCGGTGGTCACTGCCGGGCGGCTGGGCCGATCCGGGGGACGCGCCCTCGGCCGCGGTCACCCGGGAGATTCTCGAAGAGACCGGGTATCAAAGCTCGGCGGTCAAGCTGATCGCCTGCTGGGACCGTGAGCTCCAGGACAATCCGCCGCCCCTGCCGGTTCACGTCTACAAGCTGTTCTTCCTGTGCCGCGCGGGCGGTGCCGTCCAGCCGCCCGCGGCGCTTGAGACCACCGGCGTCGGCTGGTTCGACGTCTCTGCGCCGCCGCCGCTGTCGCTCGGCCGCGTCAATCACCGTCAGCTCCAGCGGGCACTGGCCCACCATCGTGACCCCACCCTGCCGACCGAGTTCGACTAGCCGGACCGCGGGCGCTAATCGCTCATCGCCGAGTCTCCGGGCCACATACGGGGCCGCCATGCGGCAGGTGGCGGCGACGCGGTCTGGCGTCGCGTTCCCTGGCTAGGTCCGCGGTACCGCCCGGTATACGAAGTCCCGGATGAGAAGGTTGGTGATGACAGGGTCGCGCAGGTGGGGTGCGTGTCCCGAGCCTTCGAGCGTGATCAGCCGCGCCCGCTGGATCGCCGCGGCCACGGCAGCCCCGCGCGCAGGTCCCACGAGCGCATCTTCTGAGCCCTGGATGACCAGGGTGGGGCATCGCACCTGGGCGCAAAGCCGGAGCACGTTTTCCCGGTCATTGGCCCACTCCGCGTCCATGCCGCGCAGGATGGTATGCGGGTCGGTCTGCAGGCCCCACCCGATCGCGTCCTCGATCTGCTTGGTCGAGTGCGGCTCGGTGAATGTCTGCGCGAAGAAGAACTCAAGGAATCCCGGCCAGTCGCGAAGCCAGTAGTGGCGGTTCCACTTCGCCCAGCCCGCCAACGTCGCCGGCTCTTCGTCGAACGGGGAGGGCCATGCCTCCTCGACGGGATCGGCGGTCAGCAAAAGGTTGGGCGCGATCAGGACCAGGCCCGCGACCCGCCCGGGATGCTCGGCGGCAAGGATCAGATCGTCCTCAGCGCCGCACCACGACACGACGACCGCGCGCTCGGCGCCGGCTCCATCCAGCACCGCGAGCGCGTCGCCCACCGTTGCCCGCCGGTCGTAGGCACGTATGTCGAGGGGGCGGTCGGAACGCCCGTTGCCGCGCCGGTCGAACGTCACCACCCGGCCCCGGCGGGCGAAGTAGGGAATCTGGAACTTCCATGCCCGGGAGTGGACGATTTCCCAGGTTGGCAGGAACAAGATGGCGGGCTCGGCCTTGCCGTACGCCTCGTAGTAGACCCGAACCCCATCACGCTCGGCATAGCCGCATTCGTCCGGGTATCGCGCCCGCGTCTGCTCGCGGGATGGTGCGGTCATGTGCCCATCTCACCCCGTCGTGTTGCCCCGCGTCGATCAGCTATGCCTCGCTCGTTGCGCCGCCACGGTCCGGCCGACTGGGGCACGGTGCGTTGCTAGAGGCCTGACGCACACGGCGGCCAGCAGCACACCCTTGGCCGCGGCCAAAGTCCGCGGCCGGGTGTCCTGCCGACCACCATGAACCCCCCCGACGGCTGAGCCAGACCATTTGTCGAGGCCTCGTTCGGTCGTCTGACCGACATCTTGAGCGCTGCTCCGGTACTTGTCAAGGGCCTGGCGATGGCGAGCTGACCCACGCCGCTCCCAGCCCTGGCGGCTACGGATGGTCCTGGCGCCGGCGTCGGAGGCCGGCGTGGTGGTTCCACCACGTCGCGCTGATCTCTTCCTCGGTGAGGCCGAGATCGTAGGACGGCGAAACGAGCGGAAGGGTGCGCTCGACCCTGACCAGGACGAGGCTGCGGACCCGCGTGCGGGCGTCCCGCATGGGCGGGGCGCCGCTCTCGTAGAAGGAGAGGATCTCGTCGAAGACAGGTCCCTCGGTCAGGACCGCGGCCTCTCCCTTGAACCGGTAGCCCTTCCGGGCGATGGGGTCGACGACGTTGATCTCGACGGCCGGGTTGGCCCGCAGGTTCGCAACCGTCCCCGGCGACATGATGTCGGCGAACACGAGGTGCTCGTCGTCCCAGACCCTGGTCGTGCCCTTGGGGGACAGGCTGGGAGTCCCGTCCGGGCTCACGGTCGCCACGAACCCCAGCCGCTGCTCCCGGACCACCCGCTTCATGTCCTCGGTCAGAACCGCGCCGCGTTCCGGCTGCTTGGCGGTCACCGTTGCACTCCCTTCCGCACCGGCGACCCAGCCCGTTCCCCGGAAGTCAGCTTGCGGGCAGGAGGCCGCACCCTGGCCAGCTTACCGAATCTCAATTCGGTTATGCTGGCGAGGTGGGTCAAATGACTGCGGGCAGCCGCAGCGGCGCCAACGCAGCGATCGTGATGAGGGACCTGGCGGCGAGGGCTGGGCCTGCGGCTGCAGGCGCGCGATAGCGAGGGAGGCGGACTTGGCAGGCGGCTCGGCCGGCATCCGGCAGCAGGCGAGGCGGCCCAGGCGACTGCCGGCGGCACGCCGCCGGGCCCTGATACTGGAGGCCGCCGCTCAGCAGTTCGCCACGTATGGCTACGCCGGCGCGTCGATGACCGGCATCGCGGCGGCGGCCGGCATCGCCCCCTCGGTCATCTACGACCACTTCGGCTCGAAACGAGACCTTCACCTCGAGCTGCTCAGCTTGCACGCCCGGGCGATGATAGAGGCGACGACCACGCCATACGCGGGCGAATCCGCCGAGGAACTGGTGCGGCGCACCACCGATGCGTTCTTCGGCTTCGTGGAGCAGCACCGCTACGCCTGGCGGATGCTCTTCCGGGACCCGCCCGCCGATGAGCAGATCGCGGCCATCCACGCCCGCATCCACCGGGAGGGCACAGCGGCCATCGCCGGGCTGGTCCACCAGGCGCCCGCACTGCGCCTCCCGCCGGGCATTCCGCGCAGGCGGGCCGACGAGATGGTCGCGCAGGCCATCAAGTCCAGCAACGACGGCCTGGCCGCGTGGTGGTACGAGCATCCCGAGGTCCCCAAGGACCAGGTGGTTGCCGTCGCAGTCGGCCTGTGCTGGAACGGGCTGGAGCGGCTGACCGGCGCTCTCCCCGAAGGGAGGAGATGACATGAGTACAAGGGCAAGCATCGGCATCGTGATGGGGGCATTCGACGCGGTCGAACGGCGCGACGCGCAGCGGCTGGCTCAGCTCTACCATCCGGAGGTGGAATTCCACTGGCCGCCGTGTCTTCCGTACGGCGGCACGTTCCGCGGCATCGCCGCGCTGCAGGACCGGCCAACGGCGGCGACGTGGGACCACGTCTGGGACCCACTCCAGCCGACCGAGCGGGAGCGGCAGATGAACCCGCGCGTGGTCGCCGCGACCGACCAGGAGGTCGTCGTGCTCTGGCACCAGCGCGGACGGCAGCCGGCCGGCCAGCGGCTCGATATGGAGGCGCTCGGCCTCTACAGGGTCCGCGACGGGAAATTCGCCCGTGCCCAGATGTTCTACTTCGACACCGCTGCGGTGCTCGGCTTCCTCCGGGCGGATGATGAGGCATGAGGGCACGGGCTTGGCCGCGGATCGAGCCGCTGGCCCTGATCGCCGCTGCGCTCGCCGCCGCGATGGCCGCCAGCTACGTGTGGCTCGTTCACCAGCAGGGCGATCAGCCGCTTCCCTGGGTGCTCGCACTCCTGCTGACTGGCGCGCTGCTGGCCGTTTACGGTGCCGTGCGGCAACTGCCACACCGGCCTGCCGCGCTGCTGGCCGCGGGCGCGGCCCTGATCACGCTCGGCCTGCTCGCGCTCCCTTCCATCGGGCTGCCGATCATCGCTGCGGGCCTGCTGGCCCTGGCCGCGATCCGGCGCGCCGCGCCCCGGCGGCGGTCGCCCTGACGGCAGCACCGCCGCCAGCCCGGACGGCCCGCTGACAGTGACTCGGCGGGCTATCCGGAGCGGAACCGCCGGTGCAGCTCGCGCACCTGCTCCGCCAGCTCGGGGACCGGGCCCGCCACCACTTGACCGGGAACGACCTCCGTGATCGCGAGCGGCCTGACCGGGCCCGGGCCGACTCCCAGCTCGGCGAGCCAGGCGACCAGCTGCTCGGATGAGCTCACGTACGCGATGCGCCCCAGCCCGACCCACCCATGCGCGGCGGCGCACATCGGGCAGTGCTCGCCCGAGGTGTACACGGTCGCGGCGGCCCGTTCCGGCGCGGTCATGTTCGCCGCCGCCCACTGCGCCAGCGCGAACTCCGGGTGGCGCGTCGCGTCCCCCGCCGTCACCTCCCGGTTCCGGTCCTCGGCGAGAACGGTCCCGTCCGCGGCGACGAGCACGGAGCCGAACGGGTGATCGCCCGCCGCAACGGCCTCCGCCGCCAGTTCCACGCAGCGGCGCAGATGCGGCAGGTCGGCCTCGGTGACCGTGGTCGTCATCGTTCCTCCCCAGGGTGGCGTGTTCGTGCTGATACGGTCGCGAGCGCCTGCCAGGCCGTCTCCGGGCGGCGCGTTTCCGCCGGATCGCCGCTGAACGGGTCGAGCACGACGGTGCCGGCGCCGAGCATGCGCAGCTGTGTGAGGTCGTCGAGGACCTGGCCGATCGTTCCCTCACCGGCGAGGCGCCCGCTACCGGTGATCGGCGCTTCGGTCAGCCGCAAGGCGATGCGCGGCGCCAGGCCGGGCACCGGTCGCCGCTGCTCGGCCGCCAGCGCCGCCATCCGGTCCACCGCCTCGCGCAGCCAGGGCATCGTGAACCGCAGCGGATGCCACGCCTCGCCCAGGCGCACCGCCCGGCGCAGGCCCGCATCGCTGTTGCCGCCGACCCAGATCGGTATCTGCCCGGCCCGGTAGTCTGTCTCGTCCGCCCAGGCGGCGCGGACGGCCCGCAGGTAGTCGTCGGTCAGCTTCCCCCGCTCCCGGAACGGGACGCCGAGCGCGCCGAACTCCTGCTCCGCCCAGCCGGCGCCCACCCCGAGGACCAGCCGTCCCCCGCTGAGGTCGTTGAGGTTCGCGGCCATCCGGGCGATCAGCAGCGGGTGCCGGTACGGCACGATGAGGACCGTCGTCCCGAGCCCGATCCTGCGCGTGATCCCGGCCAGCCAGGCGAGCGTGGTGAACGGCTCGTAGAACGGCGCCGGGTACTGCCCGGCCACGTCGGGGGTCACCACGACGTGGTCGGACGTCATCAGCAGGTCGAACCCGAGGCCCTCCACCGTTTGCGCCCAGCGGTGCAGCACGCCGGGCTCGGTGCCCGGCCCGAAGTTCGGCACGTTCACGCCCAGCCGCACCGGGCAAGGCTACCCACCCGATCATGCACAACGGAATGGCCAGGCTCGGCCACGCGCGGCGGGCGTGCCGGCGGGGCGGCGGGTCTGTCCCGCTTGGCAGCAGTGCACGGCGAGGGTCTGCTCCATGGCGCCGTTGCCGTACGAGCCCACCGCCCAGACGTCGCGGGAAGAGGAGGCGGCCGCGCCGAAAAAGCCGGTATGGGCGGAAGAAAGACCGGGGCTCGCCACGCGCCGCCACGCCGCGCCGTTCCAGTGCTCGATGAGCGTGCTGAAAGCCGCGTTGTTGCTGGTGTAGCGGCCCACCGCCCAGACGTTGCGCGCCGAGGCTGCGGCCACACCGTTAAGGAAACTGCCGCTGACGCCCGGGCTCCGGCTCGCGACCCGCGTCCATCTGCTGCCGTTCCAGTGCTCGATCAGGGTCCGGTCGACCGCGTCGTCGTTGTAGAACCCCACCGCCCACGCGCTGCGGGCCGAGAGGGCCGTCACTGCGCGCAGACCGTTTCCGGCGCCCGGGTTCGGGCTCGTCACGCGCTTCCACGCCGCGCCGTTCCAGTGCAAGATGACGGTCGACTTCGAGGAAGCCGTGGCGCCCACCGCCCAGGCGTTGCTGGCGGAGGTGGCCGCCACGCCCAGGAGCTCCGCGCCGCTGGCGGGAGTGGGGCTGGGCACGATCTTCCACGCCTTGCCGTTCCAGTGCTCGATGAGCGTCCGGGAGAACCCGGTGCTGCCGACCGCCCAGGCGTTGCTGGCGGAGACGGCGGCCACGGCGTTGAGCGTGTTGGCGGGGCCGCGGCGGTTCGGGCTCGGCGCCCGCGTCCATGCCGTGCCATTCCAGTGCTCGACGAGCGTCCGCTGCGCCCCGCCGTCGCTGTAGGAGCCGACGGCCCACGCATTGCTGGGGGAGGTGGCTGCCACGCCATTGAGATCACTGATGCCGGCGGGGCCCCCGGGGTTCGGGCTTGGCTGCTGCGCCCACGCGGAGCCGTCCCAGTGCACGATGAGGGTCTGCCTGATGTTCACGTCGGAGAAGTAGTACCCGCCCACCGCCCAGGCGTCGCAGGGGGACACCGCGGCCACGCTGGTGAGGAAGTTGTTGGTGCCCGGGTTCGGCGGCTGGAAGCCCGTCACGGCGGCGCACGCCACGGCCGAGGCTCCGGTCGGCGTGGCCCCGGTCAGCGCCCCGGCCAGAAACAACACGGCGGCGGGAATCCCGGCAATACGAACGGCGAGACGGCACTGGCGCATAACCGTTCCTCCCCGCGCTGTGCCCATAAGGCAAGGCAGAGCATTCCACGGCGATACTCCCTGCGTCAACGGCCGGCCTCGGGCGCTCTTGCTACGGTTCATCCCATGAAGGCAGCGGTTCATACCAGGTACGGCCCGCCGGAAGTGGTCCACATATCAGAGGTTGAAAAACCGGCGCCAAAGGACAACGAGCTGCTCATCAAGGTTCACGCCGCCACCGTAAATCGGACCGACTGCGGTATCCGCTCGGGCAAGCCGTTCTTGTCCAGATTCCTCACCGGGCTCGCCAGGCCCAGGGGGACGATCCTGGGTAACGAGTTCGCCGGGGAAGTCGAGGCGACAGGCAATGGCGTCACGTCCTTCGCGGTCGGCGACCGGGTGTTCGGGTTCAGCGGACTCGGCGCCCCATTTGGCGCACACGCCGAATACCTCACGATTCCGCGAGACGGGCCGCTCGCGACGATCCCGGAGGGCCTGACCTACCAGGAGGCCGCTCCCAGCACCGAAGGCTCGCACTACGCGCTCTCGAACATCAGGAAGGCAAGGATCCGGAGCGGGCAGGACGTCCTCGTCTACGGCGCCACCGGGGCGATTGGCTCGGCGGCGGTCCAGCTGTTGAAGAGTCTGGGTGCCGGCGTGACCGCGGTCTGCGCCACAGCGAACGTGGAGCTCGTCAAGGGCTTGGGCGCGGACAGGGTCATCGACTACACGGCCGGGGACTTCACGAACGACGACCAGAAATACGACGTGGTCTTCGACGCGGTCGGCAAGAGCTCGTTCGGCCGGTGCAGGCGGCTGCTGAAACCGGGCGGGATCTATCTCTCGACGGAAGGGCGCCTGGGATTCCTGGCACAGGTAATCGTCACGCCGCTGCTGCGCGGCAAGAAGGTCATGTTCGCTCTTCCGAAGCTTGACCAGGCGACGGTCCGGTGTTTCAAGGAACTGATCGAGTCCGGACAGTTCAGGCCGCTCATCGACAGGCGTTATCCGCTGGACCAGATCGTCGCGGCGTACCGGTACGTCGAGACGGGCCAGAAGATCGGCAATGTCGTGATCAGCGTCGCGACCCCGGATTAGCGGAGGCGCCTCGGCCGCCGCCTCCGCCGTGGCCCGTCAGCAGCTGAAGGTGGTTGCTCCGTCGCCGATCCATTCCCACAGCTGGACGCTGCCGCCGAGGTCGGCATTGGCAAGCAGGCTGCCCTTGTCGAGTTGCTTGGCGTTGAAGCAGACCGGGCAGACCATGTACCGCCCGCCCGCCTTCTCGTACCGCACGAGCAGGTCGCGCAGGGGAGGGCAGCCGTCGCAGGCGACGCCGACGGCGGTCCCGTCCAGCGCCAGCCGGACGGCCTCCTTGGCCTGGAAGATCAGGGTCGGGCGGCCGGACTCGGCGGCGCCGACCGCGACCAGGAACGCCACGGTGACCTGCTCCGGGTCCTCCAGGCCGGTGGTGAGACCGCTCCGGTTCCGGCGCGCGGACGGCTATTCCGGCACTCCCGCCAGTTCGGCTGGCCGCCGCAGCGTCAGCGCGGCCGGGATCACGCTCGCGAGCAAGGCGATCGCCAGGCACGCCAGTACGATCCCGGCGAGCAGTGGCCACGGGATCACCACGCGCACCGACGGCGCCAGGCCCAGCAGGCTGTGCCGCAGGCCCGTCACTGTGACGGCGGTGACCGCGGCGGCGAGCAGCGCCCCGATCCCGGTCACCAGGCACGCTTCCACCCCGATCATCCGCAGCACCTGGCCCGGTGTCGCGCCCGACAGGCGGAGCGTGGTCAGCTCCCGCCGCCGGTCGCTGGTGGCCATCACCAGCGTGTTCGCGATGGCGATGGCGGTGTAGGCCAGCGCCATGCCGAGTATCGCGATCATCGCCAGCCGGTTGATCCGGTCATTCTCGGCGTTGGCGGCGTTCACGTAGTTGCTGGTCGGAACGAGTTCGCCGCCCCCCGCGGCCGCCGCCGCGCGAACTTCCGCGAGCCGAGCGCCGGGTGACAGCCTCAGGTACACGGCGCTGGCCAGCGGCACGGACGTGTGCGCCGCGCGCAGCGCCGACGGCAGCAGCACGGCCTGCTCCAGATCTATCTGGTTGGCGAGCACCGCGACCACCCGCAGCCGGACCGGCGTGGAGTCACCAAGCCACATGGTCGCCGTCTGGCCCAGGCGCCAGGTCCCGGCCGGCACGGCCACGGTGCCGGTTCCGACGAGGTCGGCGAGCCTGCCCGCCACCACCGGCAGGTCAAGGACGCGAGCGACGTCGGGCCCGTTGACGTACTGGCCCGTCCAGTCCTCCGGGTCGCCGGCCGAGCGCACGTACACGGTCGTGTCGGTGACCGCGACCGCGGCGGCGACGCCGGGCACCGCCCGGATCGCCGCGACGGTCGGGTCGGCAAGGCCGGGCGCCCCGTCGCGCGGCGTCACCATGGCCGGCGCGGCGATCCGGCTCGCGGCCGCGGCCTGCGCGGTCGCGCTGAACGTGTCGAGCCCGGCGAGCATCGACCCGGCAAAACCGGCGGTGAGCAGGATCGGTGCCACGGTGGCCGCAGTCCGCCGGACGGCCGCGACCGCGCTGTGCCGCGCGAGCATGCCGGTGGCCCTGGCGGCGGCCAGCGGCAACGTCAGCAACCACACCAGCGGCGGGATCAGCACCGGCGCGAGCATCGCGCACCCGAGGATCAGCAGCATCACGACCACCATGATCAGCCCGGCCGCGTCGGCGGAGCGCGCGGTGGCGAAGACCGCGATCAGGGGCACGGATCCGCCGAGCGCCGCGATGCCGACGACCCAGCGGCTGAGCGTCATCGCCCTGCGGTCGACCGCCGCCTCCCGCAGCGCCTCGGCCGGCCGCACCCGCCCGGCACGGCGGGCTGCCAGCCACGCGCCCGTCAGCGCGATCACCATGCCGACGCCGAACGCGGCGGCCACCGGCCACAGGATGAAGCGTGCGCTGAAATCGGGCGGCGCGAACCCGGCCCGGGCAAGCCAGTGGGCGAACGGCTGCGCGATCACCGCCCCGAGCGCGCCGCCGGCCGCCGACGCCGGGACTGCCACGGCGAGCGCCTCGCCGAGCACCAGGCGGCGGATCTGGCGTGGGGTCGCCCCCGCGGTCCGCAGCAGCCCGAACTCCCGGCGCCTGGCCGCCACGGCGTAGGCGAACGTGCTGGCCACCACGAAGACCGAGACGAACCCGGCAAGCCCGCTGGTGGTGCCGAGCAGGGCCGCCGCCACGGCGAACAGGTCGGCGCCCGGATCGGGCTCGGCGTCGCGGCGGTGGTCGCCGGTCAGTACCCGGACGGGCTGCCCGTGGGCGGCCGCCCGCACCTGGGCGGCCAGCGCCGCGACGGGCTCACCCGGCGGGCCGGTCAGCGCGACCGCGGCGATCCGGCCGCCGGCGAGCCGGGCGGCGACGGCGCCGGTTGCGTAGAACGCGGCTTGCGCGCCGGTGCGTATCACGCCGCTGACCGTGAACCTGCGAGGCCCGTCGGCGGTTTGCAGGACGATCGTTTCCCCCGGCTTGCGCTCGGTCGGGGTGGTCAGCACGATCTGGCCGGGCCGGGTGGGCGGCCCGCCGGAGACCCAGGTGTAGCGGTGCAGGGCCGCCGCCG